>Ga0209587_1000485_pt1 | contig 19629 bp, 21 predicted proteins | sample NGEPerD_2_FD_184512 | JGI IMG/M metagenome (GOLD analysis project Ga0209587, IMG submission 184512) | Arctic peat soil microbial communities from the Barrow Environmental Observatory site, Barrow, Alaska, USA - NGEE PermafrostL1-D... | ecosystem: Environmental > Terrestrial > Soil > Wetlands >... | reverse complement strand
TCCATGACCCGCCGGTACTCCTCGGGGCGCACCTCCATGACCGGTGCGAAGACCGACACCATGGCGTTGTTCACCCACACGTCGATGGGCCCGAGCTCATGCTCGGCCTGCGCGGCCGCCGCCTCCACAGCGTCGGCGTCGGACACGTCGGTGGGGATGGGCAGGGCCCGCTCGCTGCCGAGCCGTTCGGCCTGCGCGCGTGCACCCTCCAGGCCCGCCCTGCCGCGGGCGAGCAGCGCGATGCGGGCACCGCGCCGGGCGTAGGCGGCGACCACGGCGCGACCCACACCCGCGCTCGCTCCGGTCACGACGACGACCGGTCCGCCCGTGTGGGCGTCCGCCGTGTACGCCTTGTCTGCGACGTCGGTCGGGTCTTCCATGTCTTCCATGTCTTCCATGTCTGCCATGTCTGCCATGTCTGCCATGGGGAGTCTCCTGGCGTGTGAGGCGGCGGATGGACGATCAAGCGCTGAGGCGTCCGGAGCGGCTCGCTCAGCCCCGCCGCAAGCACTGCTGCGCTTCCGCTGCGGTACCCGACTCTTCGCCACTCACACGCCGCCTCCGTCGGCGGAGTCCCCGCGACCCTGCCGGCGGCTTCGCCACCGGCGCAGCGCCACGATGCCGATGGCGCCGATGAGGACCAGCACAATCCCGTTGCTGATCACATCCGACCAGCGCCCCACCGTCTCCCAGCGCTCGCCCAGCACGTAGCCGAGGCCCACCAGCAGCGCGTTCCAGCCCAGGCTGCCCAGGGTGGTGAGCGCCACAAAGCGTCCCAACGGCATGCGCTCGATGCCGGCCGGCAGGGAGATCAGGCTGCGCACGCCGGGAATCATCCGTCCCCCGAGCACCGCCGCGTCACCGTGGTGGTCGAACCAGGCGCGTCCCCGGTCGACGTCGGCGACGTCCACCAGCGGGATGCGGGCGACCAGGGCGCGGACACGCCGCTCCCCGAACACCGCGCCCACGGCGTACAGGACGAGCGCGCCCACGATGCTGCCCAGCGTCGCCCACACCACCACCTCGACCACGCCCGCCCGACCGCGCCCGGCGAGGAACCCCCCGAGCGGCAGCACCACCTCGCTGGGGATCGGGGGGAAGATGCTCTCCAGCGCCACCATCACCCCGATGCCGGGGGCGCCGAGGCGCTCGACGACGTCGACCACAAAGCCGGCGATGCCGGTGAGCCCCGGATCGCTCGCGGCTGGCTCGGCGGCGGTGAGCAGGCTCATGGCCGGGTCCGTGGCCGGGTCCGCAGAGGGGAGTGAATCACGGCTGGCATGGTGCCACCCCCTGCCGCCGTGGCAGGCTGACCGGCATGTCCGTCCCGCCACCCGCTCGCTCGCAGCCCCGGCGCGACCAGCCCCGGCGCGACCAGCACCGGCGCGACCAGCACCGGCGCGATCTGCCGGTCGGCGCCGGATGGGCCCGCGCGCTCGCGCCCGCGCACGAGCGCATCGCCGCCATGGGTGAGTTCCTGCGCGCCGAGCAGGCGGCGGGCCGGCGCTTCCTGCCCGCCGGCGACCGGGTCCTCGCGGCCTTCGGCGAGCCGTTCGAATCGGTGCGGGTCCTGCTCGTCGGCCAGGACCCCTACCCGACCCCGGGTCACCCCATGGGCCTGTGCTTCTCCGTGGCCCCGCACGTGCGGCCGCTGCCCAAGAGCCTCGCCAACGTCTTCACCGAGTACCGCGCCGATCTGGGGTTCCCGCAGCCCACGAACGGTGACCTCAGCCCATGGGCGCGGCGCGGCGTGCTGCTGCTCAACCGGGTGCTGTCGGTCCGACCGGGCGCTCCGGCCTCCCACCGGGGCAAGGGCTGGGAGGCCGTGACGGAGACGGCGATCCGCGCACTGGTCGCCCGAGGCGGTCCTCTGGTCGCGGTGCTGTGGGGCAGTGATGCGCGCTCGCTGCGGCCGCTGTTGGCCGACGTGCCGCGCATCGAGAGCCCGCATCCGAGTCCGCTGTCCGCCCATCGCGGCTTCTTCGGTTCACGCCCGTTCAGCCGCGTCAACGCGCTCCTGGCCGAGCAGGGTGCGGGACCGGTGGACTGGCGCCTGCCGTGAGCTGCCTCGAGGCCGGCGTGGCAGCGCAGCGTGAGCACGCATGGCCGGCAAGTCGGATCGGAGTCGTCTGTGGATGCCGACCTTGAGCACATGAGCCGCGACCAGCTGATCGCCGAGGTGACGAAGCTGCGAGCCGGGATTCGCGACCACCGCGACAGCACGGAGCAGGAGCTCTGCTGGCATCATCCAAGGCTCTGGAGCCTGTTGCCGGAGAAGACCGATCCCGTTCCCGTGGTGCCGGAGTGGCCGCAGTTTCTGCGCGGTTGCGTGGCCTATCGCCAGTCGCTGGATGAGCAGGCACCCGACGCGACCCGCACCACGCGACCGCACGAATAGCTCGCGGCGCCGCTCAGGCGCAGCCCTGTTCAACGGTGAAGATGGAGGTGGCGGCGCCGATGCGGCCGTCGGCGTCCACGAAGGCGACGGTCAGCACGTGCTCGCCGGCGGAGAGGCCGTCGACCAGCTCGGCGGTGGCCGCGTCCACCTCGCTGTCGGTCGGGATGATCTCCGGTTGCAGCGTTGCCTGCCCATCGATGCCGAGCGCCACCGCGGTGGCATCGGTCGGCACCGACGCGGTCAGGGCGACGTCGCAGGCGACGGTCGATCCGCTGGCGGGCTGGTCGATCGAGGACGGCGCCTGGGAGGCCACGAAGGGCTCGACGACGGCGCTGCGCGCGCTCCACCCGCGACCCGGGGCCTCGATGCGGTAGGCCAACGGCAGCGCGCGGCGCTCGGTCGTGCCCTCCTGCGACACCGTCGCCAGCACGGTCACCACGCCGGCCTCGCCGTCCCCGACCGTTCCCAGCGAGGTGGGCAGGTAGGCGGGATCGGCGTAGGCGAACGCGCCCCAGCCCTCCGCCAGGGCCGACGCCATCGACTCGAAGCCCGCACGACCGCCCGCCTGCTGTCGCGAGGCGTCGCCGAGCACGGCGAAGGCGGCGTCGAGATCCCCGTTGCCCAGCGCGTCGATCCAGGCCCGCGCCGCCTCCACCCCGGTCTCCGCGACGGCTTCCTCACCGTCGTTGCCGGGGCCGTTGTCGGCCCCGGACCCGGCTCCGGACTCCGCTCCGGGCTCTGCGGCGGTCGTCTCCGCGGGTGACGCCGGCGAGGTTGGCTGCTGCGTCCCCGGTTCGCCAGACTCCGCCCCGTCCGGGGTCGTGGTCTGCGCTTCCGCAGTGGGCGTGCCCGCCCCGGGCGTCGACGCCGCTGTCGGCTCACCGTCCGAGCAGCCCGCCAGCAGCAGCAAGCCGGCGAGGGCGAAGGACGGGACGAGACGACGGGTGACGTGGCGACGGGTGACGTCACGGGTGAGGTCCGGGGACATGGTTGAGCTCCATCTGCTGTGGTGGGTTCTTCGCAGTTCGACGCGGTACCGACCGCGCCGGTTGCAGCCATTACCGTGTCCGACCGGACGAGGGAGGGCGATGACGGCGCGTGCAACCGGGCTGCTGGGCCTGCTGCTGGTGCTGATCTGCGCCTGCACGCCATCGCCGGAGGGACGGGCGGCGGCCGACACAGGGCCTCGGCCGGGCACGGAGAGCCCGATCCCGGCCACCACCCCCTTCCCCACCGTCCCGACCGTCCCAACCGTCCCGACCGTCCCGACCGTGCCGATGCCGCCGGCCGACCCGGACGCCGCTGTCCGTGGTGGCGATACCGCCGTCGGAGAGCCGTTCCGGCGTTCCACCTTCGACGCCGCCGTCGTCCGGGAGGCCAGCGGCATCGCGGTCAGCCGCACGGTGCCGGGACGTGCCTACCTGGTCGACGACGGCCGCGGCGTATTCCTGCTCGATCTCGACAGCGGCGCCGTCAAGGCGCTGTCCGTGAGCGTCCCGACGGGGCAGCGGGCTTTGCGGATGAGGGACCTGGAGGATGTCGCGGTTGGGCCGTGCGGCCCCGGAGACGCGCGCTCGTGCGTCTACGTCGGCGACATCGGCGACAACCGGCGGCGGCGCCACGTCGTGGAGGTGTGGCGCTTCGAGGAGCCGCCCGGGCCGGCGCCGGCCGGCCCCGCGCCGGCCGCCGCCCTCGTCGACGCCATCCGGCTCACCTACCCCGGCGGGCCGCAGGACGCCGAGGCCCTCATCGTCGACGACGCGGGGACCCCGCTGATCATCTCCAAGGCGCCCTACGACCAGAGTGCCCAGACAACCGGGGAGACGCGGGTGTACCGCGCACCGGGCTTCGCCGACGGCGAGCTGGCCGACCTGGGCGCCATGGACCTGCCCGAGCCGGCGGTCGGGATCCTCTCCGGCTTCGTCGGCAACGTGGTCACCGGCGCGGACCGGCTCGGCGACCGGGTGCTGCTGCGGACCTATGACAGCGTCCTGCTACTCCAGCCGCCGCAGGCGGGCGCGCGCACGGCGTTACAGGACGGCGTCGGCGCCGATCTCACCGGTCTGGCCGGCTGGGAGGCGCGCGAGCTGCGCCCCAGCCCGCTGCCGCAAGCCGAGGCGGTCGCCTTCCTGCCGGACGGCGACGCCTATGTCATCGTCAGCGAGCACGTCGGCGGCGTCTGGCAGGCCGCGCTGCCGGCTCATCGCTGACCGCGGTCAGGTCCTCCTCGGTCAGGACCACGTCCCAGCGGTCCAGGCAGTCGCTGCACCGGTAGGCGACGACGTCGCCGGCTGCGAAGCCGTCGTCGGGTGGAGCCGAGCTCAGCAGGTGACAGCGCCCACCGCAGTCGACGCAGATGATCTCCGACGGGATGGCCACTCAGCGCATCGCGATGGCGACGATGGCGTAGATGATCAGCGCGATCGTCACCACGAGCGCCGGGATGGTGAGGGAGCGCCCGCTCTTTGAGGAGGGGCCGACCGACTCGTACTCGTCCGGTTCCGCCTGATCGAGGTCGAGCTCCGGCGTGGTGCCGGGCTCGTCGTCGTCGCGCGCGTCCGACCTGTCGGACCTGCCGTGCATCTCGGGCATGGGGTGTTCCTTCTGGGCGGTTCGGAATGGGGCTCCGACGCCATCTGCCCTCGGCGGGCACCGGGCATTCCTGCACCCGACGACGGCGCGCACGTCGCCCCGGCCCGCCCCAGGCGTGCGGGAAAACCGACGGCGACGGTCGCCGCGCCCGCACACCTGCCCCGGCCCGCCCAAGCGTGCGGGAAAACCGACGGCGGAGGTCACCGCGCCCGCACACCTGCCCCGGCCCGCCGAAGCGTGCAGGAAAACCGACGGCGGAGGTCACCGCGCCCGCACACCTCGGTCCTGGTCGGGTCGCTCCGGGGTCAGGCGGCCAGCGGCAACCTGGCGCGGAGACGCAACAGCGCATCCGCCTCGATGCGCCGGACGCGCTCGCGCGACAGCCCGAGCTCCGTGCCGATCGCCTCGAGGGTCTGCCCGTCGCCGCCGTCCAGACCGAAGCGCCGCCGCAAGACGTACCAGCTGCGCTCGCCGAGGCCCTGCGCCACGGCCCGCAGCTCCTCGTTCCACAGGGCCTCCACGACCTCCTCGGCCGGCGCGTCCTCGGCCACGGCCGCCAGCTCACCCAGCTCGGCGGAGTCTCCGGCGAGACCGACCTGGCGGTCGAGGCTGCTGACGAAATGGTCGGCTTCGAGCGCCCGGAGCACCTGTTGCACGGTCAGGTGCGTTGCCTGGGCGAGCTCGGGGATCGTCGGCTCGCGCCCCAGCTCGCCCTGCAGCCGACCCAGCGCCGCCCGGACCTTGGTGAGGTGCTGGTGCACGCCCGCGGGGATGCGGATGGTGCGATCGGCGGCTGCGATCCCCCGCTGGATCGCCTGGCGGATCCACCAGGTCGCGTAGGTGGAGAACTTGAGCCCGCGCGTGTGGTCGAACTTGCCGATCGCGTGGATCAACCCGAGGTTGCCCTCCTGCACGAGCTCGTCCAGCTCCAGCGGCGTGCGGTTGACGAACCTCCGGGCGATCGACACGACGAGGCGCAGGTTGGCGCGGGCGAAGTGGCCGCTCGCGGCCCGGCCGGCAGCGACGAGCACGCGCAACTCGCGAGCCCGCGCCGAGTGGGCGGCGGTACCGCCGTCGAGCGCCATCAGCGACTCGAGCTCGGCCAACTCGCGTTCGGCCTCGCGGCCCGTGGCGATGGCCTCGCCGAGCTCGAACTCCTGCTCGGCACTCAACAAATCCGTGTCCCCGAGGTGGCGGTAGTAGGCATCTGTGCTGTCAGCCATGTCGGATCCCTTCACCGGCTCCACCCGGCGGTCTCGCTTCCCCCACTGGCCACCCGGGGCCATCAGGCGACCGGCAGGCGGGGTGTGTAGGCCTACAACCAATCCGGGCGCCGAGGATTCCCGGAGCGCGTCCGCGCGAAGCCTGCTCGATCGTCACCACGCCCTGACCAAAGGGCGACCCACCCGATCTCACGCACTGCAACCTTGGCCCCGGGAGAGACGCGCAAATTTGGACCGCCCGCCGCTGAGCAGTCTGTGACCATCGCCGAGTGCGCTGTGCTCCATCTAGGTGACGCAGCGTGGCCCGAGGTGGCCGTGGAGCCTCCCGGCTTCGGCCGGCAGGCGGCCATCTCCCAGCCAGCTCGATGGGTGCAGGGTCGCTCAGCCCTCCCTCGGGCCGTGATCGTCCTGCATGCCCTGGAGCAGTCGCTCGACCTCGCTGGCGCGGTAGCGCCGGTGCCCGCCAAGGGTCCTGATCGAAGACAGCTTGCCGGCCTTCGCCCAGCGCGTGACCGTCTTCGGGTCGACGCGGAACATCTTGGCGACCTCCGACGGCGTCAGCAGCCGCTCCCCGCTCGGTTCCGTCGTCATCACAGTGCGTTCCTTTCCGACCATCCCGCCATTACCTAGACAAAGGGTACGGCTCTCCCAGAAGGTGGGGACATGCCTCCTTGGGTTGATTCGTACTCATCCGAATTAGTCATGCCAGCATGACACAGCGTGAAGGCGGCTAGGATCCCCCTCGGGCCGGTCCGCTGGCGGCTGCAGCGGAGGGGACCCAGGCCATGGAAGGCGTGGCGAGGGGGATGACGTGGAATGACGTGGGATGACGTGGGATGACGTGGCAGTGAGGAACAGACCGCCGGCCGGTAGCTGGACACCCAAGGTCGTCGCCTCGGACCTCGACGGCACGCTGCTGCGCTCGGACCTGACCGTGTCGGCGCGCGCGCGCGACGCCCTCGACGCCGCCGAGGCCGCCGGGGTGCTGGTCGTGCTGGTGACGGGTCGTCCGCCGCGGTGGATGCCCCCCGTCATCGAGCAGACCGGCCGCAGCGGCCTGGCGATCTGCGCCAACGGCGCCCTGGTCATCGACCTTGCGACCGGGGCCACGGTCCGCGAGCACACCCTGACCGCAGCGGATGCCCACAAGGTCGCCGAGGCACTGCGCGAGGCCGTGCCGGAGCTGGCGTTCGCCGTCGAGCAGGTGGGCTCGTTCGGTCGCGAGCCGGCCTACGCCCGCCCGGCGCTCGCCGTGGGAGATGAGGTCGTCGACGACATCAGCGAGCTCCTGGCCGCACCGGTGGCCAAGCTCCTGGCGCGCCACCCGTCGATGGCCCCGGCGGAACTGCTGGCCGTGGCGCAGCAGGTGGTGGGAGACCTTGCGACGCTGACGTACTCCAGCACCAGCGGAATGATCGAGATCTCCGGCTCAGGCGTCAGCAAGGCTTTCGCCCTGGAGCACCTCGCCGCCGACTACGGCGCCGGGCCGCAGGACGTGCTGGCCTTCGGCGACATGCCCAACGATCTCCCCATGCTGGGCTGGGCCGGGCATGGCGTCGCGGTCGCCAACGCCCACCCGGACGTCCGAGCCATCGCGGACGAGGTGACGGCCGCCAACGACGACGACGGCGTGGCGATGGTGCTCGAGCGGATCTTCGGCTAGTTCTCTCCCGAGCCGGTACCGTCGCATCGCCGGTGTGCTGCCAGGTCAGGCGCGTGAATCCCTATTCAAGACGCAACGTGTTCCGTTGTGCGCACATCGACCCGTACCTGGACCTCCACAAGGCCGTCCGGCGGACCGTTGTCGACAACCTCGGCTGGCTCATCCTCTGGTGCAACCCGCCACCAAGCCACTGGCTGGACGTAGCCGTAGGTGCCGGCAGCATCGTCGCCCACGAGGAACACGGTGACCGGCTCACGCAGCGGCCGGCCGGGTCGTATCTCGAGTATTCGGAACATGTCATCACAGCCGACGACCCCGCGCTCCACTTCCGGCGTGCACCCTTGCCCCGCCACGGCGATTCCTGGGTCCGGTTCATCGTCAACGTAGCCCCATCGGATGTCATCGATCACGAGCCCATCCTCAGACGTCAACGTCAACTCGAGGCGGACCTGCTCCGCAGCGACGTCGACCGTGGCCTCCGACCCAGTCACCGAAAAGGGGGCGGAGTCTTCGGCTGTGGCCTCGATCTTCACGCGGTACTGCAGCGGCGTCGACGCATGCGGATTGGCACCGTCGCCACTCGCGCACGCACCGAACACCAATAACAGCACAACCGCACCGAGCCAGCGCGCAGCCAACTGCACCTCCAACCCTTCCCCCGCCGGAAGCGGCTGTGCCTCCTCCCGCTCACTTCTCCTGGTCGACGGCTTCGGAGAGTTGGTCCTTGGTCATCTGGGAGCGGCCCTCGACGTCCTGCTCCTTGGCCTGCTCGTAGAGCTCCTCCTTCGACATGCCCGACGTGTCCGCCTTGCCAGAAGCGCCAGCGGCCCCTGATTTCCGGTCCTTGGCCTGCTGGAGCTGCTTCCCAAGCGCGGCGAGCTTGTCGTCGCCGAACGTCTCGCGCAGCTGGGGGAACAGCTCTTCCTCTTCCTCGCCCGCGTGGTGCTCGACGTTCTCGATGAGGACCGTCATCTTGGCGGTCCAGGCCTCGTCGGATGGTTCGAGCTGCTCGATCTCCTCCATGAGCACATCGATGAGGTGGTGCTCCTCGACGCCCTCGTGCACGAGCTCCTCGGCCTCCTCGCCGACGTCCTCGGCGGCCGGGTAGAAGATTTCCTCCTCGATGGCGGTGTGCACCTGAAGCTCGGAGAAGATCTGCTCTTTGAGCTGCGCCATCGTGGCGGTGTCACCGGCCTCCTGCGCGGACTTGAACTGCTCGAACAGGTCGCGGACCTTGTCGTGATCGCTGCGCAGCAGCTCCAGGGCGTCCATGTGGCCTCCATGGTCGGTCGGTCTCGTCGATGGTCGATCGGTGAGGGCGTGGCGGGCAGGCCACAAAGGCCGGTCGTGGCGCCTGCCTTGTGCCCATCGGCGCGGGACCTAACCGGGTCCGAGTAGTCCGCGCGTCGGCGGGTAGACCGTGCCGCCGGCGTCGATCACCCGAGGAGGAACCCCGTGGCAGAACCGACCTATGGAGCCGCTCACGACCCCCGCGTCTCCAACCGCGCGAACGGCGCCGCCATCACGGCGGTCATCACCGGAGTCGTGGCGCTGCTGCTGTCGTGGATCCCCGGCATCAACCTGATCGCATTCGTGCTGGGCCTCATCGCCGTCATCGCCGGCGCCATCGGTCTGCGCAACGCCGGCAACCCGGGGACGGGGGGTCGTGGCCAGGCGATCACCGGCATCATCACCGGGATCCTGGCCTTGGTGTTGGGCGTCCTGGTGTACGTGGGAATCGCCTCCTTCATCGCCGAGAACCCGGAGATCCAGCAACAGATCGACCAGATCGAACAGGAGATGGAGCAGCAGACCTAGGCCATCTCCCGCTGCGGCTGTTGAAGCGGCGCGCGAGGAGCAGCCATGAACCGCAGGCCGGCAACGATCGTCACAGTCGCCGTCCTGCTCGCCATGGGTGTGCTGTCCTGGTGGGCTGCTCCCCGCCTTCCCGAACAGGTGCCGGTCCACTGGAACTTCAGCGGTGAGCCCGACCGCTACGGCAGCGTCGCGGAAGCCCTGCTGACACCTCCGCTGATCGTCGTCGCACTGTCGGTGCTGCTCTGGTTCGTCCCCAACCTGGACCCGCGCGGCGAGCACATCCGCCGCTCCGCCCGCGCCTACAACGCCCTCTGGATCGCAGTGGTCCTGCTGATGCTGGTGGTGCATGCCACGACCGTGCTGGGCGCCGCCACGTCGGCTGACATACCGGTCGTGTCGATCGTGCCCGCCGCCCTGGGCCTGTTCTTCATCGTCTTCGGCGTCTACCTGCCGAAGACGTCCAGCAACTGGTTCATCGGGATCCGGACGCCGTGGACCCTCACCAGCGAGCTGGCCTGGCGCCGCACACACCTACTCGGGGGCATCCTGTTCGTGGTGCTGGGCGCCATGCTCATCGCGGTGGGGCTCTTCGCCGAGGGCGCCGCCGCCGTGCTCGCCGGAGCCGGCGCCATGGTCATCGCCGTGGTCACCATGGCGTACTCCTACATGGTGTGGCGGGGCGACCCGGCCAGGAGGGCCTCAGACCCCGCCTCGTCCTGACGGCCCCGTGCCGCGTCGGCGATCGGTGATTCCTGACCGGAATCAGGTCGCCAGGCCGGCCAGGCGCACCTCGCCGCTGTCGTCCACCCGGCCGCACAGCCACGCGTCGATGCCCCGGTCGCGCAGGACGGCCACTGCGGCGCGCCCGTCCGGCACGATGGCCAGCATGCCGGCGCCCATGTTGAAGGTGCGCCACATCTCGGCGGGCGCCACGTTGCCGCGCTCGGCGAGCAGGCCGAAGATCGCCGGCGGCTCGAAGGTGGCGGTGTCCACCACCGCGCCGAGCCCGTCGGGCAGCGCCCGTGGCAGGTTGCCGGGGATGCCGCCCCCGGTCACGTGGCAGAAGGCGTGCACGTCGATGGTGGCGGCCAGCGCCAGGCAGTGCTGGGCGTAGATCTGCGTCGGCCGTAGCAGGGCCTCTCCCAGGCTCTGCACCATGAGGCCGTGGTCGCCGGACAGGTCCATGTCCGCGACGATTGCGCGGGCCAGGGAGTAGCCGTTGGAGTGCAGGCCCGTAGACGCGAGCGCGACCACCTCGTCGCCCAGCTCGACCCGCTGCGGGCCCAGCAGGTCGCGCCGTTCGACGATGCCCACACCGAAGCCGGCGACGTCGTAGGAGTCGGCGGGCAGAAGCCCGGGGTGCTCGGCGATCTCGCCGCCCACGAGGGCGCAGCCGGCCTCGATGCAGCCCTCCGCGATGCCCGCCACCACCGCCTCCGCCGCGGCGGGGTCGAGCCGGCCGACCGCGAGGTAGTCGAGGAAGAACAGCGGCTCCGCGCCGGGTACGACCAGGTCGTCGACGACCATCGCGACCAGGTCCCGGCCGATGGTGTCGTGGCGGCCCAGCCGCCGCGCCAGCTCCAGCTTCGTGCCCACGCCGTCGGTCGCGCTGACCAGCACCGGTTCCTTGCGCCCCTTGAGGTCGAGGGCGAACAGGCCGCCGAAGCCCCCGATGCCACCGATGACCTCAGGTCGGGCGGTGCGCCGCACGTGCGGAGCGATGCGCTCGACGGCCTCCTCGGCGGCATCCAGCGACACCCCGGCGGCTGCATAGGTCGCGCGTTCCTCGCTCACGTGGCCATCCGCTCAGGCGCGCATGCGCAGCAGGACGTCCTTGCCGCCGGTGAGCTGCTCGCCGGGCACCGGGATGGGGTACTCGCCGTCGAAGCAGGCGCGGCACAGCTGCGACTTGGGCCGTTTGGTGGTCGCCACCAGCGCATCCAGGGACAGGTAGGCGAGCGTGTCGGCACCCACGAAGTCACAGATCTGCTCCACGGAGAGATCCGAGCCGATCAGCTCGGCGCGGGTGGCCATGTCGATGCCGTAGAAGCAGGGGTCGGTGATCGGGGGCGCGGTGATGCGCAGGTGCACTTGGGCCGCGCCGGCGTCGCGCAGCATGGCCACCAGCTGCCGGGAGGTGTTGCCGCGCACGATGGAGTCGTCCACGACCACCAGTCGCTGACCCTCGATGACGTCGCGCAGAGGGTTGAGCTTGAGGCGGATCCCAAGCTCCCGAAGCGACTGCGTCGGTTGGATGAAGGTCCGTCCGACGTAGCGGTTCTTGGTCAGCCCTTCGGCGTAGGGGATGCCGGCGGCCTCGGCGTAGCCGCTGGCACCGGCCGTGCCCGAGTCGGGGACCGGGATCACCAGGTCCGCGTCGATGGGCGCCTCGCCGGCCAGGGCCATGCCCATGCGCCGGCGCGCCGCGTACACCGTGGTCTCCGCGGTGCGATGGTCCGGGCGTGCGACGTAGACGTACTCGAACAGGCAGCCGTGCGGGGTGGCGTCGGCAAAGCGGCGGCTGCGCAATCCGCGCTCGTCGATGATCACGACCTCGCCCGGGTCGACGTCGCGCAGGAGGTGCGCGCCGACGATGTCCAGCGCCGCGGTCTCCGAGGCGATCACATAGCCGCCGCGAGGCAGGCGACCGATCACCAGGGGACGGACGCCATGGGTGTCGCGGGCCGCCACAACGGTGGTCTCATCCATCGCCACCAGCGAGAAGGCTCCCTGGAGCTGGGTGCAGGTCGAGACCATGGCGTCGGCCAGGGGTGTATCCGTCAGGGGTGTATCCGTCAGGGGTGTATCCGTCCGGGGTGTGTCCATCGGGGCCACGTCGGCGTCGCGAGCCAGCAGCGTCGCCATCAGCGCGGAGTCCGTGGCGCACTTCTCGCCCTCCGGACCGAGCCGGCGCGCGAGGTCGGTGGTGTTGACCAGGTTGCCGTTGTGGGCCAGTGCCAGGCCGCTGCCGGACGGGGTCACCTTGAACGCCGGTTGGGCGTTGTCCCAGGTGGAGGAGCCGGTGGTGGAGTAGCGCACGTGGGCCACGCCGATGTGGCCCTCCAGGCTGGCCAGCCGCGCCTCGTCGAACACCTGGTTGACCAGCCCCATCTCCTTGGTGACCAGGATGTTGCGGCCATCGGAGACGGCGATGCCGGCGGATTCCTGGCCCCGGTGCTGCAGGGCGTACAGGCCGTAGTAGCACAGCTTGGCGACGTCCTCGCCGGGGGCGAAGACCGCGAAGACCCCGCACTCGTCGCGCACGCCGGAACGCGCGGGGTCGCCTGGCGCCGCAGGCTCGTCGACGTCCACCGGCATGCCGGCACCGCTCTGGCCAGGGGAGGAGAGGCGAGGAGGAAAGATGGGCCGATGATATCCCCGCGCTGGGACGGCGCCGGGCTGGGTGGCCGGGTGACCGGCGGCATGCTCGGGTAGGCGTGCGGTATGACGGCCACAGCCCCTCGCCAGACCCCGGTGCGCAGCGACCCCGCGGAGCGCCCGGAGGAGCGCTATCCCGACATCGGTTCCTACGCCCTCATCGGCGACTGCCACTCCTCCGGGCTGGTGGGGCGCTCCGGATCGATCGACTGGCTGTGCCTGCGGCGCTTCGATGCGGCGAGCACCTTCGGCCGCATCCTGGACTGGGACCGGGGCGGGTACTTCTCCATCCGTCCCAGCGATCGTGAAGCCACCTGCACGCGCCGGTACCTGGACGGCTCGCTGGTGCTGGAGACCACATTCTCCGCCGCCGGCGGCCGCGTCAGCGTCACCGACTGCTTCGCGATGCAGCGCGGCGGCCAGCACCGACCCCACCACGAGCTCATCCGCGTGGTCGAGGGCCTCGAGGGCGAGGTCGACGTGGACGTGGTCATCGAGCCGCGCTTCGACTACGGCGCCCTGCGACCGTGGGTGCGTCTGCACGACACGGGCGCCTATTCGGCGGTGGGCGGCGACACCGCCATCGTGGTCTGCACCCCGGGTCCCGTCCACTTCGACGACAGCGAGCACGACCGGCTGTGGACGACCATCCCCGTGCGGGCCGGTGAGCGCTTCGCGTTCTCCATCGAGGCACAGCGGCCGCACCAGCTCAACCCCGAGCTCAAGGACCAGGAGGTCATCCTCGACCGGCTCGCGGAGACCGTGCGGTGGTGGCAGCGCTGGTCCAGCGGCACCCGGGCCGATGAGCCCTACGCCGAGCAGATGTCGCGCTCGGCGATCGTGCTCAAGGCTCTGACCAGCGCCCCGACGGGTGCGATCGTCGCGGCCGCGACCACCTCGCTGCCGGAGCAGATCGGCGGCGAGCGCAACTGGGACTACCGCTACTCGTGGGTGCGCGACTCGGTGTTCGTGCTCGCCGCCCTCCACAATGTCGGCCACGACGAGGTGGCGAAGGGGTTCCGCGACTTCATCATGCGCAGCTCCGCCGGCGACGCCCAGGATCTGCAGATCATGTACGGCGCGTACGGCGAGCGCCGCCTGCCTGAGGTGGAGCTTGAGGTTGAAGGTTGGCGGGGGAGCCGGCCGGCGCGCATCGGCAACGGCGCCGCCGCGCAGCAGCAGCACGACGTCTACGGCCAGATCATCGACGCCTCCTACCTGTGGCGGCGCCTGGGTGGTGGCGTGGAGGCGCACGAGTGGCGCTTTCTGAGCAGCCTCGTCAACGAGGCCTGCCGCGTCTGGGACAGCCCAGACCGGGGCATGTGGGAGGTCCGCGGTGAGCCGCAGCACTTCGTGACCTCCAAGGTGATGCTGTGGGTCGCCCTGCACCGCGGTGCGGAGCTGGCACGGGAGTACGACCGCGACGAAGCCAAGGACGTCGAGCGCTGGGAGCAGACCGCGGGCCTGCTGCGCGAGGCGATCGACCGCCGCGGCGTGCATCCGCAGGAGGGGCACTTCGTGCGGTCCTTCGGCTCCGGCGAGGTGGACGCCGGGCTGCTGCTGCTGCCCATGGTGGGCTACTGCGACGCCGACGACCCGCGCATGGTGGCGACGGTGGACGCCATCCGGCGTGACCTCACCGTCGAGCGCGACGGGTTCATCCTGCGCTACCGCACCGAGACCTACGGCGACGGCCTGGCGGGCCACGAGGGCACCTTCCTGATGTGCAGCTTCTGGCTGGTGGAGGTCCTGGCCATGCAGGGCCGCCGCGATGAGGCCACCGAGCTGTTCGAGCGACTGCTCGGGGTCGCCAACGACGTGGGTCTCTACGCCGAGGAGTACGACCCCGTCTCCGAGCAGCTGCTGGGCAACTTCCCGCAGGCCTTCACCCACATGGCCCTCATCAACGCCGCGCACCAGCTCACGACGCCCCAGGTGGATGTGCCCGGCTCGGGCGAGCTGTCCTGAGACCGCCACGCCGGCGACCACGGCTGAGCGTCGCCCGGCTTATCGGGCCCGGCGGCGGGGTAGCTGAGAAAGCGCTCGGCCGACCAGCACCCGCCTGCCCGTGCGACCCGCACCTGAAATCCGGAGGAACGACCATGTCCGACAGCCACGGCACCGACTACAGCAAGCACACCGACGAGGAGCTGCGCGAGGGACTGCGCAAGGCCGACGAGGAGGAGCCGCGTATCGCAGCCGAGGACTCCGATGCTGCCGTCCAGGCCAACCGCGACCAGCGCGAGGCCATGCAGGCGGAGCTGGACAAGCGCACCGGTTGACCGGGCGGATCACGTCCCACGTCCGGAGGCACACATGGCACCGATGGCACCGATCCCGTCGAAGCTCCGCAGCGCCACCGCGAGCGCACTGTCGACCAGCGCGAGGGCGCTCTCGCTCAGCTCTCACCTTCTGGAGGGGCTGTCCGGCCTGCTGCGGCCGGCGGAGCGCGAGCAAGAGCCCGTGGCAGCCGACCAGGAACCCGGGCCTGCGACCGCCGAGGGGCCTGGTCCGGTTGCGACCACCGATCCGGTCGGCGGCGTCGCCGAGCACGCGCGCACGTTCGAGACCCACGTCGAGGAGCTCGCCGCCAAGCCGGCCGCGGAGGTCATCAGCAGGATCGAGCAGCTCTCCACCGACGAGCTGGAGCGCCTCTACAGCCACGAGCAGGGCAACAAGAAGCGCAAGACCGTGATCACCGCCATCGAGCAGAGCCTGGCGCCCCGGCAGGGGACCTAGCGCCCCGGCTCGCCCAGCGCCAGGGCCAGACCATCCCGGTGCGCCACCGCCACCTCGGCGAGGTCCAGGCGCAGGGCCCCCAGCACTTCCAGGGCCGCGTCGTCGGTGACCACGCCCAGGGTCTGCACGTGCACACCCCGGGCGTCGCACAGCGCGAGCAGGCGCGCGGCCTCCGCGGCGGCGGTCGTCACCACCACCCGCGATGGTGACTCGCTGAACAGCCACTGGTGGACGGGCAGGGCCTGCTCGCGCTCGATCCGCGCTCCGAGCGGCGCACCCGCGCGCAGGCAGGACTCGACCACGGTGGTGAGCAACCCACCGGCGGCCACGTCATGCGCGCTTCGCAGCACGCCGGCGGCGGCGGCGGCGACCAGCAGGGCCTGCAGCGCCTTCTCCTCGTCCAGGAAGATCCGTGGCGGCGCGCCGGCGATGCGCCGCTGCGTCGCCCACAGGTACTCGGAACCGCCCAGACCCGGCCTGGTCGGCGCGCCCACGCAGAACAGCGCGTCGCCGGCCTCGGCGAAGGCGTTGCCGACCGCTGCGCTGACATCGTCGATCACGCCGAGCACCCCCAGCACGGGCGTGGGGTGGATCGCGGTCGTCCCGGTCTGGTTGTAGAAGCTCACGTTGCCGCCGGTGATCGGCACGCCCAGGGCCTCGCAGGCCTCGCCCATGCCCTCGATGACATCGCGGAACTGCCCCATGATCTCCGGTCGCTCGGGTGATCCGAAGTTGAGGCAGTTGGTCGCGGCGACCGGCGTCGCGCCGGTGCAGGCGACGTTGCGGGCGGCCTCTGCGACCACCAGCTTGGCGCCCTCCTCCGGGTCCAGCGCGCACCAGCGCCCGTTGCCGTCGGTGGCCAGCGCGATGCCGCGTCGCCCGGCCGCGGCACCGCCGCGGAGCTCCGGCAGGCGCAGCACCGCGGCGTCCGCGCCGGGGCCCTGGACGGTGCCGTGCTGGACGATCGAGTCGTACTGCTCGTGCACCAAGGCGGCGCTGGCGATGCCCGGAGCGGCGAGCACGGCGAGCGCCGCGGCTCGCAGCTCCTCTTCGGAGGTGGGGCCGTCCTCGCCGTCGACGTCGTCGTCGGCGTGCGGGTGCACCCAGTCCGCCACCGGTCGGGCACAGGTGGGGCCCTCGTCGGCGAGCGCCGTGGCGGGCGCGTCGTGCACCACCTCACCGCCGCGCGTGAACACGAGCCGGTCATCGGCGGTCACCTCGCCGATGGGCGTGGCCTGGCAGCCCCAGCGCGCGCACACGGCCAGCACCTCATCGAGGTTGTCGGGGCTGACCAGGGCGAGCATGCGCTCCTGTGACTCCGAGCACAGGATCTCCCAGGCGTCCATGGACGGCTCGCGCAGTGGCACGGCGTCGAGGTCCACGCGCATGCCCAGGCCCGCCTTGGACGCCATCTCCGCGGTGGAGCAGGCGATGCCGGCGGCGCCCATGTCCTGGATGCCCGACAGCAGGTCGCGGTCGTAGAGCTCCAGGCAGCTCTCGATCAGCAGCTTGCCGGCGAAGGGATCGCCGACCTGCACGTTGGGGCGCTTGGCGTCCTCCAGGCCGCCATCGCCGCCGCGGAACTCCGCGGAGGCCAGCACGGACGCGCCGCCGATGCCGTCGCGCCCGGTGCGCTGCCCGATCAGCACGGCGATGTCGCCCGGCTGCTCGGCGGCGGCCAACTGGATGCGGTCGGCGGGCAGGACCCCGACGCAGAGCACGTTGACCAGCGGGTTGCCCTGGTAGCAGGGATCGAAGGCCGTCTCGCCGCCGACCGTCGCCACGCCGATCGAGTTGCCGTAGTGACCGATGCCGCGGACCACGCCGTCGACGATCCGGCGGGTCGTGTCGCTGGCCGGGTCGCCGAAGCGCAACGGGTCCAGCAGGGCGATGGGGCGCGCTCCCATGGTCAGGATGTCGCGGATGATGCCGCCGACGCCGGTCGCGGCGCCCTGGAACGGCTCGACGAAGCTGGGATGGTTGTGGCTCTCGATCTTGAACGTCACCGCCACGCCGCCGCCGACGTCGACCACCCCCGCGTTCTCCCCGGGCCCCACCAGGATGCGCTCGCCCTCCGTGGGCAGGGTGCGCAGGTAGGTCTTGGAGCTCTTGTAGGAGCAGTGCTCCGACCACATCACGGAGAAGGTGCCGAGCTCCGCGGTGGAGGGCTCGCGGCCGAGGGTCGCAACGATGCGGTCGTACTCGTCGTCGGTGAGCCCGAGCTGGCGTGCAAGCGGACGGGGATCCCGCGCCGGAGCCGGGACGGTGCTGATGGCCATGCGGGCAACGTAGCCGATCCTCGCGCCGGTGCCGGCCGCGTTGAACCACCGCGCCCTGGGACACGTACACCACTGGCGAGCCGTGCCTGCGCGGCTCTAATGGAGACCCAGTGACCCGGGAGAACACGCACATGCGCCAGCGACTGCTGATCCTGTCCGCACTCGTCCTTGTCCTGGCCGCCGGCTGCGGTGGCGAGGACACCCCATCCGAATCCGCGGAGACCGGCGGGGCCGAGGTGGCCACCGCTCCGGAGGTGGCCACCGAGACCGAGGAGGCCACGGAGACCGAGGAGGCGACCGAGACCGAGGAGGCGACCGAGACCGAGGGGGCCGCCGACGGCGCGACGGTCGCGGTCGGCTCCTCCGCGCTCGGCGACATCCTGCTCGACGCCGAGGGACGCACGCTGTACATGTTCATGCCCGACGAGCAGGGGGCGTCCACGTGCTACGACGACTGCGCGGGGAACTGGCCGCCGTTGACGGGTGCCGCCGAGGCCGGCGCGGGAGCCGACGACGCGCTGCTGGGGGCCGTTGAGCGCGACGACGGCACCCAGCAGGTGACCTACAACGACTGGCCGCTGTACTACTTCGCCGCTGACAGCCAGCCTGGAGACATCAACGGCCAGGGCAGGGGTGATGTCTGGTACGTCCTCGACCCTGCCGGTGAACCGATCACGGCGGCGGCGGGCGACCAGGCCACCGGAGCAACCAACACGACCACGGACACGGACGCGGATTCGGACTATTGATCGCATGGGTGACGCGCCGGCCGGGACAGAGGAGCTGCAGGCGCTGTACGTGGCGCATGCGACCCCGATCCATGCCTTCGTGCTGCGCGCCACCGGCGACCGGCAGGCGGCCGAGGAGATCGTCCAGGACACCTTCGTGCGCGCCTGGCAGGCCATGGACCGCTTCGATCCACAGCGCGGGGAGATCCGACCCTGGCTGTTCGCCATCGCTCGCAACCTGGTCATCGACCACCACCGGCGCCAAGGAGCACGACGGGTGACACCGGTCCCCGTCGAACGGCTCGATCGCTACGAGTCGGGCGGCGCCGACATCGACCGCGCGGTGGAGGTGTGGCAGGTCGCCGAGGCGCTGCACCGGCTCAGCCCGGCTCATCGCGACGCGATCGTGGAGATCCACCTGCGCGGCGCCAGCGTCGCCGAGGCGGCACAGCGACTGGGGATCCCTCCCGGAACCATCAAGAGCCGCGTCTACTACGGGTTGAAGGCCCTCCGGCTGGCGCTCGAGGAAAGCGGGGTCGTGCGATGAGCCCGGGCTCCCACGAAGAGCTGCGCCGCGACCTCGGCGTGTACGTGCTGGGCGCGCTCGACCCCGCCGAACGCGACCGCTTCGAACGGCACCTGTCGACCTGCGATGACTGCCGCCAGGAGCTGGCGGGGCTCGCGGTGCTGCCGGCCCTGCTCACCCGGCTCGGCGAGGAGGACCACGTTGCCGGCGCCGCCCCTGCGCCCCTGGCCCTTCCATCCCTGGTTCCTCCACCCCTGGCCTCACCACCCCTGGCCTCACCACCCC
>Ga0209587_1000482_pt1 | contig 19666 bp, 12 predicted proteins | sample NGEPerD_2_FD_184512 | JGI IMG/M metagenome (GOLD analysis project Ga0209587, IMG submission 184512) | Arctic peat soil microbial communities from the Barrow Environmental Observatory site, Barrow, Alaska, USA - NGEE PermafrostL1-D... | ecosystem: Environmental > Terrestrial > Soil > Wetlands >... | reverse complement strand
CGTGTAAATTTCGTCCGTACGGACGATCCTGCGCCGATTATGGCCGGAACCCGTGTAAATTTCGTCCGTACGGACGATTGTGCGCCGCGGGGTGGCCGCCAGAGGTGCTGTACCCGCCCTCCGGGTTCGCAAGCCAGGTGAGTGCCGCGCGGGCGTATCGGCTTCGGGTGGCTGAGCTGGCTGAGCTGGCTGAGCTGGCTGAGGAGCATGCCAGCGTGACCGATCCGGGCGACCGCCGTACTCGCCGAACCCGTCACAACGGGCTGCCCCGCCGGGCCGGCCTCTGAGGTGAACAACTACACCGACTGAAGACATCACCGCTCGCCGCGAGATGCCGCTCGCCATGCCTGCGCTTCGCCACCGGGCGTAGCTTGACGACCCGCTCGAGGTGCTTGTTCGTCGCCAGCCGGAGTACCACCGCACGGCCGATTTTTCACGGAGCCAGCCTGCCATGAACTGTCCGGCCGTGACTCCTACAACCTGCCGGTCGCTGACGAGCTTGTGCAGCGTTCCGGTGGTCAGCCCGACTCGACCGGCTGGGGGGTGACGTCGGGCGCGGATCGTAGCGCGGCTTTGCCGATTCGGTGGTTCGCGGCCGTTAGGTTGTTGCCGTGTTGGTTATCGAGACCGCGGCACTATCCAAGCGGTACCCGCGGGTGACGGCACTCGATGAGCTCGACATGAATGTGGGCGAGGGAGTCACGGGGTTGGTGGGGGCGAACGGCGCCGGCAAGTCCACCCTGATCAAGATCCTACTCGGGCTGGTTCCGTCTACGAGTGGCGCCGCACATGTCCTCGGCTTTGACGTCGCCACGGAAGGCGCACTGATCCGATCGCGCGTCGGCTACATGCCCGAGCATGACTGCCTGCCGGCCGATGCGTCCGCGAGCGATCTGGTCGTGCATCTGGGTCAAATGTCGGGGCTGCCGTACCCGGCTGCGCGTGAGCGCGCCTCCGACGTGCTGCGGCACGTCGGCCTGGCCGAGGAGCGATATCGCCCGATCGGAGGTTACTCGACGGGCATGAAGCAACGGGTGAAGCTCGCCCAGGCGCTGGTGCACGACCCCCGTCTGGTGCTGCTCGACGAGCCGACGAACGGCCTGGATCCCTCGTCGCGCGACGACATGCTTTCCCTGGTGCGCCGGATCGGCACCGAGTTCGGCATCGCGGTCCTCGTGACCTCCCATCTGCTCGGCGAGCTCGAGCGCATCAGCGACCACGTGGTGGTGGTCGAGGCCGGACGGTTGCTGCGCTCGTCGGCCACCACGGACTTCACCCACGCCACCGGACTGTTGCTGGTCGAAGTCCAGGGACGCGCCGATGCCGGCCGGCTGCTCGGACAGGCGCTGGTCGACGCGGGACTCCGGGCGCGGCCGGTCGGGGGGATGGTCGAGGTGGAGGTGCGAGACGAAGCGACCTACGACGTGGTCCGCGACCTGACAGCTGAACTTGGACTCGGCCTGGTCCGGATGCAGGAGCGGCACCATCGCATCGAGGACGTCTTCCGCGAAGGCGGTGCCGGCAGTGTCCAGCCCGTCTGACGCCTCACGCACGCCGAGACCGGCCGGTGTCATCCACGACATCGGCTACCGGCCGTACGCCGGACCCCGGGTGGACGGGCGTGCCGTCGCGTGGTCCCTCTTCGCCACCGGGTTGCGCAACTGCTACGGGCTCGGGAGGTCTGGACGGTCGAAAGTTCTGCCGATGATCCTGCTCGCGCTGATGCTGTTGCCGGCGCTGATCCTGGTGGGTGTCCTGGTGCAGGCGAAGGAGCTCCTCGGTCTCGACGAGCACATCGTCCCGTACTCGGTCTACCCGATCACCACCCAGCTGCTGATTTCGGTCTTTGTCGCCGCGCAGGCGCCGGCCCTGATCTCGCGGGACCTCCGCTTCGGCACCATCACGCTGTACCTGGCCCGTCCGGGGTCGCGCACGACGTACGTCCTCGTGCGGATGGCGTCGCTGACGGTCGCGACGTTCGTGCTGATCGGTTCGCCGCTGCTGCTGTTGTACGTCGGCGGGTTGCTCGCCGATCTGCCGCCGGGGCGGGAGACCGGGCGGTTCCTCGCAGCCCTGTTCGGCGCCATGCTGCTGGCCGCGTGCCTGGCCGGACTATCGGCGATCATTTCGGCGGTGACGACTCGCCGCGGGTTGGCGGTGGCGGCAGTCATCGTCGTGTTGGTGGTCAGCTATACCGTCGTCGCGACCGTTCAGGGGATCGCCTTCGAGACCGGCGACGACGGGGTCGGCGATGTGGCCGGCCTGTTCTCTCCGTACACCTTGGTCCACGGCGTCCAGGTGTTCCTCTTCGACTCGCCAACGGGCACCCCGACACCGCCGTCCGGCGCCGTGATGAGCGTGCTCTACCCGGCCGCGACCGCGATTATGATCGTGGGCTCGGTCGGCGCGATGCTGTGGCGCTACCGGAAGGTGACCGCATGAACACTGTGCGGCTAGACCACGTGTCCCGCTGGTATAGGAACGTTGTCGCAGTCAACGACGTGTCGATGACGATCGGGCCCGGCGTGACCGGGCTGCTCGGACCCAACGGCGCAGGGAAGTCCACGTTGATCGCGCTGATGTCGGGCTTCCTGTCGCCCTCGACGGGCACGGTCACCCTGGACGGCGAGACGCTGTGGCGCAACGAGCAGGTCTACCGACAGATCGGCCTGGTACCCGAGCGAGAAGCCCTGTTCGACTACCTCACTGGACGCCGGTTCGTGGTCGCCAACGCAGAACTGCACGGCCTGCACGATCCGGGCGCCGCAGCTGCGGCCTCTATCGCCTTGGTCGAGATGACCGACGCGCAGGACCGCACGATCTCCACCTACTCCAAGGGGATGCGGCAGCGCATCAAGATGGCGTCGTCGCTTGTCCACGACCCGGCCGTTCTCCTCCTCGACGAGCCGTTCAACGGGATGGATCCCCGGCAGCGGATTCATCTGATGGAGCTGCTGCGCGGCATGGGCGCCGAAGGCCGAACCGTGCTCTTCAGCTCCCACATCCTCGAAGAAGTCGAGCAGGTCGCGCGCCAGATCGAGGTCGTCGTGGCCGGGCGGCACGCCGCCTCCGGCGACTTCGGCGCGATCCGGAGACTGATGACCGATCGGCCCAACCGCTTCGTGCTGCGCACCAGCGACGACCGTCGGGTCGCTTCTGTGCTGCTCACCGACCCCTCGGTCCGCGGAGCGAGGCTGCGCTCGGAGGGTGGCATCGAGGTCGAGGCGACCGACTTCGGCCGGTTCAGCGAGGTGCTGCCTCGGCTGACCCGCGAGCACGACGTCCGCCTTCTCGAAGTTACCCCCACCGATGAGTCGCTGGAAAGCGTCTTCGCCTATCTGGTGTCGTCGTGACGACACGGGTTGCGGGCACCATTGCCCGACTCGGTGTCGCCAGCGTCTTCGGACGTCGGCGCGGCATCCTGCTCTTCGTCCTACCGCTCGTGCTAATCGGGTTGGCCAGCCTGGTGCGCTTCCTCGTGGGTCGAGACATCGAGGTCGCCAGCGACACCCTCTACGGCCTGGGGCTCGCCGTCGTGGTGCCTCTGGTCGCCCTCGTCGCCACGACCGGCGTACTGGCACCCGAGATCGACGACGGTTCGATCGCCTACCTGCTCGCCAAGCCCATCTCCCGGCACACGATCGTGATCAGCAAGCTCATCGTCGCGGTGAGCTGCGTGGCGGCCTTCGCCGCCATACCGATGCTGATCGCCGGGATGGTCCTGATGATCGAGGAACCCCTCCTCGGCGTCGGGTATGCCTTCGGCTCGTTGCTGGGGGGTGCGGCGTACTGCGCGCTGTTCGCACTGCTGTCGGTGATGACGCGACACGCCGTGGTGATCGGCCTGATCTACCTGCTGGTCTGGGAAGGACTGCTCGGCGGCCTGCTCGACGGCGTCCGCTGGCTGAGCGTTACCCGGTGGTCCGGAGCGATCATCGAGCAGGTCGTCGAAGGTGTCGAGATCGTGAATGGCCTCAGCTCGGTCTACGCCGGGGCAGCGACAGCCTTCGTCATCGTCCTCGGCACCTGGCTCACGGGTCGGCGGCTGCGGGCCTTCAACCTCACCGGCGACGAGTAGCCGGCCGCCCCGAGTGGTCGATGCATGACCTGGCCGGCACCCGCCGATGTTCGCCCAGCGTGGCGCCCTTCGGGGCGATGACAGATGTGTGGCGCTTGCCGCTCCAACCGCACACCCGGCGACCGCGGGCCGAGTCAGCGGCGGAGTCGCGAGAGCCGCAGCGCCATCTGCAGGTCCAGACTCCGGGCGGGGTCCCGCCATCCCGCCCCGAGCAGCGTCCCGATCCGATCCAGGCGCTGCGCCACGGTGTTCGCGTGCACATGCATGCTCCGTGCGGTCTCCGCTGGTCTCGACCCGCTTGCGAACCACGCATCCAGGGTCGCCACGAGGCCAGTCCCGCGCCGCTTGTCATACTCGAGGACCGGACCGATCATCTCGTTTATGAACGCGTCCAGCTCCTCCTGGCCGCCGTTGCCCAGGACGAGCTGTGCCAGGCCGAGCCCCGAGGAGTCGCTGACCTCCCCGGCCCTACCCAGGGTGAGCAGGGTGGCCACGCAGCGACGCGCCTCGCGGAATGCGCCGCCGATCAGCTCGGGTCCGGGCTCGGCGAGAGCCACACCCACCGTGGACGCGCCCCCAGCTGCCCGGAGCCGCTCCAGCAGCTGTCGGCCAACCGGTTCCGCTTCGTCGCCGGGAACGACCAGGACGACATGCCCCTCGTGTTCACCGCCGAGTCCGTTCAGCTCGCCGGCAAACCGGGCGGCGACCTGTGCGGCGCGGTGCCGGTCGAGCATCTCGACGGAGGCCACAGCGACCACACCGGACCGGTCGAGGTCGGCGCCCTGCCGGCGAGCCCGTTCGCGTAGCCGAGCGGGATCCTCGTCGTGCGCCGACAGCAGGTCGCCGAGCAGCTCACCGCGCACCCGGCCCTCGGCCTCGGCCACCGACCTGCCGAACAGCAGCACCAGCGCCGTCACCAGCGCCCCCCGCTCCAAGGTTCTTCGGTCCGCGAGTCCGAGCGGTCGCGCGCAGTGGTGCAGCACGAGGGTGCCGAGGTGCTCGACGCCGGCGTGGGCGGTGACGACGTAGGCATGGCTGCCGGTCTCGTCCGCATCCGCCCCGGAGAGCTCGACGCTGCGACCTGACCGGCGCGCATCGGCGATCGCCGCCTCGAGGGTGGCGAACACACTCATCGAACCGCCGGCGGTCGCGAGCTCGTGCAGGTCCGGGTCGTAGACGACGACCGACCCGTCGAGTACGTTCGCCAGAACCGCAGCCACATCGCTCGCGCCACCACCGTGCAGGAGGGCGTCGGTGAGCTGGTCGTGCGCCCTCGCGGCCACCTCCACCGCATGGGAGTGCGCGCGGATCTGCCGGTTGGCGACCTCGACCTCGGCCACAGCCGCCTGCGTCTCCTCGAACAGCCGCGCGTTCTCCAGCGCGATCGCGGCGTGGGCTGCGAATGACGTCAGCAGGGTCACCTCGCTCGGCGGGAACGCACGGACGCTGCGGTGACCTGCCAGCAGCGCGCCGATCACCTTCCCCTCCACGATCAGCGGCACCCCGAGGATCGCCCTCATGTTCTCGTCCTCGACGGCGTGGTCGATGTAGTTGCGATGCACGAACCGTGCGTCGGCCTGGTAGTCGTCGGTGTAGTACGGCGCACCGGTCTGCGCGACGAGTCCGAGCAGGCCGGTCCCGAGTGGCAGCCGGAGGTTGCGGAACTCCGCGGACACCGACCCGTCGGTGACCTTCATGTACGACGCGCCTTCGTCCTCGTCGTTGAGCGAGAGGTAGGTCATGTCCGCATGCAACAGCTGCCGCGCCCGCCGTACGATCGCTGCCAGGATCGCGTCCACGTCGCGGATCGCGGTCAGGTCGTTGGCGGTCTCGTAGAGTGCCGAGAGTTCGGCCTCGCGGCGGCGCTGCCGCACCATCTGTTCCCTGATCCTCAGGGCCGTCGTGCGCTGTTCCCGCAGTACCTCGAGCTCCTGGTCAGGGGTTCCCGCGCGCTCCGCTTCGCTCACCAACGCGTCGAACTCCTCGCGCGGCGCTTCTGCGTAGAGCAGCTCGACGAACGAGGGCACCCGGGTCATCCGCGGCTCAGGCGTCCCGGCGCTTGAAGAGCGCGAAGCCGGCCGCCATCAACACCGCGGTGACCCCACCAAACACGAAGGAGGCGCCCCAGGGCGAGAGCGGGTCCCCGAACATAGATCCGGTGACGTCGCGGACCCGCATCATCTGCGAACCGGCGTTGTAGGGCAGGAAACGGGCGAGCGGCTGCAGCCCGTCCAGGCCCGGGACCGCGAACAGCAGCAGGGTGACGATGTTCTCGATCGCCAGCGGCCACAGGAACATCAGCACCAGTGCTGCCGCCTGCTGCCGCAGCAGCGAGGCGAAGGCGGTGGCTATCCAGGTGAGGACCAGGGTGTAGATCACGCCCTTGGCAATGATCCGGACGACGTCGAAGGTGGCGAATGAGACGCCGTCGTCCTGCAGGAACAGCCAGCCGATCGCGGCGCTGAGGAGCATCGTGACGAGCGTGACGAGGCTGACCCACCCGCCGACCACGAGGTACTTGGCGAGCCAGGCGTGGGTTCGAGACGGCAGGGCAGTCAGCGTGGCGCGGATCATCCCGTGTCGATACTCGTGGCCCCAGGTGAACACCCCGATCATCGCGACGATGTACGGCACGAAGAACGGTGCGCCGTCAGTGGAGACGTGGCTGACGACCATCGGGCCGAAAAGGTCGATCTCGCCCTCGCGCGGTCCGTCGGGCTGGGTGAACGCGAAGGAGAGTCCCCACGAGATGATCAGGGCGAGGCCGGCGCCGAAGAGCACCGTGAGACCGGTGAGCCAACAGGTCGAACGAATGGTTCGGATCCTGACCCATTCGTACCTGAGCGCGTCCATCATGGCGACCCGGTTGGCGAGCTCATGCACCCGGATCGAGTTGTCGAACGCAAGGTCACCGACCCGCCGTGCGTCGAGGCCGACCACCGAGATCAGCCCCGGCTCGAGAGCGGTGACCGTCCCGCCGCCGCGTTGGAGCAGCTCGGCCAGCTCGGTCGCCTGGGGCGAACGCACCGTCACCTAGTTCTGGCGCGAGGCCTTCACGAAGTCCTCGACGGGTCCGCTCGCGATCATCTTGCCGCGACCGATCACGACCAGCTGGTCGGCCATCAGGGTCATCTCAGAGAGTAGGTGGCTGGAGACCAACACCAACCGTCCCTGGCCGGCCAGGCCCTTCAGCAGGTTCCGCATCCACTGGATGCCCTGCGGGTCGAGGCCGTTGGCGGGCTCGTCGAGGATCAGGGTGTCCGGGTCCCCGAGCAGCGCGGCCGCCAGGCCGAGCCGCTGACCCATGCCGAGCGAGAACGTCTTCGGCTTCCCGTTGGCCACCGCCGTTAGTCCGAGCTGCTCGAGGACCTCGTCGACGCGAGATGTCGAGATGCCGTTCGCGGAGGCGAGCATCCGGAGGTGGCTGCGCGCCCTTCGGGTGGGGTGGAAGGGCTTCGCCTCCAATAGCGCGCCCACGCGCTGCATCGGCCTCTTCAGTGAGATGAACGGGACCCCGTCGAAGGTGGTGGAGCCGGTGCCGTGGTCCAGCCCGAGCATCAGCCGCATCGTGGTCGACTTTCCGGCGCCGTTGGGGCCGAGGAACCCCGTCACGCTGCCAGGCTGCACGTCGAAGGTGAGGTCGGTGACGGCAGCCTTGCCGTTGTACACCTTGCCCAGACCTCTGGCTTCGATGACCGCCATACCTGCTTCCCTTCCGTCTGCTCGACGTCGTCGGCACCGGTCCAGTGACCAGCCCACTGACCAGCCCAGTGGCTAGGACCGTGACCAGCCCAAGCACCAGGACCGTGGCTAGTACCGTAGTGCGGATGGCCGGAAGCAGCACACCGCGTACGCTCGCCGACCAGCTTCGCGGCTGGCCCGACGCGGATCTCCTGCGCCTGCTCCGGGCCCGACCAGACCTTGCCACACCGGTGCCACAGGACTCCTCGCAGCTGGCATCGCGGGCGGGGACCCGGGCGTCCGTGCTCCGCGCGGTCGACTCGCTCAACGTCCTGGAGCTCGCGGTCGTGGACGCGACGCTCGCGCTGGGCGGGACCGTCTCACTCCCGACCCTGCACCGGCACGTGAACGCGACCGAGAACTCGATCACCCAGGCCGTCGAGCACCTCCGGGGCCTGGCGCTGCTGTGGGGAGGCGAGGACGAGCTGCGTGCCCTGAGCGTCCTCGGGGATGTCGTCGGTACGACGGTCAGCCGACTCGGCTCGCCAGCCGAGCTCCTCCTGTCGTCGTACGCCCCGAGCCGGGTCACCGCCCTGGCACGGGACCTGGGAGTGACGGCAACCGGTGAGCGGCTCACCGATATCGCGGCGCTCGCGCAGCACCTCGCGCAACACTGGGTCGTCGAGGAGCTCGTCTCCGAGATCAGCCCGCAGGCGCGCCAGATCCTGGACCACCTCGAGCAGGAGGCAACAGAGGGGACGGTCGAGTCCACCGAGCGTCAGGTGAGGCGCAAGGAGGCAGAGGGCCCGGTCGACCAGCTGCTCTCCCGGGGCCTCCAGGGGAACCGCGACCGGAGGCATGTCGCGGTTCCCCTGGAGGTCAGCCTGTGGCTGCGGGGCGGCAGGACGACCCGCACCCGGATGGACGAGATTCCTGCCCTCGCCGTCTCGCCACGTGACCGTTCGCTGGTGGACCGCGCGGCCGCAGGGGCAGCGTTCGAGTTCGTGCGACATGTCGAGCTGTTGCTCGAGCACTGGGGAGCCGCACCCCCGTTGGCTTTGCGCGGTGGCGGGCTCGGCGTTCGCGACCTGCGCGCGGCCGCGGAGCTGTTGCACCTGCCTGAGGCAAGTGCTGCCCTTCTCGTGGAGGTGGCGTCGGCGGCTGGTCTGGTCTCCGCGGGAGAGCGACCGGGACGTGACCCGGCGTGGCTTCCGACCGATGCCTTCGACCTGTGGAGCGCCGACTCTGTATCCGACCGCTGGGTCCGGCTAGCCCTGGCCTGGTTCGAGAACCGGCGGCTGACCGGACTCGTCGGCGGCCGCGACGACAACCGGAAACCGATCAACGCACTGGTTCCCGACCTCGAGCGTGCGTGGCTGCCCGAGACGCGCCGGATGTCGATGGAGCAGATCGCTGCCGTGCCCCGGGATGCGGTGCTCGCAGTCGGAACCGGCCCGGGGTCCCTGGTGGACCGGCTCAAGTGGCTACGACCCCGGCGTCCAGCCCTGCGCTCACAAGCCGTCGGTTGGATGCTGGAGGAGGCGGCTGTGGTGGGCATGATGGCGCTCGGCGGGCTCGCCACCCATGGGCGTGCCGTGCTGTCCGACGACGCCAAGCGGGAGGCAGCGCAGTCCCTGGAACCGCTGCTGCCGGAACCGATCGACCACGTTCTCCTGCAGGCCGACCTGACCGCAGTTGCGCCGGGACCGCTCGAGCATGTCCTGTCCCGCCGCCTCGCCATGATGGCCGACGTCGAGTCCCGGGGCGGCGCGACCGTCTACCGGTTTACCGCGTCGTCTCTGCGGCGGGCCTTCGACTCGGGCTGGTCCGTCTCGGAGATCCACGAGTTCGTCGCCACCTCGTCCCGAACACCCGTGCCGCAGCCGTTGAGCTACCTCATCGACGACGTGTCCCGCAGGTTCGGGACGGTGCGGGTCGGTGCGGCCGAGTCGTTCCTGCGCAGTGATGACGAGTCCGCACTCACCGAGCTGGTTCACGATCCGTTGGCCGCCTCGCTGCGGCTGCGAAGGATCGCGCCGACGGTGGTGGTCAGCGATGTGCCGGTCGAGGTACTCCTTCCTCGTCTGCGCGAGCTGGGTGGCTCGCCCGTGGTCGAAGGTCCCGACGGGTCGGTGCGGGTGGTGCGCAAGGACGCCTTGCGCGCGCGCACACCCAGGCAGGACCAGACGAGCGCCGACGCGGACGCGGCGCGCGCGGCAGCACGGGTCTCCGCCACTGTGAACGCGATCCGCGCAGGTGACCGTGCCGTGGCGAACCGCCCCCCCAACGCCGGTTCGGCGCAGCTGGCTCGAGGGGGGCCGATGTCCAACATGGCACTGCTGCGGGAGTCCGTGGAGTCAAGGAGCACCGTGTGGATCGGCTACGTCGACAGTCACGGCTCGACAGTGGAGATGCTCGTCGACCCGGTCAAGGTCGAAGGAGGCTGGTTGACCGCCTTCGACCATCGCAGCGACAGCGTCCGCTCGTTCGCCATCCACCGGATCACGGCCGTCGCCGCGATGACCGGTCCGTAAGATGTAGGGATGGACTTTGTTCGTTACGCCGAGCGGTCGGCGGCCCTGGTCAACGCGGACCTCGCCGACGCCGCGGCACTCCTGGCCTTTCTCGACCAGCGGGAGTGGCTCCACGACAAGGTGAACGAGCGTGACGCCACCGTCCTGCGCCAGTTCCAGCGAGAGCTTCGTCCGGTCTTCGAGACGTCGAACGCCAAGGACGGCAGCAGTGTCGTCGCTGCGATCAACGCCCTGCTCAGCAGCCACCCGGTCACCCCCTACATCGCTGGTCCCGCGGGCGAGTGGCACCTGCACGTGGCCGACCGGTCGTCGTCGGTGGCCGAGCTGCTGGTCGCCGAGTCGCTGATGGGACTGTCCATGCTCGTGTGCGACCTCGGCCCGACCCGGCTGGGTGTGTGTGCGGCCAGCCCGTGCGCGGATGTCTTCGTCGACACCTCTCCCAACCAGTCCCGCCGCTACTGCTCGGAGCGCTGCTCGTCCCGGGCGAACGTGGCCGCCTACCGCGCCCGCCAGAAGGCGGGCTTGACCCTTCGGCAGGCTCAGGACACCGCCCTTCGACATGCTCAGGACACCGCCGGGGCGGCCAGCGCATGAACCCGGACACCGGCCCACTGATCGTCCAGTCGGACAAGACGCTGCTGCTCGAGATCGACCACGAGCGCGCGCAGGACTGCCGCAAGGCGATCGCCCCCTTCGCCGAGCTCGAGCGTTCGCCCGAGCACGTGCACACCTATCGGCTGACACCGCTCGGCCTGTGGAACGCCCGCGCGGCGGGTCACGACGCGGAGCAGGTGGTCGACACGCTGCTGGCGTACTCGCGCTACGCCGTCCCGCACGCCCTGCTCGTCGACATCGCCGAGACGATGGCCCGCTACGGACGGCTGCGGCTGGAGAAACACCCGGTGCACGGGCTCGTCCTCTCCGGTAGCGATCGCCCGGTGCTCGAGGAGGTGCTCCGCGCCAAGAGGATCGAGCCGATGCTGGGCGAGCGCATCGACGGCGCGAGCGTCGTCGTACACCCCTCGGAGCGAGGCAATCTCAAGCAGGCGCTGCTCAAGATCGGCTGGCCCGCCGAGGACTTCGCGGGGTACGTCGACGGCGAGGCACACGCGATCGCGCTCGTCGAGGACGGCTGGGAGCTACGCACCTATCAGCGCGAAGCCGCGGATTCGTTCTGGCACGGCGGCTCGGGAGTCGTGGTGCTCCCCTGCGGAGCCGGAAAGACGATCGTCGGCTTGGCGGCGATGGCCCATGCGCAGGCCACCACCCTGATCCTGGTGACCAACACCGTCGCTGCGCGACAGTGGAAGGAGGAGCTGGTCAAGCGCACCTCCCTGACCGAGGACGAAATCGGCGAGTACTCCGGCTCCACCAAGCAGATCCGGCCGGTCACGATCGCGACATACCAAGTGATGACCACCCGGCGCAAGGGTGTCTACACCCACCTCGAGTTGCTCGATGCCAAGGACTGGGGGCTAGTGATCTACGACGAGGTGCACCTGCTGCCCGCGCCGATCTTCCGGATGACCGCGGACCTGCAGGCCCGTCGGCGGATCGGTCTGACCGCCACGCTGATCCGGGAGGACGGGCGCGAGGGCGACGTCTTCTCGTTGATCGGCCCGAAGCGCTACGACGCACCCTGGAAGGACATCGAGGCGCAAGGGTGGATCGCGCCGGCGGACTGTGTCGAGGTGCGGGTGACCCTGCCGGAGGGCGAGCGGTTCGCCTACGCCACGGCGGAGCCCAACGAGCGCTACCGGCTCGCCGCCTGCACCGGCGTCAAGACCACGCTCGTCGAGCAGCTGGTGAACAAGCACGCTGGTGAGCCGACCTTGGTGATCGGCCAGTACATCGACCAGCTCGACGAGCTCGCCGAGCGACTCTCCGCCCCGCTGATCAAGGGCGAGACCACGGTGAAGGAACGCGAGCGGCTGTTCAACGCGTTCCGATCCGGTGAGGTCGACCTGCTGGTCGTCTCGAAGGTCGCGAACTTCTCCATCGACCTGCCCTCGGCTGCGGTGGCGATCCAGGTGTCGGGGTCGTTCGGCTCGCGCCAGGAGGAGGCGCAGCGGCTCGGCAGACTGCTGCGGCCCAAGGCCGAGGGAGACAGCGCCCGGTTCTACACGATCGTGTCCCGGGACACCGTGGATGCGGACTTCGCGCAGAACCGGCAGCGGTTCCTCGCCGAGCAGGGTTACGCCTACCGGATCCTGGACGCCGACGAGATCACCGCGGAGACCTGACTCCGCAGGTTCCCTTGAGGGCAAGCTGCTGCTTTGCCAGAGGTATGGACGGTTTGCAAGCGGCATACCGCTTGTAGACCGTGCACACCCCGTGCAAAGTCGCGTCCTACCTCGCGGTCAGCGGAGTCTCACGACCAGCTTGTGGTCCCCTGCCCTCGTGTCGGCCACCAGCTCGCGACCTCGCGCGGTGGACATGATCCGCCAGTCCACGGGCCGGCCGTCGAGCTGCACGCGGCGCACCGAGGAGCCGGTCGGCAGCACGTGGCCGATGGTGAGCGCCGTCCCGCGCCGGCTCAGAGTCACCTCGGTGCGCAGCTGCCGTCGGCTCGCACGGGCGCGCACGGCCACGGTGCCGTCGTCGCCGAGCAGAATGTTGCGTCCCTCCAGGCGACGCTGGCCCGTCGGCACCTGTGAGACGACGGTGACATGGTCCCGCCCGAGGTCGGGTGAGACGCCGAGCTGCTGGGCGACGACCGGCCACAGGGTGCCGTAGGCCCCCCACGCCTGAAGCACCATGGACCTCTCGGTGAACGGTCGGTCGATGTTGGGCGTGAAGTCGCCTTCGGGCGCGATCTCCGGCATCGCTCCCGGCATCTCCCACACCGAGGGGTCGAGCTGGATCCGGGAATTGCCGGTGGTGTAGTACTGCTGCTGGGTCCGGCCCAGCCGGCCGAAGTTCCCTTCGGCGACGGCCATGATCGCGGTGTTGAGCGAGAAGACGCTGCGCTCGCTGGGAACGGTGGAGACCACCCGGTCACAGCTGGGTCCCGGGTTCCCGGCCGGCGCGGACGTGGGTCCCGTGCCGGTGTGGTACAGCCCGAAGATCCCTGTGTAGCAAGGCCGTTCACGCTGCTTGAGGGCGGTGGCGCCGTGCTCGTCGTTCGCCAGCGGGCGCGTCGGCTGCCCCCGTCGTACCAGCATGGCGTCCATCGGGGTGACCCCGATCCAGTGCCGCTGGAGGACCTTCGCGTTGTCCGGGTTGGCCAGCGAGTCTGCGTACTGCCGGGAGCCGGCGCCGTACCACCACGCGGCCTCGAAGCGGCGCTCCATGTAGCGGGCTCTCGTGGACGCCCACGTCACGGTCGCGGCATCGCCCTTGCTGCGCGCCATGTCGGCGAGGTCGCGCAGACCCCGGATCGTGTAGACCGTGTTGTCGAGCTTCTCCTCACCCATACCTGGGCGCTCGACGTTGCCCAGACCTTCGGGCCATCCATCGTCGTCCTCGTCGAGGCGCTCCACGACATAGCGCATCGCGCGCACGTTGAAGTCATACATCTCGTCGCGGAACGCGTCGTCGCCTGTCCACCGCCAGATCAGCGCCACCGCGCTGGGGAACTTCGACGTCTCGTCGGTGTTGCCCGGGTCCTCGTTGGCGCCGAAGTACACCGCGCCGTCCGGCGTCACCTCGTGCACCACCTTGCCCGAGTCGTCGTTGATGATGTCGCTGATGTCGCGCAGCGCCCGCAGGTGGTCCTCGATCGGGCCGAACTGCCCCATCGCGACCGAGGCGAACGCGGTGTACTCGCCGTCGGTGCCGAACAGCCACGGGTAGTCCGGCCAGCCCGCGCCGAGCCAGCGCATCCTGTCCAGAGTTCCCTCCGGCGGCGGGAACTGCTTGCCCGCGTCGACCCACCGCAGTCGCAGGTCGCGCGCCACCTGCACCGAGTCCGCCAGGTTCTGCTTGCTCCATCGGATCGAGCGCTCGAGGAGCCGGTCGCCGGGGATCGACACGTGGGTGCGCGCGTCGATCGCCCTGCGCTCGGCGATCTTCTCGGCCAGCAGCGCACGCGGAGATGCCAGGACCCGGTCGTACGCCGCGCGCGCCGGCGCGGGGCCCTTGTCCGATCCACCGACGGCGAACCACCTGGTGACGGGCCGCCCGGCGGGCACGTCGACCTCGTAGGTCAGACGCCCGCCTGTGCCCCTGCCGTAGGCAGTGTCGTCGCAACGCTCCGGCTGCTCCTCCGCGGTGCCCGACGCCGGGCAGATCACGGCCGGGTCCTGCGGTCCACGGAAGTCCGGCCCGAGCGTGCTGCTGGTCGGGGCGAGCGTGCTGCCCACGACCGCCGCCCAGTCGTGCGCACCGAGCGGGTGGCCGGGCCCGGCCTGCTCACGGAACACCAGCGCGCCCCCGGCCACCGCGCCGGTGTCCTGTTCGTTGACGGTGGACTGGCTCGGTGTCGTCTCGCCCCAGGGGTAGGTCGACATCAGCTCCGAATGGGCGTCCAGCGTGAGCGAGACCGTGCGCGCTGTGTCGCTGCGCAGGGTCAGCCCCACGAGTCCTGCCCTTGGCCCGTCGGGGACCACGTCGGTCCGGTGCACCCTCACCCCGTCGGACGCGGCGTACTCGGTGCGGGTGTAGCCCCAGCCGCTGGCGAACCGGCGGGCCGCGACGTCGTCGCCGAGCCAGTCTCCGTCGATCCCGAACCACATGCCGTCGAGCAGCTTGATCGGCGGTAACCAGATGCCGCCCATCTCGCCACGAGTGTGGAAGCCGGCCGCCGGGTACAAGCCATCCTGGGTCCAGGTCGAGTAGAGGCGGTCACCGATCACGACGGCGCGCCGGTCGTCGAGCCGTGTCGTCTCGGTGAGCTCCGGGCTGCGAGGCAGCGGCCGCCGGTTCGGATCAGGGGCTGCGTTGCCGGGCAACGCGATGGCGCTTCCCGCGAGCGCCAGGGCAGCGCAGCTGAATAATGCGATAAAGGGACGAGTCCGAACTAACATGGAATAACCCTCCAAGACTTCCTATATAACCACAGAGATGACATGGCGTCGATGCGCTGATAGCGTCACACGGCTCCCACATCTGCGACCCGCGTCAGCGGAGGTCTCTCCGTGCCTGCTTCCACGCCTGCTTCCACCGACTCCGACCCCGATCTCGACCACGAGCGTGAACACCTCGCCCGCTCGCGCGAAGGACTCGCCCGGATGCGGGCCCGGACCGCCGCACTGGACAGCGATGCCGCGGCCAACTGGGTCAGCCAGCAGGTGCTCGAGTCCGCGATCTACCGGCGGATGAAGGCGCTCGAGGACGACCCGACCGTCCCGCTGTTCTTCGGCCGTCTCGACTTCGACGACAGCCACGACGATGCCGGCGGTGAACGCCTCTACATCGGACGCCGCCACGTGTCCGACGAGTCCGGCGATCCCATGGTCATCGACTGGCGGGCCCGGATCAGCGCCGCGTTCTACCGCGCCAGCAAGAGCGATCCGATGGGCCTCGAGCTCCGCCGCCGGTTCGGCTTCCAGCACGGTCAGGTGACCGCGTTCGAGGACGAGCGGCTGTCGGCTGGGACAGTCGAGGCGGACCCCCCCGAGTACTCCCAGATCCTCGAGGCCGAGATCGAACGTCCCCGGGTCGGGCCGATGCGCGACATCGTTGCCACGATCCAGCCGGAGCAGGACCTGATCGTCCGATACGGGCTCGAGCACTCGGTGTGCGTGCAGGGAGCCCCCGGCACCGGAAAGACGGCGGTCGGGCTGCACCGCGCGGCGTACCTCCTCTACGCCTACCGGGACCGGCTCTCCCGCCAGGGCGTGCTGGTGGTGGGGCCCAACGCGTCGTTCCTGCGCTACATCGGTGACGTGCTGCCCGCGCTCGGGGAGATCGATGTCCAGCAGACGACGATCGAGGCGTTGGTCACCACGACCCTGGCCAAGGTAGGGGTCAAGCACGGCATCCGCGCGAGCGAGCCGCCGGAGGTGGCCACCCTGAAGGGGGACGCCCGGATGGCACGGGTGCTGGAGCGGGCGCTCTGGTCGCATCTGAGCACGACCAGCGAGGGACTCGTCGTACCCCGGGGTGCCCGGCGCTGGCGGATCGCCGGCTACGAGGCCGAGGAGATCGTGACGGCGCTGCGCGCACGAGAGGTCCGTTATGGCGCGGCGCGGGCGATGCTTCCGCAGCGGTTGGCGCACGCCATCCTGGTGAAGATGGAGCTTTCCGGTGACTCCCCCGACGACCGGGTGCAGGACGCCGTTGCCCGGGACCGCCCGGTGCGGCAGTACGCCGACCGGCTGTGGCCGGCGGTGCATCCCGCAAAGCTGGTGCTGCGACTGCTCAGTGACCGACCCTTCCTCGACGCAGCAGCCGACGGGATCCTGTCCGAGGAGGAGCGAGATCTGCTGCTGTGGGACAAACCGGCGAAGGGCCCTGGTTCGGCCCGGTGGTCCCTGGCCGACGCCGTGCTCATCGACGAGGCCGACGACCTCGTCGGGCGCACCGCCAGCCTCGGCCACTTGGTCGCCGACGAGGCTCAGGACCTGTCCCAGATGATGTTGCGCTCGGTCGGTCGGCGCTGCTCGACGGGATCCGCGACGGTGCTGGGTGACCTGGCTCAGGCCACCACACCGTGGGCCAGCCGGTCGTGGGAGGACGCGCTCACCCACCTGGGCAAGACGGGTGCGCACATCGAGCAGCTCACGCTCGGTTTCCGGGTGCCCGGCGAGGTCATCGAGTACGCCGCCCGGTTGCTCGCGTGGATCGCCCCCGACCTGGAGCCGCCGACGTCGGTGCGACGCAGCCGAGGCGAGCTCGTCGTCGCGCGCGTGCCCGACGTCAGCGCTGCTGCCGTGGCAGCGGCGCGGGTCGAGGCCGAGAAGGTGGGGTCGGTCGGGGTGATCGTGCCGGACCGTTTCGTCTCCGCGGTGACCTCGGCGCTGTCGGCACAGGGAGTCGACTTCGCCGTGCTCGGTGAGGAGACCGACCCCGAGGGTGCGCAGGTCGGTGGCTCGGAGTACTCGGCCAAGCTCGATGTCGTCCCCGTGAGTCTGTCCAAGGGGCTCGAGTTCGACCACGTCCTGCTCCTCGAACCGGCCGCGATCGTGGCCGGTGAGGCCGACCATCTGACCGGGTTGCGTCGGCTCTACGTGTGCCTGACCCGGGCCGTCACCTCGCTCGTCGTACTCCACGCCTCGGACCTGCCGCCGGAGCTCGGAGCGCGCTCTCGCTGAGCGTGTATTTGATGCTAAAAGCACCGATTTAGTGCGGTCTGCGCTGTAACCTGGAGTGGCCACCGGCAACAACTTGTTGGGCGCCACCAGATGGGATGCATGCACGTGAACGTCCAGACCTCACGCGCCGGATGCGCGCGCGCCGGCTCGGGCGCTGTGGGGGGGTCGGCATGGAAACGCCGCGGGTGACCCGGGTGCGCCGGTTCGGGCCACCCGCGCTCATCGTGCTCATGCTGGCCGTAGCGCTCACCCTCGACGTGCCGCTCCTGGACTCTGGCAGTTCCACCGTCGCGCAGCCGCGCCTCCCGCTGTTCGTGCTGGTCGGGTGCTGGACGGTGTTCGAGCTGCTGGTGCTGTACCTCCCGTTCGGCAAGAACCTCGACCATGCCGTCCACCTCACGGTGACCGAGATCGCGTTGGCGCTCGGCCTGCTGTTCGCGACGCCCGTGGACCTGATGCTGGCCGGCGTGGGCACGCCGGTGCTGATTGACCTGATCCGTCGGCGCAAGGGGTTCCTCAAGCAGGTCTTCAACGGCGCCAGCCGAGCCCTCGGGATCGGCATCGCGCTGACGGTCTACCAAGCGCTCGACCCGTCCGAACCACTGTCCGACGTGGGGTGGATGGCCCTGTGTCTTGCGGTGACCGCCTCTGGTCTTGCCTCCGCCCTCGCCGGCGCCTTGGTGATCAGCCTGGCCATCGGTCGGCTACCCGCGCGAGACCTCGTTTCGCACATGCTCTGGGCGATCACGATAGCCCTCGAGGGCGCCACGGTCTCGTTCGTAGCCGGGCTGGCCCTGCAGGTCGGGGCATCAGCGGTGGCTCCACTGCTCGTCTCCCTCGCGGCACTCCTGGTCATGATGCGGGGCTTCTCTCTGCTCACCGAGCGACATATGAACCTCGCCTCGCTCCACTCGTTGGGCCAGCGACTCGCCTCAGCGCGTGACGTCGACGCGATCCTGACGACCGCGCTCGACACGTCCGCGCACCTGCTGGTCGCGCGGGACGCCGAGGTCTATCTGCGCTCGCCACACGACAGCTCCCGACTGCTCCGAGTCCGCAAGGACCCCGAAGGCGCGCTGGTGACGACCCAGGTCGGACGCGACAGTCTCCCCGACACCCGCGGCGTCCTCGCAGACAAGAGCACCGTCGTGGCCTCGGCCCCGCTGGGGCTGGGGCACGAGGTCGTCCTCTCGGTCAAGGGTCGCGCCGGCCCGATGCGGCCGTTCGGGCAGGTGGACGCCCGACTGTTGGACATGGTGGCGCACCAGACTGGCGCGAACCTGCACACCGCGCACCTGATCGAACAGCTGCGCCATGATGCCCTGCACGACCCCCTGACCGAGCTTCCGAACCGGCGATCCCTGCTCGAGACAGCCCAGGAACACCTCACCCGCCGCCATCCGATCGAGCTGGTGTGGCTCGGAATCCGTGACCTCCAGGCGGTCAACGCGGCCCTTGGTTACGACCGCGGTGACGAGCTGCTCATCCAGATCGGGCGCCGGCTCCAGGAGGCCGCCGGTCCGGAGGCCGTGGTCGCACGCGTCGGCGGAGATGAGTTCGCCATCCTGCTCCCGGCAGATGCGGACGGCTCGACTGCCCTGCTCGCCACCCTGGCACAGCCCTTCCTGCTCTCCCATGCGCAGGTGCTGGTCCGCGCCTGCGTCGGTGTCACCCTCGGGCAAGGAGGGTCAGTTGCCACCGCCGAGGACTTGCTGCGACGAGCCGACATCGCGATGCGCGTCTCGCACCGGACCGGCCGCGCCGTCGAGCACTACACCCCGGCGCTCGAGACGGCGACCTCGGACCGCCTTGCGCTCGCTGTCGACCTTCGAATGGGGATCGCCCGCGGCGAGCTCGTCCTGCACGCGCAGCCACAGGTCAGCCTTGTGGACAACACGGTCACCGGGATGGAGATGCTCGTGCGGTGGAACCACCCCCGCCTCGGGCTGCTGCGCCCCGACGCGTTCGTCCCCTTGGCCGAGCAGACCGGCCTGGACCGACCGATGACCGCATGGGTGCTCAACGCCGCGCTCCAGGCCCTCGCCGGCTGGCGCGCCGAGGGGCTCGAGCTGACAGTGTCCGTGAACGTCTCCCCCGGTGCCCTGTGCGACGGCACCCTGCGCGACCGCACCGAGGATCTGCTGGCCCAGCACGCTCTCGCGGGCGAGGATCTCGTG
>Ga0209587_1000481_pt1 | contig 19682 bp, 21 predicted proteins | sample NGEPerD_2_FD_184512 | JGI IMG/M metagenome (GOLD analysis project Ga0209587, IMG submission 184512) | Arctic peat soil microbial communities from the Barrow Environmental Observatory site, Barrow, Alaska, USA - NGEE PermafrostL1-D... | ecosystem: Environmental > Terrestrial > Soil > Wetlands >... | reverse complement strand
CCCGACGGTGTCCACGCGTGCGACCCGGGCGCGCCCGGGTCGCACGCGTGGACACCGTCGGGGACGCCGTCGCGCGCACCTCGCCGCTGCCCGCGGGGCCGCTGAGCGGGCTGCAGCGCGTGGCCGGCGCCTCCGGCAACGACCGCGTCGTGGCGCGCTGGCGGCGCATCGGCGATGAGGTGCGCCTGAAGGACGCGATCGCGGTCACGCCCGCAGGCGGCGCCACGCTGGTGCTGGACGCGCTGGCGCCCGCGCGGACCGTGGCGCTGCGCCCCCGTCAGCAGGCGGTCATGTGCCCCGCGGAGCCGGAGGACGACCGCTGGGTCTTCACCGCTCGTGAGGCGCTCCGGGAGCACGAGCTGCGCCACACCCTGCAGTCCTCGACGTGGGGTCCGCTGATGCTGGGGCTCCCCCTGACCGTCTTCGGCGATCTGCTGTGGGACCTTCGCGGCGGCGCCGGGGTGGAGGCCAGCGAGTTCACACCGGTCGAGCGCACCGAGGCGACCACCGGCACCGGCGCGCGTCCTGTCGGGTTCCGGACCGCCGGCGCGGCTCCGGCCACGCTCCGCAGCGGCCCGGGGGAGGTGCTGGAGTTCGACGGCGCCGGCACCGCCTGGCGCACCGTCGTCACGGCCTCGGAGACCAGCGAGGCTCGGGTGACCTTCTGGGTGCACAACCCCCCGGAGGAGGACTTCGGCGGCGACCAGCTGCGGGTCCGCAGTCTGCACGCCACCACCCCCGAGGTGGACGCCTGGATGGGCACGTTCCGGATCCTGGACCTGGTCAGCAACGCCTCGATCATGGAGTTCTCCACGGGGCTGATCTGGGAGGGGCTGATCGGGCTCGTCTGGCGGGTGGGCCGGCTCTTCGGCGGCATCGGATCCTCAGATCGCGTGGCGATCCGTCGTGCCGGCCCCGCCGACGCCACCTCTGTCATCGCCTCGGACCCCGACGAGCTGGCCGGCCTGGGGCTGAGCGTGGGCACCCGCGTGCTGGTGGACTCCGACGCGCACGCCGACGACGCCTACAGCACGGTGATCACCGCCATCGAGGGCGCGGCCATCACCCTGCGGGACCCGCTGCCGACCTATCCGCAGTCCGCGGAGCTGCGGCTGGGCCGCTACGAGGGTCGCAGCCCCGACGACCTGTGGGACCTGTGGAGCTACGCCCCCGCACGGCTGGTCGACGGCCTCGACAACGTCATCCAGGTGGAGCAGGTCGACGGCGAGAGTCCTCCCGCCTACGGCGTGCTGGATCTGCTGCGCATCAAATGGATCGATCCCAGCACCGCCGACGACGCCAGCGAGCAGGCGCGGGTCACGGCGGTCGTGGACGCCGGCCAGCGGATCTACCAGATCGACAAGCGCATCGGCGCCCGTCCCCATGACCCGGACACGCTGCGCGTGACCAAGCTGGGCAACGACGACGACCCCAACGAGCTGTGGTTCTCCTCGCACTTCTACGAGACGCCGCTGCGCATCCGGCGCGCAACCCGCTACCTGTTCGACCCCTGGCGGGCCCTGGCGCTGGACACCGACGTGGTCAACCCCGCCGACGACGCCGTGTGGAGGAAGACCCTCGCCTGGATCCTCCGCGGCGCCCGCTACGCCTTCTCCAGCCGCTCCTGGACGCCGCTGTTCGGGCGGGTGTGGTGGTCCAGCGTGTTCTCCGAGGATCACCGCAGCGGGCTGGAGCAGGAGGCCAGCTGGCAGTCGGGCGACCTCTACACCACCATCACGCGCTCCGGCGACCCCCGCTTCGCCGGCACGGAGGGCGACTACGGCAACGCCCCCGGCAGCTACGACATCTACGAGGGCGACTTCCTGCGCATGTGGACATGGGAGTCGTGGCGCTGGGATGACGTGTTCTCCTCCGGAAGCCGTGCCGCCAGCCGTGCCAACCCGGCCTTGCGCGGCGGCGGCACCCCGACCTCGCCCTGGCGCAGCATCTGGCGGGTCACGCCGCCGGCGGGGTTGGTGGGGCCCGGCATGCCGGCGGAGCTGTACGCGGGCGCGGGCACGGTGACGCCTCAGGCGCTGCTGCAGATCCCCAGCCGCCCGGATGTGGCGCGCACGCAGGGGTTCTACTTCGTGGCCTGCGAGGCGGGGACCTACGGCATCGCACCCAGCACCGCGAGCACCCGCGACCAGGAGGCGTTGGATTCCAAGGCCCAGTGGTTCCGGCGCGACGTCACCGTGCAGCCGCTCACGATCCAGGCGGGAGCGGTCGACCTGCCCTGGCAGGACGGCAGCACACCGCCCGCGCTGAGCCTGTTCCTCACCCAGGAGGTGGCGATCACGGTCACCGGCGGGCACGGCGGCGCGCACCACGTGCGGCTGTCCGACAACGACGGCGCGGTCCTGTGGCGCAGCGACGACCGCAGCCTGCGCGCCCGCCTCACCGTCGGTGTGGTCGACGTGGAGGTGGTGCGGCGCTACGAGCCCGACGATCCCTCGTTCACGCGCTTCGGCACCTACCTGGCCACGACCCTGGACGTCCCGGTGCGCCGCTTCCAGGTGGCCGTCACCGACGCGGTGGTCCTGCGCTCCGGCCCCGCCACGACGGATCCGGTGGTGAGCGGGCCGGTGGCACCCGGCGTCACGCTGTCGGCGCTGCTGCCCGCCGTGGCCACGGGCGTGCCCACGGCGGTGTGGGCGCCGGCTCCCGCGAACCCGCCGCCGTTGCCGGCGATCTCCGGACCCCACGCCGCCGCCGGGCAGCACCGCTACGACATCGCGCTCAACGGCGAGCCGCCGGAAGATCCCGCGTCACTGCGGATCACGTTCGTCTTCAGCGACCCGCACCCCGCCGGCGGTGGCGCCACGCGCGCGGTGGATGTGGCCGTCGACGTGCAGCCGATCGCCACCTTGGAGGCCCCCGCCTTCGAGGTGGCCCGCGGCGGGACGCTGCGGCTGGTGGTCACGCCGGCGGACCCCGCCGTCACGGTCGATGCCGCCGAGGTGACCGTCCCGGCCGCCGACGCCAGCCCCACCGCCGGTGTGACCGTCGCGGCGGTCGGGCCCGGGGTGGACGTCACGGCCGCAACCGCGGCCAGCCCCGGGGACCGCTTCGTGGTGCGCGCGTTGTGGAACCTCACGCCCCTGCGGCGCACCGTCACGGTCACCGCCTGACCCGCCGCAGGAAAAACCCGACCGGTGTGTCGATATCGGCCCCCACCGTTCGTGTACAGGGTGAGCCGGGAACACCCCGGATCCCCCGATGAAGGAGCAGTGCCATGCCGCAGTACCTGCTGTCCGTGCACATGGTCGACGGCGAAGCGCCACCCACGCCGGAGACCATCGAGCAGATGTACAAGGACGTCGATGTGTACAACGACGAGCTCCAGCGCGAAGGGGCGTGGGTGTTCGCAGGCGGCCTGGAAGCCGTCGACACGGCCAAGGTCGTGCAGCTGCGGGGCGAGGAGGTCCTCACCACCGATGGGCCGTTCGCCGAGGCGAAGGAGCACATCGGTGGGTTCTGGGTTATCCAGGCCCCCGACCTCGACAAGGCATTGGCCTGGGCCGCCAAGGCGACCGAGGCCTGCCGGGCCCCCGTGGAGGTGCGCCCGTTCCAGGACGAGCCCGACGCATAGGTTCGGCACGGCGCGTGGGGACGGCGCTCGGCTGGCTCAGCGCGGCCAGTGCTGGCCGATGTACGGCCGCGGGTTGGCGGTTGCCCACCGCTGTAGGACCTGGGCGAGCGCAGGGGCCTGGCCACCGCCCGCCGGCAGCTTGCGTTTCAGGACACAGACCAGCACGAGATCATGCTCGCCAGCGAAGTCAGCGACGTTCTCCGTGACAAGCGCACGTTGTTCGGTCCTCGCGACCGCAGCTACGTCGCCATCGGCCGCACCCCTGAGTCCGACCTCAGCGACGTGTACGGCATCGTGGTGGAACTCGTCGCGGAGGTGACCAACGGCAGCCGCGGGGAACATCTCGTCGAGCAGGAACCTCACGCCAGCAGCGCGCGACGTTGCTCGGCGGCCTCGCGGCCAGACTCGATCGCATCCTCGTTACGAGCGATGCGCGCTTGGACCTCGTTTGGGTGATGAGCGGCGAACTCCAGTGCCGTGCGGATCTGTCGGGGGTGCAGATCCGTTTCGGACGCCAGGAGGTGGATGCGATCCTCCTCGCCGCCTTCCAGCTGGCGCAGGCGCTGCACGATCTCCCACACGTCGGGCCCGGCCGCCAGAGCGGCGCGACGGTCATGCGTCGGACCACGGTAGAGGACTCCTGGATGCTCGAGACAGTCAACGCCCTCAATGATCAACCGCTCCAGCAGGGCAGTGGCGCTGACGCCTTGGTGGTCCGCGCACACGCTCAGCCGGCGCTTCGCCGCCTGGCTGAGTCGGAACGAGGTGCTGGTCGCCGCCATGGAAGCCTCCAAAAATCCGTCGGCACAGGATTGTAGCGCGGATGTAGCGCATCCGCCATCCTGGTCGGCGCATGTGGCGGCTCAGCCTGCCGCCATTTCGTCGCTGAGGCCCTGGGAGTCGATCCATGTGTGCCATGAGTGATCTCGTCTAGGAATTAGACGGCAGCGTTTCCATGATGGGGTCGCGCACGGGTGGGCCGGTGGCCTTGTAGCGGCCGTCGTGGTGTCGGGTGACGGTCCAGCCGAAGTGGTGCACGGCCGCGTGGCAGGCGTGGCAGAGCAGCACCAGGTTGTGTAGGTCGGTGTGGCCGCCGTTTCGCCACCATCGGATGTGGTGGACTTGGCAGCGGGCCGCGGGGGCGCCGCAGCCGACGCAGCCGCGGTCGCGGGCGATGACGCCGCGGCGTTGCCGGGCTGAGGGGTCACGGCGGGTGCGGCCGACGTCGAGGATGGTGGAGTTGCGGCCGGTTCTCACGGTGGTGGTGTCGGCGTCGCAGCAGATCTGGCGGGCGGTGGCCGACGACACCGGCCCGTAGCCGTCCAGGACGCTGGGGGCGGCCCCGGCGACGTCGTGCAGCGCGTCGGGGCTGGTGACCAGCAGCACGTGGGGGCGGGCGACCGCGACCTCGGGCAGCCCGCCGGCGTCGAGGGCGGCGTCGCACAGCAACCCGAGCGCGTCGTGGGTGCGTTGCCGCACGTTGCGGTCGTCGTCGGCGCCGGTCCTGCGGGCCAACGGTGCCAGCCCGGCGATCACCTTGGCGCCGGTGACGGCGTCCAACAACCCGTCGATGCGGACCATGCCGTCGTCGCCGCCGGTGGCCCGGCCGACCCACAGGCCCCGTCTGGCATGGGCGAGTCGTTCCCTGGCCGCCAGATGATCCCGGTTGCTGTGGGCGGCCAGCTCGTCGAGGTCGCGTCGCAGCCGTCCGGCGTCACACCCGGCGCCGTGGTCGGCGACGTGACCGTCGACCCGAGCGGTCGCATCGGCCAACGTGTCGGCGTCCAGGGCGCCGGCGTCGGCGGCGTCGCGCAGCTGCTCGAGCGTTCTGGTCGCCGCCCTGGCCTGGGCCACGCCGATGCTGCCGTCGGCCAGCCCCTCTGCGGTGCGGGGCAATAGCGCCAGGTGGTCGGCCATCGAGGTTTCCCGCAGCGCCTCGCCGCGGGTCAGCTGGCAGCGTTGCGCCAGCAGATCCGCCGTCGACCGGGCCTGCCCCAGGTAGGCGCCGCGTGCCTCCACCTCGGCGATGCGACGCAGCTTCTCGGCTTGGACCATGGTCGCCAACCGGTGCAGCGCCGTCACCGAATCGGTCAACTCGCCGTCGTCGACGGCACCGGACAGCGGCTGGGCGGCGGCCCGGCGCACCGCCGCCCCCGCCAACGCGATCAACGCCGCGCCGTCCAACCCGTCAAGATCCACCACCGAAACCGTGGCCACCGTGCCCCACCTCCCCGCGCCATCTATCGAACGTGTGTTCGATTATGCCACAGGGGCGACCCCAAACCGGTGAAGTCCACAGATAAAGTTGTGAAGATCTTCAGGCCACTTTGAGCCGAGTGCGCCTTTCCGGCAGTATGTAATGAATATCGGTAAGAGGGCTCTTTGTCATGCTTCCTCGGAGCATGGGTAACCGAAGTTCATGACACGCCAAGCCACGCTCCTGGGCCGACACGAATCAACGGCTGGCGTCGGCCTCGCGGCGCAGCACCAAGGTCACCGGCCCGTCAGCCGCCGCTTCGATCACCATGTGCGCCCCGAACACGCCGCGGGCCACCGGGACGGAAAGCGCGTCGCAGAAGGCCTCATAGATCGGCTCGGCCCGCTCCGGTGGAGCCGCGCCGATGAAGGACGGGCGCCGCCCCTTGCTGGTGTCGCCATAGAGCGTGAACTGGCTGATGGCCGGGATCCCGCCGCTGATCTCCCGACCGAAGCATCCATGGGCCCTCCCAAGCCGTCCGGGGCCCGTTGAACATGCCCGTTGGCCCGCGCCGTGAGGTCGAACCTCCCATTCCGTAGAACGGCAAGGCGTCGTCGGATTGGGCGTTGTGATGCTTCATCGAGGCGATCTGGTCTAGCTAGGAGTCTGCCAGCCACGCCAGCAAACGGCCCTGCGACCAGCAGCGGCCAATGGCCTCGACGCGCAGAGTCGACCGGTCGAACACCGCCAGGCCGATGATGCTGTGGCCAGAGGCGCGGCGGTCGCCAAGTGTCGGTATCGTCGGCGCGACTCCGACCCCCTCCGCTGACACCCACGCCACCGCCCGGCCGGCCGCCGCTTCGTCGAGGCGGTGCAGGAAGCGCAGGCGGCTCTCGAGCGGGAAGTGCGACAGCGCCCACGTCGTGACGACGACAGGCAGGGCGTCCGCGGGCACACGGGCGAAGGCGTCGGGCACCACCTCGACGGCGTCACCTTGCAGCAGCAGCGGAGGGGCCGTCGCCGCCAACGCTATCTCCGCTTCGAGCCTCGCGACCCGCTCCGGCTGATTCGGCCACAGGCAGGCGCGCAACCACCGGGCGTCATCCGCGTCGGTCACGTCGACCGGATCAAGGTCGACGCCGACCCGGGCGACGACCTCGGGCATCGCCCGCGTCGGGATGGGCCGGTCTCCCACGATCGAAGACGACAGCTGCACGGGAGATGACGGGTCGCCCAGCGATTGTCCGTTGCTGTACGTGATGCCAACGCGATCGACATTGAGATTGAGCCCAGCCGAACAGCCCACGTCGATCAGCCCAACCGCATTCGCGCCTACCCGGCGCGCCGCCTCGGCAATGGCCGGATACAGCACGGCGCAGCGTCCGGTCTCGTTGGCCCGCGTCTGCCGGCGCACGGCGAGGGCCACGACCGAGTCGGTCATTCGCAGCAGCGTGTCGATCGAGGTCGTGCAGCGCGGCGAGGATCACCGTGGGGTGCCGCTTGCGCGCCGGCGCCGCCTCGATGGCGCGCAGCGCTTCGTCGGACTCACTCAGGGCGACGGCGACGCGCTCGTACAGCGGCGATGTTTCGGCGGCGTCGACCTCACCGAAGTGTCGGTACACCTGAGCGAGTGTGCGGGCCCTACCCACGGGTACGGCGCTTCCTGCGGTCGGCCGGCATCCCGACGATTCTAGCCATTGGAACGAAACCCCCGACCCTTCACCTGGTACAAGAGCGCCGAGGAGATCCTCGGTCTTTGCGTCGGAACCTGCCCCACTCACCACGCCAACCGGTGAGGAACGAGGGCTAGCATCTCCTGGCATTCGCCCATGTGGTAGGTCAGCCCGTGTTCGAGCAGGGCTCGCACGCGCGCTGTCCCCCCGCGAAGCCAGTCATCCACGGCAATGCCCTCCGGAAATCCTGATTCCATGACGAGCGCAGAAAGCCGTGGTTCTGGGACAGGTACCCGGAAGATGCGATGGCGGAGCTGGTAGAACTCGTGGATGTGATGCATGCTCTCAGATCATCACGATTCAGGCGTCCCCGATGATGTCGTCCAGCGGCTTCAGATCATCATCATCGGTTGCATCGGGATCAAGGGTTGTCAATCGTGAACAGTTCGCTCGCGGCCATTCTCCAATGGCGCCGCCTTGAGCTTGATCCTGCGTCATGCGACCCCCTGAATATGTTGTGATTTCAAGAATAGCGAGGTGCCCAATCCCTTCGCGGTTGGATTTCGAGATCCTCGGCCCGCTGCGCGTCGGCGTGGATGGCGCTGAGGTCGTCGTGGGATCGGGTCGCCAGCGGACATTGCTGGCGGCCCTGTTGGTGGCCCGCGGCTCGGTGCTGTCGGCGGATCGGCTGGGGAGATCCTCTGGGGACACGCCACCAGCCGCAGGCCCCGGCCAGGCGCTGCAGACGCACGTGTCACGTCTACGGGGCCTGCTCGACCCGGCGGCCGGTGGTGGCATGCGGGGCGTGCTGGCGACCTGGGCTCCCGGGTATGCGTTGCTGGTCGATGCGGATCAGGTCGATGCCGGCCTGTCACCTCACTTGCATCCGGCTGTCACGCAGCGCAGTTGCGCCGCGTCTGCTCCTACAAGGCGGTTGTCATCCAGGTCGCATCCCAGATCGGTATGCTGACGTGATGGATACCGAGCAGATCGCGATCCGACTGCCCCGCCACGACGTGGAGGAGCTCGACGACCTCGTTGAGCGGGGGGTCTACCCCAGCCGTTCTGCTGCCGTGAGGGCAGGCGTCGCCGCCATCACGGCGCTGCAGCGTCGTCGGGCCGTCGACGAAGCCATCGTCGACGGGTACCGACGGGTGCCGCCGACGCCGGAGGAAGATGCCGCGGCCCTTGCGTCATTGCGCGACGTCATCGCCGAGGAACCGTGGTGAGGCGCGGCGAGATCTGGTGGGCGGAGGTGCCCGAAGCTGGTCGACGACCGCTCTTGGTCATGACTCGGGATGCTGCGATCCCGGTGTTGAACAGCGTGCTCGTGGCCCCCGTGACGAGAACCATCCGCGGCATCCCGACAGAGCTTGCACTGAGCCCCGACGACGGCATGCCGCGCGACTGCGTCGCGACCCTCGACAACCTCCGAGTCGTCCCCAAGGCATTCCTCATCGAGCGCATCACCGCGCTGGAGCCGACTCGGATGCACGAGGCCTGCGTGGCGGCCCGCCGGGCACTGGACTGCGAATGATCGGGTCGCCGGCAGGTCCGAGAGGAATGGCCCCATGCCTGTAGAAGCTCTGCTCCCATTGATCCTGCTCGCCGTTACCTTCGTCGGCTACTGCCTGTACGACCTCAGCCGCTCGCAGGTGCGCGGGCTGCCGAAGTGGGCCTGGGCGCTGGTGTGCGTCGTGTCGGTGCCCCTCGGCGGGATCGCCTACCTGACCTTCGGGCGGATCGAGCGTTGAGCGTCCAGACCGACGCCGAGCGAGCGCTGGTCGCCACCTCCCAACTCGTCAAGCGCTACGGCTCCCAGACCGCGCTCGACGGCGTCGACCTGCAGGTGCCCGTGGGCTCCGTCTACGGCCTGGTCGGGCCGAACGGCTCCGGTAAGACCACGCTGCTGTCCATCCTCGCCGGCCTCCGACGCCCCAGCGCCGGCCGCAGCGAGGTCCGCGCCGATCCCGGGCGCGTCGCCCTGGTGCCCGACACTCCGCGCTTCGACCCGTGGCTGACCGCATGGGAGTGCGTCGACCTCGCTCGTCACCTGACCGCTCCGCACCTCCCGGGGGAGCGGGTGGACGCGGCCCTGACGCAAACCGGGCTGGCCGAGGCTGCCGACCGGCGGTGCGGGGGCTTCTCCCGCGGGATGCTGCAGCGGCTGGGACTGGCCACGGCCGTCGTCAGCGACCCGGAGCTGCTGCTGCTCGACGAGCCCTGCTCCGCCCTGGACCCCGCCGGCCGACGGGAGGTCCTGGACCTGGTCGCCGGCTTCCGCGGGCGCGCGACGGTGCTCTTCTCCAGCCACGTCCTAGGCGACGTGCAGGAGATCTGCGACACCGTCGGGGTGCTGCGCCGCGGCACCTTGCTGTTCCAGGGCCCGCTCGCGGACCTGCTGCACGGCCACGCAAGGGCGGGTTACGCGCTACGGCTGCGCGCCCCGGTCGAGCCGGTCGCCGCCCTCCTCGCCCGGCAGCCATGGGTCACCGACGTCGACGCCGCCGCCCCCGACCTGCTGCACGTCGGCGTCAGCGACACCGACGACGCCGAACGCCACCTGCCGCGCCTGCTGGCCGATGCCGGCGCGCGCATGGTGAGCCTGGTGCCCCTGCAGCCCGACCTCGAATCGGTGTTCCTGGAGCTGACCCGATGACCGCAGAAGGCATGCAGCGCTCGGGTGCCGGAACCGTGGCCCGGCGCCGCCCGATGAGCCTGTGGCGCCTGGAGCGCCTGCGCCTGCTGCGCAGCCGGCGGCTGGTGGTCCTGCTCGGAGTCTTCACCTTCTTCGGGCTGACGGGGCCGATGCTGGCGCGCTACATGGGCGAGCTGCTCGAGCGCTTCGGCGGTGGCGTGACGGTCACGGTTCCCGAGCCCGTGCCGGCCGACGGCATCACCCAGTACTTGGCCAACTCCTCCCAGATCGGGGTGCTGGTGGTCCTGGTCGTGGCGGCCGGGGCGCTGGCATTCGACGCCACCCCGGAGCTGGCCGCGTTCCTGCGCGCCCGCACACCCGTGCGCCGGCTGCTGATGCCCCGCTACGTCCTCAGCGTGCTGGCCGCGGGCACCGCCTTCACGGTCGGGATGCTCGCCGCCTGGTACGAGACCCAGGTGCTGCTCGGCGGCCTGCCGGTGGGCGCCATGCTCGTCGGCATCGGTCTGTCCTGGCTGTACCTCGCCTTCGCGGTGGCGGTGGTCGCCGTGGCGTCGGCGCTGACGCGCAGTGTGCTCGCCACGGTCGCACTGTCCGCAGGGCTGCTTCTCACCCTGCCCATCGTGGGCGTCGTCGAGCCGCTTCGGCGGTGGCTGCCGAGCCATCTGGTCGGCGCTCCCGACGCCCTGCTGCGCGGCGCGGCCGCCGCCGACTACACCATGGCCGCGCTGGCAACGGCCGCGGCCACCGTGGGCCTGCTGCTCGCCGCCGTCCGCATGCTGCGCCGGCGCGAGTTGTAGCGCTTCGTTGGGGAGGTGACGAGGATCACGCACCAGGCATGTCCGCAATCCTTGACACCTCGGCGATCCCGGCGCCCGTGCAGGAAGGTGCCGAGATCACGCACCGGGTCTGTGCGCAATCCTTGGCACCTCGGCGATCCCGGCGCCCGTGCAGGAAGGTGCCGAGATCACGCACCGGGTCTGTGCGCAATCCTTGGCACCTCGGCGATCCCGGCGCCCGTGCAGGAGGGTGACGACGATCTCGCATCTGCTCGCCGATGCGGCGTCCCTGGTATACCCTCCACTTTAGACAGTCAAGCCCGTTGAGTGGTCGATGGAGGAGTGCGCGATGGCGCGTCGGATGAACCCGACTGCGGCTGCGCTGCTCGGCCTGCTCGAGGATTGCGGCGAGCTCACTGGCGGTCAACTGGTGCGCGTGGCCGATCAGCGGATCGGGGACTACTGGAGCCTCACCCGCAGCCAGGTCTACCGCGAGCTCGCCACTCTGGCCGCGCAGGGCGACGTGGTCGCAGGGGATCCCGGCCCGCGGGAGGCGCAGCCCTATCGGATCTCCGCCACGGGCCGCCAACGCCTGCGCGCGTGGCTGGCCGAGGAGCAGCCGGCGGAGACGGTGCGCAACAACCTCTTGCTGATCGTCGCCTTCGGGCGCCATCTTCCTCCCGGGCGGCTCGCCCGCATCCTCGACGACCGCGAGCGGCGCTGCCGGCAGCGGTTGGCACGCTACGCCTCCCTCGACGCCGAGCTCGTCAGCGCGGGGGTCGACGCGCACGTCCGCGCCACGCTGTCCTTCGGGCTGCACTACGAGCGGGCGGTGCTGTCCTGGCTGGCAGGCTTACCCAGCGAGGTTCGCGGACACAGTCCCGTGCCCGAACCAAACTCCCGCAACCACGAGCCCCACGAGACCCACGAGACCCACGAGGACTGACATGCCGAAAACCGATGACCACCGCCGACCGCTGTTCGCACGCTGCTACGCCCGCGTCAGCCCGCGCATGGAGGCCCAGGGCATGGCCGCCCTGCGGGCTGAGCTGCTGGCCGGCGTCCGCGGACGGGTGGTCGAGGTCGGCGCCGGCAACGGCCTCAACTTCACGCACTACCCGCCGGAGACCACCGAGGTGATCGCGGTGGAGCCGGAACCCTATCTGCGCCGCCTGGCCGAGCAGGCCACTCGACAGGCGCCGGTGCCCGTGACCGTGCTCCCGGGCAGCGCCGGCAGCCTGCCGCTTGAAACCGGCAGCGCCGACGTCGGCGTGGCGTCGCTGGTGCTGTGCTCCGTGGAGAACCAGCAGGCGGCCCTGCGCGAGCTCCACCGGGTGATCCGCCCGGGCGGCGAGCTGCGCTTCCTGGAGCACGTCCGCGCCGACGCCCGCCGTCTGCTGCAGCTGCAGCAGATCGCCCAGGCGACCGTGTGGCCGCTGCTGGCGGGAGGCTGCCACCCGGCTCGCGACACCGCGGCCGGGATCATCGCCGCCGGCTTCGAGATCACCTCGGTCCGCCGGTTCCGGTTCCCCGAGGGTCGCATTCCGGTGCCGACCGATCCCCACGTGCTGGGGATCGCGGTGCGATCGGAGGGCTGAGCGCGCGTGCTTCGCCCGGCCAACGCCAGCCGTGGATCAGGGAAGGTCGATCAGCACCTTGCCGATGGCCCCGCGCTCCACCGCCTCGTGCGCGCCGGCGACGTCCTCAAGCGGGAAGTGGTGCTCCGGCGGCGGGGACAGCGCACCGGCGCGGAGCGCGGCGGTGATGTCGGCCGCGGCGCGATCCAGCGCCGGCTGCGGCACCGTGTACACCAGCACGAAGCCGACGTCGACGTTGCGCCGCATCAGCGTGCTCACCGGCAGCGGCCCATCCGGCGCCGACGTGGTGGCGTACGCGGCGATGCCCGCACCGGGCGCCAGGCAGGCGGCATAGGCCGGCAGGTTGGCCGCCACCGCCACGTCCACCACCCGGTCCACGCCCTCCGGCGCGGCGGCGCCCAGCCGCTCGGCGAAGTCCGGCGCCCGGTAGTCCAGCGTCTCATGCGCCCCCGCGGCCATCGCCAGCCGCGCCTTCTCCACCGAACTCACGGTGGCCACGACCCGCGCGCCCGCCCAGCGAGCGAGCTGCACCGCGGCACCGCCGACCGCGCCGGCGCCACCGGTCACGAGCACGGTGCGGCCCGCCAGCGAGCCACCTGCGAACAGGCAGCGGTGCGCGGTCATGTAGGGAATGCCAAGACCGGCCCCCTGCGCCATGGGCACCCCGACCGGCAGCGCCACCGCCTGCCGCGCGGGCACGCAGACGTACTGCGCACTGGTCCCGCCGGGCCGCTCGTAGGCGGCGTGGTAGACCCACACGCGCCGGCCGAGCACCGCCTCGTCCACCCCGGCGCCGATGGCATCGACCACCCCCGCCCCGTCCTGCCCGGGGATCTGCGGCCGGGGCAGGCTCCGTTCGCCGGAAGACCGCTGTGCGTCGGCGCGCCGCTTCCAGTCGGTCGGATTGACCCCGGACACCTCCAGACGCACCCGCACCTCACCGGGGGCCGGCTCGGGGTCGGGGACCTCGACCACCCGCAGCACCTCGCGAGCGGGGCCGGTGCGGTCATACACCGCGGCCTTCACGGCCTCACGACCTCACGACCGAACGGCCTCACGCGCCAAGGCCTGCTCGATGGAGTCGTGCGGTCGCCGGACGACCGCGTCAGCGGCGGCGCCGCCCCGGCTGCCCGCGACCACGCCGTGCCATCACGGCGTTGAACACCCGCTTGAGGATGCTGTACTTGGCGATGCCTGAGAGCAGACCCATGATGACCTCCGCGTTCGTCGCTGGGCGAACACCCTGCCCGGCGACGCGTTCGGGCAACCACGGCCCACGACCCACGAGCTATGACCCACGCCCCAACACCGCCCGGCCTCATGGCCTGCGCCGGAGCAGCGCGGCCAGCACGCCGCCGTACACGATGTGGGCGAGGGCCATGGACTGCGGACGTCCAGGCCGATCGCGGTCCGCTCGCGGCATGATCCCCAGCGCGGGCAGCCCTCCCATATAGGCGAGGTACCAGACCGCCAGGCCGAACAGGACACCCGTCGGCACCTCGGGGAGCTCCTTGGGCAGCGCCGGCCGCACCAGGCCGTAGCCGCTGCCGGTCAGCGCGCCGAACAGCAGGTGCGCGGCGAAGCTGCTGCGATCCTCCTGCGCTTGGGTCGGCCGGATGTTGAGCCGGCGCGCCTGCCACCTCGTGACCCGCTTCGGCGGCTGCTCACCCATGAGACCGGCCTTCTGCGCCAGCCACATCACCCCGCTCATGGGGAAGGTGGCGGCGATGCCAGCCACCGCCCCGATGGCCGCGTCGGCTGCGTGGTCGCGCACGGCGACTCCTCTACTCGGGGCGCCCCGCGAGGCGCTCGGGCTTCCACAACGTGCGCCAGCCGCCGCCGAAACGGTCCGGGTCGGGCTTGCCAAGCGGCGTGAGCACGCCCACCAGCACGCCCACCACGAGGCTGTTGACGGCCGCGGCGGTGGGCACGCCGACAAGCCACGGACCGATCACCAGCCACGCGGCTGCGGCCAGGTTGAGCCAGCGCACTGACCGGGTTATCGCCGAGGCGGCGACGAAACCGACGGCCGCCACCAAGGGGCCCACCAGCCGGTCGCTGGTCTCCCCGGCCGTGCCGACGTAGCCGAGCAGCGACGGCGCCACCATGAGCCACAGGCCCAGGACGAACACCAGGAGGGAGGGCAGCGCGCGCCTCATCGGACCGCTCCGGATGTGGCACGTGCCGGCTCCGCCGCGGCAGTTGCCCCGGGAGAGTGGCCCAGGAAGGCCTGCCAGGCGGAGTGCCCCGCGTCGCGTTCTCGCCGGATGAACTGGCACGCCGCCAGCAGCTCGTCCATCGCTGGGCCGATCATCGCCAGGGAGATCAGCGCCGAGGCCAGGCACAGGGTGCAGAAGGCGTCGTAGAGCACCGGCTGGGCGATCACCAGCAGGATGCTGACGGCCCCCAGCGGGCCCACGGCAAGGCCGAACACGATCACGATCCAGGGCATCGTCCGCCAGCGTGCGCGGCCGCCGATCACGCCGGTCACGGCGTCCAGGAGGTAGCTCAGCGCCCCCAGCGCCCCGTCGGAGATGGGCAGGACGTTGGACAGCCCGGAGGCCAGCACGGTCTCGCTGCCGTCTCCGAAGAAGGGCTCCCAGACGGTCGCCACCAGGTCGTACTGGAACATGGCGAGGTAGGTGGCGATGGCCGCGCCGACGAGCGCCAGCGCCACGATGGGCAAGCGCTGTGCCCACTCCGACGGGTTCGAGCGCCAGCCAGGGGGCTGGAGGCCATCGTGTCCGGCCACAGTCCCCTCCGACGCATCGTCGATCCTCGTCCCGCGTACCTAGCCTCATCGAGCGAACGCAAACGCCGGTTGCCCGCTGGGGAAGGCGGGTACCCCGTGGCCGGCGGCACTGGCGACGGACGGGACATCATGAGCTCCACGACTCCGGGGAACCCGGTAGCACCCGCAGGCAAGTTGGCCCAGGCGGCCGGCGCGCGTCGCTGGGCGATCCCGGAGGGTTGGATCCCCAGTGGCGGCACCGGCCCGGAGCCGGCCATGGCGAGCCACGAGACGGCCTGCATCCTCAACACCGGCGACACCGACGCGGCCGTCGAGGTGATGCTGTACTTCAGCGACCGGGAGCCGGTGGGTCCCTACCGGGTGACCGTGCCCGCCCGCCGGACGCTCCACATGCGCTTCAACGACCTCGCCGACCCCGCCCCGGTGCCGCGCGACACCGACTACGCCAGCGTGCTGACCTCCGACGTGCCCGTCGTGGTGCAGCACACGCGGCTGGACTCCCGACAGGCGGAGAACGCGCTGCTGAGCACCATGGCCTACCCCCTGGACTCCTGACCCTGCCACGTACGCCAGCACCTCTAGGACACGGCCGAGGTGTGCAGGAACGCCGACGCCCCAGGTCGCGGAATCCGCACACCCCCTAGACACGGCCGAGGTGTGCGGGAACGCCTGGGCCCGGAGTCCGTGATCACCGGCCAACCGTTCCCGCCCGAGGGGTCGGCCTTGAGCCACGGCCGATCTGCGACTTCGGTCTGAAGGCTCCAATAGATGTATGCTGCACACATATGCCCACCAAGACCCCCCACCCCCCGCTGCACGACCTTCTGGACACGCTCGACGACAGCCTGGTCCGCGTCCGCAGGGTGCTGCAGAGCCCCCGCTACCGGCGCCGGCTGATGGCGCGCCTGGGCGGGATCGAGGCGCTCAGCACGCTGCGCCTCGTGCGCGCCGTCGAGCGCGCGGGCACGGCGCCGAGCGTGGGTGACGTGGCCGAGCTGCTGCTGGTGGACCCGTCCACGGCGAGCCGCTCGGTGGACGACGCCGTCGAACGGGGATACCTGGTTCGGCGGGCGTGCGACAAGGACCGTCGGCGTGCCCTGCTGCACCTCACGGACGCCGGCCACGAGCTGCTCGACCGGGTGACCGCGGTGCGGCGCGACCTGCTCTCGGAGGTGACCGCCGACTGGGAACACGGCGAGCTGGCGGACCTGGTCGAGCGCCTGCAGCGTCTGCTTGACGGTCTGGACCGTGTGCGGGAGGTCCCATGACCGCCCGGGTGAGCGCGGTGCCCCGGGGCGCGTTCAAGCTCCTGGGCGACCCGACCGTCGGGCCCTACTTCGTGGGCAAGCTGCTGTCGACCGCCGGCGTGTGGGTGCACAACATCGCAGCGGCGATCGTGGTGTTCGAGCTCACCGGCTCGGCGGCGCTGGTCGGCGCGGTGAGCGTCGCCCAGTTCGCGCCGCAGTTCTTCCTGACCCCGTGGAGCGGGGCGCGCGCGGATCGCATGGACCGGCGCCGTCAGCTGATCGCGGGTCGACTGGTGACCGCGGTGGGCTCGGGAGGGCTGATGCTGTGGGTCCTCACGGTCGGGCTGTCCGGCACGGCCGGCGCGGTCGCGGTGATCGTGGCGGCGTTCGTGGTGGGACTCGGCTTCGCCCTCGGCGGGCCCGCCTTGCAGGCGCTGCTGCCATCGTTGGTCCGGCCCTCGGAGCTGCCCGCCGCGGTCGCACTCAACTCCGTGCCCTTCACGCTCGCGCGTTCGGGCGGGCCGGCGGTGGGCGCGCTGTTGGTGACCGCCGGCGGCCCGGCGATCGCCTTCGCCGCCGCGACGGCGGGCCAGCTCATCTTCGCGGCCATCCTGGCGCGCCTGAAGATCCGCGAAGGCCAACGAGTCGTCCCCAAGGACTCGACCATGCGCGCCGGGGTGCGGCATCTGCGAACCGATCCGGCCATCGCCGCGCTGCTGCTCGGCGCCGCCGCGGTCGGCGTGGGCGCGGACCCGGTGATCACGCTCACCCCTTCGATCGCCAGCGCCCTCGGCCAGGGCGCCGCCTTCGTGGGGGTGCTCGCGTCCTCGTTCGGCGTCGGTGCGGCCGCTGCCTTCGTGGTGCTGAGCTGGCTGCGACGCCGCCTCGGCACGCCCTGGCTGGCCAGCGTCGGGCTCCTGCTGCTGGCCGGCGGGATGGCGAGCCTCGCCTTTGCCACCTCGCCCCTGATCGCCGTGGCGTCGTTCGCGCTGGCCGGCAGCGGCATGACCCTGGGCCTCACCTCGCTCATGACCCTGCTGCAGCAGCGCGCCCCCGACGAGCTGCGCGGACGCATGATGGCGCTGTGGTCGGTGGCGTTCCTGGGCACGCGCCCGCTGGCCGCCGCGGCGAACGGCTTGATCGCCGATCTCGGCTCCGTCAGGGTCGCGCTCTTGGCCGTCGTGGTGCTGATGCTGGTGGGGGCCTACGTCGCGCGTCCCTCGCGGGTCGATCCCGGCGCTGCGGCCTAAGGCTCGTCGGTCGTGCCCGAGGCTCTCCCGGTCGTGCCCGGCGGTCGTGGGCGGCTAGCCTTGCGAACCCTCCCGTGATCCCTGCCGCCCCGCCCACCCCGAGCGCCTCGAGCACGCCGCGCACCCCGAACGGGTCCGCGCGCGCGACGCTGCTGCTGCTGACCGTGGCGTTCGTCGCGCAGATGGTGGTGCAGTCGGTGCTGTTCCCGGTCTTCCGGGCTCCCGACGAGGCCAACCACGTGGACATGGCCCGCCACACCGGGATGGCGCTGATGGGCGGAGGCGGGGAGGTCGTGCACCGACCCGACGCCGTGCGACCCATCAGCCAGGCAGTCACCCGCGCCAGGGCGCTGTCGGGCCTGTCCGGCGCCCCGGGCCAGATGCCGCCGCGGGAAGCGGCCGCGGCTCCTCCCCGCCCGGAGCGGCCGAGCTTCGCAGCGCTCGCCTCCGGCGAGGCCACGCAGGCTCGCAACCAGATGACCCAGCATCCGCCGGCGTACTACCTCCTGGCGGGTGCCCTGGCCGCGCCCCTGGAGCGCGCGGGGACGCCCTACGACCTGCAGGTGGTGCTGCTGCGCCTGCTCGGCGTGGCGCTCATGGCGGTGCTGCCGGCGGCCGCCTGGTGGACGGCCGGGCGCTTGGGCGCCGACCGCGCCGGGCGGACCGTGGCCGCGCTGGTGCCCTGCGCCATCCCGATGGTCGCCCACATCGGGGCGTCGGTGAACAGCGACGTGCTCGTGGTCGCGCTGATGGGACTGCTCACGCCGCTGCTGCTGCGCGTCGCCCAACGCCCGCGGGTCTCCTGGTGGCTGGCCATCGCCGTCGGTGTGCTCGCCGGTGCAGCGCTGCTGACCAAGGGCTTCGCGCTGGTGACGCTGCCGTGGCTGGCGCTGGCCTTCCTGGTCGGCGTCCGGCGCGGCAGCGTGCTGCGGCGACTCGCCCAACTCTTCGTCGCCGCGGCCCTGGCGCTGGCCGGCGGCGGCTGGTGGTGGCTGCGCAACCTGCTGGTGCTGGGGGAGGTGCAACCCAGCCACGCCTCGGTGGGGCTCGCGCCCGCAGACTTCATCCCGGACTGGGGCTGGTGGGCCGGCTTCGCCGCGCAGCGCTTCCTGCGGCGCTTCTGGATCGAGCCCGACACCGTGCAGCAGGTCCCGCCCTGGGAGGCGGTCGCGGCGCTGCTGCTGGTGGCCGGCCTCGCCTACGGTTCCTGGCGCGCGCTGCGGCGGCGACGGGGGGCATCGCTGCTGGTCGCGCTGCTGCCCGCGGTGCTGCTGCTGGGCATCGTCGGCTGGGGCGCGGCGCAGGCCTACGTCGACACCGGCAGGCCCTTCGGGCTCAACGGCCGCTACCTCTTCGGCGCGCTGCCGGGCATCGCCGGCGTGGTCGGGCTGGTGACGGGCACCCGCGCCCGGGCGCTCGCCGCGCTGCTCACCGCGGCGGTGGTGACGGCCGGCATGCAGGCGTGGGCGTGGACCGCGGCGCTCGGCTTCTACTGGGGGACGCAGTCGCCCGGCCCGGCCGACGAGCTGCGGGCCGTGGCCGCGTGGTCGCCCCTGCCGCCGGCCCTGGTCGGCGCCGCCGCCGTGCTCGCACCGCTGGCGCTCCTGGCCGCGCTGGCCCGCGAGCTCCGCGGCGCTGCGCGCGGGTCCGGTAGCATCGCGGTGTCCTATCGCCTCGGGGCTAGGGAGACTAGGGAGACATCGTGAAGGTCCTCGCACCAATGCTGGATTCCGCGGAGTCGCGGGCGGCGCTCGACGCTGCTGCTGAGCAAGCCACGACGCGCGGCGCGGAGCTCGTCTTGGTGGGCTATTTGCACACCCCAACCGACGAGCGCACCAGCCGGCAATTCAGCCACGACCGCGACCGGCTCGCCGCGGACATCGAACGCCGTGCCGAGGAGCTGCGCCAGCGCGGCCTGCAGGTGTCCGTGCACGTGCC
>Ga0209587_1000480_pt1 | contig 19688 bp, 15 predicted proteins | sample NGEPerD_2_FD_184512 | JGI IMG/M metagenome (GOLD analysis project Ga0209587, IMG submission 184512) | Arctic peat soil microbial communities from the Barrow Environmental Observatory site, Barrow, Alaska, USA - NGEE PermafrostL1-D... | ecosystem: Environmental > Terrestrial > Soil > Wetlands >... | reverse complement strand
TTTAGAAGAAGCGTTCGAGGACGTAAATAGTGTCGCCGGGTTGGACTGGGTAATCGGCGGGGACCATGACGGTGGACATGACGCCGCCGAATCGCCTGGTGAGGCGGACGAAGCGTTTTTTGGCGCGCTCGGTATAGCCTTCGGAGATAGCCACGGCGGCTTCGACGGTCATGGCGTTGACGTAGGGGTATTGGCCGGGCTTGTTGACTTCGCCGAGGATAAAGAAGGGGCGGTAGGTGGCCACTTCGACGGTGACCTTGGGGTCCTTGACGTATTTGCGTTTGAGATCGCGGGCGATCTCCTGGCCGAGTTCGAAGGTGGTGAGGCCTCTTGCGCGCACCGGTCCGATCAGGGGCATGGCCACTTTGCCCGAGCCGTCGACGCCATAGACGTTGGACAGATTGTCCTGGCCGAAGACGATGACGCGGACCTTGTCACCGGAATCGAGCGTATAGGTGGCGTTGGGGACGACGGGCACGCCGGGCGGGCTCGAGCCGGCGCCGGCCGGGTAAGCCTCGCCGGGGGCGGGCAGCGGTGCGGGCGTGGAGAGCGCGAAGTCGGGCGTCGTTAACCCCGGCACGGCGCTTCCCTTGCAGCCGGCGAGCAGGCCTGCCGACACTGCCAAAAGCAGGATCGCAACCTTGAGGAGATGGACGCTTCGGAACCTCAACATGGTTCGAAGCTAAGCCCGCCATGGTTAACGAATGCTGAGCGTCCGTGCCGAAGCGGCGCGGCACTTAATGCTTTGGTTACGGCAATCGGTGCCTAATGGCCCTCGCGTTCAGGTGAGTCCCTTCCAAGTCCACGCCAAGTGAGTCTTTAGCCGTGAGCAAGTCCCGCAGATGAGCAAGTCCCCTAGATGAGCAAGTCCCGTAGAAGCGCCGTCCCCGACGATATCGACCTCGCCGCGCTGGGCGCCGCGCTGTGGCGGGCCAAAGGCTGGATCTTGGGGCTGGCTTTGGGGGCCGGAATCGTCACCTTTATCGGGCTGTCGATGATGCGGCCGCTCTATACCTCCGAAGCGCGCATTCTGGTGCAGAACGAGGAATCGGCCTTCACCCGGCCGACCTCGGAGCAAGGGCGCGACACGGTGCGCGCGGCGCTCGACGAGCAGGCGGTGCAGAGCCAGGTGCAGGTGCTCACCTCCCGCGATCTTATTCTGCAAGTGGTCCGCGATCTCGATCTCATCGACAATCCGGTGTTCTCCCGCGATGTCGGCCGGACGCTGCTCGGACGTCTGCTCTCCCGGGTGGGGCTCGGGCTCGGCAGCCCTGAGTCCAAAGAGGAGCGGGCGGCGAATGCGCTGGCCGATCATCTGGACGTGTTCCAGCTGTCGAAATCGTCGGTGATCGCGGTGGAATACACCTCCGGCGATCCACGGCTTGCCGCCGAGATCACCAACACGCTGGCGGACGTCTATATCGGCTGGCAGCGCACCGCCAAGATCGAGCAGACCAAGGACGCCACCGCCTGGCTCGCTGAGCAGATCAAGGCCTTGCGCAAGGCCACGGCCTCGTCCGAAGAAGCGGTGGAGAAGTTCAAGGCTTCCGAAGGCCTCTATGCCGGCTCCAACAACGTCACGCTCAACGCCCAGCAGCTCTCCGAGCTCAACAGCCAGCTGATCCTGGCGAGCGCGCAAGAATCGGAAGCGCGCGCCCGGGCCAGGCTGATCAAGCAGATGCTCGCCGACAACGGCGACATCAACGCCACGCCCGAAGTGCTCAAGTCGCAGCTGGTCATCAATTTGATCGAGCAGCGGGTCGAGGTGCAGCGTCGCTTGGCCGAGCTGTCGGCGACGCTGATGCCGTCCCATCCGCGCATCCAGCAGCTCAAGTCGGAGCTGGCCGATGTGCGCGGTCAGATCCGCGGCGAGGCGAAAAAAGTGGTCCAGGGCCTGGAGAGCGAGGCCCAAGTGGCTGCGGCCCGGGAAGCCTCGTTACGCACCAGCCTCAACACGGCCAAGTCGCAATCCGCGGGGCTCGGCGACAGCGAGATCAAGCTCCGCGCGCTCGAACGAGAAGCCAAGGCCAATCGCGATCTCCTGGAATCCTATATGGCCCGCTACCGCGATGCGTCCGCCCGCCACGACATGGGCACCGTCCCCTCCCAAGCCTCCATCGTCTCCAGAGCCCATGCCTCCGTGCTGCCGTCCTTCCCGAAGAAAGGCCCGCTCACCGCCCTGGTCATGGCCGCAACCGCGCTCCTCGCACTCGCAACAACCCTCGCTAAAGAACTGATCGGGGGTGTTGCTCCGGAGGAGGCGGCTCGACCTTCGAGGTCATCCCGCCGAAGGCAGAGGCTTGAGCACGAGGCGGACGATTTCCCGACCGATGACTTCGGCCCGGATGCGAAGGGATCAACCGATCCACTCACGCCCGTGCGGCCGACCTCGCGTGCCGTCTAGAGCACTGCGGGACTGATCGGGTCACGCCAGTTCGCCCCGGCCCGCCCAGCCTTCCAACTGCCTTGCCATGAATCGGCTTCGCGGAGCGTGCGCAGATCCATCAATGCATTCGAGCCGGCCAACCCGGTTGAGCGTGTGCAGCCGCTTGCCAGGCCAACTCGGATGCGGCCGCAGCACGGTCTGGACACTCTGCCGGAAGCCTGCGTAATCCAATTGCAGAATCTCGGCGAGGCCGATGCCGGTGCCGTAACCGGCGGTGCAATCCTGGACCGGACGGAACAGCCGGCCGCCTCGACGGAAGACTGCGCCGGCCGGGCGGGCCTCCGCGTGATCGATCATCATCGGATTGCGCGCATGCGGCGTCCAAGGACCGAGAGGATCGGACGCGGAAAACAGCGAGAGCGTATCGGAGTACGATCCGCCATCGGTGCGGGTCGCCGCGAACATCCAATAGGTGTTTCCGGACCGGCACAGCGTCGCATCGCTCGCCTCGATGCCCTCGAGCAGAGTCGCTTCGTAAGTCCAGCGGTACGGAAACGCCTCGGCGCGGTAGAGCCGGACGCTGCGGTCGGTGACGCTCTCCGGCATCATCCAGATCTCGCCGCGATGCTCGAAGATGAACGGGTAGGAGAGGTGCCAGGGCTCCTCGAGCACGGGTTGCGCCGGACCCGAGGGGCCGTTCTCCCCGAACGGCACCACGGAGATGACGCCCTTGCCGGTGCGATGATCCAGATCCTCGACGAAGATCCAGTCCTTCCCGCCGTGGTGGAAGGGAAACGGGTCGGCGTAGAAGTGGAATCCGGGATCGGGAACGACATGCCAGGGCGTTCCCGACAGGGATTGCGTCTCCCACACACCGTTTCCATCGATGAAACGCCAACAGGTGCGCCAATGCGGCGCGTAGCAGCAAAGGTGGTAGAGCCTGCGCTTAATCGCGTGAGTCAGGCTTTTCGCTTTGAAGGTGGCAACCGTCGCGTTCCGACAGGAATGCCGTTGGGGTGCGGCATGCTCGCCGTCTTCCCCCCAGCCCTTGAGCGCCAATTCGATGAGATCGATCGTCCGCGCCAGCACGCAATCATAAGTGTCGATGAGGGAGCGCGCATTTTCCGATCCCGGCACGCCCCTGGCTAGAATGCGGCCCGTCAGCGCGTCCTCGATCTCGATCGCCGGCATCCGGCCCGAAAGAAGCGCGCCGAAAAGCTGTGCGTCGCCGGCAAAGCCATCGTAGAGCACCCGCAGGGACGCACCGGAAGAGGCGGTGCCGCTCAGATCGATGACGATGTCGGGCGCCGCATCGGATGGGACGCCGGCGATCTTGTTCCGAGCGTCCTCGAGAGGCGCGCTCAATCTGGGATGCGCCTTTCCGCCGAGCATCGCCTCCAGTCTCAGGAGCAGGTCGAGGGACGACGGGACCGCCGAAGTGGGCTCTTGAAATTGCAGTGAGACCGACGCGCCGGTTCTTGAACGCAAACGGTCCGCGAGCGCTTGGTGGAAGCGGCGCAGCCGGGCCGGATCGACTGCAAGCCCGACGCGTCGCACGGGGAGCGCCTTCAGCCTCTCTGTGCCCGCCGGGTGCTGCGCATGTTCGGCTCCCGGAGCGCGGACATCAAACGCAAGAGACATTGGGGATCCTTTCCTCGTCGTCAATCATCAGCTCGTCGATCAGTGCGGCGTAGCGGTCGACCATGGTGTTCAGGCTGTAGCGCTCGGCAAGCGCGGACCCGCGTCGCGCGAGCGTTTCCCGCAGCTCTCCGTTTTCCAGGACCGTTTGCACGGCGCCCGCGAAGGCCGCGGTATCGCCGGCATTGACGAACATCGCCGCAGGCTTGCCGTCCCCCGCGAGAACCTCCCGCAGAACATCGAGATCGTTGGCCACGACCGGAATACCCGCCGCGGCCGCTTCTACGGCGGCGAGGCCGAAGGTCTCCATGGACGATGGAAACACGAAGACGTCGAGCGCCCGCAAGAAGGCCGCCACGCCGTCGGCGTCGGTCTCGCCGAGCAAATGGAGACGGTGCGCGACGCCGCACTTGTGCGCAAGATCGAGCAGTTGCTCGCGTTCGGGCCCCTGACCCACCAAGGCAAGATGCCAGTCCTGTTCGCTCAGGAGATCGACGGCGGCGCTCAGGTTCTTGCCGGCGTGAAGCCGCCCAACGGAGCCGAGCAAAGGGAGGTCGTTCGGAAGCCCCAGACGCCGGCGGGCATCCGATTTGGACAGCGTGGACCGCTTAGGCGCGAAGCCATGATTGATGCGGCGCAGCCGTTTTCTGTAGGCTTTCGGGTGGCCGCCGTATTCCTCAGCGATGGTCGCACAGTTCACGACGACGCGGCTGAAGGTGCCTGTGCTGCCGAAAGCGAGGTCGACACAACGGGTCCAGAGCGGCTCGAGCGCCTTGGCGGAGTTCCGGTTGGCCACGACGAGAGGAATGCCGGCAAGCCGCGCCGCCACGGCGCCGATGATGTTTCCGTAGTGCTGGAAGCAGAGCACAACATCGGGACGAAGCGTTCTCAGATGTTGCACCAAGGCATGAAGCGTGCGGAGAACCGCGACGGGGTTCGCCGGCCGTTCCCCGGCACAAAAAAACGTATTGGGCTGCTCGTCGAACACGGCGGTGCGCCGGAACAGATAGACGTGGTGCACGTCGTGGCCGCGTTGCGTGAGGCCTTTGCCGAGAATGCGGGAAATTTCCTGCGCGCCCGCGGCTTCAGCCTGGGTCTGCAAAAGTGCGACACGTGCAAACGTTTCTTGAGGCGACAGCTCGGCGAGCAACCTCTTGCCGACCGGCGATTTGTCCAGGAGCAACGTCATGCGCGTTGCCTCAAGGCAGCGGCGGTCCGACCGGGATCGCCCTGTCCCCTCCGCCAGACGGCGGATAGAATCGAGGGGTCCAATTCCGTCGTTCGCCGGCAGGCGATAACCAGGGCAATCGAGGTCAAGCCAGCGGACAGGCTGGCCGCGGCGGCGGCTCCAAGGACACCGAACCAGGTTCCAAGAATGCCGATGAGAGCAAATTTCAAGACCACCCCCGAGCCCATGATCCAGGGATAGATGCGCTCCTGTCCGGTGAGCAGCAGGAGATAGGGCGCGGGACCGGCCAGCGCCGTGAGCGAGGCGCCAAAAGCTAGCACCACCAACGCGGGATAGTAATCTGCGTAAGCAGGGCCGAAGAAGGACAGCAGAAGCTTGCCCGCGAGGATGATCGTGACAAAGGCCGCGCCGCCAAGGATAGCGCTGAATAGCGCTAGCGACCTCAGTATGCGCTGGAGCTCGTCCCGGGCGCTCGTGTGGTAGAGGCGACTGATATGGGAGGTGGCATAGACAGTGATGCCGCCTGCGATCATGGCGAACACATTGGTGATGCGCGTAGCACTGAAATAGAAGGCCGCCGCGACAGGGCCCAGAAAGAAGGCGACGATAATCACCTCGAGGAATTGACCGTTCGTATCGATGCAGGACGACAGCCACATGCGCTTCGAGCGCTGCCACCAGGTGGCAAGATCAAACTGCGGCTTCGCATTCTTCACCGACTCGGGGAGAACCCGAACGATGCGCCAGCCCTGATAGAGCAGCGACAGCGCGAGGACAGCGGCCGCGGTGGAGAAGAACTCCACCGCCGTGAAGTCCGAGCCGGTCGTAATGTGAAACAGGATAGCCAGTATGACCGCGCTACGCCAAAGAATGGAACGGGGAACTTCCGCAACGCCGATACCCACGGTGACGAGCGAAAGTCTGGCGTTGAAGGTCATCAACGCCTGCGCGAACAGAAATGCGCTTGCGGCCAGGGGCAGCCAGATTGTCGGAGGGTCCCGGAAGACGACCCAGCCGATGACGCTGAGAAGCGCGACTGTCAGCGCGCCGAGGAAGCTCACGCAAAGACCGAAGGTCAACGCCCCACGGCCCAGCGCAGACTTTCCAGATCCCGAATATTCCTGCCAGGATCGTGAGATCAGCGTCTCCTGACCGAATACGAAGACCACCGCAAGCAGCGACATCGTATTGAAGATCACGGCCAACGATCCGAACTCAGCGTGCTGCATCTGTCGCGCGGCCAGCGCAAACATCACGAAGCCGAGCACGGACGCAGAGAACTGTACGATCAGCGCTGAAGCGCTACCGACGAAGAGTCCGTTGCTGAGGAGTGCTCGCAGGAACCTCACGAACGGCTCCCCTTTCCAAGCTGAAGACGACCGAGCCCCCTCGATGCTGGAAGTAGGGCATCAGGGCGAAATGTCTGGGCGGTCGCTCCAGTGTGCATGTACTTTTCCGGTTCTTCTAGCGGGATGCCAAGTAGGAAACTCGTTCAGCACGAAGCACGTACTGTGCCAAGTCAGACACCGGCCGACCCGCGTTGCGACGGTCGACGGCGTTCCAATCCGGGACGGAGTAACCTTACTGCACCGCTAAGAAGCGCATCATCAGGGCACTGTGCAAGGTAGTGAGACTGGCGTGGGATTTGCGTGGTCACGCTCGAGACGAAGCGCCGGAGTAAGGGCACCTCTCGTGCGGCTGGGAGCGAGACTGGATGATCGAGTTTACTTGGACGACTGGGTTCGACTTCTTTTCAGAAGAATATGAGGCGCTGTTCCTGCGCTCCGCGGCCACCGCCTTCCAGCATCCACTCTGGCTTGATGGCGTGTACTCGCGGTTGGTCAAGCCCTCGGACGGAAAACCCGCCATTCTCGTCGGGCATCGGCGGAGCGACCAAGAACTCGTCTACGTCTTGCCGATGGTGAACCGACGCTTCGGGCCGCTAACCGTCGCCGAATATGCAGATATGGGCGTTACAGACTATTGCTGTCCAGTATTCGATCCGAGCCATCGCGCGGTCTTCGACGACAGTGCCGCTTCCCATCGCCAGGCCTTGAAGGCATCGGGACCTTTCATCGTCTCGAGGCTCCAAAAGCTCAAAGCGGAACATGTCGACCAGCCAGATATTCTGGGGACCACGCGCCACACCTTCATGGGGCTCCACGCGCACGAGGTTTACCTTCGGATGCCGTTCTCGCATTGGCGCGAAACGGCTCTAAGCGACAGCTTCAGGCGCTTCCTGACCAGAAAGCGCAAACTTCTCCAAAAGAAGGCCGACTTGCGTTTTGAGGAGGCCGACAATCCCGCGGCGATCCGAGATGCGCTTGTGGCGCTGCGCGCCTTTCACGGCCAACGTTGGAACGAAAATTTTCTCGAGAATGAGGCGTACTTCAACTTCTATACCGACATCGCATGCCGCGGCCGAGAGCTCGGCATCGCACGCACCTATACGCTGTCTGCGGGGGACACGCTCGCCGGCGTCTTGTTCGGCATCTCGCACCACGACCGTTTCATGTTGCTCCTGATGGGTGTCAACTATGACGCCTTCAGAAACTACTCGGTGGGCCTGTTAATGACGGAAAGCGCAATCGCGGACTGCATTGGCAGGGGCGACAAGGTGTTCGATCTCACAATCGGTGACGAAGCGTTCAAGAGAAAGTTTGCCGCGACCAGGACGCCGATGATGACGCTGTGGTCCGGCTCGAAGCCCCTATCGGCGCTCGCCCAGCTGATCCTTCAGTGGCGTGCGAAAGGCTTCTCGCGCAAGGCCGGCGGCGGAAGCGTTCAGTACGCGTTTCGGTAGGCCAGCGGAGACAAGAAGGTCCGGAGCAGGATCATAAAGTCTCGTCCAAGAGACCAGTTCTCGATGTAGTACAGGTCGTACTCCACCCGCCTTTCGATCTTCTCCGTTGTATCCGTTTCGCCACGAAGCCCGTGGATCTGCGCCCAACCGGTAATGCCCGGCCTGACGTTGTGCCGTCGTGCGTAGCTCGCGATGAACTGCTCGAACTCGCGGTTATGCGAGAGGGCGTGCGGACGGGGTCCAACCAAGGACATGTCGCCCATGATCACGTTGAGAAGTTGCGGCAACTCATCAAGGTTCCAGCGTCTTAGCCAACGGCCCACGCGGGTGATACGAGGATCGTTACGTGTTGCCTGAGGCACGACAGGGCCATCGTCGAAGCTCGTCATGGTCCTGAATTTCAGGATGCGGAACGGCTGCTGGTTGAAGCCGTAACGCTGCTGGCGGAAGAATACAGGCCCGGGGCTATCGAGCTTAATGAGCACGGCGATCAAGGCGAGAGCTGGGACGATAGCGATGGTGCCAAGCGTCGCCGCAACGAGGTCGAAAACGCGCTTCTGTACGAGTTCGAGGCGGGACAGTGGCAGCCGAACCAGCTGCAGACTCGCCATCGGGCCGAGGCGCGAGAGGTGCGCGTTGCTGTAGTGCTGAAGGGCATAATCGGGCCCGATATGGATCTCACACGGAACCGTGAGCATCGCCTCGACGCAACCGTCAATGGCCGCGCGGTCTGACCAGGGGACCATAATAAAGATCGCGTCGGGCTCGAGATGCCGCGCGCTCGGAATAGCGGCGCCGAGGTCGCGCCGCAGGGCGCTCTGTCTCGTTTCTTTCGGGCCACGCAACGCAGCTGCGCTGAGAAAGCGGCAGCCGACGATCTCTATGCCCAGCTTGCAAGGATCATAGCGGTCAATGAACCGTTCGATCTCGTTGGCGGCGCCGACAAGGAAGATGCGTTTGGTAGAGATCAGCCCGGCAACGGTCGAGTGCCGAACAAGCTGAACAGCACCGTAACGCAGCAGAAAGAGCGCACAAATGCCGCCGAGATAGAAGAGAAGGAGCCAGCCGCGGGAATAGGCGATGCTGACCTTGCTGAGGAAGCCTAGAAGCAGCAGGAAGACGAACGTTACGTTCCAAAGCTGCAACGTGCGGCGCATATGGCCTTTGAAGCTCAGAAAATTGCTGAGCTTGTATTCGCCGCGAAACAAGTTGGAAACGAGGACGATGGCCGCCGTCAACGCGCCGACGCGAAGAAAAGAGAGAATGCTTCCCACCTCGCCATAAACGGCACCGTGGTAGGCAACGCCGCTCAAGACCGACATGGCGATGATTGTTCCGGCGTCGGTGCCGACCAGGGCGACCGAGAGAGCTTCAGCTGTAAAGCTTTTCCAGTTGCGAAGGAGCTTATTGCCGCCGGACGGTGAGACAAGCGTCTGACTCATGACTGTGTTCATCCACCTTGCACTATGACCTGGCGGAACTTTGCGAGAAATGTGCCACGCGATGAGCGGTCTTGACGTTCGTCCCCCTCAGTGTTGCGGCGGGCAGAGCCGCGCCGCGTCTGTTAATTCCCCCCGGAACCTCCCCACAATGGGACAGGTGAACCAAGGCGAGACACCGGGCGTTCCTCTTAGGACGCAGACCAGCCTAAATCCGTGACTTGCGGCCAATTGCGGCTGGCATCGGGCTTGCGTTGCTCTACCCGCCGCAGGCGTCGACGCCGCGCGGCGTAAGGTTAACGGCTGGTTAAGCCCGCTGACCTGGTGACGTTAACCGAGATCACGGAGAGCGCCTGTGTTGAACACCAACGGCAGCATTGCAGACGGCAGCGGCGGCCGGCCGACCACGGGCTATTTGGAGCGCAGTTGGCGACCGCATGATGGTGGCGTCGGTGCGCCCCTCGATTTAAGGCTTCTGTTCCGTCTGTTGAATTGGCGGGCGCGCTTGGTCGGCGGGGTCGTCTTGGCGGCTATTCTGCTGGCGGTGGCGATACTCGCTCTTGTGCCAGCCACCTATACGGCGACTGCGGTGGTCTTGCTCGACCCGAGGCAAACGCGCGTAACCGCCTCTGAGGCCGTTCTCGCAGGCATTGGCAGCGACGCCGCCGCCGTCGAGAGTCAGGTCGAGCTCGTGCAGTCGTCGGTTCTCGCCCGCCAGGTGATCGAGCAGCTCCACTTGGATGCGGACCCGGAGTTCAATTCCCCCTCATTGCTGGACGACCTGAAGGCAGCGCTCGGTTGGGGATCGAATACCGCGGAAAGTCGCGCCAGTCAGCTTCTGGCCAAGTTTCAGAAGTCCCTCTCCGTCAGGCGCCGGGGGCTCACCTACATTCTCGAAATCGACTACTCGTCGGACGACCCCAAGAGGGCGGCGACGATCGCAAATGCAGTCGCCAAGGCCTATATCGTCAGCCAGCAGGAGCTGAAAAACGATCTCACCAGAGGTGTGTCTGACTGGCTCGACGGGCGCCTCGACGTCATGCGCAAGCGCGTGCAGAAGTCTGAGCAGGCTGTCGCGGACTATAAGTCGGAGCACCACATCGTTGATGTTACGCAGGGCAACAAGCTTATTGCGCGCCGTATGGAAGACGTCTCTCAGCAGCTCGCCGTCGCGCAGTTGCGGAAGGCGGAAGTCGGCGGCCGGCTGAAGGAAGTTCAGGCGGCCGCCAAGCAGGAGCATAACGCCGACGCCCTGGCCGATATTCTGCAGTCTCAGACCATCGGAAATTTGCGTGGCCAATATGCGGCCGCGGCACGCCTCGAAGCGCAGTACCGGGCGATCTACGGTAGCAATCATCCCTTCCTCGTTGCCGCGCGTGAGCAGCTTGCCGAGCTGCAGAACCAAATTGACCAAGAAGTGGCGCGCGTGATTGACGGCTTGCGTGCCGACTATGCGGCCGCGAGTCGCCAACAGGCCGAACTCGAAAGCCAACTCGGCGAGCTGAGTCAAAAGGCACAAAATTTCGATCAAGCCAATGTGCCGCTCGCCGCGCTGTCGCGAGAGGCGGAAGCTGATCGCGCCTTGCTCGAGCAATATCTCGGCCGCCTTAAGGAGACGCATCAGGAGCAGACACAGAATTTCACCGATGCGCGTGTCGTGTCACCTGCGCTTCAGCCGCTCAAGCCTAACCGTCCCGGTGCCATTCTCATTGTGCTGGCTGCGGGTATGTGCGGTCTGATCTTCGGCGTTGGTTTGATGCTTTTGCTCGAGCATTTGCGTCGCGGACTTCGTACGCCTGACGATGTCGCGCAGGCTCTTGGGCTGCCCTGCCTCGGGACGATCCCCAATCTGAATAGCCGGAGGATCCTCGGTCCGCGGCCATGGCAATCGCGCGCCGCCAGAGACAAGCATGTCGCGCTCGCCACGTTCGAATATACCCGCAGCGTGTCGGCGACCGCGACCCGTCTGCGGCGTTCGTCCAGTCAGGGGAGCGAGGTGATGGCCATTGCCTCGGCCTTGCCCGCCGAAGGCAAATCCACGTTCGCCTGCAATGTCGCGCGTGCGACGGCCGCCGCCGGAGTCCGCACCCTGCTGATCGACGGCGACGGCTATTGCCGCGGCGTTTCGCGTATGTTCGGTATCGACGGCCCTGGCTTGCGCGAGTTGAGCGAAAATCAGAGCGAGTCCTGGGATGTGGCGGTGAGCGAGGTGTCGAGCGGCCTATATGTGGTCGGCACCGGCAACACGCACGGGCCGCGCTTTCACGATTTCGATACGGCGGCCGTTGCCGCGGTCTTGGAGGAGTTCAAGCAGTATTTCGACCTGATCGTGGTCGACACGCCCGCGATCCTGCCCACAGGTGGCGGCCGGCTTATCGAGTGCGCCGATCGCATCGTCATGATCGCCGAGTGGGACCGCACGGACCGTGCTGCTGTGTCGGATGCCTTGGCGATGCTCGGTCCCCATGAGAGCGATGTGGCTGGTGTCGTCCTCAACAAGGCCTCGCTCCGTTGGTATCGCCTATTCGCGCAGGGCAATTACCAACCGGGCCAATACTCCACTGGTTCCGACGCGCTCGTTCTTCCAAGCCCATGACAATCCAGCCCCTTTCCCCGGCCACGAAAATGCAGCAGATCCCCGTCGTCTCCATCGGCAGGCTCCCCATCGCCGTCATGGACCGGGTGGCTTCCGCCGAGTTCATGCTGAGTGCCGCTTTGTCAGCGCGTGGCTCGAAGCGGCCGCCGCTGGTCATTACCTCCGCCAACGGCCAAGTCTTGTCGATGTGCGCACGAAGCAAAGAGGTGCGAGATCAGTTTTTGGCGGCCGATCTCATTCACGCGGACGGCATGCCGCTTGTGTTCGCGTCTCGGCTCAGGGGCTCGATGCCGTTGCCCCAACGGGTGGCCACAACCGACTTGTTCCATGACATTGCGCGCCTTGCCGAGCGGCAGGGCGCCCGCTTCTTCTTCCTCGGGGCGTCCGACGCCATCGTCGAGAAGACCGTGCGTGCGGTGAAGCAGTCCTATCCAAAACTGGCCATCGCGGGGTTCAGGAGCGGCTATTTCGGCCCCGACGATGAGGAAGACGTCATCGCCGAGATCAATGCTGCGGATGCAGATATTCTGTGGATCGGGATGGGCGCGCCGCGCGAGCTCATTGTCTCGCTGCGGTGGCGCTCCCGTCTCAATGTCGGGCTAATCAAGACGTCGGGAGGTCTATTCGACTTCCTGGCGGGCAAGAATAGCCGCGCGCCGCATTGGATGCAGGCGGCCGGGTTGGAATGGGCTTACCGCCTGGCGCTTGAGCCGGGGCGCCTCTTCTGGCGCTATGCCACCACCAATGTCCATGCCGCCTTTCTGCTGCTCTCCGCGCCGATCGCGCCATGCCAGCGACGTCAAATGGACGACGCGTGAGCCGAAGCGAATAAGGCTGAGGCGCGCCAGGACTCTTCCTCTCTCTCTCTCTCTCTTGTTCTTTCTGTGTTTGTTCGCGTGGCGTCGCGGTCAGTGCCCGGCACCTAGAATGCTGCGTGGATCTTCGGCAGGCTGCACCGCAAGCCTCGCTGGGCTTCACTCAGTTTGCTTTGCGTGCCGATGAGGTCGTCGCAGGCGTGCCGGCGACACATTCACGAACTGATTAGCCCGGACCCTGCCGCCAATAGGGGGACGTCCTGACGCCAGCGGGTGTGGCCTGGGGCATGCGCAGGGCAGCACTCTCGCGGTAAACGGAGCCCAGAAGCAGTCCCGCAAAGGCGGCCAGAAGTCCGAATGCGAGCGGGGAAAACAGCGCTTCTTCTTGAAAGATCCCATTCACGAGGATAGTCAGCACACCAAGGCCCATAGCGGCGAACACAGGCTTGCCGGAGACGAGGTACAGGCCCCAAAGCGTCCTGCCGAGCCATGCGATCAGTCCGAGAAGCGCGATACCGGCGACCCCCACTTGATAGAGGAGAACGCCGATGGCGCTCTCAACGGCAACGTCGGTGTGGCCCATTTGCTGTGCCCGGCTCCAATCAAGCTCGGCAAAATTCATGGATTGATTGCCGCCAACGCCGATCCCGTGGCCCAGTGGGTTGCTGAGGAAGCCGCGTAGGCCGCCGATGAAGCCGATCACGTGGTAATCCTGAAAGCGCAATCCCGTCGAGATTCCGAACGCGGCATAGCCACAGAGGATCGCGACGTAGATCCAAAGCCGCCTCGATGCGGGGATATAGCTGACGAGAAAAAGCGCCATGCCGCAGATGGCGAACAGCGCCAGAGCACCTTTGGAGCCAATGGCAAGGATCAGCGGTAAAGTGAGGAGGACGAACCACCAGCGTCCAGTCGCCGAGAGCAGGATGGAGACGCCGACAAGATAGTAAGCGAAGCTGATGGAGTGAAAATTAGGCCCGACAATTCTGCTGATGGTGAGGTCCCAACCAGCGAGCAGGGGCGTGTTGAGAAAGTCAACTATCATGGTGTCCAGATAGCTGCGGACCACGGTCCCGGTCTCCTCCATCTGGCGGAGGAACCCACCGGATTCATAGATCTGGCGGAAGCCGATGGTGAGGTAGCTATCGCCGTTGATGAGGCGATAGAGATCGGCCTGGAAGAACAGTTCGATATAGCCGTACAGAATTGCGGCGGTCGTCATCACGGCTAACGGGGCAAGGATCTCGACCCTTTGCCTGTAGGCAACCAGCGCGAAGATCTGAAGCATTATGAAGGGGGTTGCGATATTGCGCAGGTAGATGATTGCGCTCATCACGTCCGAGCCGACGCCAAGGCAGAAATACACCCCGATAACGACTAGTGCGGCCGTTGTGAGGTCGATCAATCGGCGCATCTGCGGATCGATGCGCTGCCGCGCCATCCAATAGCCAGTGAAGAGAATGAGCCAGATCACCGCCGTTAGAAGAAAATTGTAGGCCCGGATTGAATTGAGTTCTTCAACCGTGCTGAGTTCAGGCGACACGAACGCTACGAAAAAATTCTGAAACAGGTAGGAGAAGACGACAACGACGGGCACGAACGATGTCGCGAAATTGGCGACGAGGATCGCCAGCAGCACGCACATGACGATCGCCATCGAGGGGCTGATCAAATGAAGAATGACCGGCAGTGCGATGACAAATGCACCGAGCACGACCGGCGCGAAGTATCGAAGGAAGACCGCGCCAGGATCTGCGACGGCCGGCATTCGCCATTGCTGCGTAAGCGCCCCTGCAGCTCGCATCTATTTAGCGCCTCGATTACACACTGCACTGGTCCCAAAGCTGGGCGGCTCAAGCCAAGCAATGGCTCCGTATTGATCCATGGCCCGCTGGAATTGTCCCAAAATGGGACAGGTTCCTACCTACCATTCATGGTCTGCGAAGAGCGTGCCGAGTGAGTACGGGCGTGGCTCCGCTTGCTAGGGCAAAGCAACGGCTTGTGTGGCCTTGCCTGGCTGGCCCAGGAGTGCGCTCAAGACGGCCTCGTCGGGGATTTCCCGGTTGCCGGTCCGCTTCACGAAGCCAAAGCCTTCGGCATAATCCCAGACAGCCCAGCCGATGCATCGAGACTCCGCGGCGCCACTGACCGTGCCGAGCCAGCGGATGCGATCGGCGGGATCGGCTTTCCATGTCAGCACGCCGAATTCGTTTATGACGACGGGGACGCGATTCCGCTTGGACCAATCGGCAGCTTCGCCGATCGCGGCCTCTATCCTTCGCGCGTCCCACGCCTCGCCGCGTTCCTTAGCGATATCATCCGCCGCTTCGGTGTGGCCTTGCTGAAGCAGGTCTCGGATCAGCCGGCCGACGCGTGGGTCCGACCCAATCAGAGGAAATGGAACGCCGTGCAGATATTGCAGCGGGCCGTCGCTCCAATCGAGCCCTTGATGCGTAAAGATCATGGGGTCGTAGTAATGCGCTGCATACACCACGTTGGCTTGGGCAAGCGGGCTATGCCAGGTTAGTTCGTCAACGCGCTGATACTGTGAGACGGCATAGACTACAGTGTGGTCCGGGGCCTCAAGCCGAATGGCATCCACCAGTTGCGGGCCCCACCGCGCCCAAATGGTGGACTCGATGTTGGGCTCATTGAGCACCTCAAAGAAGAGCGTGTCCGCCGGCCTCGCGGCATAACGCCTGGCAAGCTTCCTCCAAAGCGCCTTAATGAGCACAAGCGCGGGCTCCGGGTTTGTCTCCAGTAGACTGCCGAGTCTGTCTCCGGAATGGAGATCCAGGCTTACAGAAAACCCAAGGTCGTGGAGACGATCGAGCGCATCGTCGAGCTGGGCAAGATTGCGCGCGACAGGCGAGGGGGCCGTGAACGGCTGCATGAATTTTTCGGGAGCGATCGGTAGCCGAATATGGGTGAACCCTCGCGCCCTCAATCCCGCAAGCACGGTCATATCAGGTCGCGTCACGGTATCTTCGTTGTCCAGCCAGCCCGTCAGGTTAAACCCGCGCGCCAGCCTGTCGATCCGGTCGCGCGGAACCGAGAAACCGGCTGTCGCACATCGCCGGTCATCCGCCGAAGCCGGAGACTCGTGTGCCGGCAGCGCCTGCGTGAGCATGGCGAGGGCTATTGCGCCGATCAGAATGCTCGCTCGTCTGTTCACGCTTTTGGTCCAGCTCCGCTTCGTGTGATTTCTGTCGATGATGTTTGCAGGAGCAATGTCTGTGCCACGCAAGCAACGCCCAGCCAGAAGCGTTAGTGGCGCGCCATCATTTACTCTTTGACGAGACCGGTGTTTCGGTCCGGCAAGCGCGTCGCTAGTTTGCCGGTCGCGGGCGGGTGGCGCGAATGGCTTAGGCATCGGCCGTGCATGGCCGAAATCATGGAGGTTCGATTCCTCCCCCGCCCTACACATTTAACTGGTCCAGGCTGATTTGGCCCTTGGGCCTGGCACAGAGCCCGCCAAGAGCACAGGGGCACGGTTACTTCGGATCTCTTACTTCGGATCTCTCTGGGATGTATCTGGAGCCGGGCCAGGACTCTTTGTCTCGCGGCGATACAGCTAACCGTCCCAGAAGCGTCGCGCTGACCGCTTTATGGCACCCTTATTGGCTCTCCTCGCGTCCGTTTTCGGGATCGCCACAGCCCCGGCGAGGCTTTGAAGTCCCCATCAGCGCAACCCGGCTAGGCGTTTCACAGACCCGTGATCTCGGCCTATAGTCCGCCATGGGATGGAGACGTTTCGGCCGCCGGGAAAATGTCCGGCAAGTCTAACCAAGGAGAAGCGTCTTAATGCAGAAGCTCGTTACGTTGCTGGCTGTCGGCGCGACAGTCTGTCTTACCTGGCTGGGTATGGCTCACGCGCAGATGATGTTCGACCCTGCTGTTCACAAGCTCAAGGATATGGAACCGCTCATACTCGGCTCAAAGGACAACAGTTTTCATATGGAGCCGAAAGAATACCGGCTTACCGTCGGTCAGGGGTATCGCTGGGAGATCAGAGCCAAAACGGATTTCGAATACGGTGTTGTTGCGCCGGAGTTCTTCCGCAACATCTACATCCGCAAGATCGAGGCGGAGGAGATTGAAATCAGCACGCCGACGCTTGAGAAGATTTCCTTCGAGGATGTCGGCGAGGCCGAACTTGTATTTGTTGCCATCCGTCCCGGGACCTATGAGTTTGGCGTCCAGAACATGAAGAAGCGGGGCATGGTGGGCAAGATCATCGTCGAGGCCAGCGACGACCGCTAGATCAGTTGCGGGCGTCTTGAAGACAAGAGCCGTAAAGGGCGGGGCAACTCGGTAGTCTTGCGTCCAAGGCAGGACGCTTCAGGGGGAGGGCAAATGTCGTGGATGAAGTCGAGAAGATCATCTCACGATTGAATGGGATCGATCCCGCGCGACCATATTTCGATCCTCTTGCGGCGGAGGAGGCCATGCGCCGCCACGCCAGGCTCATCGGCTTTCGCGACGTGTCCTTCACGTGGGCAATGGGGCCGCGGCTGGTGAGCGACGAATTGGAGGGTGTCGATTTCGAGACCACTGACGCGTGCCGCTGGCATTTGACGATTGAGGCCCTTCACGACCAAGCCGCCGCTGAACTCCAGCGCGACCCGACGGTCTGGAAGGCCTATCTCCAGGCGCGGGAAGAGGCGGAGACGCGGATCGCGGGCGCCCTGCATCTGGAGCTGTTCCGATTGACTCTCATCAATCTTCTGGTGGGAGAGGCCGGCGAGAAAAGTCACAACGTGGCGTATCTCGCCTCGACGGCGCTGAGAGATGTCATCGCCAGTTCGAGCGTCGACAGCGAGTCTCTCGCGGACCTGAACGATGTGTACCTTCCCTTCACAGACGCCATCATGGCAGGGCTCGGCTCCTTTTGGGTCGTCGGCGAAAAATTCGTGTGCTTGCCGCTGCCGCGGCTTGCGCTGGAGGAGGGACAGTTGATCAGCGACGGGCGTCCGGCTGCGGTCTGGCCCAACGGCGAAGCCTACGCCAATGGGGACGAGGGGCTCGTTCCCGTTCTACAATCGGTGGAGTGGTGATATCCGGCCGCGACCGGATCCAATACCCGAACGCGCGACTTGCCAAGGGAGGCGAGAGATGCACGACGTCGATGCAAAGCGCTTAGCCTATTGTCTTCTCGGCGGCCTCTCGGCCTGCGTCTTGGCGTGCGTCTTGGCCTCTGCGCCTGCCGCCGCCAAAATCAAATGCAAGGGGATTTTTCAGATCAGCAAGCACGGCCTCATCTCCACACCCTATTGTCAGGAAGAGGAGATTGCGCGGGTGGCGCGGAGCTATGGCTGGAAAGTCACCGCGGCGCAGATCCACAATGATCCTTTGAAAAAGGTCTATGTTTGCCAGGCGCTTGGCGGGGATGTGCGGCTGAAGGGCGCCTGCGGTGCCTACGCGCCGGAGCAGTACCGCTAACGTGATGGTCCTGCCCGAGATAGCACTATAGCAGGACGGTCGCGCCCATTTGCCCGAGTACGCGGTCCACATCCTCCTGGCGACAGAGCTCCGTGGCCGGCGTGATCATCGTCGCCGCCGCGGTGGCGACGGCAAGGCGAAGTGCGTCGCGCGGCCGTTCTCCTTTGGCGAGCCCGAGACAAAGCCCGCCCATGAAGCTATCGCCTGCGCCGACCGCACTTCTGATCGGGACATTGGGTGGCGCGAGACGAACGCGCTCATCCTTGGTGACGAGCAGCGCCCCTTCGGCGCCGCTGGTCACGACCACGACCTCGCATGCGCCGCGGCTGATCTGTTCGAGTGACCAGTCGCCAGCCTCGTCGGGCCAGGAGAGGTTCCGGCCGGAGACGCTGCAAAGCTCGTCGAGATTCTGCCGCAGAAGAAACAAGCCGGCGTCGAGGGCGCCGCTCACGCCATGGGCAGAGTCCAGCAGAAACGGGCACGCCAACTCTTTAGCGAGCTTGGCCGCGCGGGCCCAAAAATCCTCGCCGAGACCCGGCGGCAGGCTGCCGCTGCCCACGATCAAACTGTCAGGCAGCGCACACTGGCGCAGCCGCTCAATCAAGGCATGTCCTTCTGCCTCGCTCAGCGACGGTCCTGGCATGACGAAGCGATAGATCTCGCCGCTTTCCTCCTCCAGAACGTGGAGGCACTCGCGCGTCTTGCCGACGATCGGGATCCTGCCCACGGGCAGGCCTTCCGCGTTGAGCATGGTGCTTAGCTCGGCGCCGACGGTATGACCGGCGGTGAACAGCGCATGGGTGCGCCCGCCGAGCCGGTGCACGACGCGCGAGACATTGATCCCGCCTCCGCCCGGATCGAACCGCGGTTGCGTGCAGCGAAGCTTGTCGCCGCTCGTCACCCGTTGCGTGGTGCTCCATACGTCGAGGGAAGAGTTCGGCGTCAGCGTCACCACCAAGGCGCCGGAATTGGATGTTGGCCTCGTGTCCATCATGAGTCCGGCGTGGGCGTCTCCGCTTCCGCTGCCGCGATCTGCTCCTTCACACGCAAGAAACTATCCGGGGTGACCGAGATCGAGTCTATGCCGTGCTCTACGAGGAAGCGCGCAAAGTCCGGGTGATCGCTCGGCGCCTGTCCACAAAGCCCCGTATGGGTCCCGGTCACCTTGGCCGATGCGAGGAGCCGGGCGATGGTCTCGGTTACAGCGGGATGGCGCTCATTGAACAAATCGCTCAAGCGATCGCTGTCCCGATCGATGCCGAGCGTAAGCTGGGTGAGGTCGTTGGAGCCGATGGAGAAACCGTCGAAACGCTGAGCAAACGCCTCGGCGAGGACGACATTAGAAGGAATCTCGGCCATCACATAGACCTGAAGCCCCTC
>Ga0209587_1000479_pt1 | contig 19695 bp, 21 predicted proteins | sample NGEPerD_2_FD_184512 | JGI IMG/M metagenome (GOLD analysis project Ga0209587, IMG submission 184512) | Arctic peat soil microbial communities from the Barrow Environmental Observatory site, Barrow, Alaska, USA - NGEE PermafrostL1-D... | ecosystem: Environmental > Terrestrial > Soil > Wetlands >... | reverse complement strand
CGCTCCGCCTTCGCCAGCACGAATGACGCGTAGCCGCCGTCGTACACGTCGATCACGCCGTCGTGCACCTCCCAGGTGGTCTCACAAACGGCGTCGAGGAACCAGCGGTCGTGGGTCACCACCACCAGTGCGGAGGTACGACGGGCGAGGTGATGTGCCAGCCAGGCGACTGCCTCGACGTCTAGATGGTTGGTCGGCTCGTCCAGGACGACCAGGTCATGCTCGTCAAGCAGCAGTCGGGCCAACGAGCAGCGACGACGCTCGCCGCCGGAGAGCTCATCGACCACGCGTTCCAACAGCACACCTGCCAGCAGCACCTCGACGACCTCACGAGTGGTCGCATCCGCTGCCCATTCGTGGTCCGCCCGCGCCGCGAGCACCGCCTCGCGCACAGTCGCAGAGCCATCCAGGTCGTCACCCTGCGTCAGGTACCCGAGGTGGATGCCCCGCGAGCGGGACACCCGCCCCCGGTCCGGTTCCTCCAGCCCGGCGAGGATCCGGAGCAGGGTCGTCTTGCCGTCCCCGTTCCGCCCGACCACGCCGACCCGCTCCCCGAGCCCGATGCCGAGGCTGACACCGTCCAGCAACGGCCGCACGCCGTAGGATTTGTGCACGCGTTCCAGGTTGACCAGGTTCTGCCCGGCGGTCGCCATCTACCTCGTCACCACACGTGCCCCTGGCACCGGGCCTGGGGCGAAGGAGACCGGCCCGAGCCCGTATCCCTTGAGCCAGCCGGCGACCTGGGTCGCGTGCGGCTGGCCCTCGGCGAGGAACAGGCAGCTCGGTCCTGAGCCGGACACGATCGCACCGTGCGCGGAACCCTCCACTCCATAGGCGAGTGACTGCTCGAGCTCGGGGCGCAGTCGCAGCGCCGCCGGCTGGAGGTCGTTGCTCATCGCCGCCCCGAGCTGCTCGATGTCGCCTCGGCGAAGGGCGGCCATCAATGCATCCGGGACGGCCGGCTCACCGGGCGGCTTGGTGGAGTGGATCCGGTCGAACTCGGCGTAGACCTCCGGAGTGGAGAGGCCCTTCTCTGACTCGAGGACCACCCACCAGTAGCTCCCTCTGGCCATCGCGGGGGTGACCACCTCGCCCCGGCCGGTCCCGATCGCCGTTCCACCGACCAGGCTGAACGGCACGTCGCTGCCGAGCTCGGCTGCGACGGCGCGCAGCTCCTCGCGCGAGGTACTGGTTCCCCACAACGCGTCGCACGCCACCAGCGCACCCGCGGCGTCGGCACTTCCTCCGGCCATCCCCCCGGCGACCGGGATGCCCTTGATGATGGTGAGGTGTACGCCGTCGGCTATCCCGTGCCGCGCGGCGAGGAGCCTGGCGGCCCGCATCGCCAGGTTGGTGCCGTCGACGGGGACCTCGGAGATCGAGGGGCGATCGTCGCCCTCGACGGCCACCGAGAACGTCCCGTCGTCGACGGATCGGGCGATGACCTGGTCGTACAAGCCGATCGCCTGGTAGACCGTGGCTAGGGGATGGAACCCGTCCGGGCGCGCCGCACCGACGCCCAGGCAGAGGTTGATCTTCGCCGGCGCCGAGACGACGACCTCACGCATGGGCAAGTGCCTCGGCGATCCTCGCGAAGTCCTCGATGCCCAGCGACTCACCGCGGGTCATCTGGTCGATCCCGGCCGCGGCCAGCGCAGCCTCCGCGGCGGCAGCCGAACCGGCGTACACCTTCAGGGTGGAGCGCAGCGTCTTTCGCCGCTGCGCGAAGGCCGCGTCGATCACGGCGAACACCTCTGCGCGGCTTACCGAGACCGTGGGCGGGTCGCGGCGCTGCCAGGCAACGAGCCCGGACTCGACGTTCGGGGCAGGCCAGAAGACGTTGCGCCCCACGGTGCCCGAGCGGCGGACCGAGGCAAACCAGGCCGCCTTGGCCGACGGGATGCCGTAGGTGCGCGAGCCCGGAGCCGCGGCGAGGCGGTCGGCCACCTCCGACTGCACCATGACCAGGCCCTTGTGCAGGGACGGAAGCATGGCCAGCAGGTGCAGCAGCACCTGGACCGAGATGTTGTATGGAAGGTTCGCCACCATCGCGGTCGGCTCGGGGCCCGGTAGCGACGTCAGCCGCAGCGCGTCGGCCTCGACAACCTGAAGTCGTTCGACGAACTCCGGAGCGTACGACGCGACCGTCGCGGGCAGCGCACCGGCCAGCGTCGGGTCGACCTCGACTGCCACCACCCGGTGCACGGAGCCGAGCAGGGCCAGGGTCAACGAGCCGAGACCGGGACCCACCTCCAGCACGACGTCGTCGACCGACACCCCGGCGGTGCGCACGATGCGGCGCACCGTGTTCGGGTCGATCACGAAGTTCTGACCCCGTCGCTTGGTGGGGCGGATACCCAGTGCGGAAGCCAGGGAACGAACATCCGCCGGACCGAGAAGTCTCGGTCCGGCGGACGTCAGATCCTCACTCGCCACGCAGGCGAGCCTATCCGGCCAGTCGTGTCACCGGCTCTGGCTACTGGCTCGCCCCATCTATTGGGGCAGCCCCAGCGAGGACGAGCAGGAAGGCCACGAACCGTAGCCACCGTTGGCGTCACGAAGCGTGGTCGCGACCGCGATCTGGGTCTCCCGGCTGTTCTCATGCGGTAGACCTGTGCCACCGTAAGCCGCCCAGGTCTCGGCGTTGAACTGCAGGCCGCCGTAGTAGCCGTTCCCGGTGTTGATCGCCCAGTTACCACCGGACTCACACTGTGCCAGGCTGTCCCAAACGGTGCTGCCGCTCGAGAAGTCGCTGGTGGTGGGAGCGGGCTCGGGTGCCGGACGTTCCTTGGTGCCGTAGCGAACGATCGCGTTCACGGGCTCGGCGCTCACGCTCGATCGCAGTGCATCGCGACTGACCATCTCACCGTTCCTGAGGGTGACCTCGTAGACGACCTTTCGCGCGCCGTCACTACCCGAACGGACGGTCTCGCTCTGGTCGTCGTACATCCCGGAGTCGGCCTTTTGCGCAGTGGAGAAGTCGATGCTCTCGGTGACCTCACGCTCGGCGGTGTGCATCCTGGTCACCACGATCGTGTCGCCGTCCTCGACGGTGGCTCCGTCGCGTCGGTTCACCCGGTCGTCCTTGTCAACCTTGACGTCGAGTTCCTTGAGCGCCTCGGCAACGGTGAGCGCCGGGACCTGCTCCTTGCTCGGCTTCTTGGCACCGATCTTGACCGACAGGGTCTTGGGGGTGACGATCTCGAGGTTCAGACCCTCACGACCGATCGAGGAGCCGCGGCTGGCGGAGAGTTCCGCACCTGCGTAGCGCATACCCAGCTGGTCGAGGGCCTGGTCCACGTCCGTAGCCGTCACCCAGTAGGTCTCGTCCTCGCCGTCGACGCTGAGGTCCAGCGGACGACCGATGCGGACAGCGATCCGAGTGCCTTCGTTGACCGACGAGTCGAGGCCCGGGGCAACCACGTCGTGGTCGCCGACCTCGACGCCTTCGCTCTCGAGAACGTCGGAAACCGTGTCGCCGAACGTGCTCACCTCTGTGGCCGTGCCGTCGATGGACAGGGTCACGCTCTTGTTCATGGCCGCGTAGCCGGCGGTGATGGCAGTGAGCGCCACGACGACCGTCCCGACCAGAACAGCCAGCGCCGCCCTGCTCTTGGTAAGTACTGCGAGATAACGCCGCACGATGCTCCAATGGTGGTTCTCTCCGGGCCGCGGGGGGCAGCACCAGCTCGGGATCAGACGGATCCTGAAAAACACAATGGCCCGCACGAGTGTCTCCCCTGAACTGGGGGGATTATGGCTCCGTGTAGGCCTTGGGTTCTGGTGCCGCCGGAAGACGTTCCCCACTCCCGGCCAACAGTCACAAGACGATAACGAGGATGCCGAGCAGCGCCAAATCCCGGTGCGGTGATATAGACCACTTTGAGCGGGTTTCGGGTGGGCGAGGTCACGGTTCATAGCCCGATTGACTAGCCCGGATGGGCTATTCGCCGATAGCCCGGATGGGCTATCGGCCGCTCGACCACGGTTCTGAGCACTCTCACCAGGCACCGCCGAAGGCTGCCTCCGTGTTCTCGTTGACGGCCTCGCACAGCTCTGTGAGAGCGACCCCGAGCGTCTCGGCCATCACCCGGACCGTGTGCGGAAGCAGGTAGGACGCGTTGGGCCGTCCGCGGTAGGGCATCGCAGTGAGGTACGGCGCGTCGGTCTCCACCAGGATCCGGTCCACGGGCACGACCCTGAGTGCCTCACGCAGCAGCGTAGCGTTCTTGAAGGTGACAGTCCCCGCGAACGACAGCCACGCCCCGCGGTCCAGGCACTGCCGTGCGAAGGCGGCGTCGCCGGAGAAGCAGTGCATCACCACCCGCTCCGGCGCCCCCTGTTCGTCGAGCAGACGGGTCACGTCGCGGTGCGCCTCCCGGTCATGGATGACCAGGGTCTTGCCGAGCCGCTTGGCCAGGTCGATGTGCCGGCGGAACGACTCCCGCTGCGCCGCGTGGCCGTCCTCCCCGGTTCGGAAGTAGTCGAGGCCGGTCTCCCCGACCGCGCGCACCCGTCCGCTCGAACGCGCAAGTGACTCGATCTCCTCCATCGCGGAGTCCAGCTCGTCGTCGGCGACCAGTCGGGGTGTCTCGTTGGGATGCAGCGCGACGGCGGCAACGAGCGACTCGTGCCGCTCCGCGACTTCCGCGGCCCAGCGGGCACCGGGCAGGTCGCAGCCGATCTGCACGATCCGCGGAACACCGACCGATGCCGCCTGCGAGAGCGCCAGCTCGGTGGACAGCCAGGAACCGTCTGGTCCATCGGCGATGTCGAGGTGGCAGTGGCTGTCCACCACGGGGGAGGGCAACGGGTCGGGCTGCGGCGGCCGGGAGCGGTCCCGTCCTGCACCGTGACGTTCGCGGGTGGGCGTGTCGGGAACCATCCCGGCAGGTTACTTGACCATTCGCGCTGGACTGAGCCGGCGAGCCCCCTCGCCGCCCTGCTCGATGGGCTGGTCGATGGGCTGGTCGATGGGCTGGTCGAGGCGCTGCTCGAGGCGCTGCTCGGACCGCTCGAGCTGGTCCCGGAGCTTGGCGTTCTCCCGTCGCAAAGTCTTCGCCTCGCTCCGCGCCTTGTCCCACTGGGCTGCCAGGTTCACCAGGGCTCCGAGACCGATCTCCAGCAGGACACTGTCGGAAACCTCGCCGGGCTGGTGGGTCGCAGCCGTGTTGAGCACCGGCCGAAGGTCTCGGAGGTCCCCGACCACCTGGGCCTTCGACGCCTCGATGGCCCGGACCTGGTCAACCGACTTCTGCCGAGCCCAGTCGTGGTAGGTCGCCGGCAGTCGGAGCCTGGTCTCCGTCCCCCTGCGACCAGCAACGGTCTGCTTGGCCATTCCGTGCTTGAACACCTGTTGGTACAACGGCTTGGGCAGCTCCGCTGCACGGACCAATGGGTTGAGCCGACGCATCAGCTCGGCCGACTCGACACCCAACGAACCATTGCGCGAAGCATTGGGCTCTCCTGTCTCATCCGTGGGTCAGGGTCTGCCTGGAACGGCGCGACAGTGGCGTGCGAGCGGTGACGTCTTCAGCCGGTGTAGGCGTTCACGACCTCAGGGGCTGGGTCCGGCGGGGCAGCCCGTTGTGACGGGCTCGGCGAGTACGACGGTCGCCCGGATCGGTCAGCCAGCTCAGGCCGCTCAGCCAGCTCAGGCACCTGAAGCCGATACGCCCGCTCACCTGGCTCGCGAACGCGGAGAGCGGGTACAGCACCTCTGGCGGCCACCCCGCGGCGCACAATCGTCCGTACGGACGAAATTACACGGGTTTCGGCCGTAATCGGCGCACAATCGTCCGTACGGACGAAAATTGCACGGGGCTCGCCTGACCGCAGGAAGCAACTCACCGACGCCGAGATCGCCAGCGCGAACTGGTGCACTGGATACAAACATCCTCGAGGCCATGGCGTGCGGCGTGCCCGTCATCAGCGCGGACTGTCCGTCAGGGCCGCGGGAGATGATCACCCCAGGTGTCGACGGCCTTCTGGTGCCGCCCCAGGATCCTGCGGCGCTGGCTTTGGCCATCAACGAGATGATCGAGCGAGGACCCGAAGCGCGCCGGGAGATGGGCATGGCGGGACTGGCCCGAGCGCGAAAGCACAGCCAGTTCGCGATCGCGCAACGGTGGGAGGCGTTGCTCGGCCAGCTCGGCGGGTCATCGCTCGAGCGCCTCGACCCGGATCATCACGGTGTCGAACTCGATCACCCGTAGGCTTTTCCTGTCGATCGAGACAGGGAACATGCCCGTTATCTCGAATCCAGCAGCCTCGTAGACAGGGATCTGCTCGATGAGCCGCGGCATTCCGTCGTAGATGGGCACCGACGACACTTCAGACTGCAGGCCGACGATGTCTGCCATGCGGTTGCCAGCGCCCCTGAACGCCTGAAGGTCGTAACCCTGCGTGTCGAGCTTGAGGTACACCCTGGGCGAGTCCAAGCCTTCGACTACCTCGTCGAAGAGTCCGTCGAGCCGCCGGACAAGGACGTTCTGGCGGTGTGTGCCCTCCAGCGAAGGAGACCATGCTTTGCCGAAGTCACTGGCAGGGAGCAACGAGCTCGTGGTGCCACGGCCGGGCGTCACACTCATCTCGGCTTCGTGCTCCGCTTCGCCGAGCGCACACCGCATGACATGCCAATCCGGGTCGTCCGCCGAAGCGCGAAGCAACTGGTCCGCCAGATGGGGAAGAGGCTCGAACGAGACGATCCTGCCGGTATAACCAGCAGAGCGCAGCGCCTGGCCGTACTGACCGATGTTGGCGCCGACATCCAGGACGCAGGTGATCTGAAGTTCTCGCAACATCCAGGCGATGTGCTCGGTAGCCAGGTAGCGGACCAGGCTCAGCTGGTGACGCCGCATGACTTTTCGAGCGGCTCGCCGATCGGCGGCGGTGACCGACAGCCGGTTCCCCGGCCTGCCCGGGTTCTGGATCAGCCAGGCGTCGCCTCCCACGGGCTGAATCGCGAGGCGCTCCCTGGCCACGGTCACCAATGCCGACCGGGGCGCAAGACGGACGATCTTGAGACTTAGCCCAGGAAGGGAATTCGCAAGGCGGCGAAGCCGAGTCCAGGTCACGTTGCAGCATACCGACATCGGTGCGCAGACATGTACTGTGCACGAGGTAGTTCCCGCCGGAGAAGGTCACCTACATGCTTTGCACGGTCAGCACTGTCAAGGACTCCCGCGCGAATATTGAGCAGCTCGTCCAGCGCAACCTGGCGTCCGGTGCCGACCACATGTTCATCTTTCTGGAGATCAACGCCGACGACACGTACGGCTTCCTGATCGACCATCCCTGCGTGACGCCAGTGCTGACCGACGACGCGTACTGGCGGGACTCACGACCAGACGAGCTGACCTCTCGCCAGCTGGTCAACGCCAACCTGGTCAACTGCCTCCTGTCCCCGCTCGAGTCGGTGGGCTGGCTGGTTCACCTAGACGGGGACGAGTGCCTAGACATCGACAAGGAGCGACTCTTCGGTCTGGACGCGGCCATCCGTTGCGTGCGGCTCGCGGTGTTGGAAGCGGTCAGCTCCGATCAGCCCGCCGCACATCCGAGCCTGGACGTCCAGTACTTCAAGAAGAAGCTGAAGCGCGAGCAGTTGGAGCGGCTCACCGAGCTCGGCGCGATAGCGGCCCCGCACAATCGTCACTACTTCTTCGGATACCTGATCGGCAAAGCCGCGGTCCGCCCGGGGCTGGACTTGAACATGGGCATTCACCGTGCCTCCTGGAAGAACGGCCAAGGCATCGAGCACCTCAAGGCCGAGCCCTTCAACGTGCTGCACTACGACTCGGTTTCGAGCGACGAGTTCGTGCGGAAGTGGGAGGCTCACCTCAGTGGTGGAGCGACCAAGTTCCGGCCGGAGCGACAGGTGGTGGCGGTGGCCATCGCCGCGGTCCTGAACGAGCAGAGTCTCGACGAAGCAGCCAAGAAACGTCGCTTGACGGAGATCTACACGCGCCACATCGAGGACCCGGTCGACCTATTGCTCGAGCTCGGCCTTCTGGTCAGGCCGCCAACCGATCGGCACGAGTACGAACCCACGCCGTTCACCGACCGGGACGCGAAAGCGGTCGACGGCCTGTTGCGACGCCTGCTTGCCGTGGACAAGGCGATGTTCCATCCCGAGAGCGGGCCGGACTCCTCCCTAGCAGTCATGCGAGAGGTACGCCGCGGGTTCGGCCGGTTCCACCGTGCTACCGCAACGAGGATCGATGCCGCGATCGAGCGCGCCGTGTCTGAGCTACGCAGGCACGATCATCCCGCGCCGACCCCGTCTCCGGGGCGGTGACTGGGCGGTGACTGGGCTGTGGCTGGGCGGTGACTGGGCGTCGCGCTACTTCTTGTGCACGGCGTCGTAGACCACCCGCTTGGGCACCCCAGCCCGCTTCGCCACGTCGAGGATGGCCGCCTTGCGGGTGACGCCATCTTCCTCTTCGCGCGCGACGAGTGCTCGCAGGGAAGCGGGGTCGGTCGGCAGGTCGGAGCGGTCGTCGGCCCCCTCTACGACGATCGTCACCTCCCCGCGAACACCGTCGGACGCCCACTGCGACAGTGAGGCCAACCCTGCCCGGCGTACCTCTTCATGGGTCTTGGTCAGCTCGCGACAGACCGCGGCACGCCGGTCGGCACCGAACGCCGACGCCATCGCCTCCAGGGCTGCCGCCGTGCGGTGCGGCGCTTCGAAGAACACCATCGTGCGCGGTTCACCCTCCAACAGCGCGAGCCGCCGCATTCTTTCCCCGGCCTTGCGGGGCAGGAAGCCCTCGAAGCAGAATCGATCCACCGGAAGGCCGGAAACCGCCAGCGCGGTGAGCACCGCGGAGGGGCCCGGGAGGGCGGTGACGACGATGTCTTGCGCGACCGACGCCGCGACGAGGCGGTACCCGGGATCGGACACGGAGGGCATCCCGGCGTCGGTGACGACCAGCACCCGCTTCCCGGACTGGAGTGCCTCGATCAGAAACGGGGTGCGTGCCGACTCGTTGCCCTCGAAGTAGGACACCACGCGACCGCTGACCTGCACTCCGAGTTCGGAGGTCAGCCGGCCGAGCCGGCGGGTGTCCTCGGCGGCGACGACGTCGGCGGACGCCAGCTCCTCAGCGAGCCGTGGCGATGCGTCGGAGACCCGGCCGATCGGGGTGGCCGCGAGGACCAGGACACCGGGGCCGGTCGAAGGGATCACCCGCAGATCATCGCAGTTGGCTCGGTAGCCCTCCGTACCATGGCCTTCGTGACGACGCACACACCGGTGCCGCCCCGGATGATGGGTCTCTCGGGCACCGCGGACGGCCGCGTCGTGCCGAGCGCTAGGCGTCGGATGGCTCCCACCAGGTTGGGCGGCGACAGGTTCACCGGTTGGGCGGCGACGCTCGCGGTCACGATGGTCGCCGGCTTCCTGCGTCTGTGGCAGCTGGGCACACCCAACCGGTTGCTCTTCGACGAGACCTACTACGCGAAGGACGCCTGGTCCCTGCTCACGCATGGCTACACCACCGGGTTCGTCGAGAAGGCCGACGAGAGGATCGTCGCGGGAAAGGTCACCGGGCTGTTCACCGACGACCCCAGCATGGTCGTCCATCCCGAGGCCGGGAAGTGGCTGATCGCGCTCGGCCAGCAGGCCTTCGGACTGGACTCGTTCGGCTGGCGCTTCACGAGCGCGGTGATCGGCACGTTGATGGTGCTGGTGATGATCCGGCTGGTGCGCCGGCTGACGGGCTCCACGCTTCTCGGCTGCACGGCCGGCGTGCTGTTGTGCTTCGACGGACTGCACTTCGTGATGTCGCGGCTCGCCCTGCTCGACATCATCCTGGCCTTCTTCGTCCTGTCCGCCGTCTCCTGCCTGGTCGCCGACCGTGACTGGAGCCGGTTGCGGCTAGCGCGAAGCGTTCCCGCCGGCTACCGAGCGGCTGCGTCCGGCTGGGGTCCGGTCCGGGGAATGTGGTGGCGTCCGTGGCGACTCGCGGCGGGCGTGCTGTTCGGTCTCGCCGTCGCGACCAAGTGGAACGCGGTGTTCCCGCTGGCCGCCTTCGGGTTGCTGGTGTGGGCCTGGGACGCCGGCGCCCGCAGATCGCTGGGCGTACGCCGTGCGTGGCTGCGCGCCGCGGTCGTCGACGCGGTGCCCGCCTTCTTCTACCTTGTGGTCGTCGCGCTCGCCGTCTACGTCGCCACCTGGACCGGATGGCTGTTGCACGCGCAGGAGTACGAGAGCGCACTCTCGGACACGCAGTACGGGCCCTACTGGGGGTCCTACCTGGAGACCGACGCGCAGGGTTTCTTCCCGGAGCTCTTCCAGTCGCTGCGCTCGTTGTGGAACTACCACCAGGACGTGTTCACCTTCCACACCAGGGGTCTGAGCGAGGCCAAGCACGTCTACGAGTCCCACCCCGCGGGCTGGCTGATCCTCAACCGCCCGGTCGGCGTGGACGCCCAGCTCGACATCGCACCCGGCGACCAGGGGTGTGCCGCACCCCAGGACAGCACCTGCCTGCGCCAGGTGGTCCTGCTGGGCACCCCAGCGCTGTGGTGGGGCGGCGCCGTCGCGCTGGTCTACGCGGTCTTCGGTTGGCTGGGCCAACGCGACTGGCGCTACGGCGTGGCGATCGTCGGCGTGCTGTCCACGTGGCTGCCCTGGCTCAGGTACGACGACCGGCCGATCTTCTCCTACTACGCGGTGGTGATCATCCCATTCACCATCATCGCGATCACGCTGCTGCTGGGCAGGCTGATCGGCAGTGCGCGAGCGTCGTACAACCGCCGGATGGGGGGCACCGTGATTGCTGGTGTGTTCGTGCTTCTCGTGGTGGTCAACTTCGCGTGGTTCTGGCCGATCTACACCGACCAGCTGCTCACCACGCCCGAGTGGCTCAACCGCGTCTGGTTCCGGGTCTGGATCTGAGGGCCCGAGTGGTCCTCTGCCTATCCCCCGTAGATGCGCGCCGCGAGCTCCTGCTTGGCGGAGACCAGTGGTGCCAGGGCGGGCCCGAACCCTGCTTCCCCGTGCGCCTGCGGAGCCGGCTCGCCCGGCTTGGCGACAGCCCAGCGCGAACCGCGGCTGATCAGCGACTGGTGCTTGACGTCGTAGTAACCCGGCTTGACCGGGAAGACCACACCCCAGGCGCCAACTGCAGCGGCCATCAGGTGCTGGTGGAACCGGGTGGTGAGCCATCGCTGACCGCGACGCGCGGGCAGACCCTCACGCCAGACCTCGGTGAACGGGTAGAACCGCATGCCCGGCAGGGAGGACTCCAGCAGCTCGAAGACCCGGCGGTCCTGGCCCGGTATCCCTTCCACGTAGCCGATCCTCTTGCTGTCCACCCCCCACGCCTGGACCGTCTGCAGGGCACTGTCGGCCAAGGAGTCGACGCTCACGTCGACGAGGTCGGTCTGGAAGCTCATCATCAACGACCGTGTGTCGCGCTGGTCGTAGAGGTGAGGGCCGATGTCGAGCAGAGCGTCGTCACCGGTGTCGGATGCGTTCTCACCCGACAACAGGGCTCGTGACTCGGCGTCACGGACGTCGAAGACCGAGAAACCGGTGGTCAGCCGGTTAAGCAACTCCGTCGACTGCGCCCACGGCACCAAACCCAGGCCCGACGCCGCCGCCAAGATTCCCCGCTCCTCGGTCAGCACACTCCCGGCGGCAAGCAGCGCGATGTGTCGTGGCCAGATGGTGTTGATATATCCGCCACCGAGGATGTGGAATACGTCGACGATGTGGAGTAGCTCGACCCCCATCGCCCGGTGCGGCACCACACCCGAATTCCGCGTCGCGTCGGCAGCGAAGTGCGCGACCTCGTCGAAGTCTTCCGACGGCGCAGCCCAGGCGATCCGGAACAAGGTGTCCGTGAAGCGGACGTCGGGATGCAGCGCCGCGAAAAGTAGGGTCGCCCCTCCCGGATTGGGGCTGTCCAGCCATACCTCCGCGTCAGGCTCCCGCTTGGCGAGGTAACGCAACCACTGGGCGGTGATCAGCTCGTCGCCGTAGTTGGGATAACCGGCGGACGCCACGAGGTAGATGCGTCTGGCTGGCATGCCTCTCCTCAGATGGAAGTGGAGCTGAGGGGATTCGAACCCCCGACCTTCTCAGTGCGAAGGCTAGCCGGTCCCCGAGGCAGCCGTGCCCGCGCCCGGCATCCGGTGCGTCAGATGCCGCGCTCATCCGGTCTTCGGAGTGCGCAGGGGGTGCGCGGGTGAGCTTGACCGGAATGGCCACCGACCCGAGAGTCAGACGCTCGGCGGTCTCCGGGGTCAAGGATGGCCGTAGGTCATCGCGAAGCGACGCGCAGCGCCCTTGACGTCGGGCGCCGGCGTGCAGAACGTTCTCGATCGGGTCGTTGGCTCGGTGGTGAGTGGGGGTGCGGACCTCGATCTGATACGACCAGTTGTTCGGCGCTCGTCTCGATTGGGGCGGGCGTCGTGCTTTGTCCGACCCGTTCGATGGGGCCCGCGAGGACCGAAGTCCACACCTGAAACTGGCGGCGCAGACGCGCGCCGGCGAGGAGTGGGTGCACCTGTCACCGGGTTGCGAGGGGATGTCGGCGATGTCGCCAGGTTCCTCGGGTCAGAGCAGGTCCAGCCGCATGACACCACGCGGTGGAACCCACCGGAGACCGAGTCCGTGTCCGCGGCCTTGGTGAAGCCGGCTCGCTCGAAGAGTGTGCGGGTGCCCATGTAGGCCATCGTGAGGTCGACCTTTTTGCCCTTGTTGTCGACCGGATAGCCCTCGATCGCCGGCGCACGCTGTGACCGCGCGTACGCCACGGCACCGTCGAGCAGGGCGTGGGAGATGCCTCTGCCGCGGTGGCCGGGACGAACTCGGATGCACCACAGCGACCAGACGGGCAAGTCGTCGATGTGGGGGATCTTCGTGGACCGCGCGAAGGGCAGCTCCGATCGGGGTGCGACGGCGGCCCACCCGACGACCTCCTCGTCTTCGTAGGCCAGCACGCCTGGGGCGACCTTGCGGCTGCAGAGCTTCCTGACGTACTCGCCCCGTGCCGGTCCGACCAGCTCGCGGTTGGTCTTTGAGTCGATCCGATGGCTGAGGCACCAGCACACCGAGGAGTCGGGGTTCTTCGGCCCGAGCAGGGTCGCGACATCGTCGAAGCGCGCTGTTGTTGCGGGCTTGACCTCGATGCTCACGCAGCCACGCTAACGCGTGGCCACCTCGATCATCATTCGCCCAGGGGGCCGGCTCCCGGTGCCAGCTGACCGCCTCGACCACCGGCGTGAGGGCAAGCGACCGGGTCGTCGTCATGCCGTGCAGCAGCCTGGGGCTGCCCTGTCTGGCCGAGCTACGGGCGGGCCGCCGCGGACGATCACGGTCGGAGGTCACGTGGCCGCCCCCGCGGAGGGAACCGCTTGCCATGGCTGGACGTCTCACTGGCATGAAGCCTGCATTGCCCCTTGCCGTGGCAGCCTCGTCGCTGTGGCTTGTGGCTGGCTGCGGCACCCTCGGAGCGGGAGGGGACGTGACCACTGGGCCGACGCCGGGGGGTGGCGCCACTACCGGCGGGGCCACCGAGCTAATCGTTGAGGTGAAATCCGCCCCGGGAAGGAGCGAGCGCACCTACACGCTCCGCTGTGACCCACCCGGCGGCAACCACCCTGACCCCGAGAGCGCCTGCCGGACATTGACCCAGATGAACGACCCCTTCGCGCCGGTGCCACCCGGCGCCATGTGCACCGAGATCTATGGCGGCCCGCAGACAGCCACGGTCACCGGCACGCTCCGAGGCGACCCGGTGCAGGCTCAGTTCAGCCGAACCGACGGCTGCCAGATCGGCCGTTGGGATAAGCACGCCGCTCTCCTTGTCGAACGCGGCGGCGTCGAAGGCAGCTGAGCTGGTGATCCCTGAGGGCGCATGCGACCCGGTCGAGACTGATCCCGACACCACCAACATTGGCCAGCTCCGAAAGACTCTCGCCGTTGCGCCGAGCCCCATAGACGAAGAACGACACGGGCCGACTTCCCATGGCCGACGACCCGGGAAAGCACCTGTAGCGGCGGTCTATTCAAGACGGCCTCTCACGGCTTGCGGGTCACCTGATCCGCTTCGCGAGTGTGCAACCCATGGCCACGTCAAGAGTGCCCAGGCGACGGCGATGATTGTGATCTCCGCCAGGACGTACCACGGCCACGGGCCGAGCAGGTCGAGAATGGACGCGGAGCCGGGCTTCTCGTTGAGGTAGCCGTAATTGGTGCCGGCAACGAGGTTGAAGACGAACACGCCCAGGGCCCAGACACCTGTGGTGCTGACCGCCACGCCGTAACCGCGCCAGTTCGGGGACAGGTGCAAGCCCCAGGTCAGGTAAACGGCGGCCCATACGACCAGCAGGTGCATGCCCCAGAACAGGATGAACCCCGGGTCAGGGAATTCCGCCGAAAGATCCGGCGTGATGACTGCCTGCGTGGTCAAGGTCAGCCCCCAGTAGTAGGTGAGGGCGACCGCCCACGGACGATGAGTCCACAGCGCGTAGACGGCCACCATCGACGCCAGGTCGCAAAGCTGCAAAGGAAGAGTGTGCTGGAGGTCCCAGTTGGCGGGAGTGACGGACAGAAGTTGCAACGGCACCGTGAACAGCAGGATTGCGAGCGCGAGCAGCCTTCCCACGAGGTCCGCCCGGTTGGTTCGGCGATGAAGCCTGCCGAACCAGACCAGGGCGACGATGCCCGCGAGCAAGACAACCATGGCGGCCTGGTGCGACGTCCCATAGCTCTCGAAGCGACCCGCGGCCAGGCTTGTCACCATCGAGATTGCGTCCACGATCACCCCCTCGCTGGCCGCTCGAATGTGAACAACGGCAGCCGTAGTCGGCCCGAGGCCCGCGTAGCTCACAGATCCTCGCCAGGCTCAACATCTGTCGGAATCGTCGGACGAGGAGCAGGCAGGTCCCGGATGCTCACTCACATCATTGCTCGGTCCTGCTTCGGCTGTCCACGGCGCAGCCATCGCCTCGCCGGTGTCGCGGTCCGGTTGTCGCAGCTCGGTACTGCTATTCCACCTGCCGTGCCCGGATTCTACGTCGGCACCGCTTGGTGGTGATGAGCGGAACCCCGGGTTCCGCGCCTGCTCAATCTGGTCGGCGAGGTCCACGACGGCAAGGAGGAGCACCTCACCGTCGAGAAGAGCGGGGGCGTTGTGGTCAGCGCCAGCGACCTCTACGAGTTGCCACAGTCGTGGCGCCGACTCAGCAACGGCGCGGCTTTGCTTAGGCGGCACTATCGAGTCGTCGCTGCCGTACACCACCGTGACGGGGACCTTCACCTCCGCGAGATGCTCGTTGAGCAGGTAGCGATCCCTCAGGAGGGTCCTGACCGGCAAGAACGGGTAGTGGACCTGACCGACAGACGCGAGGTCGACAAACGGTGAGCGCAGCACGAGCCCCGCTGGTGGATGCTCACTTGCAAGCTCGGTGATCACCGCAGCGCCGAGACTCTCGCCGTAATACAGGATGCGGTTGGCCGGAACGCCGACTTCACCCACCAGAAACTGATGTGCCGCCCGGACGTCGCGAGCAAGTCCCAGTTCGCTGGGGCGGCCTGGATTCCCGCCGTACCCGCGGTAGTCGAAGAGCAGCACGGACATCCCCTTTGCCGCCAGCGCCCGAGCCAGTGGTGCGCGAAGGGATCGGTCGCCAGCGTTGCCGTTCGCCACCAGTACGGTGATGCTTCGGCCAGGTTCCTTGGCCGGCACGAGCCACGCGCCCAGAACGAGACCGTCACTGGTGTGCAACTCCACGTCGCGGGCGCCCGGAATCACTACGCTGGCCGACGCCACGGGGCCGGTCGCCGGCAGGTAGACCAGACGTCGCTGAAACGTCCACACGATGGCCAGCAATAGCACCACAACCGTCGCAACGACGACGACCGTTCGTATCACCCCTTCAGTCTCCCTCGCCGCCGCAGGCGAGAGCCACCCAAAGAGGCTAGGTGCATCATGATCAACTCCGACGATGTCTTGGAAGGCTCTCCTGCTGAAGCGTGCCGGGTTGAAGCGGCCGGCCGTTCCCGACGCTTGTCGACCACTGGTCTGCCCGCGCCGGGTTGTTGGTCATCGGCACGCGCGGGTGCGGCCGCGTCGTCGGCGCGCTTCTGGGATCCGTCGCGTTCGCCGTCGCGGCCCCAGCCAGCCCTCGGCGGCAGTCTCCTTGCTGTCGTACGGCCAGCCGGTCTCCTCGCGGACCGGAAGGGGGTCCATGTCTGCGCGTAACCACACGGTCGGCCCGTCACCGTTGCGGAGCACTCCGACGACGCCGGTGCCGCCCACCTGCTCATGGACGACGCACCCGTCCTCACGAAGCCGGGCAGCAACGTTGGCCGCGTACGACGCTCCTGGTGTGACAGTTCGGGGAGCGGGCAGATCGCGGTAGAAGTCCTCCTGCCAGGCCGGACCGAGTCCAGACCGTCGAGGATCCCGTCACGCTGTCGGCTGCCATCGGTTGCTCCTGAGGGTTGAGGCACGGTCCCTCGTGCCCATGATGTGCCGACACGACACCTCCAGGCCGGTTCAGTTGTGCTCCATACCCGGCGAACTGGGGGCATTCAGCTGGAAGCGGACGCCGAGCAGCCGGATTCCGAATCAGAGCACGGCCGCACTCACGGCGGCCGGGACGCCGTACACCCCGCTCTGGTCGGTGATCACCACGACGAGGGCAGCTGCCAGTGCTGGAATGGCGTACAACTCGGTGCGCAACACCACGGGAATCCGGCGGATCAGCACATCGCGTACTGTGCCGCCGCCCACCGCGGTGACCACGCCCAGGATGACCGCCTGTCCGAGGCCGACGCCGAAGCCAACGCCTTGCTCGCCCCGCTGACCGCGAACAGGCCGAGACCGGCCGCATCCAACACCAGGATCGGCCCCGCCAACCGGTCCAACCGGCGGCCGAAGCCGGACGCAATGAGGCTTCCGGTCGCCGCCACGGCCAGGTAGCGCCAGTCGCTGAAGGTGGCCGGAGGCAGCGAGTCGAGGAAGATGTCGCGAATGGTCCCGCCGCCAAGGGCGGTGATCATGCCCAACGTGACGACCCCGACTACGTCAAGCTTCGCCACCCGAATCGCGGTCAAGGCGCCGTTGAGAGCGAAAGCGAACGTGCCGGTCAGGTCCAACGCTAGGAGCAACGGCGACTCGGTACTCACCGGACATGCCTACCGCGTCCCGGCCGTGACACCGAAAGCGCAGGCCTTGCGAGGCGCGGGTGCAGGCCCGATCCCTAGCGCGCTGACTCCGAACTTCCCCGTAGATACCCGAGTGAGCCGCTCGTCACCCTCGGCGTGGTGGTCGGAGCTTCAGGGTGAGCGGCGACGAAGCAGGCGCTGATCGTCGAACAGCCTCGACGTGACTGATGAGTTGCGACCCTCGCTTCGTCACCGCACACCCGGTCACGGACGTCGGCCAACTGAGCGACCTCACGTGGCTCCAATAGCCGAGGGCCCGCGGTCAGCTCGATGGCCATGTCGCCACGAGCTCCGCGGGGACCCAAGGTGGCCAGCTAGCGACGCCCACCGCCACCCCGCCGGCTACCTGCGCAGCGATCCTTGGTCCTTCGTTGCTGGCGTTGTCGTAGACCGTCGCGGCATCGGCGCGCGCCATCGCGACCGCAACCAGGCGCCACAGCCGGCGGTGTCGCTGCCGGATCTTCTCCTCCGGTACGGAGTGCCCACCTGCCGCGACTCGGTAGGCGACGCGGGCGACCGAGAGATCCTCCGGGACAAGCAGCACGTGTAGGAACACCGTGTAAACCGCTGCGTGAGCCGTATCGATCAGCTCGAGCTTCGAAGGATGGGAGAACACCGTCTCGGCGATGAACGGCTGGCCAACTTCGATTAGGGCCGCGCGGGTTGCCTCGGCGACCTTGGCCGCCTCGTAGGAGTTGCCCTCTGGATCCTCGGGCCAACGCCGGCGCGCAATCTCGTCTGCGTTGACGAAGACGGCGCCGGGCGGCAGGACTGGCATGAGGGTCTTCCGCACAAACGTCGTCTTGCCAGCGCCGTTGGGACCTACCACCAAGTCCAACCGCTGCATGGAGGGGCCCGCCTTCAGTACTCTCGGGCTGCAGCGACGATCAGCGCGTGGCCGGCCGGGGAGCCGCCACGGGATCCGTCAGTCGAACAGTGGAGCCGTCGGGCCGATACTCGACCAGATTCCCACCCTCGTCGAGCGCCACCGTGGTCAAGCCCTCCGCGACCCGCTCCTGCCCGTAGTGGGTAACGGCGAGGTTCTCCTCAATGGCCGCCGCAACCTCAGCATTGAAGACCGCCCCTTCCTCACTCGTGAGCTCGCGCATAGGCAACTGACCTGCCAGAGCGGCCTCGACCCGGCGGCGCTGCGCGCTAGCGGGGCTAGACACAGCGCGGCCAACCCGAACCCAGTGGTCGAGCTGCTGGCGAGCCGACCGCGACTGGCGTGCACCCTCCGCGGCGGCCGCGTCCACGAGATCGGCCGCGAACCGTGTCACCTTGTCCCGAACCTCAGCCACCCCACACCTCCGTAGCAGTCTGAAACGAGCGTAGCACTCTGAAACCGCTGCGGCATGCGCGACTCTCCTCGAGTGGGCACGGAAGAGGGGCCGAACCACCCCGCCATCGTGAATCGAGGGATTCCAGCCACCACGGATGAGTTGCAGCGCGCGGCGTCCTTCCAGTAGGACGCACGACCGTCACGTCCGAGCACGCGCTTCCTGATCGCCGCTGGCACCGGACCGGCCCCCTGCCGATAGGTAACGTCGGTGACTACAGGCCGGGCGAGGAGCACTTCTGCAAGCGCAGCAGGGCGGGCGAGGAATGGTGAATGTCCGCCGGGCAACTCAATGGGCTCGACGCCGAGACGCTCCCGCGCAATGCGATTCGACCACCCAGGGTTCACGACGCGATCCTCAGTACAGGTGATCGACACCGTCTCCACCTCTGGCCACGCCTCGAACTGCGCGACTTCGGTCCACATTGAGCGTTCGAACCTCAACCGGGCAATCGCCGCATCCGCGACCTCTGGAGGGCAGTCCTGATACAGGATGCGCCGCGCACCCTCGGGCGAGAATCGGAACCGGCCTTCGCTGTCGGTCTGGGGATCCCCATCACCGAGCGGCCCATCACGATCGGCATCCTCGGCGGCGAGCATTTCGAGACTGGCGCGTGGCGCGCCCACGATGCCGGCCAGCATGACCATTCGGCGTACGGGCAACCGGTCCGCGACGAGTGGCGCAACGAGGGCGCCCAGCGAGTGAGCCACGACAACGACGTCACCAACCTCACCCTGCAGGGAAGCCACCGCAGCATCGGCCGATGCGCTCAATCCGGCAGTGAGGTCCGAGCAGGGAAGATCCGAGGCAGTGGTCTGATGCCCTGCGGACTGCAGTATCGGAGCGACCGACTCCCAACACCAGCCGCCGTGGCAGGCTCCGTGCAGCAACAGAAAGCGCGCCATGGTCCCGACGATACACACGGCCCGCGGCCCGACTTTGGCCCGACCATCTCACCTCTGCGGCGTCCTCCCAGGAGGTCGCCGGGGCCGTTACCGATCGTAAGTAGTCACCCGCGAGTCGCGACCCTTTCCGCCGCACTAGTGTGTCGCGCCGTAAATTCAAAGGATAAGTTGTAGACTTGGTTATGCCGAGAACGGGACGACCCAAGGAAGCGTTAGAGCTCACCGATGAAGAGCGCAAGCAGTTACTGCGCTGGTCGCGCCG
>Ga0209587_1000478_pt1 | contig 19702 bp, 17 predicted proteins | sample NGEPerD_2_FD_184512 | JGI IMG/M metagenome (GOLD analysis project Ga0209587, IMG submission 184512) | Arctic peat soil microbial communities from the Barrow Environmental Observatory site, Barrow, Alaska, USA - NGEE PermafrostL1-D... | ecosystem: Environmental > Terrestrial > Soil > Wetlands >... | reverse complement strand
GTCAGGCACAGGCTCATCAGCCCCGACGCCGGCGGTGTCGTCATCGCCGGCACCGACACGACCGGGATGACCCGAGCTCAGCTGACCACCCTGCGCCGCACCCGGATCGGCACGATCTTCCAGCAGCCCAACCTGTTGCCGTCGCTGACCGCCGCCGAACAGCTCCAGGTGATGGCTCACCTCGACGGCCGCTCCCCCCGAGTCGCACGGACCCGAGCCATGGAGCTCCTCGACGCGGTCGGGCTCACCGGCCAGGCAGAGACCGCCGACCCCACCAGCTCTCCGGCGGACAGCGTCAGCGCATCAACATCGCCCGCGCGCTGATGAACGACCCCGCCGTGCTCCTGGTCGACGAGCCCACCAGCGCGTTGGACCACGAACGCGGCGCCGCGGTCGTGGACCTCATCACCACGCTCACCCACCAGCAGGCCACGGCCACCGTCCTGGTCACCCACGACCGCTCTCACCTGACCGCCGTCGACCAGATCGCCGAGGTCAACGACGGACGGTTGCGCAGCCTGAGCACAGCCTGATGGTTGTGTTTGGGGTGCGGCGCTGGGCTACGACCCCATTAGCGCCGAGCTGGTTGGCTGCGGGGATGCGCCGGTCGAGTGGCGGAGGAAGCGCTGCGCGCGCTCAAACGGCAGCTGTCCGACGTCGTCGACCGCCGCCTGCAAGCCGACCACCAGTTGCGAGCGGCCCGGGGTGGACAGATGAGGACGAGCCCGAAGGCCGCGTGACCGGCTTCAACCTCAACACCGATCCTTGAGGCGAGTCACACCCCGGACCACCGCTCACGCTACTCCCAACCGCACTCCGGTGTCACGCCCGAGCGCCTCGGCCTGCCCGCGAAACCATGCCATAATCGCCGCTTGACAGAGGGCGCCAGCCCGGTTCTCGTGCGGCCGCCGCTGCGCTCCCAGGTGTCGTAGAGCCGGTCGAGGTCGCCGGCCGACAGCTTCTGCAGGCGGATGCCGCCGATGCTCGGGACGACGTAGCGGCTCATCGCCTCGCGGTACTGCTGCCAGGTCTGCACGCCCAGTCGGCCGCGGTGCCCGCGCGCGCCGTCGCCCGGCGCCGGCATGCGCTCCGGCAGCCACACGTCCAGCAGGTACTGCCCGACGGTCAGCTTCGAGGCAGGCACGGCGCGGCCGGTGTCGCGCTCCCGCAGCAGACGGATGCGCGCCTCGGCGGCCTCGGCCATCGTGGCGTAGCCGGAATGCCAGACCTTGCGGCGCGCCCTCGTGGCCGGATCGCGGTGGTCGATCACCACCGACCACGTGCTGCCGCGCTTGTAGACCCCTGGCGGACGCCTCGGCATGGTCCGTCCTGTTCCAGTCGGGCGGACCATGACCGTAGGCGTGGGTAGCAACCCGGTAGCGGCTTCCCGCGGCTGTGGACGACGACGGCCGGATCCGCGTTTCCGCTGGTCGTGGGCTTGTGCGCGAGGCGGGAGTTGAACCCGCACCCCCGAAGGGACCAGGACCTAAACCTGGCGTGTCTGCCGTTCCACCACTCGCGCGCGGGTCCACGGTAGACCGGCGCGGCGGGCGCTGGCGCTCACCGGCCGACGTGGCTCAGCGGGCGACCGCGTCGACGAGGCCGGCATGGTCGTTGCGGACGTCGTTGACCGCGGTGCTGACGGGCCGCAGCGCCAGCAGACCGGGGGCCGGCGGGGTCAGCAGGTGCTGCAGATGCGCGGTGTCGCGCACCGAGCGGTCAAGCCAGGAGTCCCAGCGTTCGGCGGGCAGCACGACCGGCATGCGGTCGTGCAGGTGCGCCACGTCGTCATTGGCCCGCGTCGTGACGATGGTGCAGGTGCGCAGGGGCTGCTCGTCGGTCGTGGGCCGCCAGGTTGACCACAGCCCGGCCAACGCGAGCGGCTGGCCGTCCCGGGCGACCGCCAGGAACGGCAGCCGGCTGCCGTCGTCGGCGCGTTGCCACTCGTAGAAGCCGTCCGCCGGGATCAGGCAGCGGCGCCGGGCGAACGCCTCGCGGTACGCCGGCTTGTCCGCGAGCGTCTCCGCACGCGCGTTGATCATCCGGTTGCCGACCTTCGCATCTGAAGCCCACGACGGCACCAGACCCCAGCGGAAGCTGACGAGCAGCCGCCGCTGCTCGTGCTCGACGACGGCCAGGACCGACGCCGTGGGAGCCACATTCCACGACGGCGGCCGCTCCTCGGCGATGCGGTCGTCGACGATGAAGAACTTCACGAGCCCGTCGGGGTCACTGGCCGCGACGAAGCGCCCGCACATATCTAGGAACCGCCGTCGAAAACGCTGGCCGCGCCGCTTGTCATCGCGTCACCGGCTGAGGTGCTGGAACTTGCGCACCGCCAGCGGCAGGAAGACGGCGGTGATGAGCAGCGGCCAGACGATGGCCATCATCATGGCGTTGTCCTCGATCCAGGTGCCGCCGCTGGCCACGGGATTGCCGAAGAGCTGTCGGATGGCGTTGGCCGTGGAGGAGACGGGGTTCCACATCGCGATCGCGCCGAGCCAGTCCGGCATCAGATGCGGGGGCGTGAAGACGCTCGAGATCATCCCGAACGGGAACGCGACGGCGAACATCTGGCCGGCGGCTTCCTGGTTGGGCGTGACCAGCCCCAGGAAGACGCCGATCCAGATCAGCGCGAAGCGCAGCAGGAGTAGCAGCCCGAACCCGGCGAGGGTTGCCAGCGGGCCGCCGTCGGAGCGCCAGCCGATGACCAGGGCGATCGCCGCCAGCACGGCCAGGTCCAGGCTGGCGTGCAGCACGTCGGAGACGCCGTGCCCGGTCGCCACGGCCGATGGCGACATGGGCATGGAGCGGAACCGATCGGTGACCCCGCGCTCCTTGTCGATGACGACGGACATCGCGGTGTTCATGAAGCCGAAGCGTCGGGCTGGGCGGAAGTCAGTGCGGTGCTCATGCGGAGACGCCTTCCTGTGGGGCCGCAGCCGTCGGGCGGGCGGAGGTGTTCTCGGATGCGGCCGGGTGACCCGTCATGTGAAGGAAGACCTCGTCGAGGGTGGGGCGGCGCAGGCCGATGTCCTCCACGCTGATACCGGCGTCCTGCAGGGTGCGGGCCATCTCGGTCAGGGCGGGGACCCGGTCGGTGACCGGAGCGTGCACCCGCAGTTCCAGGGTGTCGACCTGCGGCTCGGCGTCTCCGGACACCCTTGCCACCACCGCGACGACGGCGGGGATGTCCGCGGAGTCCTGCAGCACCACCTCGATCCGATCTCCGCCGATGGCGCGCTTGAGCCCGGCGGGTGTGTCGTCGGTGATGTTGCGACCCTGATCGATCACGGCGATGCGGTCGGACAGCTTGTCAGCCTCGTCCAGGTAGTGCGTGGTGAGCAGCACGGTGGTACCGCCGGCGGCCAGCTCGCGCACGACGTCCCAGACCTCGCTGCGACCACTGGGTCGAGCCCCGTGGTCGGCTCGTCCAGGAACAGCACCTCCGGCGCGAGGATCATGCTCGAGGCCAGGTCCAGCCGGCGGCGCATGCCGCCGCTGAAGCTCTTGGCCTGCTGGTCGGCGGCGTCAAGCAAGCTGAACTGCGCCAGCAGCTCCTCGGCGCGCCGCTTGGCATGGCCGGCATCGAGGTGGAACAGTCGACCGAACATCTGCAGGTTCTGCCGGGCGCTCAGGATCTCGTCGATCGCCGCACTCTGACCGGTCAACCCGATCCGACGGCGAACCTGCTGTGGGTCTTTGCGCACGTCGAAGCCGGCGACGCTGGCGCGACCGCCATCCAAACGGATGAGGGTTGACAGGATGCGCACCGCGGTCGTCTTGCCCGCGCCGTTGGGTCCGAGCAACGCATAGACCATGCCGCGCGCCACGGCGAGGTCGAAGCCGTCAAGTGCTTGCCTGTCGCCGTAGCGCCTCTGCATCCCCTCGGCGAGCACCGAATGCTGACCGGCACGGCTTGCACTTCCGTGTTGCGGCAGCAGGTCATCCAGGAGACCGGCATCACCGACGAGGAGTTCTGGGCCGCCCAGGAGCCGATCGTGATCCAAGCCATGGCCAGCGGCGACTACCCGGAGATGGCTCAGCTGCCCGGGGACCCCGTCGCCATCGCGCCCCTTGAGGCGCTGGAGTTCGGCCTGGGACCGCTGCTCGACGGCCTTGAGGCCTTCATCGCAAGGAGACGGGACACCTGAATCGGCTCGTTCGGGGCCGCGATGGTTGGTGGCCCCCCGGTAACCAAACCACTACATCTTGTGTGTGCACGCGGTTACCCGCTGGCTGGACCGCAAGATGTGGCATGAGTTACTTGCATGGAATTCCGCGAACCGTATAAGCTCGTGCGACTGATGGTCCGGGTCAACGCCGTTGTGGCGATGGGCCCGGGGCAACAGGGAACCCGGTTCGAATCCGGGACTGCCCCGCAGCGGTAAGCGAGAACGAACACGACCACCTCGTGCTCAACGGTGAGGCGAGGTCAAGCACTGGATCGGGAGGTCCGGGAAGCGGTCGCCAGTAGGTCCGCCGGCACAGCCGGTTGCTCGTGAGTCCGAAAACCTGCCATCGGTGCGCACGTCACCGGCGTGTGCGGCCGCGGGACCTCGAGGGAGGTCCACCGGGCACCGGAGCGCAGCGCAGTGGGCGCGCCGGTGGTCGGCTGCATCCCCTCGTCGGACCGAGGCCACCGGTTTCGGATCCACGAGGAGAGGACCATGACCACCGCCCCGCTCACCATCACGCATTCCGGTGCCGACTCGCCCGCAGCGGTTCACCGCATGTCCGTCGTTCGCCGCGATGGGACCACCGCGCCATTTGATTCGACCAGGATCCACGTCGCCCTGACCAAGGCGTTCCTCGCAGCGGAAGGCGACAGCGCCGGAGCCTCCAGCAGCGTGCGGGCCGAGGTGGACGCACTTGTCGTCGGCATCGAGGCAGCGCTGTCCCGGCATGTCGGGTCGCAGCGAATGCTCGGCATCGAGCTGATCCAGGATCAGGCGGAACTCGCCCTGATGCGAGCGGGTCACCACCGGGTGGCGCGCACCTACGTGCTCTACCGGGAGGAGCGGGCGCGGACCCGTGAGACGGCCGCAGGCGTAGTCAATCCCGCGGACCCCGCCTCAGCTCGACAAGCACACATCCAGGTCGTCGAGGGCGATGGCAGCCGCGTCCCGCTCGACGTCGACCGGCTCGCGCGGGTCATCGCCGAGGCCTGTCAGGGCCTGAACGACGTCTCGACCGAGCGCGTGCTCGAGGAGACCTTGCGCATCGTCTACGACGGCATCCCGCGGGCCGAGCTGGCGCACGCACCGGTGCTCGCCTCTCGGGCGCTGGTGGAGGAGGAACCCGCCTACACCTACGTCAGCTCCCGGCTGCTGCTCGACACGCTGCGCCGGGAGGCCCTCACAGCGCTGTGGGGAACGCCGACGGAGGTCACGCAGGCACAGTGGGCCGAACGCTACGCGCAGGTGCTGCCGTCCTACGTCGAGCGTGGCATCGCCACGGGGCTGCTGGATCCCGCGCTTGCCACGTTCGACCTCGACCGGTTGGGTGCGGCCATCCGCCCTGAGCGTGACCTGCAGTTCACGTTCCTGGGACTGCAGACCCTGTACGACCGCTACCTGCTGCACGACGAGGGAGTCCGCTTCGAGCTGCCGCAGACGTTCTTCCTGCGCGTGGCGATGGGGCTTGCCACGGCGGAGAAATGGAACCGCGACGGTCGGGCCATAGAGTTCTATGAGTTGCTGTCGAGCTTCCGGTTCATGTGCTCGACGCCGACGCTGTTCAACGCGGGCACGTCGAGGCCACAGCTCGCGTCGTGCTTCCTCACAACGGTGGACGACGACCTGGAGGGCATCTTCAGTGCCATCCGGGACAACGCCCTGCTGGCGAAGTACTCGGGCGGCCTCGGCAACGACTGGACGCCCGTGCGGGGCACTGGATCCCGGATCGCGGGGACCAACGGCGCCTCCTCGGGCATTGTGCCGTTCCTGAAGATCGCCAACGACACCGCGATCGCGGTCAACCAGGGCGGCAAGCGCAAGGGCGCGGCCTGCGCCTACCTGGAGACCTGGCATCTGGATATCGAGGAGTTCCTCGATTTGCGCAAGAACACCGGGGACGACCGCCGCCGTACGCATGACATGAACACCGCCAACTGGGTGCCCGACCTGTTCCTGCAGCGCGTCGAGGCGGATGCGGAGTGGACGCTGTTCTCGCCCGATGAGGTCCCCGACCTGCACAACCTGTACGGGCCGGCGTTCGCTGAGGCCTACGAGCGCTATGAGGCGGCCGCCGACCGTGGGGAGCTGTCCTGCCACCGCCGCCTACGGGCCGTCGACCTGTGGCGGCGAATGCTCACGATGCTGTTCGAGACCGGACATCCCTGGATCACCTTCAAGGACGCCTGCAACCTGCGCTCCCCGCAGCAGCACGTCGGCGTCGTGCACTCTTCGAACCTGTGCACCGAGATCACACTGAACACCTCCGCCCGCGAGGAGGTGGCCGTGTGCAACCTCGGCTCGGTCAACCTCGCACGGCACATGGGTCCGGATGGCATCGAGCTGGACTGTTTGTCGAGCACGATCCGCACGGCGATGCGGATGCTCGACAACGTCATCGACCTGAACATGTACACCATTCCAGCGGCGGAGCGATCCAACCTGCGACACCGCCCGGTCGGGCTCGGCGTGATGGGCTTCACCGATGCGCTCGCCGCACTCGGCCTGCCCTACGCATGCGTGGAGGCGGTTGAGTTCGCGGATCGGTCGATGGAGGCGATCAGCTACTTCGCGATCGAGGCTTCCGTTGACCTCGCCGGCGAACGCGGCGCGTACCCGACCTTCGAAGGGTCGCTGTGGAGTCGCGGCATCCTGCCGATCGACTCCCTGGAGCTGCTGGGACAGGCCCGTGGCGGCGATCTGGACGTCGACCGTTCGGCCGTCTTGGATTGGGACGGCTTGCGCGAACGCGTCCGCACCGTCGGGATGCGCAACTCCAACGTCATGGCGATCGCGCCGACGGCGACGATCGCCAACATCACGGGCGTCAACGCGTCGGTCGAGCCGCTGTACCGCAACCTGTACGTGAAGTCGAACATGTCGGGTGAGTTCACGGTCGTCAACGAGCACCTGGTCGCAGAGCTGAAGGAGCGCGGCCTGTGGGACCAGGTGATGGTCGCCGATCTCAAGTACTTCGACGGGCAGCTCAGGCCGATCGCCCGGGTCCCCGATGACCTGAAGCAGCGGTACGCCACGGCATTCGAGATCGATCCGTTGTGGCTCGTGCGCGCGGCGTCCCGCCGGCAGAAGTGGATCGACCAGTCCCAGTCGCTGAATCTGTACGTGTCCGAGCCCGACGGCAAAGCCCTCGACAACCTCTACCGCAGCGCGTGGCGGTCCGGGTTGAAGACCACGTACTACCTGCGGTCTCGTGCCAGTTCGCAGGTCGAGAAGTCCACATTGCAGGGCACCGACGGGCGGCTGAACGCCGTGACGCAAGCGGTCCTCGCTGCACCTGCTGTGGCATGCACCGTTGACGACGAGGACTGCGAGGCCTGCCAATGAGCCTCCCGCAAATCGACGCAACCGGACTCGGGGGCATCGATCGCGGCGCCGCCCGCGTCGACGTCAGTGACAAGGCGATGATCAACGCCCGCTCGGATGTGAACCAGCTCCTGCCGCTGAAGTACCGCTGGGCCTGGGACAAGTATCTCGCCGGCTGCAACAACCATTGGATGCCGACCGAGGTGGCGATGCAGGCCGACATCGCGTTGTGGCGTTCGCCGGGGGGCTTGAGCGACGGCGAGCGCTTGATGCTGAAGCGCAACCTGGGCTTCTTCGCCACCGCGGAGTCATTGGTAGCCAACAACCTTGTGCTCGCGGTGTACCGGCACCTCACCAACCCGGAGTGCCGGCAGTACCTGCTGCGCCAGGCTTTCGAGGAGGCGGTCCACACGCACACGTTCCAGTATGTGTGTGAAAGCCTCGCGCTCAACGAAGGCGAGCTGTTCAACATGTACCGCGAGATCCCCTCGATCGCGGACAAGGACGCTTGGGCTTTGCAGTTCACCCAGGCGCTCCAAGACCCGGACTTCCGCACCGGCACGGTTGCGGCCGACCAGCGCTTCCTACGAGACCTGATCGCGTTCTACGTCGTGTTCGAAGGCATGTGGTTCTACACCGGTTTCGCGCAGATCCTCTCGCTCGGCCGCCGCAACAAGATGGTGGGCATCGCCGAGCAGTACCAGTACATCCTGCGAGACGAGTCGATTCATCTGAACTTCGGGATCGACGTGATCAACCAGATCAAGGTCGAGAACCCACACCTGTGGACCCAGGCGTTCCAGCGCCGGGTTCGTGACATGCTGGCGCGTGGCTGCGAGCTCGAGGTTGCCTATGGCCGTGAGACAATGCCTCAACCGGTGCTGGGCCTGTCTGCGGAGTCCTGTGAGCACTACCTGCGCTTCGTCACGAACCGACGTTGCGGACAACTGGGGCTCGACCCGCTCTTCGGTGCGACCGACAACCCCTTTCCCTGGATGTCGGAGGTGATCGACCTCCAGAAGGAGAAGAACTTCTTCGAGACGAGGGTCACCGAGTACCAGACTGGCGTCGGGTTGGCCTGGGACTGAGCCACACCCACGTCTGTCCCGCGGCGGGCCCCCTCGAATGAGGCGGCCCGCTTCGGCGTGCTCAGCCGGCTTGCGTGGCCGCCGCCGCCACGGGCGTGCCGCCGTGCCGCAGCCTCTTCGTCGCGGCGACCAGATTGGCAAGCGCGGGCCGAACCTGCTCGTAGTCGCGGGTCTTCAGACCGCAGTCGGGGTTGATCCACAGGCGCTCGCCCGGCACGGAGGCGAGGGCCGCCTGCAGCAGCACTTCGATTTCCGAGGTGTCCGGCACTCGCGGCGAGTGGATGTCGTACACGCCGGGTCCTATGCCGCGGGCGAAGCCCCCGTCGGCTAGGGCGGCGAGCACCTCCATCCGTGACCGGGCAGCCTCGATACTGGTCACGTCCGCGTCGAGCGCGTCGATCGCGTCAATGACGTCGTTGAACTCCGAGTAGCACAGGTGCGTGTGGATCTGCGTTGTGGGCGCCGCTCCGGATGTCGCGAGCCGGAACGCCTCGACGGACCACCGCAGGTACGCCGGCTGGGCTGACGCGCGCAACGGCAGCAGCTCCCGCAACGCCGGCTCGTCGACCTGCACCATGCCGATGCCCGCCGCTTCGAGATCGGCGATCTCGTCGCGGATCGCCAGCGCCACCTGCCGCGCGGTCTCACCGAGTGGCTGGTCGTCACGTACGAAGGACCATGCCAGCATCGTCACCGGCCCGGTCAGCATGCCCTTCACAGGTCGGTCCGTGAGCGACTGGGCATACCGGCTCCACTCCACCGTGATCGGTGAGGGACGTGCCACGTCGCCGTACAGGATCGGGGGCCGTACACACCGAGAGCCGTAGGACTGCACCCAGCCGTTCGTGGTTGTCAGGAAGCCATCCAGGTGCTCGGCGAAGTACTGGACCATGTCGTTGCGTTCGGGTTCCCCGTGGACCAGGACGTCGAGCCCAATCTCCTCTTGCAGGTTGATCACCCGTGCGATCTCCGCCCGCATGGCACTGCGGTAGCCCGCGTCGTCCAGACGTCCCGCACGGTGTGCCCCTCGCGCGGCGCGCACGCCGGCCGTCTGCGGGAACGACCCGATCGTCGTCGTCGGCAGCGGGGGCAATCCCAGCCGCTCCTGCTGCGCGGCGAGGCGTTCCCCATACGGCGGTCGCTGCAGATCCTCATCGCGGAGGCGGGCGAGGCGCTGGCGGACGGCCCCGTCACGCACGCCGGGGGCCGCCGCCCGTGCGGCCACAGTCCTTGCGGAGCGCTCCAGCGTGTCACTCAGGCCGCCCTGTCCGGAGCGCAGCGCGGTGCCCAGAGCGACCACTTCGGCGACCTTCTGGTCGGCGAACGACAACCAGCCGCGCACCAGCGGATCCAGGGCGGCTTCGTCCTGGACATCGTGCGGCACGTGCAGCAAGGAGCACGACGTGCTCACCGACACCTCGCGGGCGAGGCCGAGCAGCCGCACGAGTGGTGCCAGGGCCGCCCTCAGGTCGGCTCGCCAGACGTTGCGCCCGTCCACGACGCCCGCGACGACCGTCTTGCCCCGCAGCCCTGTCTCATGGGCCAGCGACGCGACGTCCGCGCCGGCGACGAGGTCGACCGCGATCCCCTCCACCGGCGTGGCCGCGAGGATCGGCAGTGCCGGGCCGAGATCACCGAAGTAGGAGGCGACCAGGATCGCTGGGCGCCGGGGGAGCGCGCCCAGCCGCTCGTAGGCTCGCCGAAGCGCGTCGAGCTCCTCGGGCTCGCGATCGGCCACGAACGCCGGCTCGTCGAGCTGCACCCACTGCACGCCCTGCGCGGCCATTCGCCCCAGGAGGTCTGCGTACACCTCGACCAGGTCATCGACGCGGGTCACCGGGCGGAAGCCGGCAGGCGCGTCGGGGCCGGGCTTGGACAGCAGCAGGAAGCTCACCGGCCCGAGCAGCACCGGCCGCGTCTCGAACCCGAGCGCGAGCGCCTCCCGGTGCTCGCGCAGCGGCTTGTCACCAGCCAGCCGGAAAGAGGTCGACGGGCCGATCTCGGGCACGAGGTAGTGGTAGTTGGTGTCGAACCATTTGGTCATCTCCATGGGAGCGACGTCGTCGATGCCTCGGGCCATCGCGAAGTACACGTCGAGGTCGCCGCCGCTCGCTTTCGCGTCCGCCGTGCTTCGGTATCGGTCGGGCACGGCGTCGACCATGACGGCCGTGTCCAAGACGTGGTCGTAGTAGGAGAACGTGTTGCTCGGGATCGAGTCGAGGCCCAGTCCGGCGAGACGATGCCAGGCCGCCGCCCGCAAATCGCGCCCGATGCCATCCAGTTCCGCCGAGGTCATGCGACCCGCCCAGTAGTCCTCGAGGGCGTGCTTGAGCTCGCGTCGCGGCCCGATGCGCGGGTAGCCCAGGACCGTCGAACCCAGCGGGGCGAGGACGGGCGGGACGGTGGTCGGTGAAGGGGATGGGACGGTGATGGGGTTTGTCACGGCAGTCTCCTGGCCAGCTCGCTTTCGGAACTCCGGATCCAGGAGTAGTCGAGAGGCGTGACAGTCGGCTCCCAGCTGTTCACCGGTGCCGTCGTCGCGTCCCCAGAAGCCCACGCACGAGGCCCGGGATCAGCGTGTGCCGGGGCGGCACACGCACCGAAGGCAGGTTTTCGGACTCACGGGCGGCCTCGTGGCGCATTCCTGAGGCTGGTGCTACTGGCCGTCGCTTCCCGGATCGAGATCCAGTGCTTGACCGTCACGCTCTGGAGGAGCAGACGGTAACGGCGGTCGTTCCCGTTCACCGCTGCGGGGCAGTCCCGGACTTCCACCGGGTTCCCTGTTGCCTCCCGGCCGCACGACAACACGGCCGAGAACCGTCGGTACCTGCAGTCTACCGCCTTGGAACTGGCCCGCCCTTGCGCCTTCATGGCCAACCAGACCGCGGTTGGCACCTAACCGTATGGTGCCCCCGGTAGGATTCGAACCTACGACGCTTCGATTAAGAGTCGAGTGCTCTGCCAGGCTGAGCTACGGAGGCAATTGCGCGCCAGCGCGCGGCGGAGTGTAACGAGCCCCCGGCATGGGCGCACACCCGCCGCCGTTCGCCGGGCGAACCCGCTGCAGGCGCTGACGGGCTGAGGGTGACCGACGGGAATCGAACCCGCGACCTCCGCGACCACAACGCGGCGCTCTAACCAACTGAGCTACGGCCACCAAGTCGCCGTTCGACGACGCGATGGCGAATAGTAGCGCGGTGGCGCGCCCGGAGGGAATCGAACCCCCGACCTGCGGATTAGAAGGCCGCTGCTCTGTCCGACTGAGCTACAGGCGCAAGGCTGCAGCATCGATGCTAGTGCAGTCGCCGGGGGTGGTGTAGAGGCCCGCCGGCAAGTCAGCCAGGCGGCCCACCGACGCACCCGGTGGCACGTACCCTGTGTAAGCCCCGTACGGCGCATGGGGAACCGGGGTGTCCGTCGCGGGTGCCGTCGAATGGCTCGCCGGGTCGCCGCGGCGACCCAACATCCAATTCCTTGGAGCAGGTGGCTTCTTGAACCTCCAGGTCAGACCCCGCGCTTCCGCCCGTCGCTCTCGCCGGCGCCGGCGCACGCAAGCCATCGTGCTGAGGGTCGTCCTCGGCCTGCTGGTCGTGTTGGCCCTGCTGCTGCTCGCGGCCGTGCTGGGGCTGTTCAGCCGCGGATCCACGACCGAGGCCGGCCGGCCGCTGCCGGTGACGCCGACGGCAACGCCGGAGCCTCCGCCGATCAGCTCGCTGTCTCCTCCCGCGGTCGCGGCGGAGATGAGTCAGCGCGCATTCCCCGGTGGCGACGCGCCCAACGTCTTGCTGGCCCAGGAGTCGGCCTCGGCGGACGCGCTCGCCGCGAGCGGCTTGCAGGGCCTGCTCTCGGCACCGTTGCTGCTAACCGCCTCCGACGTGTTATCACCGGAGACGACCGCCGAGCTTGACCGCCTGGGTGATCCCGAGGTGCACATCCTGGGTGGGTCCGTCGCCATCTCGTTGGAGATCGAGCAACAGCTCGTCGCAGCGGGTCACACGGTGCACCGCCACGCGGGCGCCACCGGCCCCCACACCGCCGTGGACATCGCTGGCCGTCACTTCGCCTCGATCGCGAGCGCGGTGCTGATCTCCCTGGGGACGCCGGGTCTCGGACCTGCCGAGGCGGTGGTCGACTCGTTGCCGGCCAGCAGCCTCGCCGCCGCTGACCAGCTGCCGGTGCTGCTGACCGCACCGGACCATCTCAACCCGATCACCGCCGAGTACCTGGCGACGTCCGGCATCGAGCGGGTGCTCATCGTCGGCGACGGCTCGGTGATCAGCGACCAGGTCTTGGCCCAGGTGCAGGCGCTCGGGATCGAGGCGGTCCGCGTGGCCGCCGCCGACCGCTTCAGCAACGCCGTCGCGGTGGCGCACAGCCGCGGCTTCGCGAACGCCTCGGATGCCTCGGTCGTCGTCCTCGCCCAGGGCGAGGTCGGCAGCGCCTGGCCCGCCAGCTTCATCGGCTCCATCAACACCGGCCGCTTCGGCGGGGCGCCGATGGTCCTGGCGGAGGGCGCGACCCTGCCCCAGCCCACGCGGGATTTCCTGACGCCTGAGGAGCCGGCGCGGACCTTCCTGCTGTGCGCCCCGGGCGTATCGGAGGCCACCTGCGCGGAGGGTCGGGCGCTGGTCGGGGAGGGGTCGCGGTGAATGGGGCGCCCGGAATCGATACGAGCTCGGTGCGCATTGTCACGCCTCCGGGGTCACTGAGACAGAAGACGGTCACGGATACGCTGCGGAGCAAATGGCAGGTCTCGCAGCCGGATGCCCGTGGCGTCGTGGATGGCATTGGCCAGTGCGGCGGGAAGGGGTGGTGTGGCAGCCTCACCGGCACCCAGGGGAGGCGATCCCGCGTCGGCATCGAGCACAATCACCTCGAGATCAGGAACCTCGGTGAAGCCGAGCACGGGGTAGTCCTCCCAGGTGGTGCTCTCCACTCCTGATGGCCCGAAGCGCACCTCCTCGTGGAGGGCACGGCTGAGTCCCTGCAGCGTTCCACCCTCCAGCTGGTTTCGGAGGCCGTCACGGTTGACGACGGTTCCGGCATCGCAGACCACCGTGATGCGCTTGACCTGGATCCGTGCGGTGTCGGGATCGACGTCGGCGTGCACCACTTGAGCGACGTAGGACTTGTCGTCCTTGTACCGGCACAGCGCCAAGCCCAGGCCCTTGCCACTCGGTCCCACGTGGGGTTCCCAGCCCGTCACCTCGGCAGCGGTTTGCAACACACGTCGCGCACGACGGTCTGTGAGGTGGGCCAGACGGAACTCCAGAGGGTCCTTGCCGGCTCGCTGTGCCATCTCGTCCATGAACGACTCTGCGGCGAAGGTGTTGAGGTAGGACCCGAGAGACCGCAGCGCACCGGTCCGCAGCGGCCCCTGCACGTGGTCCGCGACGGCGCTGACATCGGGGATGTCGTAGAGGGGGACGGCGTTGCGTCCACCGGCGCTGGTGGCTCCAGGCCACCCCCGCTGCGTGCCACCGTCTCGGAACCAAGCCGGCATCAACGCCGTGCCCGAACCGCGGGCGCGGGAGTTGTGCGTATCGGTGATGGTTCGGTGGCTCCAGCGCTGCAGCCGTCCTTCGTCATCAAGACAGGCGCCCACATCTGCGATCATGGCGGGTCCGAGCGGGTCCCAGGCGAACTCGTCCTGAGATGCGAACTGGAAGCGAACCGGGCGGCCCGGCACCGCCATCGCGGCGACCGCGGCAAAGGCTGCCGCGTCATCCGCCAGCGTTTGGCCGTAGCAACCGGGGCCTTCGACATGAGCGACGTCGACCGCGTCCTCGGGCATGTTTAAGAGGGCGGCGAGCTCGCGCCGAAGCGCGAACACGCCTTGCGTGTGCGTCCAGACCCGGAGTCCGTCGTCGGTGAGGACCGCGACCGCACACGACGGCGCGACCGGGCCATGGGTCACGTAGGGCTGGGTGTAGGTCGCCATGTACTGGCTGCTGCCGGGTCCTGGAGGCGGAGTCTCGCCCGTCGCGACGTAGGTCTCGACCGGCAGGGCTCGCATCGTCGTGAACAGGTCAGGCTGAGCGTCAACCACCGGGGAGGTCGACCAGGTCGCCGTCCCGCCGAGCCGTGAGGCGCCCTGGCGGGCTTGGTATTCGCCTTCTGCCAGAACGATCAGCAGCCGGCCGTCCTTGACGACGTCGACGACGCCCGACATGTCACCCACCACCCCAAGGTCGACGTTGACCAAGGTCGCGTCGGGACCGGGAGGCAGCACCGCACGGGCGTGCAGCATCCCAGGCAGCACGATGTCGTGCACGAACGCCGGCGAGCCGGTGATCTTGCGGACCAGATCGCCGCGGGGCAGTGGGTCGCCCAACGGGGCGGCGCTCCAGTCGACCGTGTCGTCGTCGGTGATGTCACCGACGACCGGCCCTGCAGCCGCCAGTGTCGCCAGCGCAACTGCATCGCCCGCGTCGCTCACCACGGCCGCCGCCGCCACGGACACCGTTGCAGCCGGCACTCCGAGGTGAGCTGCGCCCCGCTCACACAGCAGACGCCGGAAGGCCGCAGCCGCAGACGCCATGGTGGCACCGCCGTGGTCCACCGATTGGCTTCCGGAGGTGTTGCCTTCGTCGGGGGACAGGCAGCTGTCGACGGGCACGACCTCGATGCGGTCGACCGGGACGCCGATCTGTGAGGCGGCGACTTGCGCCATGGCGACGAGGATGCCCTGGCCCAGCTCCACCTTTCCGGTGTACAGCTCGATCCGGCCATCCAAGCGCAGGGCGAGGCGGGATTCCACGCGCCGATCATCGGCGGCGTCTCGGCGCGCGCGGCGCTGCAACCCGGGCCCGGGTTCTGGCCGCAGGGAGCGATCGTCCTCGGCCGCGGCCGCGGCCGCTGGGATGTGGCCGCGCACCGCACGTCGTGCTGCACGAAGAATTCGGTGGTGGGTGCAGCAGCGGCACAGGTGCTCCGAGAGCGCGGCGCGCAGCTCGTGTTCCTCCGTGGCCCCCCGGTTGGCGGCCGCCTCCACCGACATGATGATGCCGTTGATGCAGTAGCCGCACTGTCCTGCCTGCTCCTCAAGGAACAGTCCCTGGACCCTTCCCGGTGACGCGGGAGTACCGAGGCCCTCCGGAGTCACGATCGCCGCGTCTCGGACCGCGTCCAGCGGGGTGATGCACGACTTGACCGGCTGACCGTCGACCAACACCGTGCACGCTCCGCACGATCCTGTCGCGCATCCCGGCCGAACGCCGCGGAGATCGAGGTTCCACCGCAGGACGAACACGAGTGGTGTGTCCGGATCAGCGTCAAGGCTGCGCTCAGTCCCATTGACCGTGAGGGTCGTTACTCGTTCCTCCGGCATCTCACTCCACTCGCACATGTCCGACACCGAGGCTCATTTCAGCTGATCCATCAGCCAGTCATACATCCGCGGGCGCGCCTCGGTCCCGATGTTGCCCAGGTTGTGGCCGCCCCCCGGCCAGATCACCAGCTCGCAGTTCGGTCCGAAGGCCTCCTGAGTCCTGTGAGCCTCGCTGACCGGGATCAGCCGGTCATCACCGCCGTGGAAAATGCACGAGGGCCGACTCGCATCGACGTTGTCGGTGCCGCTGAGGGTGAAGTCCTTGTAGAGCTCGCGCGTCTCGGCGATCGTCGGCGCCAGGATGTTGTAGGCCAGTTGCGGCCTGATGGGGGGATAGCCATCCCAGAGCCCCTCGACGACGTCATACAGGGCGCTGTTGACCAGGCAGGTGCGGAACCGGTCGTCGTGAAGGAAGGCCCTGGGTGCGTAGTAGCCGCCCATGCTCGACCCCATGATCCCCAGTCGATCAGGATCGGCCCTGTCGACCGTCAGGAGGTAGTCCGCGCAGGCGGATGTCACCACCTCGATGTCGGGGCGCGCGGGGATGCGCCCGTGGCGCACCGACCATCCCTGACCCGGCCCGTCGACAATCAGAACACCCAAACCGCGGACGAGGAAGTGCACCGCGGTGCTCCAATAGTGCTCCTCCTTGTTGCCATCGGCGCCGTAGAGATGCAGCACGACGGGGACGGAGTCGGCACCGTCGGGCATGGCGAGATAGCCGGGGTAGTCACTGCCGTCCGCGGTGATGGTCACGCGCTCGGGCTTATGTCGCTCGGTGCGGACCGCCGCCTCGAAGCAGGTGACGGACTCGTCATACGCGCTCAGCTTCTCGGGCACGTTCTCGGTGTAGGAGAACTCTGCCAGGCGGTAGCAATAGAAGGCTTGGCGATACCACCCCGCAGCGGAGACCGACTTGCCCGCGGAGCCGGCCTCAGCAGCAAGCTCGTGCCAGCGCTTGCCCTCCGCCGACCACTGCGCCGCGAAGGTCTCGGTCGTCACGCCTGCGCCCAGGACGGCCTCAGCAATCCGCGGGTCGAGCCCGGATCGGCTCAGGCGGTTCACGGCCCGTACCAAAGACGGGTGCAGTTGGGACTGCCCTGCTGTCGGGGTCGTCACGCGTCATCCTTTACTCGGTTTCGTTCCATTGTGCGAGCGCGGCGTCGATGCGTCATGTTGTCATGTTGTCATGTTGTCATGTTGTCATGCTGTCATGCTGTCATGCTTACATGGGGACGCCGACATGCTCGAATGCGGACCGAGCGATGTGATGCAGGCGCTCGGTGCCTTCATCTTGGATGATCAGCATCTCGCCGAACTGCACGCCGCGGCGAAAATCGCGGCTCGTGACGTTTGGCTGCGCGACGACCGCCATGCCGCGTTGGAAGCGGAAGTCCGCATCGACGCCCTGGCTCGCAGCACGGGTCCGCACGATCGGGCGGCTCTGGTTCGCACCGTGCAGCAGGTCGTCGATGATCGTGTAGCCGGACTGTTCGATGACATCGGCCGCGTCGTGCACATCAGCGACCGTGGCACCGTCCCGCAGAACTGCCTCAATGCGGTTGAACGCCTCCTGCGCGACGGTGTGCAGTTGGCGGAAGTCATCGGTGAGCGTCGTGCCAACGGCGAAGGTCCGGAGCGCCTGCGCGCTGTAGTTCTCCCATTTGCCACTCAGCTCAACGACAACGACGTCTCCCACCTCCACCGGCCTGGAGCTGGGATACTGTGCTGGGACACCACAATCGGGCCGCGCCATGGATGTCGTCATCAGATGCCGGATGCCGAACGTGCCGCCGGCTTGTCGGCATCCCTGTTCCAGCAGCCCCGCGATGTCGTGCTCCGTCATCCCCGGGCGCAAGCCGTCGCGCAGAGCGTTGAGCCCCGCGTCGGTCACGTCCGCGGCGCGCCGGAGCCGTGCGATCTCCTCCTGGCTCTTGCGCAGCGTGGACGAGGAGAACTTGGCGCCCATGGCGTGCCAGTGGCAACCGGGCAGCGCTTCCTGCAGGCGCCCCATGTCCGCCGTCGGCGATCCGATGAGCCCCAGCTGCTCGTCAGCCAGTCGGTGCTGCCGGATCACCTCCGCGACCGTCGGAATGGAGTCCGGCTGGCCACGCAGGTCGCGCCCGCCGTAGCGCACGTCGTCGACGACCGACATGTCCACCGCACACTGCACGTGGTTCTGCAGCTGCACGACCAGCGTGGCGGAGCCGTTTCGCGGAACGATCAGGTAGGTGTCACGCGTCGGTATCCAGTTGGACAGGTAGAAGACCGGCCATGAGCCGGTGGCGCGGGAGCCGTGCAGCACGACACCCGCGACGCCTTCCGCATCCATCAGCTCGAACAGCTGAGCCCAGCGCCGTCGATACTCTTCCTCTGAGAATCGCGGATAATGGGCCGAGCGCTCGCTGCGTTCGACGCTGAACATCGCTGGCCTTTCTGTGTCGATGAACTCGCCGGCCCTGGTGTCAGTGGGCGAGGGCGTTGTACTCCTCCATGACCGCCGGTTCCTGCGGCAGGTACTGCGCGACATCGATGATGCGCACATCGAGGCCTTCGAGAATCGGGTTCTGCAGATCCTCCCGCGTGACGAAGATCTCGTTCTCATCGAAGATCTCCTGCGCATCGCTGAACAGCCAGTCCATGAAGAGCACCGCGCTGGCCGGCTTGTCGGTCTCCTGGTAGAGCGCGGCCGCGTTGGGCGTTGCGAACAGTGGCTCGACCGGCGGGCGCCACGTGACCGTCTGTCCCTGTTGGTTGAGCCGCTCCACAGTGGGCGCGAAGGCCGAGGCCATGACGCTGTATTCACCGGCGCCCACGAGCTCGGTCGTGGAGGTGTGGCCGGAGACGAAGGCGGCGTTGTCCGCAATCTGCTGCCAGAGGGCGTCGATCTCCTCCTCCGACATGCCCTTCTCCTGGGCCCAGTAATTGCTCACGGACCAGTACCAGTCATAGTCGGTGGGCTCGAGCGTGAGTCGCCCGGCCCAACGCGGATCAGCCAGATCCTCGTAGCTTTGCGGGCGCTCTTGCTCCGATACCTGCTCGGTGTTCCAAGCGACCGCGTAGACGTTGAGCCGGGTGGCGTCCCAGTTCTCATGCGCGGCCCCCTCGATCAGCGCCTCGATGTACGGCGAGTCATAGGAAGCGATCAGCCCCTCGCTCGCCATTTGCTCGATGGTCCTGCCTGCGGTCTCGATGACGTCGACGTCATGCCTGCCGGCGTCCGCCTCCTGGATCACTCGTGCCCGCACCGCCTCGCCGTCGGCGCGGTAGACCTCCATCTCCAGACCCGTGCTCTCTCGCAGGGAATCCTGCAGGACGTCCAGGATGTCGGTCATCAGCGTCATGGACGTGTAGACCAAGACCGGCCCGTCCTCCGCCTCGACCATCCTCATGAGCTGCACGCGCCGTTCGTCGAGCTCCAGGCCCTCGACTGCCGCGATCACGTCCTCGATGGTTTCAGGCGGTGCCGAAGCCTGGGCATCGTCGTCCGCGGTCGGGGACGGCGTCCCTTCCGCTGTTTGCTCGTCCGCCGGCTCCGCCGACGGCTCCGCAGTGGCTTCGTCGGCCGTCGACGGCTGCGCATCCCCACACGCGGCGGCCATGAGCAACATGCTCAAAGCCGCCAGCAATGCGGCGTGATGGCGGACGCGACGTAGCGTTAAACAAGTCATGCGTGTGACCCATCCATAGTTGCGAACGAGAACGATTCGTATGCATACGAACCCTTGAGGTGGTATGGGAGGCCGTCAACGACTCCGTCTCGTAATCTGAGACGATCGCGGGCC
>Ga0209587_1000477_pt1 | contig 19711 bp, 21 predicted proteins | sample NGEPerD_2_FD_184512 | JGI IMG/M metagenome (GOLD analysis project Ga0209587, IMG submission 184512) | Arctic peat soil microbial communities from the Barrow Environmental Observatory site, Barrow, Alaska, USA - NGEE PermafrostL1-D... | ecosystem: Environmental > Terrestrial > Soil > Wetlands >... | reverse complement strand
CGCCACGACTGGCACGGCGAATGGAACTACACCATCGCACCCACATGAACCTCGCGATCAAACCCGCGGCGGGCCCTCAGGCGTCGAACGACGGGGGGAGCGCGCCGGAATCGGAGGATCCATCGGCCCTGTCGTCGGGTTGCTCGCCGGCGGCGGTCTCCTGGTGTTCTCGGTTGTGGCCGCGCTGGTCGTCGTCGGAATCGACGATTCACAGGATGCCGACGGGGAAGCCGGCCGCGCGAGCCAGGCGCGGCATTTCCGATCACGACCGACCGCCGACCCCGCGACGGCACACGGGGAGAGCTCGGCGCCGTCGCGTCTGGCGGGCGCAGATCGCGATCCGGGAGTCGGCCTCGGCCCCGCGGTGTCGGTCGAGGCCGACGATGGCGAGACGTTCCCCGCGTCGTACGACGTCGCCGACGGTCTCGCGCCCGTGACGGTGTTGCGGATGCGCGTGACGGGCTTCGCTTTCTTTGTGCGCGCGGTGGCGGAGCAGTGCTCGACCGATGTCTCGGATCGGTGCGCCAATCGCGTGCCGGTGCAGTTCGATGCGGAGGGGCAGGCCCGGTTCCAATACCTCGTCACCGACGACTTCCTCGCGCCGCGCGCGATCCCGGGCCGCTGCAGGGCGAACGCCGCACCGTGCACTGTCGTCGTGTGGGCACTGGAGGGGGCTGATCACGGTGAGATCCAGACCGTCTTCGGGACCGAGGTCCCGCCGCCCGGGCGCATCGTGGTCACCCCGGCAAATGGGTTGTCCCTCGACGGCGAGACGGTGAAGGTGGAGGTGCACGACTATCCGCCCGGCGCCGAACTGAAGGCGATGGTGTGCGCAGCTCCGGATGCGACCGGTGCGCGCTGTGGCCGACCGGGACCCGAGGCACCGATGGTCATCGGAGTAGACGGCACCGGACGAACCCAGCTCCGAGTGGAACCGGGTCGTGTGGGATCGGCACGGGCCCGGTGCGCGCGCGGCAATGACTGCGGCGTTTCGGTGGCGTCGCGCGAGATATTCGCGCGGGCGCCGGTCGTGCCGATCTCATTCGCCGCGCCGCCGGGCGCGGCCTACGATCCGACGCGGCGCGTGCTCGGCCTTGGGCTCGCGTTGGTGCTGTTCGTGATTGCCGCCACGGTGCTCGTCCGGAGCGACTGGTCGGCGGTCGGCGAGGCGTCGGCACCGGAGATCGACGATGTCGACTATGCTGACCTCGACGCCATCATCGCGGCGCTCCCTCCCGAGGGCGAGGAGGTCAGCGCGACGCGGTGATCGGCGCCCTCCGCGTCGGGAGCGGGCCATTTCGGAGATCGTGTCACCCGCACCGGCCCGCTCGTCGTCTGTCGGGTGAGGGCACGCGACACGAGGAGGGACCGATGGTTGCCAACGTCATCGAGATCGACGGGCTGCGCAAGGAGTACCGCCGCCGCGGCGGTCGCTCGGTGGCCATCGACGGTCTCGACCTCTCGGTTCCCGAGGGTGGTGTGTTCGGGTTCCTCGGCCCCAACGGATCCGGGAAGACGACCACGATCCGATGTCTTCTCGGCCTCGCGCGGCCGACCAGGGGATCGGTGCGGCTCCTCGGCCGGCCGGTCCCGGACGGACTCGCGGAAGCGGTCCGTCGCGTCGGGGCCATCGTCGAGTCACCGGCCCTGTTCCCGACGATGAGCGGCCGGGACAACCTGATGCTGCTCGGCGCGATCGATCGGATCGGGCCGCGTCGGGTCGATACGGTGCTCGAAGAAGTCGGTCTTGCTGAGCGCGGTGGCGATCAGGTGCGCAAATACTCGCTCGGTATGCGCCAGCGGCTCGCGCTCGGCGCCGCGCTGCTGAAGAACCCGGCGCTCCTGATCCTCGACGAGCCGGCAAACGGTCTCGACCCGGCCGGCATCCGGGGTGTGCGCCGACTCCTCCGCCGGCTGGCCGACCAGGGTCGGACCGTGTTCGTCTCGAGTCACCTCCTTGCCGAGATCGAACAGACCTGCGACCGAGTGGCGATCCTGCGGCGCGGGCGGTGTGTCACCCAGGGAACCGTTGCCGAGGTCGTGTCGGCAGCCGGTCACGCCGAGACGATGCTCGTATCGGTGGATGACCTCGAGGCCGCGCGTGCGGTACTCGAACGTGAGGGCGTCCGCGTCGAGGAGGTCGAGGGAAAGCTGCGCGTCGAGATCACACCGTGCGACGCCGCGCTCATCAGCCGGACGCTCGGCGAACAGGGCCTCTGGGTGCGCGAGCTCAGACCCGACACCCACAGCCTCGAGGATCTGTTCCTCGAGATGACCGGTGACGACGACACCGCGGAGCTCGAGGAGGTCAGCGCATGAACCTGCTGATGGTGGAGATGCGCCGGGCGATGCGCCGACGAGTGGTGCGCGTGATGATCTTGCTTGCGCTGGTCGGGTGCGCGTTCGCCGGAGTCATCGCGTTCGTGGGCTCGCACGGCAAGACCCTCGCGGAGCTCCACGCCAACGGGGAGCTCCACCCCGCGGTCCTGACCGATTGGTGGGTTGCCGCGAAGTCGGATGGGGCGGTGTTCCTCTCCGCCTTCTTCCTTCTCCTCGGCGGGTTGTTCGCGGGTGCCGCCGTCGTCGGCGCCGAATGGCGCGCCGGAACGGTCACGACCGCCCTCACGTGGGAGCCGCGCCGCATTCGCCTCAATCTCGCGCGTACATCGGCCTGCGGGATCCTCGCGTTCGTGATCGCGTTCGCGCTGCAGGTTGTCTTTCTCGCGTCGTTCCTTCCCGCAGTCCTCGCGAACGGCAGCACGGTCGGAGCCGACCCCAACTGGTGGACCTCGCTGGTATGGGCAATGGCCCGCAGCGCGGCATTGACGTCGATGGCCGCGATGCTCGCCGCCGCCCTGGCGACACTCGGCCGCAACACCGCGTTCGCGTTGGCGGCCGGACTCGCCTGGTTCGCCGTGATCGAGAACCTGATCCGCGGTCTACGGCCGGCATGGGCTCCGTACCTCTGGGGCGAGAACATCGGCACCGTGCTGCCGTGGAGGCAGATGGAAGGCGTCGACTCCACCCGCGGCCCGGTGCTCGCGCTCGGCACGCTCGTCCTGTACACCGCCATCGCCATCGCCGGCGCGACGCTCGCATTCCGAACACGCGACGTCTCGGGGATCTCGTAGCGCCTGCGCGCCGTCGACTCGACGGGTGCCAACCCGCTTGGATCGCCAATCGGGGCGTGTCTGATGAGAAGCCAGAACCCCCGGCCCCGGGTGCGTCGCGAACCTCGGCGGGGGATCAGCGCGGCCGCGGCCGATGGGCGGGTGGTCGACGGATCCGCGATGCTCCTGACATGACGACGCTACGCGATACCGCCCGCGACCTGTTCGATCTCGTGGATCACAACGCCCGCGAGGCCGGACGCGAGCCGGTGCCCCAGGCGACGGTCGACGCGTTGGTCGAGGCAGGTCTGCACGCGGTGATGACTCCTTCCGCGGTGGGCGGGCTGGAGACGTCGGTGGTGGAGGCTATCGACGTGTTCGCGGAGATCTCCCGGGCCGACGGCTCCGCGGGTTGGTGCCTGATGGCGAACGCGGCCACGATCGCCTTCTTCGGGGCGTGGTCGCCCGACGACTTCGCGACGACGTTGTTCGCCGACGACGTTCCGCTCGCCGCCGGTCAGTTCGCGCCCAACGGCGTCGCCACGCCCGAGGGTGAGGGCTATCGGATCACCGGCGACTACCACTTCGGCAGTGGGGTCCGGCACTCGGCGTGGGTCGGCGCCGGCGTCGTGACCGAATCCACCGACGGCACCGACGCGCAGCTGCTCTTCGCGCTGATGCCGGCGGCGGAGGTGCAGTTCACGGGGAACTGGGATGTGCTCGGACTCCAGAGCACCGCGAGCTGGGACTACTCGATCCACGATGTGTGGGTGCCGGCGGGCGCGACGTTCGATTTCTTCGCGCCGGTGCGTCGGCGGGGTGGTGCGGTCTATGAGCTCGGCGTGATGGGCCTCACGTCGGCCGGCCATGCAGGGTTCGCGCTCGGGGTTGTGCGGCGCGCGCTCGACGAGCTCACTGCGATCGCCCGCTCGAAGCAGCGCATGGGTTCGTCGGCCGCGCTGCGCGACAGCGAGCGGTTCCTCAGCGAGCTCGCCAACCTCGAAGTCCGCGCCCGGGCCGCGGCGTCGTGGGTACACGAACGGTTCGCCGCCGCGGAGCGCACCGCACTCGAGACCGGGTCCGCCGACCCGACCGAAGTACTGCTTGCCCGCCAAGCGACCGTCCACGCGACCCAAGACGGCGCCGACGTCGTCCGGCGCGCGTACCTCCTCGCGGGCACCGACGCGCTGCGGGCCGGTCCGTTACAGACATGCTTTCGCGACATCCACGCCGGGTCACAACACTTCTTCGCCGGCGACCTCGCCAGCATCGAGCTCGGACGATCCCTCCTCGCCGAACCGACGCGCGGTTCGGGTTGGCGATCAGATCGTGCGGGCGCGTGACGGTGCAGCTCCCGGACGCGAACCGTGGCGCCGGGGTGCAGCGGGAGACCGGGCTGCGGTCCGTTCTGTTCCGATGGTTCGGACGACCGCGGCGATCGCGGCGACGTGGCGACGGACCTGCATGTCGCGTCGGCTCAACTGAAGGGCTTGATCGCGGCTTCATGGAGGGCACCGACCGCGTAATACCCGATGGCCGCGGCGATGAAGAGGGTCGCCAATGCCGGTACCCAGGCGGCAGCTCCGTGGCGCTCCTCGGACTTGTCCGTGATCGACACGAGGTGCAGGGCGAACGCCTGCAGCAGGTACACCGCGAACACGAGCGAGATCGCCGCCTGTGCGGTGACGCCCCAGTCCCACGCGACTGCGGCGATGGCGACGAGGCCCCAAGCGAGGTTCGCCATGCCGACTTCGATCTGAAAGTTGTTGCGTCGGCCGATATCCCAGCCCATACGAGCCGCGTCGCTGCGGTGCAGGACAGCGTGGCGGACGAATGAAGCCACCCCCAGTGCGCCCACCGACCACAAGCACACCGGCTTGAGCTGGTCGATCGCGCCGGACCGGCTTGCGGCGAGGAAGAATCCGAGGGCTCCAAGGGCGTAACTGACCCACATGGCTGAGCTCGCGGGCCTCGTCGAAGCTTGGTGCATCTGCCCTTTGGTCATGCGGTCCCACGGTACTGCGCCCAGAAGCGCCGCGCCGCTGTACCTCACCCATAGACGGTGAAGTGACTGCCGGCGCGACCTTCCGCCGAGGCCACGCCGCCGACCGGCGAGCACGTCGCCGGTTCGCCCGACTCGGGTGGCGGCCTCGGTGGGGTGGAGTCCGGCATCGACTCCGGTCACCGTACCCAGCGCGCCACGTTGCACGCGCGATCGCCGGTGGATCAGCTTCGGACTCGCGCCCCGGGGTCCTGGCGGTAGAAGTCGCGCAGGATCTCGTAGAGGTCCGGCTCGTGGTGGCGGAGTTGGACCGGGACGTCGAAGAAGGCTTCGGTCGCGACGGCGAAGAACTCGGCCGGGTTGGTGGCGCCGTAGGGCTGGAGCGGCGGCCGGTCGACTCCGGCGGCCAACGCTTCGAACGCCTCGGTGCACACATCCCGCCAGCGATCGGGGTCGACGCGACTCCCCAGGGGTGGGGTGCCGTTGACGAGACCGTTCGCCATGTCGAGCTTGTGGGCGAGCTCGTGAAGCACCACGTTCTGTCCGTTCCCCAGGTGCCGTGACGCGGCTTCGGCCTGATCCCACGCGACCAGCACGGGACCGCGGTGGTCGTGCGCTTCGCCGAGGATCGGGAGATCTCCGTCGGTCGCGGTGCCGCGGGCGGGCCCGACTCGGGCACCTTGGGAGAGCATTCCCATCGGATACACGATGATCGCACTGAGCTCCCGGTACTCGTCGACGCTCAGGCCGAGGACGAGCAGCGCGGCCTGAGCCGCGATCGTGACGGTGATGTCGTCGCTGAGGGCGAACCCGCGGGCGGCTTCCCAGTGCTTGTGGCGGAGCAGCCAGTCGCTCGTCGTCTCGAGGCGCTCGCGGTCGCCGGCATCGAGGAGGTGCCAGACCGAGACGTGATCCTCGACGATCTCGAGCCAGCGGTCGGGAAGACCCTTGCGGCGATGCAGCATGGGAGCATTCGAACACGCCGGAACCCGTAGCGGCGCCCGCCCATCCGGGTGAACGCGACGCAGCCCTTGACCGGGTCCCCGGTCAGTGCGATCGCGCCTGACGAAGACCGAGTCGAATCGCGAGCAACCACCGCCCGTGATCCACCGACCTTTTCGGCAGCTCCCTAGATGCCCTTGTTACGAGACGAGCGCTCTGCCTTCCGTGCGTTCTTTTCGGAACGCTTCTCCTTGAGGCTCTTGCCCTGCTTCTTGTCTTGCTTCTGACCGGGACTCTTGTCACCCATGCACCAAGACTACGCCCGTCGGTCGAGCCGGTTGGTTCTCCCGTTCTCACTCTGGGAGGAGCGCAGGCCCCGGCGCGCACGGTCGGGTTGAGAATGATCCCGCCGGGCGCGCTGATCCTCACCCGTGCGCGACGAAAGGCAGCTGCTCGTAGCGCCGGACGAAGGGGCCGGGTGCATATCGGCCGCGCGCCGGATCAACCTCGAAGTCGGGGAAACGCTCGAGCAGCCGTTCGAGTGCGATCCCGGCGGCGTGGCGGGCTGCGGTGGCGCCGAGGCAGTGATGGGCGCCATATCCGAAGCTGACGATCTTGTCGATGGTGCGGGTCACGTCGAGCTCTCCGGCGTTGGGCTCGAACTCGCGCTCGTCGCGATTTGCCGAGCCGAACAGCAGCATCACCTTGCGGTCGTGGGGGATGACAGTGTTGCCGACGTGTACGTCGCGCGTGGTCGTGCGGGCGAGGTTCTGCACGGGAGTGGTGAGCCGAAGGAGCTCGTCGACCGACCAGCGGATCCGGGCCGGGTCGTCGAGCAGGATCCGGCGCTGATCGCGGTACTCGGTGAGCAGGTCGGCCGCACCACCGAGCAGTCCGGTTGTCGTGTCGTTGCCGCCCGTCACCATCGTGAAGACGAAGCCCACGATCCAGAACGCATCGGCACGCTCCTCGCCGGCGCGCACGAGATCGGAGACCAGATCGTCGCCGGGCTCGCGGCGGCGGAGCTCGATGAGCTGATTGCCGTAGTCGAAGAGCGACGCGAAGGCGTCCGCCGCGCTCGTCATCTCCCCTGAGGCATTCGCCGCCACGATCGCGTCCGTCCATGCGTCGAAACGAGCTCGATCCTCGGTCGGTACCCCAAGGTAGAGGGCGACGATCCAGCTCGGCAGCGGCTTGAACAAGGCTTCGATGACGTCGACCTCGCCGCCGGCGTCTTCGATCTCCTCGAGCCGGGCATCGACGAACGCAGTGATCTCCGGTTCGGTGGTCGCGACGGCACGCGGGGTCATCGGACGACCGACGAGCCGGCGCATCGTGGTGTGGTCGGGAGGATCCATCATCACGATGGGAGCGGCGCGGCCCTCGAAGATCGCCATGGCGTCGGGATCGAGCGTGAGTCCCCGCGCCGAGGAGAAGGTCTCGGTGTCGCGGACGGCGTCGAACACGTCCGAGAACCGCGAGAGCACGAAGAACTCTCCGTATTCGGGATGCTCGACACGGTGGACCGGACTCTGGTCGCGGAGCCGGCGGTAGTCGTCCCAGGGATTGCGCCAGAGGTCGCCGCCGCGCAGGAGATACTTCGGTTCGGTCGCCGTGTCAGTCATGCCAGTGCTCCGTGAGCGTGTCGAGGATCGTGCGGGTGGATTCGTTCAACAGGTCGTCGGCACGATCCGGATCGATGCCGGTCGCGACCGCGATGGCCGGCAGGAACAGCCGCCACCCGAGCTCCAGCGCGAGCACCGTCGCGGCAAGCTGTGACGCGCGGTCGGCGTCGAGGCCTGCGTCCTCGGTCTGGCCGCGCAACCATTGCGCGACGGGATATTCGTCGTCCGGCTCCAGCAGGTCGGCGTCCCCGTCGAGCAGCGTGCGGGCGAGGATGACCGTGTAGAGGTCGAAGTCGGCGCGCATCGCCGTCCTCGGGTCCGCCACCTCGGCCGCGTCGCGCAGCCGCTGCGCGAGATGGCCGAGCACGGCGCGAAGGAGGCCGGCCTTCGAGCCGAAGTGCCGGAAGACCAGCGCGTGGTTCACGCCCGCGGCGGCGGCGATCTCCCGGACCGAGACGTTGTCGAGGCCGCGCGCCGCGAACAGGGCGGCGGCCTGGTCGATCAGCGCCTCGGTCACCGCGTCGCGTCCACTGGGGGGCGAGGCCGTTGTTGACAGAGCCATTGAGAGACTCTACCTTCTCGCTGTAACCAATGGTTACACCGACGGTCGCATCGCCTTCGCCACCGACATGGGCATCATCGGAGTGCTCCCACGGAATGTCACCAAGATGCGCGACGACCGCGTGGCTGTGGCTTCGCTCAACGGCGACCGCTGTCAGGACGCGTCGGTCCCCACCAGCGAGCTCGAGCACGTCACCAACAACATCGCGACCGACGAGAGCGGCGGCGTCTACGCGGTGACGGACCAGCGGATGCTGCGCTATTCCGCAGATGCCGGTGGCAGCGACGTCCGCATCGACTGGGACCACGCGCACCTGCAAGGTGGTGTGGTCGAACCGTGAGGTCTCGATGCCGAACGGCGTGCCGACGATGAGCGCCCCGAGCGAGATGGTCTACGGGATGGGCTTGCGGGGCAGCACGTGGGGTCTCATCGGACTCGACTTCGCGACAGGCGAGCAGGCGTTCTTCGCACCGGGCTCCGCCGACGGCGAGTGCGCGGCGCAACAACTCGCCCAGTTCCAGGAGGGTGCTTCCTCCGTCTTCAAGCCCTACTTCGATCGTCTGCCGACGTCGTGCGACAACTCCTTCTATTCCTCCGCCGTAGTCGGTCCCGATCGCGTGATCTACACGGGCGCGTTCGGCGCGCTCATTCGCTACGTACCCGACTGATCCGCATCGACGACGTCAGTTGGAGCGACCATCCGGCGAGTCAGCCACTGAGGGGTATCAGGCGACGTCGAGAAAGCGACGCAAGGCCTCGCGAATGACTTCGCTGGTCGTCATGTGTTCCGCTCCGGCGCGCGCTGCGATCGCGGCGCGCAGTTCAGGATCGATGCGTACCGGTACGACATCGGCCGGGCCGGTACCCATCGTCGGACGACCGCGGCGACGTGTCTTCAGTGCTTCGACGTCGTAGTCCTTGTTCTCGACCTCGTCAGCAATCGCGTCGAGCTCCTCCACGGTCAGTTCCCGTCCGGCCGGGCTTCGGTGGATCTTCGGCTTGCTCATCAGCGGTCCTCCTCTCCCGGGAGTAGGTCATGGAACGATGGCCGCAGCGCCATCGCGTGGATCACGATCTCGCCACCGCCGGAGAGCTCCAACCAGATGATCTCGAGCAGGTTGCCCGCTCGATCCGGTCCGATCGCCAGGACGCGCGGCGGGTCGGCATCAGGTTCGAGATCGACAACAACGATGGCATGGTCGACCGCGTGCAAGATTGTGTCGTTATCCACGCTGTGCTTGCGCGCCGATCGATGTATCTGCACACCCACTTATCGTAATACATAATCCCAGCCGGTGGGGCGACGCGGCACGCGGCCGGATCCTAGTCACCGCAACCGGGCCCTCCAGGCAGCGTTGCGTATCCTCGCCCGATGCCCTATTTCGACACCTTCGACGGCTCGTCTCTCTACTACGACGATCAGGGTGACGGCCGTCCGCTGGTCCTCCTCCATGGGTTCGCGGCGGATACCAACCTCAACTTCGTGCGGACCGGAATCTTCGACGCGTTGCTGGATGCCGGGTACCGCGTGATCGCGCTCGACTCCCGCGGCCATGGTCTGTCCGCGAAGCCGACCGATCCGGCCGCGTACGCGAACGACGCGATGCGGCTGGATGTCCAAGCGTTGTTGGACCACCTCGCGCTCGACGAATGCATCGCCGTCGGCTACTCGATGGGGGGCCACACCGCGCTACGACTGGCTCCCCACGAACCGCGTCTGACCGCGCTGGCACTTCTCGGGATCGGTGAGACCATCGGTCAGATCGACGGTGGGCCCCACACCCGGGATTACCTCGTCAAGCTGTTGGAGACCGACGACCCCGAGACGATCGAGCACTCGTCGCTGCGAGAGTTCCGGCTCATGGCCGGACTCGATCGTGAACCGCTGGTCGCGTTCATGAAGGCGCCGTGGGTCGATACGCGTGCCCGGCTCGATGAGGTTTCTGTTCCCGTGGTCATCATCGTCGGCGAGAAGGACCAGAACGCCGTCGACCCGTCGAACCTCGCCGCGCAGCTCAACGCGACCCTCGAGCGGGTCCCGGGCGATCACTTCACCGCGAACGCGCGCCCCGAGCTGCACCAAGCCCTCCTCGAGTTCCTCGCGAAGCAGTAGGACGCGTGCGACGCGCGACTCCATCGGCGCGTCGCGGCTGTGTTCACCGAACTCGCCCGAACGATCTGTACACGCACCGGACGCCCCGGTCCCGCGAGGCCGGCTCGACGCAACGCACCCGTGCCGTTTCAGGCACCCACGGGCTTGGTCACCCACCCATCGGACTGACCGCGTGATAGCATGATGCCATGGCCCGTAAGACCACGACGATCCGCCTGTCCGCAGAGCTTGCCCAGACGGCCGAGGTGGTGGCCCGTGGCCGGGGGACGAGCGTGAACGCGCTGGTGATCGACGCACTCACCGCCGAGATCGAGCGGGTCCGAGCCGACGAGGAGTTCATGGCCAGGCTCCGCGAGCTGACTGAGCGTGACCGGGAGATCCTGGATCGCTTGGCGGAGTGAGATATCTGAGTCTGGCGGAGGCGCTCCTGATCGCCGAGGCCGTGACCGGACTCGAAGCCGCAACGCTGGGCCGTGTGTGTCGAGTCGAGTTGCTCGATTCGGCGTTGCACGCGCCGCAGGCTGGGTTCGGCGACGAGGACTTCTACCCTGGGTTCGTCGAGAAGGCCGCGGTGTTGGTCGTGCGCATCGTGGGCAACCACCCGCTGGCCGACGGCAACAAGCGACTCGCGTGGCACGCGCTCACCATGTTCTGCGCGTTCAACGGTCACGATCTTCACGTCGGTACCGACGATGCGGTCACCATGATGTGGGCCGTCGCCGCCGGCGAGCTCGACGAAGCCGCGGTCGCGTCGTGGCTCACCGAGCATCTCGACGACTGACGACGACGCGTCGGCCGGGACAGCTGCGCGGTCCATGTACCCGGGCGAGTTCTCTCCGCCATAGGGGGCGGGTCAGCCGAGAGGCGGGATCCCGGGCACCGAGCGGCTGAGGTCCGTCGCGGGTAGGTTCACCGGACCAGATCGGAACCTAGGAGGGTCAGAGCTCATGGCGACGACATTCGGCATCATCCACCACTTCAAGGGCGCGACGATGGACCAGTACCGGAACACCCTCGCGGCCGTGCACCCCGATGGCGGCAAGGGGCTTCCTCCGGGGCAGACCTACCACGCCGCCGGCCCGGCTGACGACGGCGTCGTGATCGTCGCACTCTGGGACTCCGAGGCCTCGTGGGTGCAGTTCCGTGACGGGAGCCTCATGCCCGGGCTCGCCACGGTCGAGAACGGGCTGCCCGGACCGCCCGAGGAGACGACGTTCCAGGTGCAGAACACGCTGTCAGCTTGATCCGTCGCGGGCGCCCCGCCGACCAAGAGGTCGGCGAGCCGGCAAGCCGGCTCGATGCAACCGCGTCCCACCCTCACTGCCCACCGCGACCCGCCGCGAATGCAACAGTGCCGCGCCGGGTGGGTTCAGAATGTGGCGGCGGCTCGACGTTCGAGGGCGTCGAGGCGCGGCAGCCAACCAGCCATTGCCGGGCGAGCGCAGCGGGCCCGCGCGGAGGCGATGGATTCGGCGAAGCGTTGGGCGTCGCCGTCGGTGCCGAGTCGGAGCTCCATGAGGGCGGCGTCGTGGTCGACGGCAACGATCAAGGGTTCGGATTCCTGTTCGAGCAGGACGCGCCTCGCTTCGGCGAACCAGTGGCGTGCCTCGTCGGTTCGTCCGTCGAGCGCGCAGAGCAGTGCGACGCCCCAGCGGGAGTCGACGCCGGGGTAGCTGAGATCGGGGTCGAGCCATTTCTCGCGTACGTTGTGCTCGAGCGTGGTGAGGTGTTCGGTGCTTTCGAGCAGCCACGCCACGTCCACCGCGTACGCGAACACCATCGGCGCGTTCACCGCCCAGGCTGCGGCGCGCTCGATGCCGACGATCGACGCATCGAGGATCTCGAGCGCCGCCGTGTCGTCCCCGGCGGCAGCGAACACCCGTGCCGCGGCGAGGCGCAGCACGAGTCCGGCCCATTGCGTATCGGGTCGCTCGGCGAAGACAAGGAAGGAGTCAACCACCTCGGGCGTAGGATTGATCCCATAGACGACCTGGTTCAGCATCGGGGCTGCGAGCACCTGCAAGGCCGTGTTGGACTCGGGCGGAATCCGCGCCAGCAACCCGAACGCCGTGTCGAGACTCGCCGCGGCCGCGTCGAAGTCACCGAGTATCGCTTGGAATCGCGACCGCAGCGCCAGGTTGGTTGCCTCGAGCCCCACGAGCCGCTCTCGGCGCGCCTCTTCGATGAGCTCGTCGTACGCGCGCACGGTCTCGCGCAATGCACCGGAGGACCACAGCGCGGCACCGTGTCGAGGATTCTTTGCCAATTGCGCCTCAGCCTCAGCGCGTGAGCCGGGACCGTTGCACAGCAGGAAGTGGTAGTCGTACTCTGACGGCAGCGTCGCCACGACGGCGCGCAGCTCCCGGTAGTCGTCGTCGTCGGTGGGGATACCCGGCGCGAGCGGGTCCTTGTAGTTACGCTCGGTGAGCTCTTCAAAACGCAGGCAGGCCCACGCGTGGTCGCGGCGCTCCACTCCCAGCCACGGGCGTGCGAGCGCAGCCAAACGCCAGCACACTCTGATGTCCTCGAGTCTGTGGGCAGCGACCAACAGGTCGGTGATGAAGTCACACGCCGCGTCGGTGCCTTCCTCTTCGGCGACGAGTCGGGCGGCTTCGGCGACCTCGGCCAGCTGGTCGTCGGGATCGATCTGCGCGAGCACGGCGGCTTCGGCCAGGCGGCGTTGGAACTCGCTCGTCCGTTCGTCATGTGGCTCGAGCAGCTCGAGCGCCATTCGCAGCGCGCCGAGCTCTTCGTGGCGGGCGTAGCGGCCGGCGGCATCGTCGGCGACCGCGATCGCGTAGGGCACGCCGCGCTCGGCACCGGGCATCGCGGCGCTTCGCAGGTAGTGGCGGGCCAACGTTGCCGAGGTGCCCGGATCGGGCGCTCCTCGGAGGTCCTTCTCGATGGCCTCGGCGATCGCGCGGTGCATGCGTACCTGGCGGCTCGGGTTGAGCTCCTCGACGAGGGTGTGGCGGAAGAGCGCATGGGTGAACGCGTACCGGTCGAACTCGTCGGTCGGTTCGACGATCCGCGCCTCGAGCGCCTCGTCGATCGCGTCGAGAGCCTCGTCCTCGCCGATGTCGGTCACCGCGGCTGCGACCGCGAGTGGAAATGACACCTCGAACAGTGCGCCGGCACCGAGAAGCCGGTTCGCGACGCGCGACAGCCGTGACAACCTCCGACCGACCACATCGCGTACGCCGGCCGGAATGCTGAGCTCGCGGGTCGCGTCGGCGACCCACGCGCCGTCTTCGAACCGCAACCAGCCTTCGTCGACGAGGTGCAGCAACGTCTCGCGTAAGAAGAAGGGGTTGCCGTCGGTCTCGGTGGCGAGTTGGGCAGCGAACGCCTCCGGCACCTCGTGGCCCGAGAGCCGTTGGAGCAGCGCGTGCACATCGTCGGACCCGAGCCCGTCGAGCGAGATGCGCGTGGGCTCGGCCTCGCGTTGCAGGAGCGGGAGCGCGTGCGCGAATGGGTGACGGCGGTCGAGGTCGGTCTCACGGTAGGTGCCGATCACCAGGAGTTTCGTGCGGGCCGCCAGCCGCGCCAACGCGCGCAGCATGCCCACGGTCGCATCGTCGGCCCAGTGCAGATCCTCGACGATCAGGACGACCGGTGTCGTCTCACAGAGACGTGCAATCACTTGACCGACCGCGTCGTGAAGCCGGGCGGTCTCCGCGTCAGGGGTGACGGGCAGCGGCTGTCCGCTGTCCGGGACGACCTCACGGATCGCGGGCGAAAGACGCGCGACGACCGCCGCATCGTCACCGAGAGCGCCACGTACCTGCGCGCTCTGGGCTTGGCGCGCCCAGTCGGTGAGCGCCTCCGCGAAGGGCGCGTAGGAGACGACGTCGCCGTCGTGGCAGCCGCCGGCCAGCACCAGGAGATGATCGACCTGGGCACACACCTCAGCCGCGAGACGAGTCTTTCCGATACCCGGTTCGCCCGCAATGAGCACGAGCCCGCCCACGCCGTCTCGCGCGGCGGCGAGTCGACCCTCGAGCACCTCGCGCTCACGCGTCCGACCGACATACGGTGTCCGCGCTCGCAGGTCAGCCACGCCTTCGGCCGGAACCCAGCCGACATCCCAGGTCGGGACCGGCTCCGAGAGCCCCTTGAGCTCCAAGTCACCGACCGACGTCATCTCGTGGCCGCCCCGGCCCCGCGCCAGCACCCGTACGACCTCGGCGACGAGAATGTGCCCACCGTCGGCAGCCCCACACAGACGCGAAGCCTCGACAACCGGTGCGCCGAAGCAATCGCCATCGTCGAGGGTGACATCGCCCGCCGAGATTCCGACCCGGATCTCGAGTGCCAGACCGCCGTTGCGGGCCTGCAGTTCGATCGCGCGCTGCATCGCGGTCGCCGCCGCGACTGCCTCCGCGGCACCGGCAAACATCACGAGCACCCCGTCGCCGAGACTCTTCACCACCGTGCCGCCATCGGCTCGCGCCGCGTCGATCAGCTCACGGTCATGCTCGCGGCGCACCAACTCGGCCCGCTCCTCACCGAGAACCTCGCGCAGCTCAGTGGACCCGACGAGGTCGGTCACCAAGATGGTCGCTGTCTGTGCCGGCATCGGACAGGGTCCCCGCTCTCGACCACCTGGGATGCGACGCGGTGCCATCCGGCCCGAAAGCCCGCGACTGCCTCCTCGTCGGATCGGCGCTGAACGCTACCAAGCCGAGCGTCGGGAGCGGGTTCGAGCGGCGCACACCACGGAGACGTCGCGATCCAGGAACGGCCCGCTGCGCACCGTGAGGTCCAGGGGTCTGTCGGAGACACAACCCCCACCGGCGAGCGGATCAGCCGAGAGGCGGGATCCCGAGCATGGTCCGGAACTCATCGGTGGTGTTGGTGACGGGGAACGGCTCTACCGGAACCGGGAGTCCGAGGCGGTCACAGATCGGTGCCCAGCCGTCACCCGGGGTCCATTCAAGGAGGCGATCGGGCGATACGCCGGCGCGCACCGCGTCGTTGTGACGGACAAAAGGCATCCATCATCATGGTCGGGTCATCGAAGCTGTCGCTGAACCGGTCGCGCAGCAACCTACGCACCGCGTTCATCCAGGGTGCGAGCTCCGGCCAGAACGCGCCGCCCGGCCAGTCGACGATGGACCGGTAACGCGCCAGCACGGAGGACCAGTCGACCGGACGGCCTTCGATCGCGTCGATCCAGGCCGGAACCTGGGAAGGATCCCCGAGAACCTCCACCATGTGGTGGCACGGCCCATCGAGCAACTGCTCCAGCGCGACCTTGAGTGAATGGGTACCGGTCCGGCCGACGCCGGCGCCAACGACCGCGATCTCCATCGGTTCCTCCTGCGCGGGATCCGTGCCGCGACGAGACGATCGCGGCGCACGGTGTCGTCTACTACGGATCGGGTTCCGTCGCTCGACAGGCCAGGGATCGCGTCGGTCGCGCTCGCCTCCGATGGCGCCGGTGGGCTCTTGTATGGGGAACGTCTCACCGGTCGAGTGCGACGGGTCAGCAGTGCGGGCCGTCTCGAACCGCAACCGGTCGTTCATGTCACCGTGGCAACTGGGGGGCAACGCGGACTGCTCGGGGTGAGCACCGACCCGACACGACGGATCTTCGTCGCGTATACGGGCACCGGGCCCGGTCGACCGATCGAGGTAGCCCAAGTCGTTCCTGCGTTCCGCCTCGTGTGGGCAGGACCGGAGAGCTCCGCGCTCGCAAACGGTGGGCACCTCGTCTACGACACGAGACGACAGCAGCTCATCATCGGAATCGGACACCTGGGACAACGAGCGAAGGTCTCGGAGCCGAATTCGCCGAACGGCAAGCTCCTGCTCCTGCACCCCGACGGTGCGCCGACGCAGCACCCCACGGTGCTATCAGAAGGTTGAGACAACCCCTTCGCGTTCACGCTGACCCCGTCCGGGGCGCTGTGGGTCGCCGACCAGCATTCCATTCATGAGCTCTCGTCCCGGTGAGGCCACGACAGGGCACTGCTCCCGCGCGAGACGGACGAGACGGTAGAAGCGTGCCACCAGCGGATCCTCGCAGCGCTCAGATCTCGCCGCTCATGCGCGCGCGATACCGCAGGTCAACAGGGCCGAACGAGCTTCCGGCACCCACAAGGTCAACGAACCCGGACGAGTTCTTGGCACCCACAGGGTGGAATGCTCGAGTCGCTACGCGCGCTGGGCCGGACACACCCGCACCGGCTCGCCGATGCCCTTGAGCTTGCGGCGTCGCAAGCGTCCGAATGACACACCGGGCAGATCGCCGACGTGGTCGCGGATCGTGGCGGTGGCAAGGACTTCGCCGCCATGTGCAGCCTCGGTGATGCGCGCCGCGGTGTTCACGACGTGCCCAACGACGTCGTGGTCGCGTCGCACGTGCACCTCGCCGTGATGCATTCCGATGCGCAGGTGTAGCGGCGAGGGTTGTGTGTCGACGAGCTCGAGACCCGCCAACACGCCGTCTTGCGGCCTCGCGAACGTGAGCAGAAGTCCGTCGCCCAGAGACTTGACTACCCGGCCGTTCCAGCTTCGCACGATGGGACCGACGACACGTTGGTGCTCGACCAGCAGATGACTCGCCGCGTCGTCGCCGTGTTGGGCCGTGAACCGAGTGAAGCCCCCGAGATCGGTGAACGCTACCGTCAGGATGTCGGACGCTCCTTCTCCGGCAGTGTCGTCGGCCCCGGCCGCGAGTATCTGAATCGTCGAGAGGCCGAGCGCCGCGAGCGTCGAAGGCCGCTGCTCGACGGTTCGCTCGAACAACCGTTCCGCCACGTCAACGGGGCTCGCGGTCGTGAAGGGCTCTTCGCCCGGATGTTCGAGCCATTCGCGGCGCAGGAGGCCGAGCTCGACCGCCTTGGCCAGGCGATCGGGATCGCGTGCGAGCAGCGCGGCGATCTGTTCGCCAACCGAGCGCCGTAGCCAGTGCACCGCATCAGCGCCGACGCTCCGCGCATCCTCCAGAGTCGCGGGATCTGGCGGTGGCATGCCGGCGACCGTATCCGACCCGATCTGGCGCTGGTGTATCGGTGTGAGTGGTCCGCTCGCTCATCGGGGCTCGAGCGAGCTGCAGGGCGAATCGGCGACGTTTTCAGGATCCGATCGTGGCGCGCGAAGCCCCTGCTCAGGATGCCCGGACGGGTTTCCGGCTCCCATAGGCACCATGGAACCGCGCCTCGGCAGTCGCGCCGGCGTTCACATCCAAGCCTCACGGACTGCAGGAGAGCCGGCGCTCTGCGGGGGACCACGCCTCCGCTCGGTAGCGGTCGGGCCCCCCTCGGGGGCGGCGCCCGACCGCACGTCGACCCTGGTGTTGCGCTACTTGGTGAAGGCGGTGTGGAGCGGGTAGTACCTCCGGTCCGGGATGACGTCAGGCGCGAGGTTGGGCTTGATGTTCTCGTCGAACCACTTCTTGCCGTCCTCTTCGGACTCCCAGACCTCGACGACCCGCCAACCGTCGATCGGACTTGGCCCGGCGGTATGGGCGATGAAGCCATTGAAGGCGCGCATGAGAGGCATCCTCTGGCCGATCATTCCGGCGTAGAGCTCCTCGGTCATGTTCGGCACCTCAGCGATCATCAGAACGGGCATGGCATCTTCCTTCCATCTCGGCGTGCGCCGAATGCTACGGGGCCACGACCGAGGGCGTCGGCGCCGGAATCGACTGTGCGGATTGACGTGCAATCGCACGGGACGCCGCCCGTAACGGTCAGTACGCTCTGCCGATGGCGTTCGATGAGGGGCTCGCGGAGCGCGTGCGTGCTCTGCTCACAGACCGAGCCGACGCACACGAGCGCAAGATGTTCGGCGGTTTGTGCTTCCTGTGTGGCGGCAACATGGCCTGCGGGATCGTCGGGGATGAGCTGATGGTCCGCGTCGGACCCGATGCCTGGTCCGATGCCCTGCAACAACCTCACGCGCGCGAGATGGACTTCACCGGCCGGTCCCTCAAGGGCATGGTGTTCGTCGCGGCCGACGGGTTCGCGCAAGACGAAGACCTTGCCGCCTGGGTCCGCGCGGAACGAGATACGCCCGCTCACTCCCACCGAAGTAGCCGGGCACGTCCGGCCCCGCCGAGGCGCGCCGATGCAACAGTGCCCGAGCTCGAGTGGTTCGTCGGCCCAACGTGCGGTGATGGCGTCGTGGCGGCGACCGGGCCCGACGCGGTAGACCGCTCGGAGCCAACCAGAGGAGTGCCCGCATGCTCATGAACGTCCAGCCCATCCCCACGATCTCGGAACACATCAACGAGGTCCGCGCGTTGACGGCCCAGATCGTCAACCAGGAGATCCTCCCGAACGAGAACCTGCTGTGGGCCCGACGGATGAACACGCGGCTCACGCCCGGCGAGGCCGACGAAGCGCGCGAGCTGCGCGAGCACATCAAGGCAGTCGTGAAGCAGGCGGGGTTGTGGGCCCCGCACCTGCCGGCCGAGTACGGCGGCGCGGGCCTCGACTTCCTCGAGCTCGCCTACATGAACGAGGTGCTCGCGTACGCGATCGGCGCCGCGTCGCTGTTCGGAGTGGTCGCACCCAACTCCGGCAACCAGACGATCCTCGTCAAGTACGGCACCGACGAGCAGAAGCGCAAGTGGCTCATCCCGCTCATCGACGGTGTGTTCGAGTCGGGCTTCTCCATGACCGAACCCGACCAAGCCGGCTCGGACCCGCGGTCGATCAAGACCACTGCCCGACGCGAGGGTGACGAGTGGGTCATCAACGGCCACAAGTGGTTCACCTCGAACGGCAAGCGTGCGGACTTCTTCATCGTCATGTGCCGCACCGAGGACCCCGAGGGTGGCGGCGACGCGAGCGGCCGCATGACCCAGATCATCGTGCCGAGCGACGCGCCGGGGGTGAACATCGTCCGGGGCATCACCGTGTGGGGAGTCGAGAGCGATCACTGCGAGATCATCTACGACAACGTGCGCGTGCCGGTCGACAACCAGCTCGGCAGTCGGGGGAGTGGTCACCAGGCTGCGCAGGATCGGCTCGGTGCCGGACGCGTCTACCACTGCATGAACTCCATCGGGCAGATGTGCCGTGCGTTCGACCTGATGGTGGAACGCGCGATGGCCCGCGAGGTCCACGGCGGGCTCCTCGAGACCAAGCAGTTCATCCAGGGCTTCATCGCCGACTCGTACATCGACATCCAGGCCGCGCGGCTCATGACGATCCACTGCGCCGAGAAGATGGCCGCCGACGTCGACCCGCGCACCGACATCTCGGCGATCAAGGTGTTCGTCCCCGCGGCCTACGAGCGCGTCGTCGACCGGGCGATCCAGGTCTGGGGCGCGGCCGGCGTGTCGGGCGACCTGCCCCTTGCTGCGATGTACCAGGGCGCGCGGACGCTGCGGCTGGCCGACGG
>Ga0209587_1000476_pt1 | contig 19723 bp, 24 predicted proteins | sample NGEPerD_2_FD_184512 | JGI IMG/M metagenome (GOLD analysis project Ga0209587, IMG submission 184512) | Arctic peat soil microbial communities from the Barrow Environmental Observatory site, Barrow, Alaska, USA - NGEE PermafrostL1-D... | ecosystem: Environmental > Terrestrial > Soil > Wetlands >... | reverse complement strand
TGCGCACCGCGCTGGAACGCCATGTCGCCGCGCAGACTGTCGGCGCCGACTGCAACACTCAAGACGTGAGCGCAGCCTGATGCTCACCGGACCGCCACCAAAGTTCCACGGAACTCGGGACATCCTCGTTCTCGTCGTCGGCGTCCCTTTACGCGACGGTCGACGGTCGACGATTTCGAGGTCGACGAGAAAACGCCACTCGATCCGCAATCGCCGTACGCACGCACGAAGCTGGTGACGGAGATGGTGCTCAGGGACAAGGCGGCCGCCACGGATCTTCGCAGGATAATCCTGCGCTACTTCAACCCGATCGGGTCGGACCCGGACCTCGAGTCAGGTGTGTACGTGCGAGAGCCGTCGCATGTTCTGGGGCAGCTCGCGATGGCGGCTCAAGGCCTGAAAGTCTCATTCACGATCACGGGCACCGAGCATCCGACGCGCGACGGCACCGGGATCCGCGACTACGTCCTTGTGTGGGATCTTGCGCAGGCACACGTCGCGGCGGTCGAGAAGTTGGATGCCGTGCTCGACCAGGTCGCGGCGCCGAGCACCGTGACCAACGTCGGCACCGGACAGGGTGTGACGGTCCGCGAGTTGGTGGAGACCTTCCAGAAGGTGTCCGGGAAGCCCGTCCTGGTCACGGAGGCTCCACCGCGGCCAGGGACGCCGTCGGTGCGTTTGCCAACGTCGACAAGGTCCACGACGTGCTCGGATGGACCTCCTCGTTGAACACGGAGCAGGCGATCTCCTCCGGTCTCGCCTGGTTCAAGAAGCGAAGGGAGATCCTCGGCTACGACTGAGTCATGGTGGCGGGAACCTGGGTAAGCCTCCAGCCCCGATAATTTTGCCAACGGCGGGGACTCGATCGGCTACCATTCAGCGTCATAGTGTTTTCGGGGATAGCTTCGGGGGAAGCATGACCGTTCTGGTCGCAAGTGGTGACGAAATCTCTGCCTCACGCGGTTCCGTCGGAGGATCATCAGAACGTGGTGAGGAGCTGGCGGCTCTTCGAGTGCTCATCATCGATGGCCATCCGATCACCCGTTGGGGCCTAGGGCGGATCGCCGATGAACAAGCGGACATGGAGTCGGTCGGCGAGTGTGGTTCCGTCGCCGAGGCGATCGAACTCGCAGAGACTTTGAGGCCGGACGTCGTCACGATCGACATCTTGTTGTCCGACGGAGACGGACTGGACCTGGCCAGCGAGCTGCGCGACCGGTACCAAGAGCTTGGGATCGTGATCCTGACATCGCAAGGCGAAGACGACGTGCTGTTTCGGGCCTTGGATACGGGCGCGTCTGCGTTCGTTCCCAAGTCGGCGAGTGCGCGGGAGATACTTGGTGCGATCAGGCATTCTGCCGTCGCGGCATCGTCCTTCAGCGCAGCCGGCCTCGGCCAGGCGCTCCGACGTCGCGGCGAAGTGCCGAAACGGCCAATGCTGAGTCCGCGGGAGCGGCAAGTGCTCTGTCTGCTCCAGGACGGACGATCGGTTCCTGAGGTTGCGACATTGCTGTTCGTCAGCCTTTCGACCGCGAAGACCTATGTGGCGCGGCTTTACGAGAAGCTGGGTGCGACCAATCGTGCCCAGGCGTTAATGGCGGCCGTTCGCCTTGACATGATCGACGCCCCCCGTCTTACCCCTCACATGCCGCAGCCGCGCGCTCGGTGAGAGCGGGTTCCGCGGATTGACTTCATTGGCCGGCGAAGATGTGGCTGATGTTGATCGCACCTGGGCCGATGACCACGATCATCAACGCGGGGAACAAGCAGAAGATGAGCGGGAACAGGATCTTCACCGTCACCTTCTGTGCTTGTTCCTCTCCCCGCTGACGGCGGCGGGTGCGCATCTCATGCGCTTGTTCGCGCAAGACGGCCGCTACCGGAATGCCGAGGTCGGCGGCTTGAATCAGGGCCGAGGCGAACGTCCGAAGTTCCGAGACGGTGGTGCGTTCGGCCATCGATCGCAGCGATTGGGACCGGGACTTGCCGAACTGCATCTCCTGCAGCACCCGGGCGAATTCGGCGGCCAGCGGTCCTTCGGTGTTGCGGGCAACCTGGGCCATCGAGGCATCGAATCCGAGGCCGGCCTCCACGCAGACGGTCATCATGTCCATGGCGTCCGGCAGGACGCGCTGGAGACGCACCTGCCGCTTCAGTCCGACGTTGTAGAGCAGGACGTCCGGCAGGAAGAACCCCCCGGCGGCGCCGACGACCGGAAACGCGATCAGCAGCACCGGGTCACGAAGTCCAAGCATCAGCCCGACCATCCCCAGGCCTACCAGCCCCAATCCCTTGAAGGCGAGGATGCGTTGGGCGGTCCATCGTCCCGGATTGCCGGCGATGTCGAGGTGGCGCTGAATCCGGGCGAGCACATTCGCCGGCGAGAGTCGCGCGGCGATGCCGACTAGTCCCAGCATGGGTGCCGAGAGCGGCGCGTTGAGCTGCGCCGGATCTGGTTCCATGCTGATTTCGCGGGAGTAGTACTGCTCGATGCTGGCGAGTCCGGCGTGCACCCTCGCCGTGGTCGGTCCACTCGTCGCCGCGATCCATCCCAGACCGATCGCGGCGGCGAGGGCTGCCAATCCGAGCACCAGAGTTGCTGACACGTCAGGCCTCCACCTTCACGATTCGCGACATCCACCAGGAACCGACAACCAGACCGACCACCGCGATGACAAGCATCATGATCCCGGCAGGAACGGTGTACAGCGGCCGCAGATAGTCCGGCCGAACCAACATGAACCAGGCCGTAACGAATATCGGCAACCCGATGAGGACGTAAGCTGACAGCCGTCCTTCTGCGCTGAGCGCCCGGATCTGCCGTTTCAGTTGGGCTCGCTCGCGCATGGTGTGCACCGTGGTCAGCAGCACCTCGGCCAGGTTGCCGCCGACGTCCTTTGAGATGCGAACCGCCATCACGACCCAGGCCAGATCCTGACATTTCATCCGTTCGGCGCCACTGTCTAGCGCATCTTCCAGTTCGACGCCGAGCCTGGATTCCGTTAGTGCCCGGGCGAATTCGCTCGCGGCCGGCTGTGGCCCTTCCCGCACGACGCCATCGAGCGCTTGTGGGAGGGAGAAACCCGACCGCAACGAGCTCGCGATCAGCTGCAGCACGTCGGGGAGCTGGTCGGCAAACGCACTGCCACGCCGACCGGCCTTGACCTTCAAGAACACCCGCGTCCCCAGCCAGCCGAGCAGCGATCCGAGCAGCAGCCCGATGGGCAGTGACCGAGTCACCAAGGTGACCGCGGCAATCAGGGCGATACCCGAGCAGATCCGGAGCAAGATCCACGCCTGCGGAGGCATGCGCATGCCAGCGCGCTCGAGATCGGCGGCGATCCGGGAACGGGACCTGCCGGAGCGGATGAGCCTGTTGACCAGAGAGAGCGCGAGGCCTGCCATCCGTCCCTCGGCCGAGGTGACCGACGAGGCCGCGTCTGTCGGGGCAGACCATTGGTAGGAGTTGAGTTGATCGAGACGCTCGCGCCTGCCCTGCGCCGAACGGGGTCTCCACACAAGCAAAAGGCCCAGGCCGAGCATCCCGAGGAACGTGAGCACCAACAGGAGGAAGGGCGGTGTCACCGTGGTGAAGTGGGGCAGTCCAGACGCCGCGGAGTGTTCCGTGGTGGGGATCGCGGTCAATGACGCCAGCTGGGTGCGGCTCGTCGCGGTTAGTTCCTGTCCGTCGGCCTCGAGCGTCGCTGTGAGGGTCACCCGCTGACCGGACAGCCTGGTCGGGACTTCGGCGGTGACCGTCACCTGCTGGCGGAAGGTCGCAGCCGCTCGGACAAAGGCCGAGCTCAGCTGGTCGAGTCCCGACGTCGGCAGTACCCGGCCGGACCCGGCCGCCGTGATCTGCCGCAGCACGGTGCGCTGCTCGCTGGACATGCCGATGCCCACGGCGTCGACGCCGGTGTCGCTCCCGGACAATGACTCGGTCGCGGCGGCGAGGCCGCGGTTGCTGGCGCTGTCCGCCCCGTCGGAGAGGATCAACATCCGTCGCCTCGCCGACTGCTCGTCGAAGGCGGCCTCGGCGACCGGGATCGCGTCGTACAGAGCGGTGCCCCCCCGAGCGGCTACGCCCGAGAGCGCGACGCGCAGGGCTGCCCGATCCGCGGTGGGAGGTAGTGCCAGCGTCGGGCGGTCGGCGAAGGTGACCAGGCCGACCAACACATCCGAGGGCAGCGCCTGCGCGTAGCTCAGGGCGGCTGCCTTCGCTGCCGCGAGCCTGCCGCCCTTCATGGATCCGCTGGCATCCAACACGAGCATCGCCTCGCGTTCGACTGGTGCAACGCCCTTTGCCGGGGCGTCCGAGGTGTCCGTCGAACCTGGAGTCGTGGTCGCTTTGGCAGCCATTGACTGCCCGGCCAGGCTGACCCGAATGCTGGCCGGGTCGACGATGCCCGAGTCGGGCAATCCGGTCATCGTCAGCACGAAGCGAAGTTGCTTTCCGTCGGCCTGGACGTTGTTGATCTGCACGCTCGCCGTGCCTGACCGGGCAGCCTCGGCGAACCCTGAGCCGGGCGCGACCACGAGCACGCCTGCCACGGCGGTGACCGCGAGGGTCAGCAGTGCATGCCGGGTCGTTGTGCTCACTGCGGCGCCATTCCGATCAGTCGCGTCGGCAGCGTGACGCCGCGCTCAGCCAGCTGTTCGGTGAACTGCGGTCGCAAGCCCGTAGACTTCAACGTTCCCCGGAACTGCCCGCTGGCGTCGACACCGGCCGCAAAGTCGAACGTGAACAGGTCTTGGAGGGTGACAACTTCGCCTTCCATGCCGCACACCTCGGTGACGTGCGTGATCCGACGGGTGCCGTCCTTGAGTCGCGACTGGTGCACGATGAGGTCGATCGCGGATGCAGTTTGTTCCCGAATCGCGCGTGCAGGTAGATCCATGCCCGCCATCAGCACCATAGTCTCCATGCGGGACAGCGAGTCGCGCGGCGAGTTCGCGTGCAGGGTCGTGATCGAGCCATCGTGGCCGGTGTTCATCGCCTGCAGCATGTCCAGAGCTGCGCCGTCGCGGACCTCGCCGACGACGATGCGGTCGGGTCGCATCCGCAGGGCGTTGCGCACCACGTCGCGGACGCTGACCTCGCCGCGGCCCTCGATGTTGCTCGGTCGTGCCTCCATCCGGATGACGTGCTCCTGGTGCAGTTGCAGCTCCGCGGCGTCCTCAATGGTGACGATGCGCTCGTCCGAAGGGATGAACGAGGACAACACGTTCAGCGTCGTCGTCTTGCCCGAACCCGTCCCGCCGGATATGAGGATGTTGAGCCGTCCGCGAACGCATGCGGAGAGCAGATCTGCGATCGGTCGATTCATCGTCCCGAACCCGATCAGGTCCTCGACGGTGTAGGGATCGGCCGCGAACTTGCGGATAGTCAGTGTCGACCCGTCCAGGGCGATCGGCGGCACGACAGCGTTCACCCTGCTTCCGTCCGGCAGTCGCGCATCCACCATGGGGCTGGCCTCGTCGACCCGGCGACCGACGCGGGCCACGATTTTGTCGATCGTGCGCCGCAGGTGCGCCTCGTTAACGAATGCCACGTTCGCCGGATGCAGCCGTCCGGCCCGCTCGACGTAGATCTGCGAAGCCCCATTGACCATGATCTCCGAGACATCGGGGTCGCGCAGGAACACTTCCAGCGGGCCGTGGCCGAGGATCTCGTCGGCGACCTCCTGGCAGATCCGGGTTCGGTCGCTGGCCGCCAGCGGGGCCGACTCGGCATCGACCACGGTTTGTAGCGTATGGCGGACCCGGACTGCCAGTTCATGCTCGTCCATCTGAGCGTCGTACGAGGTCGGGCCGAGGACCTCGAGCAGGGACTCGTGCACCCTGCGCTTGATGTCGCCGAGCGGATCGACGATGAGATGCCGCGGCGGTGCACTGGCCGGACGTTGGGAAGGGACGTCGGGCCCGGCACTTGCGGCGCCGTTGCGGGCGGCCAACCGTTCCGAGAGGTTCATGACGACCGCCTGCGAAATCTCAGACCCGAACGCCCCGCGCGTCGACGCGAGGACGGCTCCAGTGCGTGGTGAACGTGGCCTGCGACGAACTCCCGGAGTGCGATGCTGACCGGGTGATCGGGTGACTGCGCAGCGATCGACACTCCGCGGTTGATAGAGATCGGCACGTCCCGGCTGGAGGGGATGCGGCCCGAGATCGGACTCCTCACCACTCGTTCGATGTCGTCCTCGGTGAGACCGACCTGCTCGTCGGAGCGGTTCAGGACGATCGTGCGGGATCGGCTTTCATAGGCGAGCAGATCGAGCATGTCCAGCGTCAGGCGGAGATTCTTCAGTGCTGGGATCTCCGGCGTGGTCAGCAGTATGTGCTGGTGCGAGGCGTCGAGTGCGGCCAACACATGTTCGGTGATCTGCGCGGGAGTGTCGATGACGACGTAGTCATACATGACGGCGAGCACGTCGATGAGCGCGGCGGTCAGCGTGGCAGGTACCCGCTCGGCATCGCCAGGCACGACCGGTGCCAGGACGCAGTCCAAGCCCGGGAGGTGCGGCGTCAGCAGCGATGCGACCTGCTGCTCGTCCAGCGCACTGCCGAGGGCCGCGGCGTCGACGATGGTATGGGTGGGTGTGAGTTGCAGGGTGATCGCCACGTCTCCGAACGCGAGGTCGAGGTCCACCAGGCAGACCCGTTGCCCGGCCCGGTTGAGCGTCACGGCAAGGTTGGTGGCGACGGTCGTCTTTCCGCAGCCGCCCTTGGCGGAAAACACTGTGACGACGTGCCCGCGCGGTGATGCTGCCGGAGCGTCTGGTGAAACAGAGCCGAACACCCGCTGGTAGCGGCGACATGCCTCCGACAGCGCCGCCCGATCGTCGGCCAGCAGCACCTCCCGGACGCCGGCCCGCATCGCCGCGGTTAAGTCATTTACCTCCAGGCTCTCCCGCAGCAGGACGACTCCCCCCGCGGGGCGTTGCTGATGTAGCCAGACGGTGAACTCCAGGGCATGCTCCAGCTCGACGCCGGCACCGAGCACGACCACCGTTTCAGACGGGTTGGCGGCGAGCGCGGCGTTGATCGCGGTAACGCCGGTCACGGGCACCACGCTGCCCTCGATGTGTCCGGCGAGCGACTCGGCTCGTTCGGCAGACGGTTCACAGAGAATGGTCATGGCGTGCGGATCCCTCCGGCGAAGATGGTGCCGAGTCGGTTCTGGTTGTCGACGCCACGAGCCTGGCGGGTGATCGAGCTGTCGGACAGCAAGGCCGCGTAGGGCATCCCGGTCTGGGCGACATGAATGAGCCGCGCGGCGTCGATCTGGTTCACCGCTACGGTGACGAGCAGGGTTGCGGTGTCGGCGCTGTTAGCGTCGTCCAGGCCTGCCTTGGTGCCGTTCGGCGCCGCCTTGGAGACGGCGAGAACGTCGACCCGCCGCAGTAGGAGCATGGTGGCCCAGTTGTCGTTCTTGTCGCTGCTGGTCTTGCTCCCAGACGGCACGTTCTTGCCGTCGAGCAGGATGAATGTGTCGAAGATCGCGATCTGAGATCCCGGCTGCACGTAACCTGAAACGTCGCCTTCTGTGGTGAGCCTGACGGAGACCGCAATTTTGCCTTTCGGGATGGCGAGGCCGCTCGTGGTAGCCACCTTGGTGCCGAACATGTCCCTCAGCACGACTTGGCCGGGTTGGATGTCGGCAGTCGCGACGTCGGACTCCCACCGGGTGCCGATCTGCTCCACCGATCCCTGGGGAGTGGCGTCCGAGGGCAGTTGGTCCACCCGCAGGTAGCTGCCGGCGCTCACGTCCTGGGCAGCGGTTCCCGCTGGAATCGGCTTGTCGACGATGAGTACGTCGGTAGGCTGCTTGCCCGCGACGGCCCGGCTGTCGGCGTTCTTGACGTAGACGTACACCGCGCCGGTGCCTACGAGTGCCAGGATCACCGCCACGGCGGTCATCAGAATTCGACGGTTCATACTTCCTCTTCTCGATCTTCGGCTTCGGCGACGGGTTCATCGCTTTGTTGTGTGCACGGCACGCTGATGCGACGCATCAGCCGATCATCTCGACGATTCGAGCACCGAGGTCGGAGCCGCCGATCTCGCCCGGCTTGTTGACGAGCCCTTCAGTGAAGAACCCGTAGATGCACTTGTCGGCTCCCTTGCAGTACTTCTCGCCTGAGATCGCCGACGCGCGAACGGCCCCCGGCAAGCTGTAACCCGTGACGACGAACGCGGCGAAACCCTTGAGGTGGTACTGCCCGTTGTGACCTGTACCCCCTAGGCCGTCGAACACCGGCAGGTACAGGACCGTGTGGTTCTGCTGAGCGTCGGCTAGTGCGGCTTTGCAGTCATTGCTGGCGGAGGTGCCGGTGTCAACGCCATAGTTACCGTTGATGTCGATGTGGACCGAGCAGTTGCCTTCTGGGTCGTCCAACCAGCCGAATCCGCCGGGCAGGTCCCATCCGGCAGGGCTATCCGAGCAGGCGTTTCCCGAACCGTGCGCCTGCAGGACCTGCTCAGCACCGGGAACGCCGGCCTCAGGGACGGTTCCCGTATACGCCGACGGGAAGTTGGCCGGGTACGGCGGCCCCATGGCGAACACCGTGCCGTTGGACGTCGCGGCGATCCACTCGCAGGCCGACAACGTGAATGCGAGAGTGTCGTCAAGGGATCCAGGCGAACCCCAAGCGGCCTGGGCGCACGCATGGATTGTGTTTCCCTGGTACGACGAACCGAGCAGGGCCTGACCGAAGGCAGGCGGCAGCAGCGTGCTGCCCTTGTCCAGGGTGCTTGTCTTCACCTGCGCGTAGTTGACCGAGGGTGGGACGTCCGCCGTACAGCTAGGGTCGCTCGAACATGTCGGCAGGATTCCCCCCGTGTCCTCTCCGCAGACCCTGTCGACGTTCGCCGTTCCGTCGTTGGCGTTGCTGTTGGCGTGCTCGCCTGCCGGCCCCGCCGCGTCGGTGCTGTTGTTACAGGTCAAAGGACCTGCGGCGCAACCGAGCGCGACGGCCAGCGAACCGGAGTCCGCGCCGTTCTGCAGTTGCGCTCGTTCGGCGTACATCCCGCCGACATCGACGACTAGGGCTCCCATGCCGAGCAGCACCCCGGTGCTGGTCAGGATCGCGACCAGGACCGCGACGGCGCCGCGCTCGTCGCGGCGACCACGCAGCCTGCGGGTCAGCCCTGACATGGCATGTACCCCGTTCCGGTCAAGACCTTGCTGGCGGGCAGGCCCACCAGGCCGGTCATCGGCGTGCTGAAGTTCAGGGTGTATCTGACGCTCACGACAGCGTCGGTGGTCTGGGTGGCCCCCACCGGGCAGGCCGTCACGGTCACGGCCGAAGCGGTGAGACCCAGACCGGTCGCGGCTTGCGCCGTCCTGTTCTCTACGTCGGGCAGCCCGAGCGCCGCCAGTCGGCTACCCTCGCGGGCGCCTTGAGTCACTGTTATCTGGGCGTGGAACAGGCGCCCGAAGTCGATGATGCCGAAGACGAGGATGACCAGGAGTGGCAGGACGAGAGCGAATTCCACAGCAGCGGCACCGCGATCGGTACGCTGCGCTTTCGCGGAGATCACGACCCTCATGACTGCCCCCTGACTCGATCTGACCCGATCTGACACAATCGGCGGACCGGACGAATCCGATCCGCCGACGTACTGAACGCAGTTACGGCATCGCGCCCTCGACCAAAGTGAAGGCCCCGTCGACCTTGATCCCAAGCGCGGTCACGGCCACCACGATGATGCCGGCGATCAGGGCCACCATCAGGCCGTACTCGACCGCGGTTGCGCCACGCTCGCTGTCCTTACGGTTCTCCCGCACGCCGTGAAGCCCGGTCTGCAGTGCAACGAACATCTTCATGAAGAACTGATCCATGATTACCCCTTCAAAGGTGTGAGGCCCTATGCCCCGTCGGGTCAACGCTGCGTTGATCCGTGTGTCGATAGCCTGTGGGAGTTCGCTTGAGCGGGCTAGCGGGCGATCGGTCAGCGTTGGCGTGATCGATCGACGGAGGTCTGTCGGCCGAACGGTTGACGTGTCAGCCGAACGGCTGCAATGCGCTCATCGCCATTCCCGGCCCGGCAGTTGGCCTACTCACGAAATTGGTCTTTTCGCATCCGACCCACCGTGCTGTGCAGCCAGCGTCGAGGCGGTTGCTCGGCGTGTATGGGGAGGCAGTGGGACCCGACCGGCTGACCGAGACCGCCGGAAAGGTCGATGACGACGAGGTGACCAGCCCGGTCGAGTCCGGCAGGCGGGCATTCGGACACTCCAAAGACTTCCGCGCCGACCTGCCCCAGGTGGTGATCGCGATGGCGGTCACCCGCGACGGGACCCCGGTGCGCTGTCGGACGTTTGCCGGCAACGAGTCTGACACCGCGATCATCCGCACCATCAAGGACGACCTCGCCGGCTGGAACCTGCGTCGGGTGGTGTGGGTCGCCGACCCGCGGGTTCGCCTCCGCGACCAACCGGGCCTACCTCACCAAGGGCGGCGGCACTACATCCACGCCGAGAAGCTCCGCCGCACCAGCAACGAGGCCGCCGCCGCGCTCGCCCGGCAGGACGGTACCGCACCGTGGCCGGCAACCTGCGCGTCAAGGAAGTCGCCGTCACGCCCGGCGGCGACGGCGACGGCCACGGCGGGGCCCGCGCGCAGCGGTTCGTGATCTGCCACAACCCCGAACAAGCCGACCGCGAGGAGCAGGTCCGCGCCAACCTGATCGCCCACCTGACCAAGCTGATCGACGGCTCCGACGCATGGACCGCCGCCAGGCGCTCGGAGTTCACCGGGTCGTTGAAGCCCAAGCCCCCGCTGCGCCGTCACCTGCGCCGCACCAAGACCGGCCTGCTGCGTATCGACGCCACCGCGGCCAAGCGTGAGTCCCACCTGGACGGCAAGTGGCTGCTCCGCACCTCCGATGCCACGCTGACCCCCGAGGACCTGGCCGCGACCTACAAGCAGCTGCTGGCCGTCGAGCGAGGCTGGAGGGACATGAAGGGCGCCCTGACCAGGAGGACGAAATCCTCGCTTCCCAGGCCGGTCGCCTGAGCCTGATCAGTGGGGGATGGCTTTCGATGTTCGGGTCCACAAGGTGGTACCGCTCCTTCAGCCGAACGGCCCAAGGCGCCTGGGACTCGTCGAACTCCGCGCCGATGGCAGTGCTCACCACAATCACGAAGGCGACGGCGAGCAACCATCCTATGATCGCGATCGTGATGCCGAACAGGCCGAATTCTTCGGTGTACCGCTCGACCAGCGGCGGCATGTAGATCGTCGTTGCCGCGCCGAAGATCGCGGTAGCCGTCGCCGCGATCCCCCCGGCTACCAGAAGGCGACGCCAGTGCACTTGACGATTCAGGAGCAGGTACGGGATTGACGTCCACAACACCACACCCGTCGCTGCTGAGAGCGGGAGAGCCAGCAGCCAGTCGAACGGCAGATGGCGGACAAGGCTCCGGATGCCATAGAGCACCAGCACCTCCGCCAGCAAAGCGAAAGAGACCGGCAGCCGCGAACAACCCACCGCGGACGCCCGCCTTCTCCACACCCCAGGCTGCGCGGTACATCGTCTGCATCCGGCGGGTGAACGAGACGCCCGAGAATACGAGCAGGACCGCGCTGAAGACACTGACGCTGCTCGATGCATCGTCGGGGATATCGAAGAGCCGCTGGACCGCGGTAGCGGAGTCACCCGCGAGCCCGAATCTCGCGATGATCGTCTGAGCGACCAAGTCCGTCTCGTCGACCGGCGCCAAGGTCGAGATCAGGATGAGCAGCGGGATGAGCGCAGTGAACGCCTGCGACGAGAGAACGAGGCAGCGGTCGATCCCCGCCATGGAGATGAAGCGATAGATGCAACGTCCCAGGAACGATCCCCCCACGCGTTGGGCGAGTGCCGCGAGGTCATCTGACTGGAGGGCCACGGGTTACCCAACCGTCGACACGAGTGGCGCCGAGCCGTCGAGAAGAGTGATCGTGCCCGTTTCCTGGCGTCGCACCCCCAGCCTCAGCACCCGGCTGTCGCGCACTGCGCCTGCACGGGCAACGACATCACGGAGTCCTTCCGCGCGTACCATTAGGCCTTCTTGTCGCGGGCCCGGACGAGTGAGTCGGCAACAGCGGGCCTCCCGGTCTCGGTCTCGGTCTCGGTCTCGGTCTCGGTCTCCGGGAGAAGCCGCACAGCAGCCGCGACGAGCACCATCGAGAAGATGGAGATCAGGATCGCCGCTCCTACAGCGGGCAGGAAGCCGTCGACACTGAGGTAGCTCGTGAAGGCGGACACGCCCCAGACGAGGAGCCCGTTTACCCCGAGCGTCAGCGCCGCCAGGAGCAGGAACCCTCGAGGCGTCGGGAGGAATTGGACGATCAATTGCAGGGCTACGTCGGCCAGCGCGATGAGCACCGCGACCCAAAGGGCGGCGAACACGCCGCCTTCGAGCGAGACGTCGGGCATCACCCAGGCCGTCAGAGCGACTGCACCGGCCAAGAGCAGCCAACGAATCAAGGCCGACAACCACACCATCGTGTCCCCTTGTCATCCTCTGTTGCGTACACGATCCTTCGATATTAGGCACGCAGTCATCCCCCGCGAAGGATGAACTACGCGCGACATCGAACGCACGCGATTGCCAGTATCATCCGGTGATGAGCGTCGAGCCGTCGCACGGTGAGCCCGGACGGGAAGCCGCTCCCGGACTTGGCGCCCTTCTGCACAACCCGAGTTATCTCGCGCTACTGCTCGTGGCGGCGCTGTTGGGATCCCGCTTTCCCTCATCGCGTCCGGCTTCTTGGCAGCAGTGCACCAGCTCGAGCACCTGGTCTGGGACACCCTGCCGTCGAATCTGGGGTTCGACGTCCTTCGGCCTGTGGCCCCATTGTCACGATCGGACTGTCCGGGGTGCTTGTTGCACTCACGGTGTGAAAGGCGACCGCGCCCGACCACGCGCTGTCGACGACCGGGGAGCTGCAGCATCGACCCTGCCGCGAACCCTATCCCCGGCGCTTGCGCGCGTCCGACCTCGACCATGCTCGGCGACAGATCGATGCCGACCAGGTCGATGAACCCTTCGAGCAACGACCGTTCAGGCGGCTTTCGGGTGAGTTCGTTGGTCATGGAGTCCCCACCAGCGGAAAGCTGGCCAATTTGGTCCAGATTGCCTCCCCCGGCTCCGTTTGAGCCATGAGCGTCACTTCCCTGGCGCACCCGCGGATCGGCACGAGTTCTTCGACCGTCCGCTCCGCAGCTTTCATCTCCGTCAGGTCGCAACCATTAGCGATCGTCAGGTGAGGAACCACATCGGGGAACTGGCCCGCGAACGGCGGAAAGCCGGGAAACGCTCCGTAGACGAGTTCTGTGAGGGCTCGGAACGGCTGAGGATCCTCCGGCGCGAGCCACAACACGTCGTCGTCGAACCATGCTGTGTGCGTCAACTTGACGTCGAACGCCCTCACCCCGGCGAAGATCTGCCGGAGCCGGGTCAGGACCGTCGAGTCGATCTGAACCGGAGCCATGAACGGGAAAAGCACCGTGAAGTGAGCCGGGACGCCGAGCCGGGCGTTGGCGTCGAGGGCGTTGCGGTGCTGCCCAACCGCCCCCTCCGCCTCAGGGATCTCGAGTATCAAGCCGCTCTGCGGGAGCACGTCGCTCACACGCGGAGCCTAGCTGAGGGCTTGGCGTTGACGGAACCCACTCAGCTCGGCAGATGAGCGTGGACTTGGGGAGATCCCGGCCGCCACCCGGCTCCGTGGTTCTCGCGTTGGTCGATAAGGCCCGCGGGCCCGCCCCGTGACACAAAGGCATCCAGCAAGAGGCTGGCTGGACCCCTCTGTCGACCTTGGGTGAGGCACCACGACCGATCTACACCACTCCACGGGACTTGCCCGCCATGTGTATCGACTGAGCGAGCACCTGGAGCTCCAGTGCAGCCTCAAGGCCGCTTCTTGGCGATGCGTGTGGGCTCCCGTGCCAGGGTGGCCGCATGAGTGAGTCAAGCGCCACCCCGTCACCCATCGTCGTGGTTACCGGAGCGAATGGCCTCGTCGGCTCCCGTATCTGCGCGGCGCTGGTCGAACGCGGCGCGTCCGTGCGTGCCGTCGTACGACGACCCGGTACTGCCCCAGCGCTCGCGGGTGTCGAGGAGCGCGTCGGAGACTTCCACGACCCTGACCTTGCAGCGGCCGTGGTCGAGGGCGCGAGCGCCGTCGTCACGACGGTCCACCCAATGGGGACGGACCGCGGGACCCAGCACCGGATCGCAGTCGAGGGCACACCGGTCCTGGCCCGGGCGGCCCGAGACGCGGGCGTCGCGCGGTTGGTCCACATTTCCACCGCCGCCGTCTACGACCGCTCACCCGGGGCGGGTGATGTGGACGAGGGATCGCCGCTGGTCGTCGACGACGCCGACGCCTACGCGGTGACCAAGCGCGACACCGACGCCGCGCTGGCCGAGGTCGCCGGCCTCACCCGCGTGATCCTTCGTCCGCCGGCGATCCTCGGCCCCGGCGGCAGTTCGATCTGGAACTCCGTCCGGCCGACCGTGATTCGCGATGACGAGAAGGCCCGCCACGCCGTCCCCGGGCGGAGCATCGCGTGGGTCCACGTCGACGACCTCGCTGCCCTTGCCGCGGACGTGGCTTCGGGTCGCGTTGAGACGTCGACCGACCCCGGTCGCGGACCGGTCGCGGGCGCATGCACTGTCGTCAACGTCGCAGCTGGCCCGGCCACTGCTCGTGACTACTACGAGACGGTGACCGGGGCTCTCGGCGTCGAGCCGGTCTGGGACGACGCTCCCGCGTGGACCGGCCGGGTCCTGGCCGGGCGCGCCCATGGGTGGGGCTGGTCCCCGGCGGTGGTGCTCACCCAGGCGCTGGCGGAGATCGACGAGGGGCTGCGCGCCTAGCTTTCGCGACGGCGCTGCCCGACCTGGCCGACCGTCCTGCTCCTATAGCGCTCATCGGCAGATCGCGACTTTGGGCAGTGGCGGAGCCAGACCGGGCTATTGCGGCGGTAGGACGCACCTGCGGCACAGATGCGATGCTGCTCGCGCTAGCGCGTCGTGTTCCTCAGTTCCGGATGTACGAACGCGACCCCGACGACGTACACGCCGACCTCGCGCTCCTCGCCAACGCAGGCATGGACATCGTCGTGGTGACAGCGGACCAGGGACTCGCCGCGGGCCGCCTCCGGGCCAGGCACTACCACCGGGAGCGTTGCGCGGTCAGTCTGGCGGACTGCGTTGCCGCGGCCGCCGCGCTCGGCCAGGCTCACCCCTGGCGACATCAGACCCCGCCCTCGCGGGGTTGGTCCGCGCCGAAGGTGGCAAGGTACACCCACTCGCGGACAGCAAGGGCGTGCAGCCGTAGCTCACCGGTCCCTCCGGTGTTGGTTAGGAGTCTGCGACGTGCGAGAGGCCAACGGACTCGATTGCCTCGTCCACCCAGCCTCGGGTCAGCCCCCGGCTTCCGACAGCATGGCAAGCACCAGTTTCCGCGCGTCGTCGGCGTGGCCCAGGGTGAGTGCCTGCTGGGCCAGCGTGGCGAAGCGGTCTCGCGCGAGCTGGGCGCCAGGCGTGGCCTCCCCGGCCGGCGGGCACACGCGAAGCAACGGCTACGTGATCGACGCTCCACAGATGTGGTCTGTCCGGCTTGCCTGGTCCGAAGGCTTCCACCGCGGCAAAACGCGGCGCTGTCGTCAGCCGCAGGGTCGCGTCGGCGCCAAGACAGTGCGCATCGATCACGCGCCCCCATGATGGGACTCACACCGAACGCTGAGGACGAGATGCGAGACGATGCGTGGCACCGGACTGATCCCGCAGGGAAACGTACTCGGGAGGTGGGCTGATGATCAGGTCGACGGTCGCCGTCGCGGAGCTGGGCACCATCCTTGGGATCTGGGCCCACCCCGACGACGAGGCGTACCTGTCCGGTGGCCTGATGGCGCTGGCCCGCGACGCCGGATCGCGGGTGGTGTGCGTGACCACCCCCCGCGGCGAGCTCGGCACACCCGACCCAGTCGCTTGGCCGCCGCAGCGGCTGGCCGCCGAACGCACCGTTGAGCTGGCACGCTGCTTGGGGATCCTCGGGGTCACCGAGCACCAGTGGCTCGGGTATCGGGACGGCGAGTGTGCGGCTGTGCGCGCGTCAGACGCGGTCGGGCAGCTCTGCGAGGTGATCGAACGGGTACGCCCTGACACCGTGCTGACCTTCGGCCCGGACGGGATCACAGGTCACCCGGACCACCAGGTGGTGTCGGCGTGGGCCACCGCGGCGTTCGAACGTGTCACCCGGTCCGGGGCGCGGCTGCTGTACGCCGCGATCGCCGAGCGGCGGGTGCCACAGTGGACGGCTCTCGGCGAGAGCCTGGGCGTGTACCCGGCTGGTTACCCGGTCACCACGCCCACTGGCCGGCTCGCGGTCGACCTGGTACTGGACCCGGAGGCTGCAGCCCGCAAGGTCCGGGCGTTGGCGCACAGACGACCCAGACGGCCGGGCTTCTCGCCACCCTCGGAGTGGAGTGCTACACGGCGTGGGTCGGCGACGAGTCCTTCGCCGTGCCGGCGCGCGGCTGACCCCGGCAACGTCATCATCGGGTGCGGTTCCGCTCGATCGCCCGAGAGGCTACCGGCCGAGCTACGTCGCCGAGCTGGTCCCGGACCTGGATCCCAGCGCTGGACGGGTGGGTTACGCACTGGGTGCACAGCCGGCGAGAGGCGGCCATCCGGCAGGTGATGACCGACGCCGGGTTCACCCGGTTCCGCCGCGCCGCGCAGACCGCGAACCGCGATGCGCATCGTGCTTGCATGTGCCCTAGCACACTTGATAGCGACGACGCCCAACAGGCGGTACTTGAAGCAGTCGATAGTGCGAACGCCGAACGTGCTGACAAGTTGACCGGACTGCGCGAGTAGTGATCATTGACGCGTCCTTGGCCATCGACGCGGTGGCCGACGCGGGGCCGCGCGGTGTGGCGGCGCGGGCGGCTTGGCTGGTCTGACAGCGGCCGAGCCGCTCCTCGCGCCCGGTCACTTGGCCTTCGAGATCGTGTCCGGGTTGGGCGCTGCCGCGAACTGGCCACATCACCCGTTGCAGCCAGCAGACTTGGCGGAGGCGCTCCAAGTGGCCGAGGCCCTCGAGATCGTCATCGAGGCGACCCCGTGGCCGGACGTGCAACGGGCATGGGCACTCGCGCAGGGGTCGGTGCGCTACGCGGATGCCATCAACGTCGCCGCCGCTGAACGGCACGGAACTGCGCTGCTCACCGCCGATGGCCAGATCAAACGGTCGGCGCGCACATGACATGCGAGATCATCATCGTCTGAATACGTCTCCCTGCCTCTCATGCAGTGCTCGGGACGTGCCATCGAAGGAGATCGAAACGATCAACAGGAACCCTGTGGGAGAACTGCTGGAGCGGGGAGCCCGGGCCCTCCCCGCAGCCGATGAGGAACGCAGACACGGCTGGTGGTTGCGGCACACCGACAGCAGCATGTGGTGGTCCGGCGCCGCGCTGGCTCACGCGCCAAGCCAGGTCGTACCGCTGGAGCTGGGTGTCAACTCTACGGAGAAGTTCTACGTGAACCGCGGCGTGCCGGCACGCTTCCAGGTCTGCGCCGACTGCCCACCTCGGCTGGACACCACGCTGGCCCGACGGGGTTACCGATTGGAGTGCCCGATGTCTCTACTGGTCGCTGAGGCCGAGGACATCACCGACCGGTTATCGGCGGCTTCCCTGCGGGTTCACGTCACGAACTGTCCCGGCCCTGCATGGTTCGCGATCTGGCACGCGGTCAGCGCAGCCGAAAGCCCTCCGGAGCCGGAGCGGCGTTTGCTGCAACGCGTTCAACCTCCTAGTGCCTACCTGACCGTCTTCGACTCCGACCAGCCGATCGCGGTAGGTCGAGCGGTCGCTGACACCGGCTGGACCGGCGTGTTCGGTATGGCGACGCTGCCCGCCGCTCGCGGGCGTGGTGCCGGGAGGTGTGTACTTTCCGCGATCTCCGCCTGGGCCGTGAGCCAGCACGCACCCCGGATGTACCTCCAGGTGGAAAGGGACAACGTCGCAGCCAGAGGTCTCTACGAGAGCGCCTGCTTCACGGAGATCGCGACGTATCACTACCGTCTTCAAAGCTCTCTGTGACGACGGCGACCTGTCATGGTCATGTCCGCATCTGCGGCGCACGGCGAACTGGTTGGTTCGCCGGCTGGTCAGACATCGACAGCCAGGCGGATAGTCACCATGTCGCCTACCTCAACCATCAATGGCCGAAAAGTGCATCGACGTTCGGTAGCCGTTCGAACCGGGAGAACGTCCCCGCGTCAGCGATTTCCTTCGCGGCCTGCAGGAATCCACCCCATGCGGTCCGCGCGAGCGTGCCCCCCACGCTGATCCGCCGTACACCCAACTGTGCCGCCTCCGCAACGTTGGTGAACGGAGCGTTGATCAGCAGGTTCACCGGTTTGGGTGACACCGCGGAGACAATCGCGGCGACGTGCTCGACCGTTTCGATCCGTGGAGCGTAGAGGCAGTCGGCGCCAGCTTCGGCGTACGCGCGCAGCCTTCGGATCGTCTCGTCGATGTCGGGACGCCCGCACACGAACCCCTCGGATCGACCGGTGAGAACGATCACCGTGCCGCTTTCGTCGATCGCTCGTCGGGCGGCTCTCACACGCTCCACAGCCAGTTCGAACTCGAAGAGCGGATCAGCCTCGTCGCCCGAGGAGTCCTCGATGGAGAGCCCGGCGATCCCCGTCTCCGCGGCCAATTTCACGTTCGCTCCGACTTGCTGCGGATCTACCGCGAAACCGCCTTCGAAATCTGCGTTCACCGGCACCTTCACGGCGTCTACGACGACCCGTAGATGCTCGAGCACCTCTTCGAGTGGGACCTGGCTGTCCGCGCGACCCAACGTCCATGCCAGCCCGGAACTGGTCGTCGCCAACGCCTTGAACCCCATCTGTTCCAGGGCCCGCGCGCTCCCCACGTCCCATGGGTTCGGCATCACGAAGCACCCCGAGGAGTGCAGGCGGTGGAATGCGGCGATCCGATCGTCATGCACGTTCATGCCACACCTCGTCAACGGGCCGGGAGTCCGCAAACTCTAGTCCGATCCGGGTCACCTGTTGCGAGGGCGGCTGATACATGCCCGGACCGGTTGCGTTCGCGGCGATCCTGGCTCGAAGATTCCGTTTGGCGGCAGGGCCTGGCCCGAGTGGCCCGTCGTACGGACAGCGCGGCCGAGCAAATACGCCCCCGACGACAAACTGGATGGTTGTTCGCCAGGGGGTATGCACGCTGTCTAGGCGGCATAGATCAGTCGCAAGAAGGTGATTGCGAGTGTGGCTCGGCGTCCTGAGGGGCCACACTGCGCACTCGGTCGAGTGTGGCCTCTGCTCCACGTCAAGAAGGTCGCGCTCCCACGCCTTTTCAGGGGCTCAGCGGTCGAGGAACGTGCACACGCAGGCCTTGTTGCCCTCAGGGTCGGCCAGGACGACGTACGACGGGGCTTGCTCGTCGTCGACCACTGACCCACCAGCGGCGACCGCGGCCGCGATGCGTTGCTCGGCGACGTCGTGCGGCACCCACAGGTCGACATGGAAGCGCTGACGCGGAGTCTCGTGGGCGTCGATGTGCTGGAACCAGAGCAGGGGCACCCGCGCACTGGGATCGACAACGTCGTCGCCCCTGAGTGAGTCGGGACTCCCGGTGAGCAAGGTGGCCCAGAAGGGTCCGACGGCGGCGAGGTCGGCGGTGT
>Ga0209587_1000475_pt1 | contig 19740 bp, 18 predicted proteins | sample NGEPerD_2_FD_184512 | JGI IMG/M metagenome (GOLD analysis project Ga0209587, IMG submission 184512) | Arctic peat soil microbial communities from the Barrow Environmental Observatory site, Barrow, Alaska, USA - NGEE PermafrostL1-D... | ecosystem: Environmental > Terrestrial > Soil > Wetlands >... | reverse complement strand
CCAACAGGGCCAACCAAGGACCCAGTGGAAAAGCCGGACAGACCGGCGGTTACCTCACGCCCTCACGGCAACGACCGGATCAGAATGGCACTCACTCACCTGCGAATACTTAGTCGGTGGATCGAGGTTCAGGGATGGCACCCTCGATCCGTCTGTCGATACCCTAGGGGGTATGGTACGCGGATCGGAAGGTGACGGCTTCCCTGGATCTTGCTTGGCGAGCCCGGAAGGACCTTCGCCCCTGTGAAGAGTGGCATCGAAGAGCGAGGCTGGCACTGAAGGCTTTGACGAGGGCAACGGCAAGAAAGAGGACATGTACCAGATACTGAGCAAGGTCGACTATTCAGATGACGTGTTCATGCAGGTCATCGAGGCTCCGGCGGTCGCCGCAGCGTGCCAGGCGGGACAGTTCATCATCCTGATGATCCACGAAGAGGGCGAGAGGATCCCGCTCACCATCGCCGATTTCGACCGCGAGGCAGGCACGATCACCATCGTGGTCCAGGCGGTCGGCACGTCGACGCGGCATCTGCAGACGCTGGGCAAGGGCGACTCGCTCACCAGCTTCATCGGTCCACTGGGCCAGCCGAGCGAGATCGAGAAGGTGGGCACGGTCATCTGCGCCGGCGGCGGGGTCGGCGTGGCGCCGATCTATCCGATCGCCAGGGCGCTCAAGGAAGCCGGCAACGAGGTCATCTGCATCATGGCCGCACGCAACGAGAGCCTGCTGTTCTGGGAGGACAAGTTGCGGGAGGTCAGTGACGAGCTCATCGTCACGACCGATGACGGCAGCCGTGGCCGCAAGTGCCTGGTCACCGAGCCGCTCAAGGAGCTCTGTGAAGCCGGCGGCATCGACCTCGTCTATGCCATCGGGCCAGGCGTCATGATGAAGTTCTGTGCGAAGACCACGGAGGCGTATGGCGTGAAGACGCTCGTCAGCCTCAACTCGATCATGGTCGACGGAACCGGCATGTGTGGCGGCTGCCGGGTCAGCGTCGGAGGCGAGACCAAGTTTGTCTGCGTGGACGGGCCGGAGTTCGACGGGCACAAGGTCGACTTCGATCTGCTGATGTCCCGCCAGCGGCAGTACCTCAAGCAGGAGAAGGCTTCGTTGGACGCCTATCTGTCCCACGCGACTGTGCCGGATGAGCCTGTGCCGGATGAGCCTGTGCCGGATGCGACTGCGTGCAACAGGGCGGTGACTGCAGGTGTCTGACGTCACGAAGACCGTCCACGGCGACCGTCCGGCGAGGAAGCCAAAGGCGCCGAAGATACCCCGCACGGATATGCCCTGCCAGCCCGCGAAGCAGCGGGCGGTCAACTTCGAGGAAGTGACTCTGGGCTACGACGCGGACATGGCCATGCTCGAGGCCAGTCGGTGCCTGCTGTGCAAGAAGCCCAAATGCGTCCTCGGTTGCCCCGTGGGCATCGACATCCCCGCTGTCGTCAGGATGATTGCGGCCGGCGATCCTGCCGGCGCCATCGCCAAGCTCAAGGAGACCACCAGCTTCCCGGCCGTCTGCGGCCGCGTCTGTCCCCAGGAAGAGCAGTGCGAACAGCTCTGCGTCCTCGGCGTGAAGCAGGAGCCGGTCGCCATCGGGCGCTTGGAGCGCTACGCGGCCGACTGGGAATTCGCCCATGGCGCCACTGGCAAGGATGCTGCCACCACACCGCAGATGGCGCCGAGGAAGGGCAAGCACGTGGGCGTGGTCGGCTCCGGCCCCGCTGGCCTGACCTGCGCCGGCGAGCTGGCCAAGATGGGCTATGACGTCACCCTCTATGAGGCCCTTCACAAACCGGGAGGGGTGCTGGTCTACGGCATCCCCGAGTTCCGGCTGCCCAAGGCGATCGTGGCCCGGGAGTGCGAATACGTCGAGTCCCTGGGCGTGAAGTTCAAGATGGATCACGTCATCGGGCGCACCTTGACGGTTGACCAGATGCTCGCCGACGGCCATGACGCCATCTTCCTGGCGAACGGCGCAGGACTGCCTTCGTTCATGAACATCCCGGGCGAGAACCTGAACGGCGTCTACTCCGCAAACGAGTTCCTCACAAGGTCGAACCTGATGAAGGCCTACCGATTCCCTGAGTACGACACCCCGATCGCGGTCGGCAAGAGGGTCGCCGTCATCGGCGGCGGCAATGTGGCCATGGACGCGGCTCGTACCGCCCTGCGACTGGGAGCCGAGGTGCACCTCATCTACCGCCGCACCCTCGACGAGATGCCGGCCCGCACTGAGGAGATCCACCACGCGGAAGAGGAAGGCATCGTCTTCGACCTGTTGGCCAACCCGACGCAGATCATCGGCGATGCCGATGGCTGGGTCAAGGAGATTGAGGTCATCGACATGGAGCTGGGTGAACCGGACGAGAGCGGTCGCCGGCGCCCCGTGCCTGTTGATGGCTCCGAGAGGCGCATCCCCGTCGACGTGGTGATCGTCTCGGTCGGCACCAATGCCAACCCGCTGCTGACAAAGAGCACCAGTGGACTTGATCTCACCAAGTGGGGCAACATCGTCGCCGACGAGCACACTCTGGCAACCAGCAAGGAGCGCGTGTTCGCGGGCGGCGACATCGTCACGGGCGCCGCCACGGTCATCCTGGCGATGGGCGCCGGCAAGACAGGAGCGCGCTCCATCGACCGCTATCTGCAGGGCCAGCCTCTGCTGAGCGCGGAAGAGGCGGAAGAGGAGGAAGCGATCAAGGGCTCCTCGCACCAGACTGCAGTGGCCTCCTGATCTGACTGACCGCGGCAAGGCCCCTGAACTGCGTATACGCGGATCGGGGGCCTTCGTTGTCTCGCGGCGTGGCTGATCTTCTGATCTGCCTGCGATGGCTGATGCGGGGGCATGTTCTATCAGTCAGGGGCGGGGTAATCTGTGCCGACGGGAATCGCCAGGATGAATCCGGTCGGGCCTGATCGGGGGCCGGCCCCCCGAGAGGAACGCCAATGCGCACTGACGCTTCCACGGGTCCGCTGACCCAGGTCAGCCTGGTGGCGCCGATCACCGGGCTGCTCGTCCCGATAGAGCAGGTGCCAGACCCTGTCTTCGCCCAGAAGATGATCGGCGAGGGGATCTCGATCGATCCGCTCAGTGACACGTTGCTTGCCCCCTGCGATGGTGTCGTCGCCACGCTTCACCCGTCGCACCATGCGGTCACGATCCGCACCACCGAGGGGCTCGAGGTGCTGCTGCACATCGGTCTGGACACCGTCCAGATGCGCGGCGAGGGCTTCACGGCGAGGGTCTCGGTCGGAGACAACGTCAAGACCGGGGACGCGCTCATCACTTTTGACCTCGACAAGGTCGCCACGAACGCGAAAAGCCTTCTGACCCAGATGGTGATCGCGAACTCGGACCTTCTGACCTCCTTCACCGCGCGGACCGGCATGGTCACCGCGGGGGCTGACGTCGCCGCAGAGCTGAGTGTTGCGGGGGGCGAGGTGGCGGAGTCTGCGACCCAGGGCAGGAGCGTCACGTCGGATGCCATCCTCGTGCCGAACCTGACGGGCCTGCACGCGCGTCCAGCGGCCGTGCTCGCCAACATGGCGAAGAAGTTCAACAGCCGGATCCAGCTCCAACGAGGCGAGAACCAGGCCAACGCAAGAGCGTCGTCGGCGTCATGGGCCTCGAAGTCGGCTATGGCGACAAGGTCCAGCTCGTCGCGAACGGTCGGGATGCCGAGCTCGCCGTCGCTGAGCTCGCCGCTGCCATCGCGGACGGGCTCGGTGAGGAAGGTGCCGTCCCCATCTCCGAGGCGGAGAGCGACGCCGCGTCAGCGTCGTCGAAGCCGGCTCCGCGGCCGCGTTCGGACGATCCGGACGTCCTGCTCGGTTCCTCTGCCTCCCCGGGGCTCGGTGTCGGCATCGTGGTGCAGGTTCGTCACCAGGACATCACCGTTGTCGAGGAGGCAACGGACCGACACCAGGAGCGCCGCACGCTCAACAAGGCGATCGACCGTGCCGGAGTCCAGCTCCAGGCGCTCGAGGACCGGCTGAAGCGCGAGGCGGACCCCAGCAAGGCCGCCATCTTCGCCGCGCACCAGGAGATCCTGGGCGACCCGGACCTGATGGATATCGCCGCGAGCGCGATCGACAAGGGCAAGAGCGCGGCTTTCGCCTGGAGACGCGCCTATCTGGTGTATGCCGACCAGCTCGCCGGGCTGAAGAACGAGGTGCTCGCCGGGCGAGCCAACGACGTCCGCGACGTCGGTCAGCGCGTCCTGGAGGAGATCACCGGTCAACGTAGTGAGAAGGCCGAGCTCCCCGCCGGGTCGATTCTCATCGCTGAGGACCTCACCCCGTCCGACACGGCCACGCTCGACCGGACCAAGGTCGTCGGGTTCTGCACCACCGGGGGCGGCGCGTCGTCCCACGTGGCGATCATCGCGCGGTCCCTCGACATCCCGGCGGTGGCCGGCATCGAGCCTCGCGCCCTGGACATTCTCGACGGCACCCGGGTCATCCTCGACGGCGCCAGAGGGACCCTGCGCCTCAACGCCTCCGATGCCGAGGTCGAGCGGATCAAGGGACGCCAGGCCCGCCAAGCCGAGCGTCGCGCCGTCGAGCTCGCCGCGATGAACGAGCCGACCGACACCTCCGACGGTCACCACATGGAGATCGTCGCGAATATCGGCGGCGTCGAGGACGCTCAGAATGCCATGACCAACGGAGCCGACGGCGTTGGCCTGCTGCGTTCCGAGTTCATCTTCATGGGTCGGGCGTCCGCGCCCACCGAGGACGAGCAGACTCAGATCTACCGCGACATTGCGGGGTCCCTGGCGCCCGGCCAGCCACTCGTCATCCGGACTCTCGACGTCGGCGGAGACAAGCCGCTGCCGTACCTGCCGATGGCGCGCGAGGACAACCCCTTCCTCGGCCAGCGTGGCATCCGGGTCGGACTGGACCGTCCGGAGATCCTCCGCACCCAGGTGCGGGCGATCCTTCGCGCCGCCGACGCAGGCGCCCGGATTCATGTCATGTTCCCGATGATCGCGACGATGCAGGACTGGCGGCTGGCCAAGGCTGTGTTCGAGGAGGAACGGGAACGTCTCGGCGTGGCCCCCATCCCCGTGGGCATCATGGTCGAGGTCCCGTCGGTGGCCGTGATGGCCCGGCAGTTCGCGGCAGAGGTGGACTTCTTCTCGGTCGGGACCAACGACCTCACCCAGTACACCCTGGCGATGGATCGTGGGCACCCGCAGCTGGCTCCGCAGGTGGACGGGCTCAACCCCGCGGTGCTCCGGCTGATCGCCCAGAGCGTGACCGCGGCACACGCCGCCGGTCGCTGGGTCGGAGTCTGTGGCGGTATGGCGTCCGACCCGCAGGCCGTCCCGCTGCTGGTCGGCCTCGGTGTTGACGAGCTCAGCGTGAGCGTTCCGGCGATTCCCAGCGTCAAGGCGCAGATCCGTCTTCTCTCGCTCGTCACCTGCGAGGACCTGGCAGCTGCCGCGCTCGAACTGGACTCCGCTGCCCAGGTCCGCTCGCTCGTGCCGCTCGACGACGACACCACGACATCTGACTGCTCCTGAACCGCCCTTCCCTCTCCGTTCACCAAAGGAACCACTGATGGCAACCGTGACGGCCCAGGAGCCGACCAGTCCGCAGACGCCACAGCGCGACAGTCTCGGCAGCAGGGTCTTCGGCTTCATGCAGAAGCTCGGCAAGTCGCTCATGCTTCCGGTGGCGGTGTTGCCGGTCGCCGGCATCCTGCTCGGCGTGGGCGGAGCCGTCCTCAACGGCGCCAAGCAGAACAACTGGGACCTGGCGCCGTTCGTGCGCATCACCCTGGAGATCATGCGGGCCTCCGGCGACCCGATCTTCGGGGCCCTGCCGCTGATCTTCGCCATCGGAGTGGCGCTCGGCATGGCCAAGAACGACGGCGTATCGGCCCTCGCTGCGACCGTCGGCTACCTGGTGATGATCGCGACGATGGGCGTCATCGGCGTCGAACGCGGGGTCATCGTCCTCGCGGCCTATCCGATACAGGAGGGTGATCCAGAACCCTTCACCATGCTGGGGATCCCGACGGTGAGCACGGGGGTGTTCGGAGGCATCATCGTCGGACTCGTCGCAGGGCTGCTGTTCAACAAGTACTACCGGATCTCCCTGCCGCCATACCTCGGGTTCTTCGCCGGCAAGCGCTTCGTGCCGATCGTCACCGCCTTCGCTGCCATCATCATCGGCGTCATCCTCAGCTTCGTCTGGCCGCCCATCCAGAACGTCATCGACAGCTTCTCGGTCTGGGCCTCGGGCAGCTCGGCTCCGTTGGCCGTGTGGATCTACGGGACCGTTGAGCGATCCCTGCTTCCGTTCGGTCTGCACCACATCTGGAACGCGCCGTTCTTCTATGAGGTGGGGTCCTGCACGAACGCGCTCACCGGGGCGACAGACCATGGCTGGCTGACCTGTTTCCTGGACGGCGACCAGAACGCCGGCAAGCTCGGCGGCGGCTTCCTGTTCAAGATGTTCGGGCTTCCCGGCGCGGCGCTCGCCATCTGGCGGACCGCCAAGCCAGAGAACCGGGTCCGCGTGGGCTCGATCATGCTTTCAGCGGCGCTCACCTCCTTCCTCACCGGCATCACCGAGCCGCTCGAGTTCGCCTTCCTGTTCGTCGCCCCGGTGCTGTACGGGGCCCACATCATCATGGCCGGGGCCGCATTCCCGCTGATGTATGTCCTCGGCGGCCGTTTGGGGTACACGTTCTCGCACGGCTTCATCGACTATGCCCTCTATTTCCCTCTTGCGGCCAAACCGTGGCTGGTGCTGGTCCTCGGCCCGCTCTACTTCGCCCTGTACTACGTGGTGTTCCGGACACTCATCGTCAGGCTGAATCTCAAGACACCTGGCAGGGAGGCCGAGGAGGTCAGCCGCGAGGACGCGATCGAGGATGCCGCGCACGGGTTCGCCCAGCAGCTCGTGCTCGCGTTCGGCGGGAAGAGCAACATCAAGGACCTCGACGCCTGTATCACCCGGCTGCGGGTCGGCGTGGTGGACGTCAGGAAGGCCGACCAGGCCAAGCTGAAGGCCCTCGGTGCCGCCGGGGTGCTGCTCGTGGGGAGCAACATGCAGGCCATCTTTGGGACCAGGTCGGAGAACCTCAAGACCGATATGGAGGAGTACCTCAAGATCGCCGGGGACGAGGCCGAGCTGACTGCGGCGACGATCCCGGACGTCTTCTACGAGACCAAGCAGATCCAGCCCAAGCTGCGTGACCCAGAGGCTCCGCAGAAGGCGCGCGACTACATCGCGGGGCTCGGAGGCGCCGGCAACATCGTCAAGGTCGAGTCGGCCGCCGAGACGCGGCTGCGCGTTGTCGTTCGCGACTCCTCGGACGTCGACGAGGCTGCCCTCCGGTCGGCCGGCATCGACGGCGTGGTCGCCGTGGGTGACGGCACCCTGCACCTGATCGCCGGGCTCAACGCCGACCAGTATGCGGCGGAGATGCGCGGCCAGCTGGCCAGGGGGCTCGAGCGCGTCTGAGGCGCGTGGGTGCCCGCACCCTGAGTAGGGGCGATGGAGTACGAGTCGCCGTCAAGCCCGGTCAACGAGTCGCTCGGGCACGTTCATCAGGGACCCGTCAGCGAGTCTCTCGGTCACGTTCCTCAGCAACCCTCAGGTTGTTCTCGTCGCGCTCTGGACATGTCCGTCCGGCTGGATGGATACCCTCAGAGACTTCGACTGAGGAGCGCACAATGTTCGAGCGAGTACTGCTTGCGGTGGATCGCTCTGAGTGTTCAGAGCGAGCGATTCTGGTGGCGGGCGAGCTGGCCAAGAGGTTCGGGAGCGAAGTACTGGTCTTGAATGTTCGCGAGGTGATACTCATGACAAGGTCAAGCCCAATACCGAAGGAAACTTCCCTTCAGAGCCTGGAACTCGTGCAGCAAGTCGCCGAGCGGTTGACCAACGACGGGGTGAATGCGCGCGGAGAGAGTGCCAGCGCCGTTCAAAGTGGAGCCGCAAAGGAAATCCTGGACGAAGCAAAGAAGTTCGGCGCGGATCTCATCGTCATGGGGACTCGTGGCCACTCCGAGCTCACGGGCCTACTGCTTGGCAGCGTGGCCAGCAAGGTCCTTCATCACGCGGCGTGCCCGGTAACGGTCGTGCGATAGCCGGTGCATGACGTCGTCACCAGGACCAGCAGTCTCGTGCTATTGCCGAGGTGGTCCCGGCGGGTCTAGCGCCCTTCGTATCGATTTTCCGTTACGGCCTAGAAGTCGCAGTGGATGGGACACCGCCGGGCCGTCGTCGAGGAGGTTGTCGCCATGTCTGAGCCCCCGGAGTCGCTCCCGAAGCAACCCGCCAAAAAGCCCGCGAAGCACCTGCACGGCGGTGTCGATCTCGAGCGCGAGGGCGCCGAGTACTTCGATAAGCGCCAGCTGGAGGGCGGCGTCGCCGGGTGGGTGTTGTTGGCCGGCCTCGGTGTCGCCTACGTCATCTCCGGTGACTTCGCAGGCTGGAACTTCGGCCTCGGTCAGGGCGGCTGGGGCGGTCTGCTCATCGCAACAGTTCTCATGGCCACGATGTACCTCTTCATGGTCTTCGGGCTCGCAGAGCTGTCGTCGACGATCTCCACCACCGGCGGGGGATACGCGTTCGCCCGTCGGGCGATGGGCCCCTGGGGTGGGTTTCTCACCGGCACCGCCATCCTCATCGAGTACGCCATTGCACCGGCAGCCATTGCGAACTTCATCGGCGCCTATGTCAACTCGTTGATAGGGCTTGACGGCTGGTACGTCTATCTATTCTTCTACGCCATCTTCATCGGACTCCACCTGTACGGCGTGGGTGAGGCCTTGAAGCTGATGTTCGCGATCACGGCAGTCGCGGTGTTCGCCCTCGTCGTGTTCGTGGTCGCTGCCATCCCGCAGTTCGACTCGTCGAACCTGAACAACATTCCGGTCGATACCACCGCCATGGGCGCCAGCGCGTTCCTACCCTTCGGGGTGATCGGGATCTGGGCGGCCGTGCCTTACGCCATCTGGTTCTTCCTTGCGGTCGAGGGGGTTCCGCTGGCGGCCGAGGAGTCGAAGAACCCGTCCAAGGACATGCCGCGCGGCATCATCGGCGCGATGCTCGCCCTGATCCTGTTCGCCGGCCTGATCCTCGTCGTCGCCCCTGGTGCCGCCGGCTCGGCCTTCCTCCAGGAGTCGGGCAACCCCCTGGTCGAGGCGCTCGAGGCTCCGCTGGCTTATGGGGGGCAGAACTTCGTCAGCGGGTTCATCAACGTGGTCGGGCTTCTCGGGCTGATCGCCAGCTTCTTCTCGATCATCTACGCCTACTCGCGCCAGACTTTCGCGCTCTCGCGGGCCGGCTACCTGCCGAAGGTGCTTTCCATCACCGGATCGCGCAAGACCCCGACGCTTGCGCTCGTCGTGCCGGGCATCATCGGCTTCGTCATGGCGGTGTTCAACCAGGGTGACCTGCTCATCCTGGTGGCCGTCTTCGGGGCGACGATCTCCTACATCATGATGACCTTGTCGCACATCATCCTGCGCTTCAAGGAGCCCGACCTGCCCCGTCCGTACCGGACTCCGGGGGGCATCTTCACCACCGGCATCGCGCTCGTCCTCGCGGTCGCGGCCCTCGTCGCCGGATTCCTGGTCGACACCCGGGTGCTCACCATCTCAGCCGTCGTGTTCGCTGTCGCGATCGCCTACTTCGGGCTGTACAGCCGGCATCACATCGTGGGGACCGCACCGGAGGAGGAGTTCGCGCTGATCGAGTCGGCAGAGTCCGAGCTGCACTGACAGCACCGCTCTGCGTGCTCCGACACCACAGCTGCTCCCGACCCTCGGCCGCAATACGTACCAGACAGGAGATCAAGAATGCGCATCGCACGGGTCGTCGGCACGGCGGTATCGACCGTCAAGGAGTCCAGTCTGGTGGGCCACAAGCTGCTGCTGGTACGCGAGACGGACGAGCGAAATGAGTTCACCGGTGCGGTGTTCGTCGCGGTGGACGTCGTGGGCGCGGGGTCCGGCGAGCTGGTGCTGGTCTCCGAGGGAAGTGCGGCCAGGCACAGCGGGACCACCTCCGGGCAGCCCATCGACGCGGTGATCATGGGCATCCTGGACTCCCTCGAGGTCGACGGCACCGTGACCTTCCGGAAGAGCTGACCAACCACAATGCCCATTGCGCAGCGCGAGGTCCTCAGTGTCGGGATCGACGTGGGGACGACGACCACCCAGGTGGTCTTCTCCCGCCTGGTGCTGCACGACGTGGCCCGGCCAGGACAGGTGCCTCGGATCCAGGTGGACGAGAAGTCCGTCGTACACCGTGGGGAAATCCACACCACGCCGTTGTCGGCGCCGGACGAGGTGGATGCCGAGGCGCTGGCCGCGCTGGTGAAACAGGAGTACGAGACGGCCGGCGTCTCACCGGGTTCGATCGAGACCGGTGCGGTGATCATCACCGGGGAGACGGCGCGCACCAGGAACGCCGACGCGATCCTGCGCGCGCTGTCGGCGGGCGCAGGTGACTTCGTCGTCACGATCGCGGGGCCCAATGCCGAGGCGCAGATCGCAGGCCGCGGGTCCGGCGCCGCCCGCTGGTCGAGCGACCACTACGAGCAGGTCACCAGTATCGACGTCGGGGGAGGCACGTCCAACGCGGCGGTATTCAAGGTGGGCCGCCACCTGTGCTCCTCCGGGATCGCGGTCGGCGGGCGCCAGGTCGAGGTCGACGCGTCCGGGCAGGTGCTGCGCGTCGCTCCCCCCGGGAAGTCGATCGTCGAGGACCTGGGGCTCCAGCTGAAGGAGGGCAGCCAGGCAACCATGGACCAGCTGCGGGCCTTCTGCGACGTCATGGCTGACCTGATCGTCGACCTGGCGACGGGTCAGGAGGTGCGGGTGGGTCACGGTGTCCAGCTGACGCCTCCGCTGCGGGAGTCCGATGCGTCGTCCTCGGTATTCCTCACTGGCGGCATCGGCGCCTGCTACTACGACCGGCTGCCGGTGGCGACGATGGCGGAGGTTGCGCGGTACGGAGACGTCGGACCGTTGCTCGCGGACTGCCTGCACCGCAATGTTCGTCTGCAGGCGCTGACCGTGCGGCAGCCTCCGGAGACGTTGCGCGCCACCGTGCTGGGGGCCGCGGGGCAGACCGTGACCCTGAGCGGCTCGACAATCTGGGTCGACCAGGCGCTGTTGCCACTGCGAAACCTGCCCGTGCTCAGGCCGGCCATGCCGGGCCGCGGTGGTGGCCCGTCATTCGCGGAGGCGGTGCGTGAAGCCCTGGCTCGGTGGGATCTGGATGAGGACGCGCTGGCTGCGATCGTCGTCGACCTCCCGCAGGAGCTGGGCTATGCGGCGCTGCAGTCGGTGGCCGCTGAGATTGTCGCCTACCACGATGCCGACCATCGCGAGCGCCCGCTCGTGCTCGTCCTGCAGCAGGACTACGCCCAGGTCCTGGGGCAGACGCTCCAGGCCATCCGGGCGGGCCTGCCGCTGATCGCCATCGACCAGGTGGGGCTGGGTGAGGGCGACTTCATCGACATCGGGCTGCCGGTCCTGGACGGACGCGCCGTGCCGTTGTCCATCAAGACGCTGGTGTTCTATGACTGAGCGATTCTCTGTGGCTAAGCGGTTCTCTATGGCTGAGACCGCACTTTGCCCAGGAGGGATGCGCCCATGCAGCTAGCCGCAACCCTCTTCGGCCACCGATACCAGTTCCGCGACATCAAGGACCTGCTGGCCAAGGCCAACGAGGAGAAGTCCGGGGACCAGCTCGCGGGGGTCGCGGCCGAGACCGCCGCTGAGCGGATGGCGGCGCGATTCGTCCTGTCGGAGGTCACCCTGGAGACCCTGCGGCAGAACCCCGCCGTGCCCTACGACGAGGACGAGGTCACCCGCGTCATCGACGACGCGGTCAACGAGACCGTCTATGCCGAGATCAAGGGCATGCAGGTCGGCGAGCTGCGGGAGTGGCTGCTCGCGGACACCACGACCGAGGACATGGTCAAGCGGCTGAGCAACGCCCTGACCGCCGAGATGGTCGCGGCAGTCACCAAGCTGATGTCGAACCTCGACCTCATGCTGGCCGCCAGCAGGATCAAGGTGGTCAAGCACTGCAACAACACGATCGGGCTCCGCGGCACCCTCGGGTCGCGCCTCCAGCCGAACAACCAGACCGACTCGATCGAGGGCATCCGGGCTGCCATCTACGAGGGGCTGAGCTTCGGTTCGGGCGACAGCGTCATCGGGATCAACCCGTCCGACGACTCCCTCGGGAGCGTCTCGCGGCTGCTGGAGATGACGCAGGAGGTCATCACCCGTTGGGAGATCCCGACCCAGAACTGCCTGCTGTCGCACGTCTCGACCCAGATGGAGGCCATGCGCAAGGGAGCGCCGGTGGGTCTGGTGTTCCAGAGCCTGGCCGGCTCGCAGAAGGGCAACGAGTCCTTCGGCATCGACGTGGGCCTGCTCGACGAGGCGTACGCGCTGGCAAAGAGGTACTCGGTGGCGACCGGGCCCAACTACATGTACTTCGAGACGGGGCAGGGATCTGAGCTGTCGGCGGACGCCCACCACGGCGCCGACCAGGTCGTGATGGAGGCTCGCTGCTACGGGTTGGCAAAGCGCTACGACCCGTTCCAGCTGAACACCGTCGTCGGGTTCATCGGCCCGGAGTACCTCTATGACTCGACCCAGATCACCCGCGCCGGGCTCGAGGACCATTTCATGGGCAAGCTGACGGGCATCTCGATGGGCGCCGATGTCTGCTACACCAACCACGCGCGGGCGACCCAGAACGAGCTGGAGAACCTCGCCGTCCTGCTCGGAGCTGCCGGGGTCAACTACATCATGGGTATTCCGATGGGCGACGACTCGATGCTCAGCTACCAGAGCTCGAGCTTCCACGACGCGCCGAGCCTGCGGCAGCTGCTCAGGCTGCGCCCGCTGCCCGAGTTCGAGGCGTGGATGGAAGGTCTGGGACTGCTGCGCGATGGCCGACTGACGGAGAAGGCTGGCGACGCCTCCTTCTTCCTGAGCCGGTAGGGGAGACGAGTTGAGCGTGGTATCCGCAGCGGAGGTCCGCAGCATCGTCGAGGAGGTGCTCGCCGAGATCTCTCTCGGGGTGGCCGCCCCACCAGCGGTGGCCGCCCCACCAGCGGCGGCAAACTCGTCCGTGGCGCCCTCCCCGGCAGCAACGCCACCAACCGCCCAGACGGCGATACCCCTGCCTCCGGAGCGGGAGCGGCAGCAACCAGCCGGCCTGCAGATCGGCGGCGAGGTCATCATTGAGGTGTCCGACCCGACCGTGCCCGAAGAGCGTCACAGGATCGGCGTGGTGAACCCGGCGAACGCCAGCGGGCTTGCGAACCTCGCCGCATCGACGTCGGCCCGCCTGGCGGTTGGCCGGGCAGGGCCGCGGCCGCCGACGCGTGCCGTCCTGCTGTTCGGAGCCGACCACGCAGTCACCCAGGACGCCATCTTCGGCGACGTCCCGACGGAGCTCCTCGAGAAGCTGGGACTCTTCACGGTGCAGACCAAGGTCACCAGCCAGGGCGAGTTCCTGCTGCGGCCAGACCTGGGCAGGATGCTAGACGACGAGGCGAAGAAGCTGATCGCCGAGCGTTGCGTGAAGAAGCCGCAGGTGCAGATCGTCGTGGGGGATGGGCTGTCGGCGGCCGCGGTGACCAACAACCTGTCGCAGATCTACCCGGTGATCGAGCAGGGGCTGCAGGGGGCAGGGCTGAGCCTTGGGACGCCGTTCTTCGTGAGGTACTGCCGGGTCGGGGTCATGAACGACATCAACGACATCGTCCAGGCTGACGTCGTCGCGCTTCTGATCGGCGAGCGGCCCGGCCTCGGGGTCGCCGACGCCCTCAGCGTGTACTCCGGGTGGCGGCCGACGGCCGGCAAGACCGACGCCCAGCGAGACGTGATCTGCATGATCACGCAGAACGGTGGGACCAACCCGCTCGAGGCCGGAGCGTTCGTGGTGGAGCACGTGAAGACCGTCATCCAGCGTCAGGCCAGCGGCGTCGAGCTGCGCCTGGAACAGAGCGGGGACCGCTGATGGCCATCCTCGACCCGATCAAGCCGACGATCCTCGCCACCAGGCTGATCCCCAACGTGGACAGGACGTTGGCCGCGAAGCTGGGGTTGCGCGACGACCAGCGGAGCCTGGCCCTGGTGACCTGCGACATCGACGACAGCCTGTACACCGCCCTGGACGAAGCGACCAAGATGGCCGAGGTCGAGGTCGTCTACGCCCAGAGCTTCTACGCGGGGTCGGCACACGCGTCAGGTCCGCTGTCGGGAGAGATCATCGGCATCCTGGCCGGTCCCTCGGTGGCCGAGGCCCGTGCAGGACTGACGGCCTGCGTCGCCTACGCGCGGGAGAAGGCATGGTTCCACAGCGCTGACGAGGCCGGCGACCTGGCCTTCTTCGCGCACCCGATCTCACAGACCGGCAGCTACCTGAGCAAGGCGGCGGACGTGCCCCAGGGCACCCCGATGGCCTACCTCATCGCACCGCCGCTCGAGGCGACCTACGCGCTGGACATCGCGTTGAAGGCGGCCGACGTGGAGCTGAAGGTCTGGTTTCCCCCGCCCTCGGAGACGAACTTCTCGGGCGGCTACCTGGTTGGCTCGCAGAGTGCAGTCGTGGCCGCGTGCAACGCGTTCCGTGACGCCGTGCTCGAGGTTGCGGCGCAGCCGCTGGAGGTGTGACCCATGCCCGAGGAGTACGACAGTGACCTGAGGTCGGTGCAGGAGGCGCGTCGCCTCGCCGTCGCCTGCCGGACGGCACAGCGCGAGTTCGCGACAGCATCGCAGGCCGAGGTGGACCGTATCTGCGCGGCGATGGCGGACGCGGTCTACCGCGACGCGGCGCGGCTGGGTGCGCTGGCGCACGACGAGACCGGGTACGGGATCGCCGCGCACAAGAGGATCAAGATCGAGTTCGCCTCCAAGACGGTGTGGGAGTCGATCCGGGACATCCCGACGGTCGGCGTCCTGCGCCGGGACCCGGACAAGCGGGTTGTCGAGATCGGCTGGCCGGTGGGGGTCATCGTCGGGCTCTGCCCGTCCACGAACCCGAACTCCACCGCGGTCTACAAGGTGCTCATCTCTGTCAAGGCACGTAACGGCTGCATCATCGCTCCGCACCCGTCGGCGAAGCGCTGCACCTACGAGGCCGTGCGCCTGATGGTGGAGGCCGGGGAGCGGGCCGACATGCCCAAGGGTCTTGTGTCGTGCATGCAGGAGATCAGCCTGGAAGGGGTGCAGGAGCTCATGCGGCACTATGCGACGTCCCTGATCCTGGCCACGGGTGGGACGCCGATGGTTCGGGCTGCCCACAGCACCGGCAAGCCAGCGCTGGGCGTTGGCCCTGGCAACGTGCCGGTCTATGTCGACCGAAGCGCCGATGTCGCCGCCGCCGCCGAGTCGATCGTCAACAGCAAGTCGTTCGACTGCTCGACGATCTGCGCCACGGAGCAGTCAGTCGTGGCGGACGAGCCCATCGCCGCTGCTCTGCGCGCCGAGATGGAGAGGTTGGGCGCCTACTGGGTCGGACCGGCGGACAAGGCCGCGTTGGAGCGGACGCTCTTCACACCGGGCGGCGGGATGAACCCTGCGGCGGTGGGCAAGACCCCGCAGCAGCTGGCGAAGCTGGCGGGTATCGAGGTCCCGGCGCGCTCGCGGATCCTCGTCGCCGAGCTGAGCCGGGTCGGCCGTGAGGAGCCGATCAGCGCCGAGAAGCTGACCACGGTGCTCGGCTGGTACGTCGAGACCGGATGGCGGGCCGGCTGCGAGCGCTCGGTCGAGCTGTTGCGCTTCGGCGGCGACGGCCACTCGCTGGTCATTCACGCAACCGACGAGGATGTCATCATGGCCTTCGGCATCGAGAAGCCGGCCTTCCGGATCCTCGTCAACACCTGGGGCAGCCTGGGGGCGATCGGCGCCACGACGGGCGTGATGCCGGCGCTGACCCTGGCGCCGGGGGGAGTCGGCGGCGCGGTCGTCAGCGACAACATCACTGTCACCAACCTGCTGAACGTCAAGCGGCTCGCCTACCCGCTGTCCGACCCGCCTGCTGGCGCCTACGAGCACGCACCTGATGTCCAGGGGGCCCCCCGCAGGGAAGGCGGGCACGCCAAAGACGCGAGCCTTCCGGCGTTGTCCAACGGTGCCGCGGACGACCGGGTCGACCGCATCGTGCGCCGGGTGCTCACCGAGCTCGGAGGTGGTCCATGACCCTTCCAGGAGCGAGCCGCCCGCCACCCCGGTGAGGTGTAGGCCGCAGAGTGCACACCCCGCAGATTGCAAACCCCGCAGATTGCAGACCCCGCAGTATCAAGACGGCAGCAACACAGTGACCAGCAACACAGTGACCAGCAACAAAGAGAGAGGACACGCCAGTGGCAAATCCCCAGATGATCGCTCTCGGCATGATCGAGACGCGAGGGTTGGTCGGCGCGATCGAAGCCGCCGACGCGATGGTGAAGGCAGCCAACGTCACCCTGATCGGTAAGGAGCAGATCGGCGGCGGCTACGTCACCGTCATGGTGCGCGGCGATGTCGGAGCGGTGAAGGCCGCCACCGACGCCGGAGCGGCAGCCGCACAACGGGTAGGCGACCTCGTGAGCGTGCACGTGATCCCGCGCCCGCACGGTGACGTCGAGTTCATCCTCCCGGCGCAGAACCCCGAGGCGACGTCCGCCTCGAAGTGAAGTCGGCGGACGTTATTGAGAGGCTGCCGTGAGTCGCCGGTTCCACACCGCCGACGACCTGCTCCGTCTCGCTTCCACGGGCGCGACGGAGGTTGTCGTCGCGCCGGGCGACCTACTGACTCCCCTGGCCCGGGACGTGGCGAGCGAGCGCGGGATCAGGATCGTGCTCGGATCACCGCCTGCAGGCGACATCGACCCCCCCGGGCAACAGAGGTCGCGGGCGCCTCAGACTCCGGCGCCACATCCGAGGCTCCTGCACGTTGCCGGCGTGAACACCCTCGAGCTGCCGCCGTTCCCGGTGGAGTTGCACCGCCCCGAGATGGACGTGCGGCTGCGCGATGTCGTCACTGCAGCTCACGGCCTGCCGATGGCGGCCGGGGTGATGAGTCTGCGCCAGGGCAGCTTCCCGTGGACGCTGGACTACGACGAGGTGGAGTACGTCATCGAGGGCGAGCTGCACATCACGACCGCCGACCAGCTGGCCGTCGGTCGGCCCGGCGACGTGATCGCTGTCCCCAAGGGGTCGTCGATCACCTTCGGGACACCATCCTGGACGCGATTCCTGTATGTCACGTATCCGGCCGACTGGGGCGGTACGTCGTGACCGCCGCCATGACCGCCGCCATGACCGCCGCCATGACCGCCGCCATGACCGGGACCACGCTCGAGGCGACGATGGCGGCGCTGGACTCGGCGCTGGTATCGGCGCCGTTGACCCAGCGGCCGGACCAGATCAAGGCCGGGGTGGATCTCGGCACCGCCTGCACGGTGCTGGTGGCCCTGGACGGCAACGACCGTCCGCTCGCGGCTGCCTACGAGCTTGCGGACGTGGTGCGCGACGGGGTCGTCACCGATTTCGTCGGTGCGGTCGATGTCGTGCGCCGGCTCAAGCGTGACGTCGAGGCGCGCCTCGGCGTGTCGATCCCGGCGGCGCACGGGGCATACCCGCCGGGGGTGCCGCGCAGCGAGGTCCGCGCGGTGCAGCACGTCATCGAGTCCGCGGACATGGAGTGCACCGGACTCGTCGACGAGCCCACCGCGGCCAACGCGGTGCTCCGTCTGCGCGACGGAGTTGTCGTCGACGTCGGGGGAGGGACGACAGGAGTCGCGGTCGTCCAGGACGGCAGGGTGGTGCACACCGACGACGAGGCCACTGGTGGAGTCCATCTCACGCTCGTCATCGCCGGAGCGCTCGGCATCTCCTTCGATGAGGCGGAGGAGCTGAAGAAGGACCCGGCACAGCAGGCACGGCTGTTCCCGCTGATCCGCCCGGTGATGGAGAAGGTTGCCACCATCGTGGCGACCAGCACGCGGGGATGGCCTGTTCCGAAGGTCTACCTGGTCGGCGGTTCGGCGGCGTTTCCCGGCTTCGCCGACGTCGTGTCGCAGGCGTCGGGTTTCGACGCCGTGGTGCCCGTCGCACCCCTGTTCGTGACATCGCTCGGCATCGCCCGCAGCGCTGCGGCGCGTGAGCCGGCATACGTATCAACCAACCTGGGGCCGGTGCCCCGATGACCAAGGAGAAGTGCCGCTGTGGCCGATGACTTCGAGCTCCGTGCCTATTGCTACATCGACCGGATGCAGCCCCAGTACGCCGCATTCGTCGGCACCGTGACCCAGGGCGACCTTCCGGTCGAGGGAATGGCAGCCCTGTACGTCGAGATGGCGCCCGGCAACCACGTGTTCCGGGTGGTGGACGTCGCGGTGAAGGCGACCATGGCCCGTCCCGGAGCCCAGATTGTCGAGCGGCAGTTCGGCATGTTCGAGATGCACTCCGAGTCGCAGGCCGATGTGCTGCAGGCTGGCGAGGCGGCGCTGGGCGAGCTGGACCTTGAGGTGACTGCCCGCAAACGGCCGCAGGTCGCGTCGATGCAGGTGATCACCAACGTCAGCCCCTACCAGTCGCAGCTTCTCAACCGGTTCACCCGCGGCATGATGCTGGTCGCCGGTCAGACGATGCTTGTGCTCGAGTGCACACCGGCCGCCTACATCAACCTCGCCGCCAACGAGGCCGAGAAGGCGGCGGACGTGAACCTCATGCACGTCGCCTCGGTCGGCGTGTTCGGCCGGCTGTGGATGGCGGGGACCGAGGCCAACATCCTCGCCGCCCGCAATGCGGCGGTCGCAGCACTGGAGGGCATCGATGGCCGGGACTGAGCATGTCCGCCGGCACGAGCCGAGGCGGTTCATCACGCGGCACCATGTCGAGGACGCCGCCGCGTCCGGCCAGCCGATCCGCGTGCAGGGCCGTGATGTCGTCACCGACGAGGCGGCTCAGCGTGCAGCCGACCTGGGAGTCCCCATCGAGCGGGACCCGGCCGATCAGATGAGGTCTGGCTCCACCGCGATGACGGTCTCTTCGACGGCTCCGTCGACGGCAGAGGCGCCGCGGGCATCTGACGCCAAACTGCGCCGCGCGGTCCGCGCCGCCGTCGTCGCAGAGCTCGGCATGGAGACCCCAGGGCTGGACCTCGTGATCGACCGGGTGCTGAAGTCCCGGTCGCGCTAGCTCATCGCCGTAGAACAGCACGGACTCTATGGCTTCCCTGCGGCTCAACGCTGTGCGACGAGCAGGCTCTGGGCACCCACGCCGATCGGACCGTTGAGGTCGCTGAGCACGCTGGTGGCGAGCCCCACCCCACCAGCCGAGATGGCCGTCTGGGCCTCCACGCAAACCCACTCGCCGACCACCTCCCGGTGCAGGTGCACCGTGAGCTCGGGGTTGATGAAGTGCCATCTGGCCACGTCCAGCTCGTTGCTTATCCCGTTGCCGCTGTCGGCGACCGCGAGGACGCGTTGCAGGGGGCTGGGCTGCTCGCCGGGGACGATCGGATGTCTGAGTCGGGTCCAGGCGGTCGCTGGGCCCGGCTGCTCGAATGCCCCTGCCGTGAAGCGCCATTCGACTGCGGACAGGTAACCGTCGACCCACCCTTCGGCCACTAACGGCGTGCTCTCGTCCGGTAGTGCCGGCGCGGACGACTGCCGCGCGGTGGTCTTCTGCGTCGTGCGTAGCACCCGCCAGGCCTGTGCGCGGGCAACCTCGCGTCCGCCGTAGGAC
>Ga0209587_1000474_pt1 | contig 19741 bp, 21 predicted proteins | sample NGEPerD_2_FD_184512 | JGI IMG/M metagenome (GOLD analysis project Ga0209587, IMG submission 184512) | Arctic peat soil microbial communities from the Barrow Environmental Observatory site, Barrow, Alaska, USA - NGEE PermafrostL1-D... | ecosystem: Environmental > Terrestrial > Soil > Wetlands >... | reverse complement strand
GCCCCGGTGGCGCACCTGGTTGTCGCCCACCTCGGCCGTGACTGCACCCAAGACACCGCACTGTCGTGCCAGCAGGTCGTTCGTCTCGAGATCGCGGTGGCGGGTCAGCGCGCCGATGGCGATCTCGTCGCCATCCTCACGCACGTACGACAACTCCGAGACACGCCCGACATCAACGAGCACGGTCGGGACCGCGAGCCGGAGCTTCATCAGCGGGATGAGTGACATCCCGCCGGCGATCAGCTTGGCGTCGTCGCCGTGCTCGACGAGCTGGGCGACGGCCTCGTCGGCCGCGCCGACGCGCACGTAGTCGAAGGCCGCCGGGATCATCGGGAGCCCTCATCCGGGCGGCCGGCGGCGGCGAGCACGGCGTTGACGATGTTCTGGTACCCGGTACAGCGACAGAGGTTGCCCTCGAGCCCGATTCGGACGTCGGCGTCGGTCGGGTCGGGGTTCTCCTCCAAGAACCCGACGGCGGCCATCACCATGCCCGCGGTGCAGTAGCCGCACTGGAGCCCGTGCTGTTCGTGGAAGGCCTGCTGCACAGGGTGGAGCTCGGTGTCGTTCGGTGCGAGGCCCTCGATCGTGGTGAGCTCGCAACCGTCGGCCTGCACCGCCAGCATGGTGCAGCTCTTGACCGACTCGCCGCCGACCAGCACGGTGCACGCCCCGCAGCTCGACGTGTCACAGCCGACCTTCGCGCCGACAAGACCGCACGCCTCCCGCACGTAGCCGACGAGCAGCGTCCGCGGCTCGACATCGTATGAGTGTCCGACGCCGTTCACTGTCATGCCCACGTGCATCGCCGCATCATGGCACGACCGCGAGGTTCGCCTCGGGCCTCGCCACCGTCCGCCATCGCCGCGCGCCGTCGGAGACCGCGGGACAATGGTCGGCGTGGCGAAGGACTGGCACGCCGACCACGAGCCCTACGACGACCGGACCTCGTTCCTCCACGCGCGACTGTCGGCCGTCCGCGAGCTGATCTGCCAGTCGCTGGACCGGGCCCCGGGACGACCGGGCCCCGCCGGCCGCCGGTTTCAGATCCCGGAGAGGATCTGCGCCAGATCGGACGACGAGCGGAACGTCACTCCGAGGATCGCGACGTGGCGGTACCGGATGATGCCGGTCGCGTCGAGCACGAACACCGACCGGCGCACGCCGATCAACGGCGCGCCCACCCCGTAGGCGGCGATCACGGCCTTGTCGGGATCCGCGAGCAACGGGAAGGGGAAGCCCTTGGCTTGGATCCACTCCGCGTGGCGGTCGACCGTCTGCGGAGAGATGCCGAGGACGACCGCGTCGAGAGCCTCGAAGTCGTCGAAGTGGTCGCGGTACGAACACATCTGGCGCGTGCATCCCGGGGTGAAGTCGCCAGGGTAGAACGCGAGGACGACCTTGCGGCCGCGCAGCTCCGAGAGCGTGTAGTCCCGGCGCTCTTCCCCCTCGATTCCCGCCAAGGTGAAGTCCGGCGCGAGATCGCCGACCGCGGGACCGCTCACGAGTACGCACCTTGGAGCACATCGTCGGGTATGTCGAAGTTGGCGTACACGTCTTGGATGTCGTCGTGCTCTTCCAGCGCGTCGATGACTCGCAGCACCTGCTTCGCCGCGGACGACTCGGACAGCGGAACGGTCGATGTCGGCAACATCGTGAGATCACCACTCGTCACCGTCAGCCCACCAGCCTCGAGCGCGGCTCGCACGGAGTGCAGCTCAGTCGGTGGCGTGGTGACCTGCCAGGTCTCACCCAGATCCGCGATGTCTTCGGCCCCCGCGTCGAGCGCGGCGACCATGAGGTCATCTTCGGTCGCGACGGCGTGGTCGAGGATGATCCGGCCCTTGCGCTCGAACTGCCAGCTCACCGCGCCGGGCTCGGCCAGTGAACCCCCGTTGCGGGTGAAGATGTTCTTCACCTCGGAGCCGGTGCGGTTGCGATTGTCGGTCAGCACCTCGACGTAGACCGCGACACCGTTGGGTGCGTAGCCCTCGTAGGCGACCTCTTCGTAGGTGACGCCCTCGAGCTCACCGGTGCCCCGCTTGATGGCGCGTTCGATGTTCTCCTTCGGCATCGAGCCGTCGCGCGCCTTCTGGACCATGGTGCGCAGCGTCGGGTTGGCATCGGCGTCACCGCCACCGGAACGGGCGGCAACCTCGATCTGGCGAGCGAGCCGCGCGAACAGCTTGCCGCGGGCCGCGTCGGCCGCCCCCTTGGCGTGCTTGATGGAATGCCACTTGGAATGGCCGGACATCAGGTGCCCCCTCCTTCGTCCAGGAACCATTGGTGGAGTCGCAGATCGCCCGAGAGCTCGGGGTGGAACGTCGCCGCCCAGATCGGACCGGCACGCACCAACGCGGCATCATCGCCGTAGATGGCGAGCGTGTCGACCCCCGGACCGACCTCGACGATCGCCGGCGCCCGGATGAACACTCCCGGAAACGATCCGCCGCTCAAGCCCGCAATGGCGAGCGGCGCCTCGAAGGACTCGCGCTGGCGACCGTACGCGTTGCGGCGGACAGTGACGGGGAGGACACCCAGTGGCTCTTGGTCCTCCCGGCCGTCGAGCACCTTCTCGGCGAGCAGGATCAGGCCCGCGCAGGTGGCGAAGACGGCGAGTCCGTCTTCGATGCGGTCCCGCAGCGGAGCGCGGATGCCCGAGGTGTCGAGGAGCCGGGACATGGTCGTGGATTCGCCCCCGGGGAGGAACAATGCGTCCAGGCCGCTCAGGTGCTCGGGCGCGCGGACCTCCACCGCCTCGACGCCGAGCACGTCGAGTACCTCACGGTGTTCCCGGAACGCTCCTTGGAGCGCCAGCACTCCGGCCTTCATCGGGCTAGCAGCCGCGGTCAGCGAGCTTCACGTCGAGATCGTCGATCTCCTCGCCGCGCATCGCCGCGCCGAGCCCGCGCGACACCTTGGCCACGATGGTCGCGTCGGAGTAGTGCGTGGTGGCCTCCACGATGGCCTTCGCCATGGTCGTCGGCTCGGCGCTCTTGAAGATTCCACTGCCGACGAACACCGCCTGCGCTCCGAGCTGCATGACCAGCGCGGCGTCGGCCGGGGTCGCGATGCCGCCGGCGCAGAACATCGGCACCGGGAGCTCGCCACGAGCCGCGACCTCACGGACCAGCTCGACGGGGGCCCGGTGCTCCTTGGCCAGCGCGTAACGTTCGGCGTCGTCGGCCACGGTCAGGCGACGGATGTCACCCAGGATCGAGCGCAGGTGGCGGACCGCTTCGACGATGTTGCCGGTGCCGGCCTCACCCTTGGAGCGGATCAGGCAGGCGCCTTCGGCGATGCGGCGGAGGGCCTCGCCGAGGTTGGTCGCGCCGCACACGAAGGGGACGGTGAAAGCCCACTTGTCCACGTGGTTCGCCTCGTCGGCGGGGGTGAGCACCTCGCTCTCGTCGACGTAGTCCACGCCGAGCGACTCGAGCACCTGGGCCTCGGCGAAATGACCGATGCGGCACTTCGCCATCACCGGAATCGTGACCGCAGCCTGGATCCCTTCGACCATCGCCGGGTCGCTCATGCGGGCGACGCCCCCGTCCCGGCGGATGTCGGCCGGGACTCGCTCCAGAGCCATCACCGCCGTGGCGCCGGCATCCTCGGCGATCCGAGCTTGGTCAGGGGTGACGACGTCCATGATCACGCCGCCACGCAGCATCTCGGCCAAGCCTCGCTTGACTCGCGCGGTTCCCGTCTCACCTGATCCGGCCATGGAGCCAGTCTACCGAGGTGACCTCACGAGCCCGGCGCTGTTGGTGGGCCGGCGGTATCGGGTACGGCCGGCGGGACGACGAGCTCGGTGTCGAGGCCGAGCGCGGCGAGGCTGACCCACGTACGACCGGGGGCGAGCTTGATCGGTCGACCGACGCCGTCGGCATAGCGCGCCGACAGCGCGGGATCGTCGCGTGTCCAGGTGCCACGCACGAGCCGGCCCGCGGTGAGCACCCAGGCCTCGCCGGCGCCGGTGACCTGTCCGACGGCGCCGGGCGCGCCCGGCTCGGGGACATAGGTCGTGAACTGGATGACCACGTTGGTCGGAGCGATTCGGGACCCCGAGGCCGTGGTCGAGGGCTCGCCGTTCAGGGACCGCAACCAGGTTCCGCTCTCGGGGTTCCAGTCGTAGGTCGGGTTGTAGTCGGCGTCGGTGGATTCGCCGACGGTGAACGAATCCACCGGTTCACCGGCGAACGTCTCGCCGTCGCCGAGGTACTCGAAGAGAGGCCGGGGCGGAACGGGCTCGCCGCCGAATGCCCACAGGGCGTCCGGATACCCGTAGAGGTCGTGGGGCGCGGCTCGGGCGCGGTCGCGAAACATCGCGTCACCCGCAGTGTCCTCGCTGACCGTGATGAGTCCGGGTACCGACTCGATGCGGGCGACCTCCGACGCAAGGCCGCCGGAGTAGGCGAGCACGCCTCCGATGGGCTGGGCGAGCGATGCGTCGACAGGCCGGACCGACCGGATCGGTCCGACGGTCTCCGGCGTCTGGGAGTTGAAGACGGCCATGAGGCGCGTGATGCCCCCGTCCACGACCTCTTCGTAGACGACATCGGCCAGCTCGAGGCCGGACTGGGGACGCGCGGCCGGCGTGTTCTCGATCTTGACGATCAACGCGCCACGTCCCTGAGCGACACCGGAGGGATCGACCAGCCCGGTGAGCGGAGCGGAGGGCGGCGCGAGGGTCGTGGTCGTCGTCGACGACGACCCGGCGGACTTGGCGCTTCCGCCGGCACCGCACGCACTCGCGACCAACGCGAACCCGGCGAGCAGTGCGAACGCGGTGGTCACATGGCTTTGAGAGCCGCGATGCGGTCCGCGAGCGGAGGGTGCGTGTCGAACGCCCGATTGAGCCATGAGCCCTTCTTCCCCTTCTTGTGTTGGCGGGCCTTGTTCTCCTGGTCACGGTCGAGGGGCGATTCGATCCAGAGCTGCGCCGTGGCCCGCGTGGCGTTGTGCACGACCGCCTTGTCGCCCTCGAGCTTCTCGAGCGCCGAGATCAACCCCGGCGGATAGCGCGTGAGCTGCACGCCGCTGGCGTCCGCGAGGAGCTCCCGGCGACGACTCATCGCGAACTGCATCAGCTGGGCGACGAACGGGGCGAGCACCAGCAGCGCCAGGGCCAAGATGGCGATGATCGCGCCGAGCTGGCTGTTGCTGTTGTTGTCCCGGCGACTGCTGCGGCCACCCCACCACATGAACCGGAGTCCCACATCGGCCATGAGCGCGAGCGCACCGACCGCGGTGACTGCGATCGTCGACACCAAGATGTCGTAGTTCTTCACGTGGGAGAGCTCGTGGGCAATGACCCCTTCGAGCTCGACGCGGTTCATGATCTCGAGCAACCCGGTCGTGACCGCGAGAGCGGCGTGCTTCGGATTGCGACCGGTGGCGAACGCGTTCGGCGCGGGATCGTCGACGATGTACAGGCGCGGCTTCGGCAACCCCGCAGCGATGCAGAGGCCCTCGACGAGGTTGTGGTATCGCCGGTACTGCGGACCGTCAGCGGGTTTGGCCCGGCTCGCCGCCAGCGCGATGCGATCCGAATAGAAGTACGACCCCCAGGCCATGCCGACCGCCACGACGATGGCGAAGGGCACCGCGACGAACCCGAAGTCGAACAGGTAGCCCAGCGCGAACGCGACCCCGCCCACCAGCACCACGAACACGGCGAGGAGGACGACGGTGCGACGCTTGTTGCGCGCGATCTGCTCGTACAGGGTGAGACCTCTTGGTGGGTGAGGTCGCCGCGGGGCGCCTCAGAGAACGATCAGAACTGGACCTTCACCGGCCCCGTCGCCTCCGGATCACCCTCGAAGTACTCGCGCTTGTCGAAGTTGAACGTCCCGGCGAGCATGCTGCGCGGGAAGGTCTGGATGCCGTTGTTGTAGTTCAAGACGCTGTCGTTGTAGAACTGACGCGCGTAGGCGATCCGATCCTCGGTCGACGTCAGCTCCTCCTGCAGGTTCAAGAAGTTCTGGTTGGCCTTGAGGTCCGGATAGGCCTCGGCCACCGCGAAGAGACTCTTCAGGGCACCACTCAGGACGTTCTCGGCCTGGGCCTGGCCTGCCGGCGATCCGGCTTGCGCGTTCATCGCCTGCGCGCGGGCATTGGTCACGGCTTCGAAGGTCGACTTCTCGTGCGCGGCGTAACCCTTGACCGACTCCACGAGGTTCGGAATGAGGTCGTAGCGACGCTTCAGCTGCACGTCGATCTGGGAGTACGCGTTGTCGATCCGGTTCCGAGACCGGACCAACCCGTTGTACATGACGATCATGACGATGACGGCGATCACGACGATCGCAATCACGATGAGGATGGGGATCACGCGCGGCGCTCCATTCGTCGGGGATCTGGTGTCGGGAGACCCGGTCGCCGGCGGGCGAACCACCTGCGATGCATCACAGTGTAGGAGCCGGGACCCGAGAGATGACTCCATGGGGATCCGTCAAGGCGGAGTGCACGCGATCGCGGCCTCGTACAGCGGGATGAAGCGCCGGGCGAGGCGGGCCATCGAGAACTCCTCGGCGCGGCGACGGCCGGCCTCGGCCAGCTCGTCGCGGCGCGGCGGATCGGTGAGGACCGATCGCAGGACGTCGGCCAGCGCGCCGGGATCGCCGGGAGCGACGAGCATCGCCTCGACCCCCGGTCGGGCCACGTTGCGAAACCCCGGGATGTCGGACGCCACCACGGTGGTGGAAGCGGCCATCGCCTCCAGCAGCACCACCCCGAAGGACTCCCCGTGGAGCGCCGGCGCGCAGAACACCGTCGCCGCGCGCAACCTGCGCGCCTTCTCCGCGTCGGTGATCCGACCGATCCACTCGACCCGACCAACGCCCCGAGCTTGCAGCGTCGCCGTCTCCGGACCGTCGCTCGCCACCCACAGCACCGCGTCGGCGTCCAACTGCTCCCAGGCATCGAGCAGGACTCCGAGGCCCTTTCGAGGCTCGTGCCGCCCGATGAAGAGCACCGTCGGCGCAATCGTCGGGTACGGGTCAGCCTGCTCGATCGGCTCGAGGTCGACGCCGTTCGGCAGCACCCAGTAGGTCCCGCCGAGGTTCTCCTGCGCGGTCCGGCGGGCGTCGGTGGAGACGGCGGTTCGGATCGTGATCAGCTTCGCCACTCCGCTCGCCGGCTTGCCGAACCAACGGTAGAAGGTGTCGCTGCGCGGCGCGGCCATGTGGAACGTGCCCACCGACGGGATCCTCGTGCCCAGCAGCGCCGCGGACGGCGGGCCCGGCACCAGGGGCTCATGGAGGTGCAGCACGTCGGGCCGGAAGCCGCGCAGCGCCTCGAGGGTCCGGCGGGCGGCGTCCTTGCCCGGCGCGATGGGCGAGATCGACCCGTTGCTCGAGACCTTCGTGCTCGGTCCTACCGAGGTCACGAACGGCGCCGGCGGCGGCCCGTCGGCCGGCGCGAGCACTCGGGCATCGTAGCCCTGAGCCCGAAGACTGTGGGCAAGACCCAGTACCTGGCCTTGTACGCCGCCGGGAATCGACACGGAGTACGGGCACACCAGCGCGATGCGCACTAGCCCGCGTCCCGGTTCGCTTGGTGATCCGATGGCCAGTTCGGCTGCATGAGATGCCACTGCGTCGGCGCGGCGCGGATCAGATCCTCGAACCGATGCGCGAGCTCCTGGGTGATACGAGCGATATCCTCGCGCAGGCGCCCGCGCCGGTCCACCGGTATCGGCGGACAGACATACGCGAGATGTCTTCCGTGCGGCAGGTAGAAGCAGCTGGAGGCCAGCAGCGGTGCCCGAGTCCGAAGCGCGAGCAACGCCGGCCCGGCCGGCAATGTCGTCCGCTCCCCGAAGAACTCGACCTCGACGCCGTCGCCTCCGAGGTCACGATCGGAAACGAGGCACACGGGTCGATTCTCTCGCAGCGCAGTTGCCATGGCGATCCCGGCGTCGGGTCCGAGCGCCACGACCTCCATCCCGAACTCACGGCGCACGGCCGAGAACCACTCGAACAGCTCCGGTGGCTCCACCGGCTCGACCACCACGGTGGGCCGAAGCCCACGTTCGGCCAGGAACGCTGCCGCCATCTCGAAACCGCCGACGTGCGGTGTCGCGAGGATGATCCCACTTCCGGCGTCCAATCCCGCGGCGATGTGCTCGTAGCCCTCGACGACGATGTGACGATCGATCGCACCCGGGTCCCGCGCCTCGTACGGGAGACGAAACAGCTCGAACCAGTAGCGACCGTAGGACGCGAACACCTCGGAGACCACCTGATCGAGCTCCCGACCGACGACACGACCGTCGGTCGCCCGCACCATGTTGGCCCGCACCTGACGGCGCCGGACCGGCATCAGCCTTGCCGTCGCTCGCCCGACGGCGCACGCGGTGCGCTCGCCGATCTCACGGGGAAGCACACGCGCAATCGCGGCCGCGCTGCGGTACGCGAGGTAGCTCGGATGTGGCACGGCCCGCGTACGGCTCAGGGACGTGTGCGGCGTCGGACCGGCCGCGACCGGCCGGCATGACGCCGCTCCACTCCCGCGCGGCGCGCCTGGAACCACCCGGCCAAGCTGCGCTCCTCACCGCCCGCGGCGAGCCCCAGCTCGTTCGCTTCATCGTCGTCGTCATCGTCATGGGTTCGGCGATGCCGGACCAGCCGCAACCGACGGACGCGCGACTCCGGGAGATCACTCGCCTGACGCCACACCGTCACGAAACGCTGGACGGCGGTAAAGACCATGAGCACGACCATGAGCCACAGCACGGCGACGAGCACATGGAACATCAGCCCGACACCGAGCACCACCATGCGCTCCGCTCGTTCCATGAGACCACCACGGGCGGTGTAACTCAGGGCCTCGGCGCGCGCCCGCTCGTAGGAGATCAACATTGCCAACGCGACAGCCGCGAACGCGAGCACCGGCGCGTGGGCGCTCTCGCCGGCGAGATACCAGGCACAGCCTCCAAAGACGACCGCGTCCGAGACACGATCGGTCACCGAATCGAAGAACGCGCCGCGGGGGCTCGCTTCGCCGGTTGTGCGCGCGACGCTCCCGTCGAGGAGGTCCACGAGTCCACTGACCGAGAGTCCCAAGACGGCCCAACGGAGCTCACCAATCGCGATGAGCCACGCGGTCCCTGCCGACGACACGACGCCGACAACGGTGAGAACGTTCGCGGTGACGCCAACGCGGCTCAGGCCACGACCGATGGGCGCGAGCGCCCGACCGATCCCGGAGCGGAGACGGCCGTCAAGCACGAGACTGCGGCCAAGAGAGCGCGATGAACGCGCGAGACCAAAGCTGGTTCATGACGAGCTGGTTCATGGCGGAACTTGACGTTACCACGGGAGCGCACGGGGACCGGGGTGCATACACTCGCCCCAACCGTCACTCCGGGGAGAGCTCCAGGTGAAGACGTTCCCGACCGACCGCATCCGCAATGTGGTATTCGTCGGCCACGGCGGTTCGGGCAAGACCACGCTCGCCGAGGCGTTGCTCTTCGCGGCCGGCGTGATCTCCCGCACCGGCCGCGTCGAAGACGGCACCACGGTCTGTGACTTCGATCCCGAGTCGCAGCGGCGGGGCATCTCCGTCTCGCTGGCCCTCGCGCCCTTCGAGCTCGACGACTGCAAGGTCAACGTCATCGACACGCCCGGCTACGCCGACTTCGTGGGTGACGTCGTGGCCGCCCTCCGGGTCGCCGATCTCGCGATCTTCGTCGTCTCGGCCGTCGAAGGCGTCGAGGTGCAGACCGAGCTCGCGTGGCGGCTCGCCGCCGCGGCCAATCTTCCCCGTGCCATCTTCGTGAACAAGCTGGACCGCGAACGCGCGTCCTTCGAACGTACGCTCCAAGAGCTACAGGACGCCTTCGGCGCGGGCGTGGCTCCCGTCGAGCTCCCCATCGGCGAGGAGAGGGAGTTTCGCGGCGTGATCGACCTGCTCGAAGACGAGGCCATCACCTACGACGGCCGCTCGCCGCGAGGCACGACCGGAGCGATCCCCGACGAGCTCGTCAACGAGGAGCACGCGGTGCACGACGCGCTCATCGAAGGCATCGTCGTGGCCGACGACGACCTCACCCAGCGGTACCTGGACGACGAGAAGATCGCCGTCGGCGACCTCGTCACCACGCTGGCCCGCGGGATCGCCGCGGCGACTGTGTTCCCGGTGCTCTGCGGCAGCGCGACCCGGCTGGTCGGCATCGATCGGCTCACACGCTTCATCGTGGACGAGGGCCCGGCGCCGTCGGCCGGCAGAGGACCGGCGGCCACCTTCGTGTTCAAGACGCTCGTCGACCCGTACCTCGGCCATGTCAACCTGTTCAAATCGCTGCAAGGCACCATTGCTCACGACGACGTGCTCGTGAACGGACGGACCCTCGCCGATCAGCGGATGCATCAGTTGCTCTTCGTGCGGGGCGGGGATCAGGAACCGGTGCCGTCGGTCGCGCCGGGCGACCTGGCCGCGGTGGCGAAGCTGGCCGACACGACGACCGGCGACGTGCTCGCCGTGCGCGGCACCGACATCGATGTCGAGCCGTTCACGACCCCGGCACCGGTGCTGGCCACGGCCATCCTCCCCAAGTCCAACGCCGATGACGACAGGCTTGCGAACGCGTTGGGCCGGCTGCTGGACGAGGACCCCGCGCTGTCTCTGGAGCGGAACCCGGAGACGCGTCAGATGTTGCTGTGGGGCGCCGGCGAGATGCACCTTGCGATCGCCCTCGAGCGGCTGACTCGGCAGTTCGGCGTGGAGGTCGAGACCGAAGACGTCCGGGTCCCGTACCGCGAGACCATCACGAGCAGCGCCGAAGCCGAGGGAAGATACAAGAAGCAGACGGGCGGCCACGGCCAGTTCGGCGTTGCGTGTCTGCGCGTCGAGCCGCTGGAGCGCGGCGCCGGGTTCGAGTGGGTCGACGCGATCGTGGGCGGCGCGATTCCCAAGAACCTGATCCCCGCGGTCGAAAAGGGTGTCCGCGAGTCCATGACCCAGGGCGGGGTGTTCGGCCACCCGGTCGTCGACGTGCGGGTCACCTGCTTCGACGGCAAGTTCCACAGCGTCGACTCGTCGGAGATGAGCTTCAAGATGGCCGGCTCCATCGCGTGCAAGGAGGCGATGGCCAAGGCGCAGCCGATCCTGCTCGAACCGGTGAGCGAGCTCGTCGTGACCGCCCCCGAGGAGCACCAGGGCGACATCATGGGTGACCTCAACGCGAGGCGCGGTCGGATCCAGGGCGCCGGCGCCCTCGGCGATGGCGAGGCCGAGATCGTCGCGCTGGTGCCGGCCTCGGAGATCCTGCGCTATGCCGTCGATCTCCGCTCGATGACCCACGGACAGGGCCGGTTCACCGTGTCGCACGCGCGCTATGACCCGGTCCCGAGCCAGGTGGCCGAGCAGCTCGTGCGCGCCACCGCCCGGTAGCGGCGCGGTCGCGCCTCACCGCTGCATGGTCAGCCGAGGTATGGGCCGCGCGGGCGGCGATCAGTCCCCCGCGGCTGCGTCGTGCCCGTCGGCGCCACCAGGGCTCACGGGATCGCCGAGATCGCCGAGATCGCTCCAGTCTTCGGGGTTGCGCTCGGTGTACTCCCCCATGACGCGCCCATCGACCGCGTCGAGCTCGACGAGCCCCCGCAGGCTGGGTGGGCTATCCGCGCTGTAGAGCAGGATTCGCCAGGCGGGTCGGCTGCGCAGCCCCCGCCACGCGAGCTGCGCCGACGCGTGGCCGACCGGAAAGCCGACGGTACGCGACGCGACCGCGAGTGCCTCGGTCTGGTCGACAACGAGGTGCCAACCGGCGAGGAAGTGATAGCCCGAGACGAGGCCGAGAACGATCGCCGCGGCGAGGAGGCCGCGGTTGCGCGAGACGAGCCACGCGGCCGCACAACCCGTCGCGATGACGGCGTAGAGCGTCCCGGCGATACGACGCCGTGCGACATCGGGAAACGTGTACGGACCGACGTACGCGGTGACGTCGAGGTCGTCGGGCAGCCCGTCGCCGTCTTCGGGTTCGCTCGGCTCCGGCTCGTCGACGGTCACGGTTCCGACGCTATCGCCCATGCCCGAAGCGAAGCGCCTCAGGCCGGCCAGGCCCGGCGGAGCCTCTCGTAGCTGTCGCGGAGCGATTCCGGCAGTACCCGCGTCTCGGCGACCGAGGTCATGAAGTTGGTGTCGCCGTCCCATCGGGGCAGGGCGTGGACGTGCACATGGCCCGGGATGCCCGCGCCCGCGCCGACGCCGATGTTGACGCCGACGTTGATGCCGTCGGGTCGGTAGGCCTCGCCGATCGCGCCGGTCGCCCGCTGGGTGGCGTGCATGAGCGTCGCCGCTTCATCGGCGGCCAGGTCCACAAGCCCTCCGACGTGGCGGAGAGGAACCGTCATCAGGTGGCCCGAGGTGTAGGGGAACGCGTTCATGACCGTGAACGAGTGCTCGGTGCGTTCCAGGATCATCGCCTCGTCGTCGTCGAGGCCTTGGAGCGCGCAGAAGACGCACTCGTCGGATCGAGCGCGGCTTGCAATGACGTCTTCGATGTACGCCGACCGCCAGCCCGCCCAGAGGTGCTCGAGCCCGCTCACACGCGCTCGGCCAGCCGGGCCGCGAGCCGCTCGACGAAGTCGTCGAGCGCGACACCCCGTTCGGGGCGCTCGCTGCCACGTTCGTTCACGCCCACGGTTCCGTCGGTGGCGTCGTCGTCGCCGACCACGATCACGTACGGCACCTTCTCGGTCTTGGCGCGACGGACACGCGCCCCGAGCGTGTCCGCGTGCGCGCCGAGCGTCTCGACGCGATAGCCCTCCGACCCGAGCCGTTCCGCGACCGCCAGCGCGTAGGGCTCGTGCCGATCCGCAACCGGCAACACGCTGACCTGCACCGGCGCGAGCCACAACGGGAACGCCCCCGCGTAGTGCTCGAGCAGCACCGCGAAGAACCGCTCGACGGACCCGAAGAGCGCCCGGTGGATCATCACCGGGCGGTGGCGTTCGTTGTCGGCGCCGACGTAGTGCAGGTCGAAGCGCTGCGGGAGCTGGAAGTCGAGTTGCAGTGTCGACATCTGCCATGTCCGTCCGATCGCGTCTCGGGTCTGCACCGAGATCTTCGGGCCGTAGAACGCACCGCCACCCTCGTCCATGACGAGGTCGAGGCCCGCGCGCGTGCCCACCTGCCGGAGGGCCTCTGTTGCCTCCTCCCACTCCGCGTCGGTGCCCGCCGCTTTGGCTTCCGGCTTGGTCGAGAGCTCGAGGTAGAAATCGTCGAGTCCGTAGTCACCCAGGAGGTCGAGCACGAAATCGAGCAGCGACGACAGCTCGGCGGCCATCTGCTCCTTGGTGCAGAAGATGTGCGCGTCGTCCATCGTCAAGCCCCGCACGCGGGTGAGGCCGTGCACGACACCGGACTTCTCGTACCGATACACCGTTCCGAACTCGAAGAACCGCAGCGGCAGCTCGCGGTATGAGCGGGTGCGGGTCTCATAGATCAGGATGTGGAACGGGCAGTTCATCGGCTTGAGGTAGTACTCTGTGCCTCCGTCCAGCTCCATCGGCGGGTACATGCCGTCCGCGAACCATTCGAGGTGACCCGACGTCTCGAACAGCTTCGACTTCGCGATGTGTGGCGACGTGACGAACTCGTAGCCCGCGGCCTCGTGGCGGGCGCGCGAATAGTCCTCCATGACCTTGCGGACGATGCCACCCTTCGGGTGGAACACCGCCAGCCCGGAGCCGATCTCCTCGGGGAACGAGAAGAGGTCCAGCTCGACGCCGAGCTTGCGGTGGTCGCGCCGTTCCGCCTCTTCGAGTCGATGCAGGTGCTCATCCAGCGCTTGGGACGATTCCCACGCCGTGCCGTAGATCCGCTGCAGCATCGGGCGCTTCTCGTCGCCCCGCCAGTAGGCACCGGCGACCTTCGTGAGCTTCACCGCGCGCAGCTTGGCGGTCGACGGCACGTGCGGGCCCCGACACAGGTCGACGTAGGCGTCGGAGCCGTCCGGTCTGAGGTTGCGGTACACGCCGATGGTGCCCGCGCCGACGAGCTCGGACGAGTCCTCGGTGGCGGTGCCGTCACCGCCGACCCGGTCGATGATCTCGAGCTTGTAGGGCTGGTCGGCGAACAGCGTCCGGCCGGCGTCGGGGTCCATCTGCTCTCGAATGAACGGCTGATCCTCGGCCACGATCTCGCCCATGCGCGCCTCGATGCGCTCGAGATCGGCCTCGGTGAAGTGCTGCCCGTCGGCCAGCTCGAAGTCGTAGTAGAAGCCGTCGTCGATCGCGGGGCCGATCGCGTACTTCGCGTCGGGGAACAGATCGAACACGGCTTGGGCCATGACGTGGGCCGCCGAGTGCCGCAGCACCTCGCGTCCCTCGTCCGATTCGGCGGTCACGATCGCGACGGTCGCATCACCCTCGATCGGGCGATGGAGGTCGACAACCTCCCCGTTGACCGTCGCCGCGACGGCGGCCTTCGCCAGCCGCTTGCCGATCGACGCGGCGACGTCGGCCCCGCTGGATCCCGTCGCGAAGTCTCGCGTCGAGCCGTCGGGCAGCGTGATGGTGATCTCGCCGTTGCCGGTGCCGTCAGACATCAGCGGGCAGGCTACCGGTCGCCTTGGTCCGGGCAGCGCTCCTTTCACTACATTGCCGGCAACCGACACTCGAGGAGATCTCATGGCGAAGGAAACAGCGGAGCTCACGATGACGACGGCGCCGGACGCGGTCTGGGCAGTGGTACGCGACTTCCACGGTCTGGACGGCTGGATGCCCGGGATCGAGTCATCACGTGAGGAAGGTGACGACCGAGTCCTGGCCATGATGGGCATGGAGATCCGCGAGCGCCTCGTGAAGCTGGACGACGACGGCCGTGCGATCACCTACACCATCGTCGAGGGCGCTCCGGTCGAACGCCACGAGGCCACGATCACCGTCCACGCCGACGGCTCGGGCTCGCGCGTCACCTGGGACGTCGACGCGGCGCCGGACGAGATGGCCACGCTCATGCAGGGGATGTACCAACAGAGCCTCGAAGCCATGAAGACCCACGTGGGCGGATAGCCGAGGTACTCCCCCGACCCGCCTACTGGTCCTGGGCCTCAGGCGACCGGGGAGCTGAGATCGACGCCGAGCAGATCGGCGAGCTCGGCCAGGACACCGGGGGCCGACGGGTCGGCACCACCCGACAGCACCGCGTCGGCGAGCTCACCCAGCGCGGCGATCGCCTTCGGTGCGTCGAGATCCGCGTCCAGGGCGCCCCGGACGCGATCGGCGAACGGCCGAGGGTCAGGTCCGTCAGGCCGGTCGATCGCGGCCGCGAGACGGTGCAGGAGTGCGCTGCCCTCTTCGATATCGGTGTCGTGCCACTCGAAGCCCGAGCGGTAGTGGTGCCGCATGAGCGCGAGTCGGATCGCGCGAGGGTCGACTCGTTCGCGTAGGTCGCTCACGAACACGAGGTTGCCGAGTGACTTGCTCATCTTCTCGCCCTCGTAGCCCACCATCGCCGAGTGCATCCAATGGCGCACGTACGGCTCGCCGGTCACGGCTTCGCTCTGGGCCACCTCGCACTCGTGGTGCGGGAAGATCAGATCGGTGCCCCCACCGTGGAGATCGAGCGTCGCGCCGTGCTCGCGCATCGCCATGGCCGAGCACTCGATGTGCCAGCCCGGACGCCCGACCCCGAATGGCGCTCGCCAGGCCGGCTCGTCGGCCAGTGAGGGCTGCCAGAGCACGAAGTCGAGCGGGGCCCGGCGATGGGGATCATCCGGATTGCCGCCCCGGGCACGAGCCAGCCGCAGCATCTGGTCCTGGGAGTAATGCGACACGTTCCCGAAGTTCGGCGCGGTCGACACGTCGAAGTAGGCCGTGCCGTGAGTCAGGTACGCGTGGCCCGAGTCGAGAAGCCGTTCGACGACCGCCACGATCTCCTCGATGGACTCCGTGGCGCGCGGCTCCGCGTAGAGCGGCCGCATGTTCAGGGCTTCCATGTCCCCGTGGAACCGGTCGATCTCGGCCTCCGCGAGCTCCAGGAAGGGCACACCGAGCTCACGGGCCTTGGGCAGGATCGAGTCGTCGACGTCGGTGACGTTGCGCACCATCCGCACCTCGTGACCGAGCTCTTCGAGCCGGCGCGTCAACAAGTCGTAGGTGAGATACGTGGCGGCATGGCCGAGGTGGGTCGAGTCGTACGGCGTGATGCCGCAGACGTACATGCGCACGACAGGCCCAGGCGAGAAGTCGGCCATCTCACGCCGAGCGGTGTCGAAGAGTCGGATCGTCACGAGCGCGTCGGTCCCGCCGAGATCCCGCTCAGGCGGAGACCCGCCTTGCCCTTGTGCCGAATGTTGATGGTCAGCAAGACCGCGGCAAAGGTCTCCATCCCGACCGCGTTCTCGAGCGAGCCGCCGTCGAACGCCCGGAGGTCGGGGATGTCAGCAATGATCTCCATGAGGATGCGGCGGGCTTCGTCGTCGTCGCCGCAGGCGACCACGTCACCTTCCATGTTCTCGTCCAGATTCACGAACTCGGCCGCGGGTACGAGATGGAACGCGGTCACGACCCGTGATCGCCACAAGAGCGCCTGCATCTCCTTGGCGATCGACCCGTGCGGTGGCAACACTGCGTTGAACTCGGAGCCGTTGCGAACCAGGTTGTTCGCCATCGACACGACGATCTTTCCGCCCAGATCATCGGCGAAGTACTTCGCGGTGGCGAGCGCGGCGTCGGCCTGGACCGCCAGGACGACAACGTCGGCGTCGCAGGCTGCCTGGTTGTTCGCGCCAGTCAGCCCCGCCACCCGGCTCCCCCATTGGGCCCGAAGCTCGTCGACCACGGCCTCTGCCTTCGCCCGCTCGCGCGAGCCGGCGAGCACGTCGTAACCGACATCCGCGAGTCGGGCGGCCAGCCCACGGCCGGCCGGCCCGGTTGCCCCGAGCACTCCGATTCTCATGGGGTGATCCTGACACGCGTCGAGCACCTGCAAGAACTCCGTCGACCGCATACGCTGACCCGCCATGCTGTCTGGGATCATGTTCGCCAACGCCGCGTTCGGTCGCCCGAGCGACGCCGCCGGGCTCGGCCGCATCGCCGAGCAGCACGGAATCGAGTCGCTGTGGACGATCGAGCACACCGTCGTACCGGCTGACTATCAGTCGCGCTATCCGTATTCGGCCGACGGGAGGATGCCCGGCGGTGAGAACGGCCCGATGCCGGACCCTCTCATCTGGCTCGCGTTCGTCGCCGCGTCGACCGAGCGGCTGCGCCTCGCGACCGGCATCGTGATCCTGCCGCAGCGCAACCCCGTGATCCTCGCAAAAGAGGCCGCGACACTCGACGTCTTGTCGAATGGTCGGTTCACCCTCGGAGTCGGCGTCGGGTGGTTGGCCGAGGAGTTCGCCGCGCTCGGCGTCCCATTCGACGACCGGGGTCGCCGCACCGACGAGTACATCACCGCGCTGCGCTCGCTCTGGCGCGAAGACGAGCCGACGTTCTCGGGTGAGTTCGCAAGCTTCGAGCGCGCCTTGTCGCACCCCAAGCCGACCCAGCAGATCGACGGCGCGCCCTCCGTGCCGATCGTGATCGGCGGCCACACGAAGGCCGCCGCTCGACGGGCCGGCCGCATCGGCGACGGCTTCTTTCCCGGCTTGGCCTCCCCGACCAAGCTCGAGGAGCTGATCAACGCGATGCGGGTCGCGGCCCGCGACGCCGGGCGGTGATCCCGACACAATCGAGATCACCGCGGGCGGCAGACCCGACGTCGAGACGGTCAAACGCCTCGCCGACCTCGGCGTCTCCCGGATGGTGATGCCCCCGCCCGGCTTCGATCTCGACACGCTCGACACACAGCTCGCACGGTTCGCGGACACGGTGATCGCTACCGTGGGCTGATGGCCCGATACGACACGATCGGCCGCACCTACCGCGCCACCCGCGTCGCCGATCCCCGAATCGAAGCCCAGATCCAACGGGCCTTCGGCGACGCGGGCACGCTCATCAACGTCGGCGCGGGCACCGGTAGCTACGAACCCACCGATCGGCGCACCGTCGCGGTCGAGCCGTCACCAGTGATGCTTGCCCAGCGACCGCCCGGCGCAGCACCAGCCGTACGGGCAACGGCCGAGCACCTGCCGTTTCCCGACGACCACTTCGACGCTGCCGCGGCGCTGCTCACGATCCACCACTGGACCGATTGGCGCGCCGGCATCGCCGAGCTGCGGCGCGTCGCGCGTCGAATCGTGATCCTCACATGGGACCCGGACCGACCGCCGGCGTTTTGGCTCACCGATGACTACCTTCCCGAGGCACTGACCGCGGCACACCAGATCACCGCCCCGTCGCTACCCGAGCTGCGACAGGCGCTCGGCGTCGGTTACTTCGAGGCGGTTCCCGTGCCTGCGGACTGCGCCGACGGCTTCTTCGCCGCGTTCTGGGCCCGGCCGGAGGCCTACCTCGACCCGACGGTCCGGGACGGCATCTCGTGTTTCGCACTGATCGACCAAGCGCTGGTCGCGGAGCGGATGGACCGCCTCGCCGCCGACCTGTCCTCGGGTGTGTGGGACGCCCGCCACGGTCACCTCCGCGACCGCAGCGAGCGTGACCTCGGCTACCGACTCGTCGTCGGCGAGCCCGAACCCATCACGGCCCGTCGCGCGCGGGCGGACATCATCGACCCGGCCGACCGCCACGACATCACCGACAGGATCGACGCGGCCGAGCCGATCGAGAGCACCGAGCAGAACGAGCCGATGGACCCGAACGACAGCGCCGAGCCAACGGATCCGATCGACAGCACCGAACCCTTCGACCCGATCGACAGGAACGAGTCCTCGGACCAGAGCGACCATCGTGAGCTCATGGCCGAACGCTAGACGAGCCTCGCGTTCCCGGGCCGGAGTCAGACAACGCAGTCGGCGCCGAGCAGAACCCGAAGTGCCGCAAAGAGGCCGTTGCGGGCGTCCACGAGGTGCTCGTCACCCAGCCGGAGCACCGTCGTCTTCTCGGGCGCTTCCAGATGCACGAACACCGGGCTATCTCCGGGGTGCTGTTCCAAGATCGAGCGCAACCGCGCCGCCCGTGACTCATCCATCCCGCCGAGCTTCACTCGCAAGCGCACCGGCGGGCCGCCATCGAGCACCAGCTCGGGGCGCGTGACCTCCAACGCGATGATCTTCGGCGTGTCCTCACGACCGTCGAGGCGCCCCCGGACGCACACGATCGCGTCCTCGGCGAGGAGCTCCCCGTAGTTCGCCATCGTCTTCGGGAACACCATGACCTCGACCGCCGCGCCCAGATCCTCGAGCGTGAACGTCGCCATGAGATCGCCCCGCTTGGTGTACTTGCGCGACAACGTGGTGACCACACCACCGCACGTGCGCAGCTCGCCCTCGCGGACGTCCTTCATCTCGGTGAGCGTGGTGTCGGCGTAACGGCGTAGTGCTCGCTCGGCTCCCATGAGCGGGTGCTCGCTGACGTACAGCCCGAGCATCTCCTTCTCGAAGGCGAGCCTGTCCTTCTTGGCGAACTCGAGGTCGGGAATGTCGACCCGATCCGCGAATCCACCCGCCTCCTCTTCCGCCGCGGTCTCACCGAAGAGGCTCATGATCCCGGCCTCACGTTCGCGCCGGCGGGTGACCGCCCGGTCGACGATGCCTTCGAACACCGTGGCCAAGCCCTGGCGCGGGTGGTCGAGCGAATCGAATCCGCCGGCCTTGATCAACGACTCGATCGTCCGCTTGTTCAACGCGGCCGGATCGACTCGTTCACAGAAGTCGAAGAAACCGGTGAAT
>Ga0209587_1000473_pt1 | contig 19750 bp, 17 predicted proteins | sample NGEPerD_2_FD_184512 | JGI IMG/M metagenome (GOLD analysis project Ga0209587, IMG submission 184512) | Arctic peat soil microbial communities from the Barrow Environmental Observatory site, Barrow, Alaska, USA - NGEE PermafrostL1-D... | ecosystem: Environmental > Terrestrial > Soil > Wetlands >... | reverse complement strand
GTGATGGCGTCTTTGAAGTCTCACACGGCTTCTCCGCGGTGGAAGCCTTGATTATCTGCCCTGAGACCACCCCTGCTTCATAGCCCTGCAAGCGGAAGAAATCACGCACGGAAGGCATCCGCATGGAAGGCATCCGCAGGGAAAGCATCCGCATGGAAAGCATCCCGGCGAGCTCTCCGTTCTCCCATACAACCACTACCCTGCGACACTGGTTCTTCATCATGAGGAAGATAGTTTTGTAGCGGCGGTGACGCACTGGACGCATTGGTTTGCCGCCTGGATGGGGTCGGTGGCCGCTATGCTAGACTGCGGGGTCATGAGAATAATGGTTTTCCGGCGAGTATCGCTTGTCGCGGCCGTGCTGCTTGGGATGCTGGTCCTGCTCGGCGCAGCACCTGCTGCTGGCGCGTCCGAATCTGCCCGAGTCTCGCTGGATGTAGCCGAACCCCTCACCAGTGTTGATGATCCGGTGGAGATTACGGTCCGTGGGTTTGTTGATGAGATCTGGGTCGATGCAGAGATTCAGGTCATGGTGTACGGACCGGGTAGACCTGGGGACGAAACAGGTGCGGAAATGGTGCGGAGTTGGCCTGTCAATGCTCTGGAGCCTCAGCAGTTGGGCGTGGTTCAAGATAGCTTCTCAACTGTGGTCACTGTGGCCCCGGAATACATGGTCTCGCCGGGTGCCTACTGGATCTCTGCGTCCGTCTCTACCCCGAGCGGGCAGATGGCTCAGGCAAATGCTTGGGTGGGGCGGGTCCCGGTGGACCCGCCCCCCATAGAAGTAGCCATGGTCTGGTCATCGATCCTTGGGGTGCATTGGGATCCGGACGGGCGTCTGGTAGATGGCGCCCTGGAAGCGTTGGTTGTCCCCAACGCGGACGCCCCTGGGAGCCTGTATGCACTTTTCGCCCTGCCGGAGCGGTTCCCTTCCTGGCACACCACCATGGCGGTCGAACCGATCTTGCTGAGTAATCTAAGGGGAATGGCGGACGGCTTTGATCGGTTGGAGGAATCCGGTGAATTCGTAACGGTGGGACCTGAAGAGGAACTGCCCCTTCTCTCTACTCAGGCTCTGAGTACGTTTAGGCGGGTGGCACGCCTGGAGTCTTTCCAGATCCTTCCCGGACCGTATGCCATGCCTGACCTTCCGGTGTTGGCCAGAGAAGGTTGGGAAGATGGAGTAGAGCAGGTGAGGCTGGGGCGTCGCGAAGCCGAATCCACGCTGAGCATGGCTGGCGCTCCAGACGGTGCCTATTCGCCCGGATTGGAGCTGACCACTGATAGTCTGAAGTTCTTCAGCAAGGCATCCGTTGATTACGTTCTCGTGGCGGAGGAGGTTGCCAGAGATCTGGTTGAGGACGGCAGTGCACCCCCTGGACCTGTCCGAGTCAGGGACCAGGATAACAATCGGCTCACCCTGCTGTTTGCGGACGAAGACCTTCGGGAGGTGATGGGCCCACCATGGGACCCTGATCTCCTGTTAGCCGTGCTGGCAGCCAAGATAGCCGATGGGGACCCTGGACCATTCATAGTTGCACCGACTGATGACTATGGCCTACCACCTGCGTATTTTGTCAATCGGGTAGGAGCTTCCCTTACCGGTGCCGAATGGATAGGCACTCTTACCCTGGATGAGTTGATCGGTTCCCATCCGCCTGCTACGCGCCCGGTCTTTCTGACGCGCTATGGTGGGTATTTGGAAGGTTTTGTCAAGAAGAGCTACCTGGAGAGCCTGAGAGCGGGGCACGCATCCTTGGCGGATCTGTCTGGCGCTGTGCCGGAAGACCTGGCGCTGCTGGATCGATTGCGGTTGCTGATGTTTCAGGCAGAGGGTAGATACTGGTTCTTGAACTCTTCGGATCCGGATATTGTGAACCTGGGACTTGCTTCTGTGAGACGAGTCCAGGAGGAAGTGGCCGCGTATTTCGACAAAGTGGACGTGGCGGAGGGCAAGTCCGTCTTGGTGGTGGGAGACGAAGGAGAGGTGCCGATAGCGGTCGTGAATAAGACCAAGCGTCCGCTCGACGTGGAGCTGGTGGTTGAGAGCGAAGGGCTAACCTTCAGGGGTGGTTCTCATATTGCAGCAACGCTGGGTGTCCAAGAGAACATCTTCTCTCTCCCTGTGACTACAAAGGGAACTGATGCTGTGGTTTCGGTGCGGGTGATGGCTGGTGACACGCTGGTGGATGAAGGGTCGGTGCAGGTGCGTTTTATCTCCGCCAGACCGTTCTTGCCCTGGGCTCTGGCGGCCTTGGTTGCTGTGGTCTTGGGTGGATGGCTGTTGGCGCGATTACGCAGAAGTTTATCGTCTGCGTAGGGTGGGGAGATGATGATGGTTATGAATTTTCGTTGCACATCGTAATGAGAAGTATTGTCACAGCACTGATCACGTTGGCCGTCTTGGGAGTACTGATCCTGGACGGTTCCGGTATGTTCATGGCCTACCAGGGGGCGCGTGAAGTAGCGCGGACTGCCGCATACCAAGCTGCTCTTGAGTACCTATCCACGGATGGGAACGAGGCGGCTGCAAAGCAGGCGGCAGCCGCCTTCGTGCGCAGCAAGGGCGGGGAGATACTGGAGATAGAGATGAAGGGATCCGGAGGAGACAATTACTTCCAGGTTCGGGTGCTGATGCATGCCAAGACCTACGTGCTGAATTTCATCCCTGTGGCTAATAGATACACATCTCAGGAAGCAACTGCGTTCTCACATCTCTAGAGGTCTCTCTCCTTTTCCGGTGGGCTGATAAACTCTCTGCATGATGCAGAGTATAGAGAGGATATCTGAGCTTCTTCAGGGGGCGCGCTTTCCCGTCTTTCTTACGGGTGCAGGCGTTTCCACCGACTCGGGGATCCCGGACTTTCGCAGTCCCGGCACGGGTATTTGGGAGAAGGTGGATCCCATGGAGGTGGCCACAATATCCGCATTTCGGGAGGATCCGGGGAGATTCTGGTCCTTCTACTCGGAGCGCATGGGCATGCTCTCTTCCGCGAAACCCAATCCGGCCCACATTGCGCTGGCCAGGCTGGAGGGGGGAGGATATGTGAAGGGGTTGATCACCCAGAACATCGACAGGCTTCATAGTTTGGCAGGGTCACAGTTGGTTGCAGAGGTGCACGGTTCAATCGATCACGCCGAATGTCTGGAATGCGGCTCCTCACATTCCTACGATAGGGTGACGGAGATGTTGGCTGCTGGCGCTTCGATCCCGCTTTGTGATTGCGGAGCTGCTCTCAAGCCGGGGGTGGTGTTGTTTGGTGAAAATCTCCCCGGGGAAGCTATCCGCGAGGCGGCAAACTGGGCCGGCCAGGCGGATGTGATGCTTGTCGCCGGATCATCTCTGGGCGTTTATCCTGTTGCAGGCCTGCCTGAGTTGACTCGGTCGGCCGGAGGTGTTCTGATCATCATGAATGACTCCCCTACGCCCTATGATGAAGTTTCGGAGATCGTGAGCAGAGGTCGTGTTGAGGAAGTTCTTCCGCGGATAGCGGAAGAACTTGGGGTCTGACAAGCCAATGCTCCTTACTACGCCAAGTGGTCCTTATCTCCTCCGGGTGGGTTGAGCATGGAACTCTGGCACCATAGCCATATCCTGCGGGAGAAGGTGGACCGCAATAGCCTGCTGGTGCAGGGCAATAGGGCTTGTGCGCTGGGTGCACTGGATGCCGGCGTGCGGTTCTTTGCCGGGTATCCCATCACTCCCAGTTCGGAGATCATGGAAACCATGGCCCATGAACTGCCTAAGATCGGCGGGGTTTTCCTGCAGATGGAGGATGAGATCGCGTCAATCTGCGCCTGCATTGGAGCCTCCCTTACCGGCGAGATGGCTCTGACGGCCACATCTGGGCCGGGCTTCTCTCTCATGCAGGAGGCACTGGGCTACGCCATCATGGTAGAGGCGCCTCTGGTCGTGGTAGACGTGATGCGGGCCGGCCCCTCCACGGGGCGGCCTACCACGCCCAGCCAGGGGGATGTGCTGCAGGCGCGCTGGGGTACTCATGGCGATCACCCCGCAATCGTGCTGGCGGCGTCGAACGTGGTTGACATGTATCGTCTCACTATGGCAGCGGTGCATTTTGCGCAACGCTTTCGGACGCCCGTCACTCTCTTGGCGGATGAGGTGGTCGGTCACATGCGGGAGAGCTTCTCCCCGGAGCTTGTCGGGCGGTACCGCCTGACAAGCGGTGATTTTGAATTGGATGAGGGGTTTCTCCATCCATCCATGGTTCGGGAAGTGCATCCTCCGCATACTCTGGGCAAGGGTCAGGATCCCCACGTGACCGGTCTGATTCACGATAGTACCGGTTTTCCCACGAATGACCCGGAGGAGAGCGAGCGTTTCCTTCGCGATCTCTACGACAAGGTCGTGAATCATCGGGATGAGCTCTGCCTGTATGACCTGGTCAATGAAGACAAGGGTAGGGCTTGCGTGGTTGCCTATGGTTCATGCGCCCGCAGCGCCAGAGCCGCCGCGAGTGCGGCACAAGAGCAGGGTCTGCAGGTGGAGGTTCTCCATCTCTACACCCTCTTTCCCCTCCCTGTTGAGATAATCCAGCGGGTGGCTCGACGGGTGGAGTTCATGCTTATCCCTGAGTTGAATTTGGGTCAATACGCGCGAGAAGTGCGGAAGTTTGCAGAGAATTGGACCACGGTGATCAGTATGGGGAAGATTGACGGAAACTTGATATCGCCCGATGAGATACTGGAGCGGATATCCCAGCTTCTGGGCAAGTACGAGAGCGTCTGACGGATGTTGGACTTACGGCAAACAAGAGGGGTGAGGTGAGATTTGGCTGGTACCCTGATTCCTGGTGAAACCGCTCCTGAGGTAGATCGCTACCTGCACACTGATCGCCTCCCTCACATCTGGTGCCCAGGGTGTGGGATAGGGACGGTGCTGGGCGCCTTCCTGAGGGCGGCGCTGGCCTTGGATCTGCAGAAGGACAAGACGGTGGTCGTGACTGGCATAGGGTGCTCCAGCCGTGCTGCTGGTTATCTGGACTTCAACACGGTGCATGCCATCCACGGGCGTGCCCTCGCGTTCGCCACAGGGATAAAAATGGCCCATCCTGAGTTCACGGTGGTTGTCTTGACCGGTGACGGGGACGGTGCGGCCATCGGGGGCAATCATCTCATCCACGCCTGCAGACGCAATATCGATCTGACCTGCCTGCTGTTCAACAACAGCACGTATGGGATGACCGGAGGACAGCTGTCCCCGATGATGGATATGGGCGAGCACGCATCAACCGCCCCTTACGGGCATACAGAACGTTCTTTTGATCTCTGTGGGCTTGCGCAGGCGGCGGGAGCCACCTATGTGGCCAGGGCTACTTCCCATGGTGTGGGTCGATTGGAGCGGTTGATCAAGGACGGAATCTCGCACCGAGGCTTCTCATTTGTAGAGGCGGTCGCTCAGTGTCCCACGGAATTCGGCAAACGGAACCGGCCCCGTGATCCCGCGGCTATGTTGGAGGATCTACGGAGGAAATCCGTGTCCGTCAAGCAGGCGGAGAAGATGTCTGCAGAGGACTTGGAGGGCAAGATTGTGACCGGACTGTTCCACAGAGATACTGAAACCGCTGAGTTCAGTAGCAGCTATCAGAGTCTCTTGGAGTCTGTGAGAGATGGGCAATGAATGGCCAGATAGATAAGCGAGGATGCGAATTTACTGAGATCCGCTTCGGGGGTAGCGGCGGTCAGGGGGTGATACTCATGGGGGTCATTCTGGCAACATCCGCTGTTCTCGACGGGTGCCGTGTGGTTCAGACCCAATCCTATGGTCCCGAGGCCAGGGGCGGCTACAGCCGCTCGGATGTGATTATCTCCGGTGGAGTAATAGACTACCCGCAGCTGCAGGGTGCGGACATCCTTGTGACGCTCTCTCTTGAAGCCGCTCTGCGATATCTTCCCATGTTGAGGGACGACGGATACCTGATATACGACTCCGTGGAGATTCCAAACCCTCCACGGGACGGGGGGAAGCAGCACGGGTTCCCCTTTTCTCGATTGGCCCAGGAGCACGTGGGCAGGCCTCAGACCGCCAACGTTCTCACCCTGGGAGCCGTTGCAGAGTTGACCGGGGTGGTGTCTCTGGGGTCCCTGGAGGCTGCAGTGGAGAGTGTGGCTCCGGCGGGGACATCTCAAGTGAATAGGCAGGCCCTGGAAGTGGGTGCAAGAGCTGCACGCGGTGAGCTTGAGTCATGAACATCGGTTCTGAAACCGTCTTTGAGATTGTGAACGTGACCCTTCCTCATCTTCGCGAGGGATTGGATATGGACAGTGCCCGCGAGACGGTACGGGCCATTCGGGAGAAGGCATCCGTGGGAGCAGTCGCCATCTCAGATAATGAGCGAGTGCTGGCCTTCACCGGAATCGGAGAAGACCATCATGTGGTGGGAAGACCGCCGTTGACTCACCTCACTTGGGAGACTCTCAGTTCTGGCAAGGTTCGTGTGGCTCGTGGCAGGCAGGAGATCGGCTGTCCTGTGCCCGAGTGTCCGTTGCGCGCGGCAGTGGTAGTCCCTTTGCGAGCCAACGGCCATATCGCTGGATGCTTGAAGCTCTACAAGGCGGAAGAGGCCGCCTTTGCCGGTGCGGAAGTGGAGTTTGCCATCGGATTGTCCCAGATGCTTTCCATGGAACTGGAGCTGGCAGAGATAGACGTTCAGAAGAGACTCACCACCCAGGCGGAGCTACGGGCTTTGCAGGCGCAGATCAGTCCCCACTTTCTGTTCAACACCCTCAACACGATAGCTTCTTTTTGTCGCAATGACGGCTCCCTGGCCCAGGACCTGCTGATCGAGTTTTCTGAGCTATTCCGACGCAACCTCAAACAGCACAGAGGGTTGGTCAGTCTGAGAGAGGAGATCGATTTTGTTGAGAGCTACCTCCGGTTTGAGAAGTACCGTTTCGGAGAGCGCTTGTTGGTGGTTTGGGACTGTGACCAGGATACCCTGGGCGTGAGAGTGCCGCCGCTGGCTCTTCAGCCGCTGGTGGAGAATGCCGTAGCCCACGGAGTGCCTAAGCGTATGGGCGTATCCACATTGACCATAGAGAGTCATCGTTCTAAGGAAGACGTGGTGATAGCTATCCAGGATGACGGTCCTGGCATGGATCCTTCACTCTTGTTCCGGGGTGATTCCGAGGGCATCGGCATGCAGAATGTCCAGCGGCGCCTTCAGGGCTTGTTCGGACACAAGTATGGCTTGGTGGTTGCGAACCCTCCTGAAGGCGGAACCAGGGTTGAAGTGCGGGTTCCCGTTGCTCTATCGGAAGGTGCTGTAGGCTCGCCGGGAACCTCCGCAGACATTGGGGAACAGCGTCGCGCCGGGAGTGAAGTTTGAGAAGCATACGCGCGCTCATAGTGGATGATGAAGCCCCGGCCCGCGCTCATCTGCGCACGCTCCTGGAAGAGGTGGAAGGTGTAGAGATTGTGGGTGAGGCTTCCAACGCGGTGGAAGCTGAGAAGCTCCTGCGTGTGGCCGAGCACGACGTTGTCTTCTTGGACATCAGGATGCCGGGGATGGACGGAGTGAGGGCCGCAGAGCTGTACAGCGGGTTGCCCAAGCCACCGTTTGTGGTTTTCACCACCGCCTACGAAGAGTACGCTCAGCAGGCTTTTGACGTGGATGCCATAGACTATCTACTCAAACCCATAAGCAAGGATCGCCTCCGGAAGTGCATCAGGAAGGTGGTCGGTCGGCTCCATGTTTCCGAAGGCGCAACCTACTCGGAGGAGATCAGGTCTGTAACGGATGCTTCTGGCCAAGAGGAGAGCAGAGAGTATCTAACCGCGCGACAAGGCCACAGGATGGTGCTGATCGCGACAGAGGACATAGTCTACGTGCAGGTCGAACGCGAAGAGGTCAATATCTTTACGCGGGAAGACCGCTATGAGGCGATGGTTTCATCCCTGGATGGACTGGAGCGCGCGCTGGACGCTTCATCATTCTTCCGCACCCATCGGAACTATCTGGTAAACCTCCGCCATGTCTCGGAGGTAGTGCCCATGTTCAACCGTACTTATGAACTGGTCATGACGGATGCACAGGAGAGTCGGGTGCCGGTGAGCAGAAGGAGGGCTGTGGACCTGCGAGCTGCACTTGGTTTCTAGGACTTCCGTGTACGGTCCGCGCGGGAACAGGTCCGGATGGAGTGGGAGGCAACGGGAATTGCATAAGGAGTGGTTATGGAGATAGGCATCGTGGGGTTGGGGAAGATGGGGGCCAACATGGCCCGGCGCATGATTGGGGGAGGTCACCGCGTCGTGGTGGCTAACCGCTCCCCCGGCCCCATAAAGGAGCTGGAGGGGGAAGGTGCTGTTCCGGCCTGGTCATACGCTGAGTTGGCCCAGGAACTGAGGTCTCCGCGGGCGGTCTGGATGATGGTGCCTGCGGGTCAGGCTACAGAGGACCTGGTGGCTGAACTGACGGGAATATTGGAACCGGGTGACCTCTTGGTGGACGGCGCTAACTCCTTCTACAAGGATTCGATGCGCCGGGCTGAGGAGTTACAGGACAAGGGTTTGGAGTTTGTGGACGCAGGAGTGAGTGGCGGCGTCTGGGGGCTTGAGCAAGGGTACAGTCTGATGGTAGGGGGCTCGGGAAGTGCCATAGATCGGATAAGGCCGGCATTGCAGACGCTGGCGCCCGCCCCGGATCGGGGATGGGGGCATGTGGGACCTTCGGGTGCTGGGCATTTCGTCAAGATGGTTCACAATGGGATTGAGTATGGGATGATGCAGGCGTATGCGGAGGGTTTTGAGATCCTCAGCGCTCGGGAGGAGTTCGGGATAGACACGCATCAGGTCGCTGAAGTCTGGCGCGAGGGCAGCGTCGTACGTTCCTGGCTACTGGATTTGACCGCGGCAGCGCTGAAGGAGGATCCTGGACTGGAGAAGATCGAGGGCTGGGTGGATGATTCCGGTGAGGGGCGGTGGACGGTAGCAGAAGCAATCGAGCAGGATGTTCCTGCGCCGGTGATCACGCTTTCTCTGATGATGCGTCTCGTCAGCCGGCAAGAGGATAGTTTTGCGGCGCGGATATTGGCCGCCCAGCGTAATCAGTTTGGCGGCCATAGCGTGCGTCGCCGGGACTCTGACGGTTCGTAGATCCGCCCCTGATCTTGCTAGAATAGCTACTCTGCTGCGCGGATTCTCCGTGCAACTGCACAACCAGGTCATGCTGTGCACCAGAGGCAATGGGAGGGATAATTTTGGATAGAAGTTGGCTGGGCATCGGAGCTACCATTGCTTGCATGGTTCCTGGCCTGGCCGTTAGGGTGGGGGTGGTAGCTGTCTCCTCACCGGTGGAGGCGATACTGTACGGGGGCGCCGTGGTGGCCTCCGCGTTTCTCCTATCTTGGGTGGCAGAGGTAGCCCAGCTGGACATGTCACAGGGTTTTGCCCTGGCCCTCCTGGCGCTGATAGCCGTGCTCCCGGAGTACGTAGTGGATGCTTCTTTCGCCTGGTTGGGCGGCAAGGACCCCGCCTACACACACTACGCGGTGGCCAATATGACCGGCGCCAACCGGCTGCTCATCGGTATAGCCTGGCCCATGGTGTTAGCAATCGGTTTCTTCCGCTTCAAGAAGCGGGAAGTAGAGTTGGTAGAGGGCCATCTGGTCGCTGTCGCAGTGCTCCTATTGGCCACCCTGTATGTCTTCATACTTCCCTTGAAAGGCTCCCTGGACCTCTTGGACTTCGTGGTCCTTATACTCTTGTTCGCCTTCTACATGATTCGTGTCGCCCGCATGCCGTCTGAGGAACCTCATCTGGTAGGACCGGCCGCGTTGATAGGAAAGATGGCTGTAGGTCAGCGGCGTCTGGTAACGGCTTTGCTGGCTTTCCTCTCTGCGGGAGTCGTGCTGGTTGTGGCGGAACCCTTTGCCCGCGCATTGGTGGAAACCGGGGGGCAAATGGGTATAGATGAGTTCCTGTTGGTGCAATGGTTGGCTCCAGTTGCTTCTGAGGCACCGGAGTTCGTGGTAGTGGCTATCTTCGCTTGGCGGGCCATGTCCAGTGAGGCTTTCAGCACGCTGGTCTCCAGCAAGATAAACCAGTGGACCTTGTTGGTGGGCATGCTGCCCTTGATTTATATGATCTCTCTGGGCGCCGCCCAAGCACTGCCTCTGGATGCCCGGCAGTCTGGCGAGATCATCTTGACGGCAGCGCAGTCCCTTTTCGCCGTCTCCTTGGTGATTGATCGGAGGCTCTCTGCGCAAGGGGCTGCGACTCTCCTGGTGCTGTTTCTGGTCCAGTTTATGTTCCCGATGACGCGGCACGCCGTCACGGTCATATACCTGGTGCTTGCGATTCTAGTCTTCTTCAGGGACCGCAATCATCTGGTGCCGGTGTTACGAACTCTGTGGAAGCGTTAGACTGTTCAGTAGGAATGGAAGACGGAGGGTTCAGGCGCTAGAGATCGGAGGGGAGGTGATTTCCTTCATGGAGATCAGGGACTGTGATCTCTTGGTGACGACCACAGGGTTGTCGGCTGGAAACCTGCAAGAGTTGAAGGACTGTATTGCGGCCGCCCCTACGGGGAGCATATACCATCACTTCTATGGGCGGCTCCTTCGCCCTGAATTTGACGAACCGGAGTACAACAACGACTTCGCGTCTTGGGTCAACTGGAATTTAAGAGACAAGGCCTTGGCTGAGAAGTTATCCATGGTGGTGCCGTCCACCTTGAAGGACTTGGAACAGGTCAGAGAGAAACTACTTCAAGTTATTGATGAGCGGATGGAGGAGGTAGCGCATCCTGTGGAGACCTTACTGGATGAACGGTTCTATCTTCTTCGGGCGCACATGGTTGTTTTTGACGCAGGACTTTGCCTGGAGGAGCCTGAGGATCTATTCAAGGCCATAGACTCTCTTCATCAGGGGAGCATCTACTATCATATTGTAGATGCGCGTCATCGCCGTTTGAACCGGGGCAATGATTTTTCAGAGTGGTTTCGGGAGCTTGGGAGTGAATACGTCCATGTTGCTGACCGACTTGCCGGGCTGGATCCTTATTTCTCCTCGGTAGAGGGCATCCGTCGGACACTGGGAGGGATACTTGAGAGCAGTCTCCCGGAGCACGACGTATGAGTAGCTTGCTGGATCGTTATGCCGGTGTTGTGGGAGAGCGGGTTATTGATCACCTGCGCCAGCTGGGCTCTCTCTTGGACGGGGCCCGTGTTGTCCACGTGAATTCCACCCGGGCAGGCGGGGGAGTTGCGGAGATCCTAAACAAGCTGATTCCCCTGATGGATGAGCTGGGTCTGAGCACGGAATGGTTGGTTGTCAAGGGCGAGGCCCCTTTCTATGAATGCACCAAGGCCTTCCACAACGGCCTTCAAGGGCAGGCGGTGGACATATCTGAAGGTGCCCTCCGTGCATACGAGAGAACTAATGCGGAGAACGCGGATTGGCTGAGGGAACCACTTGAAGAGGCGGACTTCGTCTTCATACACGATCCCCAACCCGCCGCTTTGCTGAGATACGTGCCGCGCAGGCGGGGAAGGTGGATTTGGCGGTGCCACATTGATGCGCGTGATCCGCATCCGCCGGTCTGGGAGTATCTAAGAAACTGGGTCAGCGAGTATGAGGCGAGCATATTCTCGCTTCCGGAGTTCGCGCAGCCGTTGCCTCATCCTCAGTATCTGATTCCGCCCAGTATCGACCCGCTCAGCGAGAAGAATATCAACCTGCCTCATGAAGAGATTGAGGACGCTAGGAGTCGATTCAACCTGGACCCTGAGTTGCCTCTGATTGTTCAGGTCTCCCGGTTTGACAGATTCAAGGATCCGTTGGGTGTCATTGAAGCCTATAGACTGGTCAAGGAGTTCACTCCTCTGCAGTTGATGCTGGTGGGGGGTGGTGCCTCGGACGACCCTGAAGGTCAGCTGGTGCTGGATGAGGTCCGGATGGCAGCACGCAATGATCCGGACATCCACATACACCTGCTTCCTTCTGATTCGCACCGGACCATCAACGCTATCCAGCGTGCCGCCACCATCGTCCTGCAGAAATCCGTACGTGAGGGATTCGGGCTGACTGTGGCAGAGGGTATGTGGAAGCGGAAACCTGTGATCGGTGGGGATACGGGAGGGATAAGGTTGCAGGTGGTGGATCATCACACAGGTTTTCTGGTGAGAACACCAGAAGGTGCTGCTCTCCGTATCCGCTATCTTCTCCACCGGCGGGATCTTCTTAGGACCATGGGACTCAGGGCGCATCGGTTTGTGCGGGAGAGTTTCTTAATCACTCGGCACCTCCAGCAATACCTGGCCCTCATGATGGGGCTGCAACACGGGAACCCTGAGCGGATGGAGGTGGGGTTACCAGGGCTTGGGAAAGGGAAGAGTCCTCTGTAGACTTCGGTCGTTATCGGAGCGGGTATGAATAGGAACGAACGCAGGAAGGTCAAGGGACAGGAGAGCAATCAGTTAAGGTTCGTCGCGGTCTCCAACCGGTTGCCGGTGACGCTGTACAAGGATGGAGATGGATGGGGTCGTTACCGGGGGGCTGGGGGGCTGGTGACGGCGCTATCTCCGGTTCTTCGCAATCGTGGAGGCTCTTGGATCGGTTGGCCGGGGACTTCTGAGGCTGGAGATTTCACGGACCTCATGGACGAAGCATCTCTGGAAGAGGGATACCGGTTGCATCCTGTTCACCTATCCCCCCGCGAAGTACAGGACTTCTACTACGGCTTTTCCAACGAGATCTTGTGGCCTTTTTTCCACGACATGGTTTCCCGCTGCCATTTTGATCCGCAGGGTTGGTACGCTTATCTAGGGGTCAACAACCGGTTTGCCGCAGAGATAATCAAGCGCAGCCGAGAGAGTGACTACATCTGGGTGCATGATTATCATCTGATGTGTGTGGCCCGGGAGCTCCGTGCGTTGGGCAGTACCAGGCGGGTAGGTTTCTACCTGCATATCCCCTTTCCTCCGTTAGATGTCTTTCTGAAACTCCCCTGGCGAGGGCAGATACTCAACAGTCTGTTGGATTATGAGCTATTGGGGTTCCAATCCTTGCGAGACAGACGCAATTTCCTTCATTGCGTGAAGAGGTTGGTTCCCGGTGTTCGCACTCGCGGCCAAGGCTCAGTCGTCAACGTTACGCGTGGAGGTGAGGACGTTCGGGTGGGGAGCTTTCCCATCAGCATTGACTACCGTAATTTCGCGGAGGCGGCGGGTTCGGAGAAGATCGGTCAGAGAGCGCGACAGTTGAAGGACAAGTTGGGAGGGCGTCGTATCATCCTCGGCGTGGACCGTCTGGATTACACCAAGGGCATACCTGAAAGGCTGCACGCGTTCAGTCACGCGCTCCAGCAGTATCAGGAACTTCGTTGCAACGTCACCTTCATTCTGGTCTTGGTGCCGAGTCGCGAGAACGTTCCTGAGTACCAGGCCCTCCGGCGTGAGATAGACCAGATGGTGGGGGAGATAAACGGGCATTTCACGGAGTCCGGGTGGGTGCCCATACACTATCTCTACCGTTCCCTGGATCGGGATGAACTCATAGCGCACTACCTGGCGGCGGACATAGCCCTGGTCACCCCGCTGAAGGATGGAATGAACTTGGTTGCCAAGGAGTATTGTGCCAGTCAGGTGGAAAACGATGGGGTTCTAATACTTAGTGAGTTCGCCGGTGCTGCGGCGCAATTGCATCGGTGGGCGTTGACGGTCAATCCCCACGACCGCGAGGGCGTGGCTGAGGCGATCTACCGCGCGTACACCATGGGTGAGGAAGAGAGGGTGGAACGGATGCGGCGCGCGCGTGACTCCATACGAAGAAACAACATCTTCCGTTGGGTGGATTCCTATCTGGACGCTGCTCTGGGTATCACGTTGGAAGATGTACCCTACCAGGAGGACTACGTACCACCGCTGGAGGGCTAGTTAAATGCCAGTGCTGGATGGTGGGGACGAGATACCCAGAGCAGCGCGGACCTCTTTGACCAATGCCTCGAATGTGAAGGGTTTCTCCAGCAAGGAAACTCCGCCTGGGATGCTGGATATTTGTGAGAGCTTGTCTACTGAGTAGCCGGAGATGAGGATAACCGGCAGTGTGGGTTCATGTCCGCGGAGTCTTTGCGCTAGTTCTACCCCGGTCATACCCGGCATCGTGACATCTGTGAGCAGTATGTCGATCTGCTCCATGCTGTCTGTATATAGCACTTCTGCTTCCGCACCCGACCCCGCTTCAAAGACGGTGAATCCCGCTCTCTCCAACTGACGGGCAAGCAGTCTCCTCAGTGATTCCTCATCCTCCGCCAGCAAGACTACCTTACCGTCCGCTTGAAAAGCATCCGGGGCAGAAGAGGTGGTAGATTCCATATCTGTCCCGGGTTCATGTGTTGACTCTTCGTCTTCCTCCACCACGGGGAGGAAGACGCTGAAGACTGAGCCCTTTCCGAGTTCTGACTCCACAAGGATCTCGCCACCACTCTGCTGTACGATCCCATAGACGGTGGCTAGGCCCAGTCCCGAACCCTCACCGTCGGGCTTGGTTGTGTAGAAGGGTTCAAACAGGTGTTTCTGCGTCTCTTCGTTCATGCCTTCCCCTGAGTCACGGATCGTGATGAGGGCGTATTCTCCCGGTGGGAGTGGAGGTTGTTTCACTTCTCCTTGAGGATGATAGTTCTCGCTGATCTTCCTCCCCACAGTCCTCACGCTTATGGTACCGCCTTGGGGCATAGCGTCACGCGCGTTGAGCACCAGATTAACTATTGCCATCTCGATCTGGCCGGGATCGGCATACACTTTTTTCATGTCCGGGTCCAGGTCTACATCCAGTACGAAGTGGTCACCCAGTGATCCGGCGAGCATGGACTTTGTGGCTTCTACGCCAGCGTTCAGGTCGATGGCATGGGGATGCATCACCTGAAGGCGGGCGAAGGCGAGGAGCTGACGGATCAGGGAGGCTCCTCGGTTTACGGACAGCTTGATAACCCTAGCGTTTTGGTTTAGTTCACTTCCTTCTGGCAGGTCTTCCAGAAGGATCTCGGCATGTCCCAGGATAGAAGCCAGGATGTTATTGAAATCGTGAGCAAGTCCTCCGGTAAGGAGGCCCACAGCCTCCAGTTTTTGGCTTTGGAGGAGTTGTTTCTCCAACTCAGCCATATGGGTTATTTCTCGGCTTGAGACAATATGGTTAGTGATATTCCCCGTGTCGTCCTTGACTGGTGTTACCGTCACGTCCGCCAAGAATGTAGATCCGTCCTGACGGCGGTCATCCAGTCTGCCGGTCCATACCTCACCTCCGCTTACAGTTCTCACCAATTCCGCGTAGGGTTCGATGTCCTTGTCGCCCTGCTGGAAGAAGTGTAATTCTAGTCCGAGGGACCTGCTGCGCGAATAACCGGTTACATTCGTGAAAGCCGGATTGACGTAGATCATGATCCCTGAAGGGTCAGTAATGATGATAGTCTCAGCGCTTTGTTCTACTGCATTGAAGAGCTGGCTGCGTTCTTCTTCAGCCTCCCGCCTTTCTGACACCTCTCGCTGAAGGTTTGCATTTGTCTCCGCCAGTTCTGTGGTTCGTGCCCGCACCTGCCATCGTGAATAGGCGACTGCCATCGAGAGTAGCGCTGTGATCGCACTGACTATGGCCAGCGACCAGATCAGATAGCGTGCTATCTCCTGGTTTCCCTGGTCATCGTGATCGCTGAGCCACTTGTACGTGGCAGTGTTAAGTATTGGCTCCTGACCTCCCTTGGACGTGCGCAGCTCGTAGTCTATTGCTCGTATTAAGCTGGGATCCTTTCCCTTGGGGAAGGCTAATCGCAGCTCGATCGGTTTGATGATCACCTTTGTTTCCACCACGTCATATTGGCTCTTCTCTCGGGCTCCGAAGATGCGGCTGACTAACGCTGCGTCAGCGTGACCCCTCTGCACGGTAGCAAGGGCGGTCGCGTAGTTCTGTGTCTCCACATACTCAACCGCCACCTGGAACCCGCGTGCGAGGCGCTGGAATTCCTGAGAGTAGATATCCTCTGGTATGATCGCCAGCCGGAGGCCTTCCATGTCCAGGATGGACTCAATTTGCCGGTCGGGAGCACAGAAAACGCGTCCCCAGTTGGCCAGGATCGTCTCCTCGTTGAAATCAAACCGCTGTGCCCGCTCATTCGAGTAGGCAATAGCGGTCATGATATCTATCTTTCCACTTTCAAGGAGGTCCAGGTTCTCTGAGAACGTGTTCTTCGAGTAGGTTAGATTCAGATCAAGGCGGTCTGCGATCTCTTCCAACACATCCACGTACAGGCCGTCAGCTTGCCCTTGCTCGTTAGTGAATATCAGAGGTTCATTCTGATACACACCCACGCTCAGGGTCCTGTCTGCTGCGTAGGCGGTAGCGAGAGGACTCACAAGGAGGGAAGTAAGGAGAGAGGAAAAAAAGAGTATCAGGATCCAAGCGCTGATCCTGACGGTCAGGGTGTTTCCTTCCAGATAGCAGCTAGTTTCCTTCACCCGATTCCCATCCGGAGCCGGTCGTTTGGTTAGATTCCCCGTTCTCTTTCTCGGATGTTTGGAGGGTGATTGGCACCAGGTGGACTCTGGATATGCGCAGTCCCTCGACTTCCAGGACGCGGGCTTGGAAGTTCCCCACCTGCACTTCATCGCCCACTTTGGGTCGTCTCTGGAGCTGCTCAAAGACTCTTCCTCCCAAGGTGGGAAATCCTTCTTCAGAGACGTGTAGGTCCAAAATATCTGCCAGATGGTCCATTCTTGCTCCTCCATCAACCGAATACCCACCGTTGCTGGTCTGCTCCACGACCGGCGCCTCCCGGTCGAACTCATCCTGCACCTCTCCAATCAGCTCCTCAACCACGTCCTGGATGGTTACGAGGCCGGCGGTGCCTCCGTGTTCATCCACTACTATTGCCAAAGGGGTACGTGTACTTTGAAAGCGCCTGAGCACAATCTCGATGCTGGCGGTCTCGGAGATGAAACTGATTGGTCGCATCGCGCTGCGCACGGGTTTTTCTGGATCTGCCCGGTAGAGGTCCTTGACGTGGACATAGCCGATGGTGTCGTCCACAGCTTCCTCGTACACGGGGTACCTGGTGTGGTTGCTGACGGCCACTTCTTCCAGGGCCTGCTCGATGGGGGCATCGGTGGGGAGGGCGGCCATCTCAGTCCTGGCGACCATGATGTCCCCTACCGTTCTCTCTCCAAAAGTAAGCGCTCTGCGCATGAGGGTTTGTTCCAACTCGTCTATGTGCCCGACCTCCTGGCTTGCCGCCAGTATCATGCGCAGTTCCTCTTCAGAGTGTGCCCGCTCTTCCTCCGCAGCGGGTTCTACGCTCATAAGGTGCAGGACGGCGTTGGCGGCGGTATTGAAAGCCAAGATGATGGGGTTGAAGACAAGGTAGAACCAGCGCAATGGCAGGGCAACGACCAGAGACGTGCGCTCTGCCGCCCTGATTGCTATGGACTTGGGTACGAGCTCCCCTAGCACTATATGCAGGAAGGTGATGAAGGCGAAGGCGGTGATGGCCGAGGCCGTATGTAGCGCAGTGTCAGAGGTGATGCCCAGGTATCCCAAAGGCGGACTGAGGATGTGCGCCAGAGCAGGTTCCCCAATCCAACCCAGACCCAGGCTGGCCATGGTTATGCCTAACTGCGTGGCAGACAGATAGGCGTCCAGATGCTCCAGGATATGTACTGCTATCTGTGCCCGCTTGCCGCCCTCAGAGGCGAGCTCTGAGACCCGGGTTTCTCTAACTTTGACTATCGCGAACTCTGCGGCGACGAAGAACCCATTCAGGAAGACCAGGACGAAGACCAGCGAGACGCCGATAGCATCGTTCATGTAGACACTCCCCGCCTGGTGTGCGGGACGAGTAGTATGCCGCTGCTTCGAGGCTCGTCGGAACTATTCATTTGGTGTACCAAGGATAGCAGAGGAAGCCGTTTGAAGCTAAAGGGAAGTGGAGACGGACGAGGGGCAGATATCCTGAAGCACGCAGCTTTGGCACCGGGGTGAGCGGGCGGTGCAAACCGCCCGCCCGTGCTCTATGAGTAGGTAACTGAAGCCGGACCATTCGTCGCGAGGAACCAACTTCATGAGGATTGGCTCCGTCTTGTTGGGTGTCTTGGCATCCGATAGCCCCAGCCGTCTGCTCAACCGATGAACATGGGTATCTACTGCTATACCCGAATCGGGATCGGACGCATAGGCGTCAGGATATGCGTTGGAGAGCACGATATTGGCAGTCTTCCGAGCGACACCGGGAAGGGTGATGAGCTTCGCCATGGTGTGTGGGATGGACCCACCGTGATCATGCAGTATTCTCTGCGCAGATCCTTGTATGTGTTTCGCCTTGTTGCGGAAGAAACCGGTTGAGTGGATGTCCTGCTCCAGCTGGGCCCGGTCCGCCTCTGCATAGTCCCGTAGGGTGTGGTACTTGCGGAAGAGCTTCTTAGTGACCTGGTTTACCTGCTTGTCTGTGGACTGCGCGGAGAGAATCACCGCAACCAAGAGCTCCCAATCAGAGCTGTAATCCAGCACTATCTTCGCCTTGGGGTAGGCGATCCTCAATCTCCTGATGATCTCGATGGTGTGTTCTCGCTCTGAATCAGTAATATATGCTTGGTCCAAGTATCCTCCAGGGCGGTTTCTCCCTGAAGCGTAGCGTAACTAGTGGCCCGCCGCCACTACTCAAGCCATGGCGGGGGAGAACAATAGAGATTCCAGTGGGGGTATTTGCCGGACGGTGGCCGGTCAGAGCCCAATATGTGCCGCTCGCCACTCCAATCACGCCGCTTGCCACTCATCTCTTGGCGCTTGGGGTGGTAGGGAATAAAGTTGGCGTAGATGATACTGGGGGGAAGACCCGGGAGAGACCCGGGAGGTAAGGGGGGATCGTGGGGCGCCTGCACAGCTGGCAGGCGCCCCACTTGTTCTTGGCACGGCATTACTGCGATACAATCTCATATAGTGTGCCATCCCGTAATCTATTGTGAGGAGTCTGCGTATGGAGCGGCTGGTTGTGGGTATCTCCGGAGCTTCCGGTTCCATTTACGGCGTGCGGTTGCTGCAGGCCCTGCGCGATCTTCCTGTTGAAGTGCATCTTGTGGTAAGTGAGGGTGCCCGGCGGGTGGTACGGATGGAGGGGGGCGCGGATTTCGCTGAGGTGGAGATGCTGGCAGACCAAGTCTACTCCAACGCCGATGTGAGCGCCACCATAGCGTCCGGCTCTTTTCGAACAACGGGCATGGTAGTGGTTCCGTGCTCGATCAAAAGCCTTTCGTCCATTGCCAACAGCTACAACGATAATCTACTCACTCGGGCCGCGGACGTAACTCTGAAGGAAGGACGGAAGTTGGTGTTGATGGTGCGGGAAACGCCCCTCCATCTGGGACATTTGCGTCTGATGACTCGAGTGGCTGAGATGGGGGGAGTGATCCTCCCTTCCGCTCCCGCCTTCTATCACGGCCCGGAGACCATAGAAGATCTGGTGGACCAGTCGGTGGGCAAGGTGCTGGATCAATTCGGGCTGGAGCATGACCTCTTCCACAGGTGGGATGGGATTGCTCGCACTGTGGACGAGAAGTCTCCCGAGGATGATCCGGCCGAGGATTGAAGTGGCACCGGAACCGGAAAACGGTCGGCCGGATCTCCCTACCCGGGTGGAGGACTACTTGCGCGCCCACCACGTTTTATCCCTGGCCACCGTTGGACATCCTCCCGGGGAGTTGGCTGAGGAGCTGCTCCCACATGCTGCCACGGTTTTCTACGCTGCAGACC
>Ga0209587_1000472_pt1 | contig 19753 bp, 17 predicted proteins | sample NGEPerD_2_FD_184512 | JGI IMG/M metagenome (GOLD analysis project Ga0209587, IMG submission 184512) | Arctic peat soil microbial communities from the Barrow Environmental Observatory site, Barrow, Alaska, USA - NGEE PermafrostL1-D... | ecosystem: Environmental > Terrestrial > Soil > Wetlands >... | reverse complement strand
GGTCGTGAAGGACTTCACAGCGGGAAGTTCCCGCAGCCATCTGGCCACAAGGACCAGTACCAGCAGGACGACCAGCGCGGCAAGGATGATCCACACCGGCTTGAACCATTTGCTCTTCGTCAGCGGAGTCAGCGGAAAGGTCGATTTCGTTATTGTGGGCCTCCAGGCATGAATGTGGGTCCAGCGGCTGATTGATCACGGGATAGCTGCTCGGCAGTGGGAGCGTCGCCATGGCGAGGGCATGCTCCCCGATAGATGCCGAAGCTGCACCTGGGTGGCCGGGTCAAGGGGCGCGCCAGCGCTCGCATAGCGACGCCGAAGGCGCTCTTGACGCGGTCGCCCAGGCGCAGACGATGCGAGCATCGGGGAGCGCGGGTACGGGTGCGGTAGGCGGGTCCGCCACGGACACCTGACAGGCCCCGCGAAACGGGTACAACTCACCACCCTGCCGCCCATCCCCACGGCCGTTGCCCCACACCAGCTTTCCCCGCCCGATCCAGCTCGCAGACCCACATTCATGCCTCAAGACCCGAAAAGACGCAGCATCGCTGACCAATGGTTGACACAGAGGGTGTCATGTCTGCTCCTCCACGCTCGTCCGCAGCGCGTTCGCGACCCTCCATGAAACGCTTGAAGAATGCGCTGGCTGCGATAGGCTTGTCAAGCGATTCCTTGAGGATGGGGTGCGGGATGGGCGACCGGGCGGCCAAGGACTCGCTCTTCGACGCCTTGTCCGGGGTCGCGAAGGCGATGGGCAACGGCCGCAGGGCCGAGATCGTGGACGTTCTCGCCCAGGGCGAGCGGTCGGTGGACGAGCTGGCGACCGAGCTGGGGCAGAGCCTGGCGAACACCTCCCAGCACCTGCAGCACCTGCTGCGCGCGGGGCTCGTCCGCACCCGCAGGGAGGGGACCCGGATCCACTACTCCCTGGCGGGTGCGGAGGTGGGGCGGCTGTGGGCGTCGATCCGCGATGTCGCCGTCCAGCACGTGGCGGAACTCGACCAGCTCGCCGCGAACTACCTCGGCGACCGGTCCGGCCTGGCGACGATGACCCGGGAGGAGCTCACGAACAGGCTGCGGGACGGTGACGTCGTCGTCCTGGATGTCCGCCCGGAGCCGGAGTTCACGGCCGGGCACATCGCCGGTGCGGTGTCGCTCCCGGTGTCTGAGCTGACGCGACGGCTGCGTGAGCTGCCCAAGTCCGAGCAGGTCGTGGCGTACTGCCGCGGCCCGTACTGCGTCTTCGCCGACGACGCCGTCCGCACGCTCCGGCGACGCGGCTACCGCGCCGCCCGCCTCGAGGACGGCTACCCGGAGTGGGCCGGCGCCGGCTTGCCGGTCGGAACGAGCTCCTGACGTGGCCACGGTGGTCAGTGAGCACCCCGGCCTGGTGGGCCGGCCTGTGTACCTGGACTACAACGCCACCACGCCGGTCGACCCGCGGGTGGTCGAGGCGATGCTCCCGGTCCTGACGACCGGCTTCGGCAACCCGTCCAGCGGGCACGTCTTCGCCGACGGGCCCCGCGCGGCCCTGGACGGTGCTCGCGGCCTGGTCGCCGACCTGGTCGGCGCTCGCTCACGGGAGATGGTCTTCACCGGCAGCGGGTCGGAGGCCGATGCGCTCGCGGTGCGCGGCGCCGTCCTCGCCGCCCTCCACGACGGCGCCACCCACCCGCACGTGATCACCCAGGTCACCGAGCACCCCGCGGTCCTGGCAGCGTGCCGCGCCCTTGAGTCCGAGCACGGGGCGGAGATCACGTACCTGCCCGTCGACAGCCACGGCATCGTCGACCCGGACGACGTCGCGGCGGCCATCACGTCACGGACCGTGCTCGTCTCGGTGATGCACGCCAACAACGAGACCGGCACGGTGCAACCGGTCGCCGACATCGCCGCCGTGACGCGGGCCCATGGCGTCCTGCTGCACACCGACGCTGCCCAGAGCGTCGGAAAGGTCCCGGTCGACGTGGGCCGGCTCGGCGTCGATCTGCTCACCCTCGTCGGGCACAAGATGTACGCCCCCAAGGGCATCGCCGCCCTGTACGTACGAGACGGCGTCCGGCTCAGTCCTCTGGTGGGAGGGGGCGGGCAGGAACGCGGCCTGCGGGCCGGTACGGAGAACGTCGCCCTCGCCGTCGCGCTCGGCGCCGCGGCGGCGCTGGCCGGCGACGCCATCGATGCCGGAGAGCCACGCCGACTGGCGGAGTTGCGCGACCTGCTGTCCGCCGAGCTGAGGCACCGGCTACCTGGCCGGGTCCACGTCCACGGTCATCCCACCCAGCGCCTGCCGCACACGCTCAACCTGCGCATCGACGGCGCCCGGGCCCAGCAGCTGTTGGCCCGCGTACCCGGCCTGGCCGCCTCCACTGGGTCGGCCTGCCACACCGGCCGGGACGAACCCTCCGAGGGCCTTCGCGCACTCGGCCTCAGCCGCGACCAAGCACTCGCGGCGATCCGGCTGTCACTCGGTCGCTGGACCACCCCCGAGCAGACCAGCGCCGTGGCCGCCATGCTCGCGAGTGCAGCCGCGTAGTTCTTACGTCACGTCCCGGCTGACGGCCAGGAGCGTGCCGCCGACAGCCAGCGCGGTCGCGTAGGCGACGAGGACCAACCCGCCTTGCCACGGGCTGAGGAAGTCTTGCGTGGTCAGCGAGATCTGGGTGAGGGCGTTGCCGGCGGGCCCGGGTAGGTAGAGCGTCCATGCATCGAGGGCGGGGATGTTGGTGATGACGGGTTCGACGACGAACAGGTAGATCAGCAGCCCAACGACGGTGGCGACCTGATCGCGAACCAGCGCGCCGAGGGCGACGCCGATGACGGCATAGGCGATGTACGCGGCGGCGACACCGAGGAGTGTGCGCGGGATGCCGTTTCCGGTCAGGGAGACGTCGATGCCCTTGGTCGCGAGCCAGGGCAGCACAATCGCGCTGACGGTGGCGATGCAGGCGACCGCGTAGGCGGCGCCGACGATCGCGTAGGCGGCGAGCTTGGCGATGACGACCCGTCCCCGGTGCGGTGTGGCTAGGAAGGTGGCGGTGGCGGTCCGGTGCCGGAACTCGGTGGTGATGGCGATGGCGCCGAGGACGGCGACCAGAGGTCTGGCGCCGGCGGCGATGGCGAACAGGGTCTGTTGGCCGGGTGCGGTGTCCAGCGGTGGGGTGACGGCGTTGTCGGCGAAGGCGATGTTCAGGCTGACGTACAGCGCCACCAGCGCGGTCGAGGCCAGCAGCAGCCACAGCCACAGCCGGGGGAGAAGAGCATTGGAGAACTCCGCCGCGATCAGCTGGGGCATGTCAGCTCACCTCGTCCAGGGCTCGGGTGTCTGCTGTTGCGGTCAGGGCGAAGAAGACGGACTCGAGGTCGCTGTGCCCGGCGGCGAGCTCGTGTAGCTCGATGCGTTCGGCGAAGGCGATCCGGCCGATGCCGTCGGTGTCCAATCCGGTCACCTGCAGGGTCACGGCGTCCGTGCGTTCGACCTGGATGGCGCCAGGCGCTGCCCGTTCGACCGCGGCGCATCCGAGGGCTGCGGCGAGCCTGTCGGCGTGGGGCGTGCGGACCGAGACGCGGGCCTGGACGGCGAACAGCTCGGCCAGTGGTCCCTGCCGGACCAGGCTGCCCCGGTTGATGATGACGACGTGGTCCACGAGCTGCTGCACCTCCGCCAGGACGTGGCTGGAGACCAGGACGGTGCGCCCTTGCCGGGCCAGGTCGCGCAGCAGCTCGCGCATCCACACGATCCCCTCGGGGTCGAGGCCGTTGGCCGGCTCGTCCAGCACCAAGACGCTGGGGTCACCGAGCAGGGCGCCGGCCAGGGCGAGGCGCTGCCGCATGCCCAGCGAGTAGCCGCCCACCGCACGGTTTCCGACGTCGGCGAGTCCGACCATCGCTAGTGCCTCACCGGCCCGGCTCGGTGGGTAGCCGTTGACCCGGCAGTAGGCCCGCAGATGGCCGCGACCGCTGCGAGCGGGGTGAAAGCCGGAAGCCTCGAGCGCGGCACCGACGACGTCGTTGGGTCGGGGCAGGTCGCGGTACGGGCGCCCACCGATGGTCGCCGTGCCGGCGTCCGGGCTGACCAGGCCCAGCAGCATCCTCAGGGTGGTCGTCTTCCCAGCGCCGTTGGGGCCGAGGAAGCCGGTGATCGAGCCGGGTTCGACGGTGAAGCTCAGGTCGTCGACGGCGCGGACGGCGCCGAACCGCTTGGTCAGGGAGGACACGACGATCCGGTTGACGTGTTCGGTCATGCCAGGGCTCCGTTCTCCACCAGGTCAGGGGATCGAGGTCGTTGACGGCGGCGCTACGATGTCCGGAACATACAACATGATGAAGTCACTTCACAATGAGGCTATGGTGAGAAGACAGGACGAGGTGCTCCCGACGTTCGACGCGTTCTTCGAGCTGGCCACCCGGCTGGGTCAGGCGATCGAGCTTGGGCTGGCCGAACGTGGCCTCACGACCTCGCGGGCCGAAGTGCTCTTCCGGCTGCACGGTCGGGGACCGATGGTCCAGCGGGAGCTGAGCCAGGCGTTGCGGTGCACCCCACGCCACGTCACCGCGCTGGTCGATCAGCTCCAGGGGGACAAGCTGGTCGATCGACGGCCGCACCCGACGGACCGACGGGCCACGCTGGTGATCCTCACCGGCAAGGGCAGGAAGCTGGCCGCCCAGATGTTCGCCGACCGCGAGACCTCCGCCCGCCAGCTCCTCGGCGACGTCCCGGGCTCAGACCTGGCGACCACCCTGACCGTGCTGCGCACCGTGCTCGAACGACTCGCGCCGCCGGGCGAACAGCGCGTCAGGGCTCCCGGCTGACGACGTGATCGGCGACGGTCGCCGCGAGCCCCTGGGGTGATCGCCTCATGACGCGGCCGCGTGCGCCGCGGCACCGTCGGGGTGTCGCGGTGATCGTCACCGCGCTCCGAGGAGGCGAGAGCGATGGCGCTGTTCATGGATGTGCACGACCACGTGGAGGGTTTGACGGCCGAGGCCGTCGCGCAGGCACACGCCCGTGACGTCGAGGTGCAGGCAGCTCACGGCGTGAACTACCAGCAGTACTGGTTCGACGAGGGCAGCGGCAGGGTGTTCTGCCTGGTGGAGGCCCCCAGCGCCGAGGCGGCAGTGGCGGTGCACCATGAGGCTCACGGACTCCTGGCGGACTCGATCACCCCTGTCCAGTCGGGCGCGGTCGCCGGTGAGGGCTGAGGTGGGGATGACCCTCGCGGCCAGGCCGGCGTGACGGTCGGCCGCGCGGTGTTCGAGCCCGGCTGGCGCTGGTCGGAGGACGTCCGCCACGTCGCCGGCACCGACTCCTGCCAGGTGGAGCACGTGGGTTACGGCCACCACGTGCACGCCGTCCGGCCGGTCCGGGAGGCAAGAGCATGGAGGATCCGGTGCCTGTCAGAGACCGGATCCCCCATGGAAGCCCAGATCGGGGCCTAGGCCCCGAAGTTTGCGAGGGTGCGCGTGACGGCGCCGAGGGGGACGGCGAGCCAGGCGGGACGGTTGTGGGTCTCGTAGACGACCTCATAGAGCGCCTTGTCGAGCCAGAGCGCACGCCACAGCCGGTCGTGCTCGCGGGGGTCGTGGCCGGTGGTGTGCGAGTAGCCGGCGAGGAACGCCTCGTCGGCGGCCTGGGCCCAGCCCCTCCCCGCCGTGCCCTGGGTGGCCGCGTAGTCGAACGATCGGAGCATGCCGACCACATCGCGGACGGCGACGTCCGGCCGTGTGCGTTCGCTCAAGGGTCGTAGCGGCTCGCCCTCGAAGTCGAGCAGCACCCAGCCACGGACGGGGGAGTGCAGCACCTGGCCGAGGTGGAAGTCGCCGTGGACCCGCTGCAGGTCGGGCAGGGGCCTCTCGCGCAGCCGGACGAGCGAGCGGGCATGGCGCTCGAGGGCTTCGCGGTGGTCGGCCAGCGCCGGGGCAGAGTCGAGCGCCCAGTGCACGCGCGCCCGAAGACCCGACACGAGCTCGTCGCGAGTGGAGTCGTCCGCCGGCGCGTGCCCGAACGCCTCGGCCAGAGCCACGTGCACCTCGGCGGTCGCCGCACCAAGCTCGCGCGCCTGGCGCGTGAAGTCGGTCCCCGCGGTCGCCGCCGCCACCGCGTCGCCCCAGCCGTCGGTGCTCCCGGCCAGGAACTCGGCTGCCACGGCCAGGTGGCCGGTCGCGACCGCCCCCTCACCCGTCGTCCAGTTGCCGTCGGCCCAGCCGGCCGTTCGCGGGACCCTCGTGCACGCGATCGCGGTGAGCCCGGCGGTCACCGTCACCTCCGGGTTCTCCCCGGGGTGCAGGGTCCGGAACACCTTGACCACCAACGGGTTCGGTCCCTCGGCGTCCACGACGACGCTGGTGTTGCTCTGTTCCCCGGTCAGCACCCGTGAGGACGACGGCGGCCCTGGTGGCCGTGTGCCCTCGGGAGTCCGGAGGCTCGCCAGGAGCGCGCCCACGTACGCGGGGTCGTGCGGGCCGTCGTAGACGTGGCGTCCGTCGAGCTCGCCGACGACGGCGGCCTCCGCCCCGACGAGAAGCTCGCCGCGGTGCGTGAGCGGGACCTGCACGACGTCGAGCCGGTCGCCGGAGTCGAGGCCGACGACGAGCACCTCGACGCGGACACCCTCCGGAGCGTCGAGGTGCATGCTGCCCAGCAGGTGCTGCGAGACGCCGCGGCCCTTCGCGGGATACCAGCGTTGGCGCGGCATCCAGGTCGCCAGCAGGTGATCGAGCCCAGGCTCCAGAGCCGTCACGGAGCCTCGACCCGGAGCCACAGGAAGTCACGCGAGCCCAGCGTCACCATCAGCTGACCGTCGTCGTCGACCTGGGGAAAGCCGCCGCCCCCGAACAGGTCGGCCAGCCCCGAGCCCTTGTGCTCCGGCAGGTGCAGCCGCGCTGCCTGGGGGGTGGACGCGAGGTTGTTGACGCACAGGACGGTCTCGTCGTCGATGTCGCTGGAGCCGTCGGCACCTTCGCAGATCCTCAGGTACGCGAGCACCGACTCGTTGTCGGCCTCCAGCGGCACGTAGGAGCCGAGCCCGAACACCGGGTGGCGCTTGCGGATCGCGAGCATCCCCCGGCACCACTGCAGCAGGGACGACGACGTCGAGAGCTGGGCCTCCACGTTGACACCGTTGTAGTGGTAGACGAGCGACTGGACGACGGGCCGGTAGAGCTTGCCCGGGTCGGCCGTCGAGAAGCCGGCGTTGCGGTCGGGCGTCCACTGCATCGGCGTCCGGACCGAGTCGCGGTCGTCGAGCCAGATGTTGTCGCCCATGCCGATCTCGTCGCCGTAGTACAGGCAGGGGCTTCCCGGCAACGACAACAGCAGCGCGTTCATCAGCTCGATCTCCGGCCTGGAGTTGTCGAGCAGCGGCGCGAGGCGCCGGCGGATGCCGACGTTGGCCCGCATCCTCGGGTCCGGCGCGTACCAGCCGTACATCGCGGCCCGCTCCTCGGTGCTGACCATCTCGAGCGTGAGCTCGTCGTGGTTGCGCAGGAACGTGCCCCACTGGCCGCCTCGCGGGATCGCCGGCGTGTCGGCCAGGATGTCGAGGACCGCGTTGGCCTTGCCCTCGCGCACCGCGTAGTAGATGCGTGGCATCACCGGGAAGTGGAAGCACATATGGCACTCGGGCTCGTCGTCGGTGCCGAAGTACGGGACGACGTCGTTGGGCCACTGGTTCGCCTCCGCGAGCAGCACGCGGCCGGGGTACTCGTCGTCCACCATCGTCCGCAGCTCGCGCAGGAACGCGTGGGTGCGCGGCAGGTTCTCGCAGTTCGTGCCCTCCTCCTCGAACAGGTACGGGACGGCGTCCAGCCGGAACCCGTCGATGCCGAGGTCGAGCCAGAACCGGACGACGTCGAACATCGCCGCCTGCACCTCGGGGTTCTCGAAGTTGAGGTCCGGCTGGTGGGAGAAGAAGCGGTGCCAGTAGAACTGGCGCCGCACGGGGTCGAAGCTCCAGTTCGACGTCTCGGTGTCGACGAAGATGATGCGCGCGTCGGAGTACTTCTCGTCGTCGTCGCTCCACACGTAGAAGTCGCCGTACGGGCCGTCCGGGTCGCCTCGGCTCGCCTGGAACCACGGATGGGCATCGGACGTGTGGTTCATCACCAGGTCCGTGACCACGCGCATCCCCCGGGCGTGGGCCTGGCCGACCAGCTCGGTGAACTCCGGCAGCGTCCCGAACTCCGGCAGCACCGCGCAGTAGTCGCTGATGTCGTAGCCGCCGTCGCGCAGCGGAGAGGCGTAGAAGGGCGGGAGCCACAGGCAGTCGACGCCCAGCCACTGCAGGTAGTCGAGCTTGCCGATCAGCCCCGTGAAGTCGCCGGAACCGCTGCCGTTGGAGTCGGCGAAGCCTCGGACGAGCACCTCGTAGAAGACCGCCTTGCGGTACCAGTCGGGGTCGTGCGCGAGGCCGGGCGCGTGCAGGTCGAGACCCTGCAGGGGACCTGGCATGGGCTCAGACCCTCCGGACGTGGACGACGTGGGCGGGGGAGTCGGGGTCGAGCCGCACGAAGACGTGCTCACCCCAGTGCCAGGTGGTGTCGGTGAGCAGGTCGTGCGCACCGAACGAGTCCTGCCAGCCCATCCCGAGTGCGGGCATGTCGAGGTGCACCATCGTCTCCCGGGTCGAGTGCGGGTCCAGGTTGACCACCACGATCACCAGGTCCTCGCGCCCGGTGGGCGACTGACCGGCGGCCAGTCGTTTGGAGTAGGCGATCACGCTCTCGTCGTCGGTCGGATGGAAGGTGATGTTGCGCAGCCGTTGCAGCGACGGGTGGTTGCGCCGGACGTGGTTCAGCCGCGTCAGCAGGGGTTCGAGGCTGGTGCCGCGCTCGAGCGCCCCCGCGAAGTCACGCGGTTTGAACTCGTACTTCTCGTTGTCGATCTGCTCCTCCGCGCCTGGTCGCGCGACGTTCTCGACGAGCTCGTAACCGCTGTAGATGCCCCAGGTCGGAACCAGGGTGGCGGCCAGGACCGCCCGGAGCCGGAACGCCGCCGGCCCCCCGAACTGCATCGTCGGCGTGAGGATGTCGTGCGTGGTCGGCCAGAAGCTGGGCCGCATGAAGTCCGCGCTGCCGGCTGATCCGCCCGTGCTCAGCTCGGTCAGGTACTCGGTGAGCTCCGCCTTCGTGTTGCGCCACGTGAAGTACGTGTACGACTGGTGGAACCCGACCTTGGCCAGGGTGTGCATCATCGCCGGCTTCGTGAACGCCTCGGCCAGGAAGATCACGTCGGGGTGGTCGCGGCTGACCTCCGCGATCAGCCACTCCCAGAACTCGACCGGCTTGGTGTGCGGGTTGTCGACGCGGAAGAGCGTCACCCCGTGGTCCACCCACGTCAGGACGACCCGCAGCACCGCGGCGTAGATGCCGGCCGGGTCGTTGTCGAAGTTGAGGGGGTAGATGTCCTGGTACTTCTTCGGCGGGTTCTCCGCGTAGGCGATCGAACCGTCGGCGCGCGTCGTGAACCACTCCGGGTGCTCGGTCACCCAGGGGTGGTCGGGTGAGCACTGGAGCGCCAGGTCGAGCGCCACCTCCAGCCCGAGGCCGCGCGCCCGGGCCACGAAGGCGTCGAAGTCCCCGAACGTCCCTAGCGAGGGGTGGATCGCGTCGTGGCCGCCGTCCGGGCCACCGATCGCGTAGGGGGATCCAGGATCACCAGGCGCCGGGTCCAGCGTGTTGTTGCGGCCCTTGCGGTTCGTCGTCCCGATCGGGTGGACCGGCGTCAGGTAGGCGACGTCGAAGCCCATCTCGGCGATCGCGTCCAGGCGGCCGGCCGCGGTCCGCAGCGTTCCCGTCGTCCACGTGTCGGTCGCCTCGTCGTAGGTCGCCCCCTCCGAGCGCGGGAAGAACTCGTACCACGAGCCGAACAGCGCGAGCGGCCGTTGCACCCTCAGCGTGAAGGTGGGCGAGACGGTGACCATCTCGCGCACGGGATCGCGGTCGAGGGCTGCCTTGACCGAGGGGCTGGTGCCCGCGGCGAGCCGTGCCTGTGCCGGTCGGCCGGTGTCGCGCAGCCCGGTGGCGGCGTCCCGCAGGTGCGCCGCGTCGGAGGGGTCACGGCCAGGGCTGCCGGCAGCGCGGTCCAGCAGCAGCGCGCCCTCCGTCAGCATCAGCTCGGTGTCGACGTCCGCCGCGACCTTGATCACCGCGTCGTGGTGCCACGTGCCGTAGGGGTCGCTCCAGCCCTCGACGCGGTAGGTCCATTCGCCCTCGGCGTCCGGGACGACGTCCGCCGCGTGCGCATCGGTGCCCGCGTCGAGGAGCGTCATTCGACGGCAACTGTGCTCTGTGCCGTCGGGGCGGAGCAGGACGACGGTCGCCGCGACCGCGTCGTGGCCCTCCCGGAACACCGTCGCGGTGACCGGCACCGCCTCGCCCACGACAGCGCGCGCAGGCCAGCGGCCGCCGTCCACGACGGGGCCGACCTCCAGGACCGGGATGCGGCCGAGGGTGGTGCTCAGGTCGAGGCTGGGTCGATGGTCGGAGGCCAGGCGCGTGCGTCCGGAGGTCACCGCCCGAACCTACCGAGACCCGTGCCGGAGGGGTAACCCGAGCCGGGCTCTCGGTAGCCTCCTCGCCCGTGAGAGCAATCCGCCGGTTCACCGTCCGCACCGTCCTGCCCGACCCGATCGCGGCCCTCGGCGAGCTCGCGCTCAACCTCCGCTGGTCGTGGCACCCGCAGACGCGGGACCTGTTCGAGGGGATCGACCCGACGGACTGGCAGGCCACCCGCCAGGACCCGGTCGCACTGCTCGGGGTGCAGGCGCCGGAGCGACTGGAGGCGCTGGCGGCAGACGGCGACTTCGTCCGGCGCGTCGAAGCCGCGCGCGACAACCTGCGGACCTACCTCACCGAGCCGCGCTGGTACCAGGGCCTGCCCGACGGGGCGCCGGCGTCCATCGCCTACTTCTCCCCGGAGTTCGGCATCACATCGGTGCTGCCGCAGTACTCCGGGGGGCTCGGCATCCTCGCGGGCGACCACCTCAAGGCCGCGTCCGACCTGGGCGTGCCGATCGTCGGGGTCGGCCTGCTCTATCGGAGCGGCTACTTCAAGCAGTCGCTGACCCGGGACGGCTGGCAGAACGAGACCTACCCGGTCTCCGACCCGGACGGGCTGCCGCTCACGCTCCTGCGGGACGGCTCGGGTTCGCCGTGGCTGGTCTCGATCCCGTTGCCGGGCGGCCGCACGCTCAACGCCCACGTCTGGAAGGCGGACGTCGGCAGGGTGCCGCTGCTCCTGCTCGACTCCGACGTGCCCGAGAACGACGAGGCCGCGCGAGTCATCACCGACCGGCTGTACGGCGGGGGTGGGGAGCACCGGCTGCAGCAGGAGATGCTGCTGGGTATCGGCGGCGTCCGCGCCCTGAGGCTGTGGTCGGAGCAGACGGGTGCGCCCGCCCCCGAGGTGTTCCACTCCAACGAGGGACACGCGGGCTTCCTCGGTCTCGAGCGGATCCGCGAGATGGTCGGCGACGGCCTGACGTTCGACGAGGCGCTGCAGGCGGTGCGCGCCGCGACGGTCTTCACCACCCACACGCCGGTACCCGCCGGCATCGACCGCTTCGGCGACGACCAGATCGAGGCGTACCTGCCCGGCGCGCTTCCCGGCCTCGAGCTGGAGCGGGTGCTCTCTCTCGGGGCCGAGGACTACGCGGGCGGCGAAACGGGCGTGTTCAACATGGCGGTGATGGGCCTGCGGCTGGCCCAGCGTGCGAACGGCGTCTCGAAGCTCCACGGCGACGTCAGTCGCGGCATGTTCGAGGGCCTGTGGCCGGGGTTCGACGCCACCGAGGTGCCGATCGCCTCGATCACCAACGGCGTGCACGCCCCCACCTGGGTCGACCGGAGGGTGACCGAGCTGGCCGCGGCGACCATGGGCCGCCCCGACTTCGACCGCGTCGCCGAGGTGCCGTCGTCCGAGGTCTGGCGGGTCCGCGGGGAGCTGCGGGCGCAGCTCGTGGACGACGCACGCCGGCGGGTGCGGTCGTCGTGGCTCAAGCGCGGCGCGACGGCCGCCGAGCTGCGATGGGTCGACGGCGTCCTCGACCCCGACGTGCTGACGATCGGTTTCGCCCGGCGCGTGCCCACCTACAAGCGCCTCACGCTGATGATGCGCGACCCGGAACGGCTGAAGTCCCTTCTCCTGCACCCGGAACGGCCGGTGCAGCTGGTGATCGCCGGTAAGTCGCACCCCGCCGACGACAGCGGCAAGAAGCTGATCCAGCAGCTGGTGAAGTTCGCCGACGACCCGGCGGTGCGGCACCGGATCGTGTTCCTGCCGAACTATGACATCGCGATGGCCCTGGCGTTGTACCCGGGCTGCGACGTCTGGCTGAACAACCCGCTGCGGCCGCTGGAGGCGTGCGGGACGTCGGGGATGAAGGCGGCGCTCAACGGCTGCCTCAACCTGTCGATCCTCGACGGCTGGTGGGACGAGTGGTTCGACGGCGAGAACGGCTGGGCGATCCCGACGGCGGACGGCGTCGATGACGCCGACCATCGCGACGACCTGGAGGCCGAGGCCCTGTACGAGCTGATCGAGGGGTCGGTGGCGCCGCGGTTCTACGACCGCGACGCCGAGGGGTTGCCGACGCGGTGGCTGGAGATGGTCCGTCACACGCTGGGCACGCTGGGACCGAAGGTGCTCGCGAGCCGGATGGTCACGGACTACGTCGAGCAGCTGTACCTCCCTGCCGCGGCCAGCGGTCGGGAGATGAACGGCCCCGGGTTCGAGGGCGCGCGAGACCTCGCGGCCTGGAAGCAGCGGGTGGCCAAGGGCTGGGACGACGTCCGCATCGACCACGTCGAGTCCAGCGGTCTCGGCGACTCGCCCCAGGTCGGCGAGGTGCTGCGGGTGCGGGCCTACGTCTCGCTGGGCACCCTGTCGCCGTCCGACGTCGACGTGCAGGTCCTGCACGGGCGCGTCAGCGAGGCGGACGAGCTGACATCGACGTCGTCGGAGTCCCTGGAGCACGTCGAGAGCTACGAGGACGGCCGGCACCAGTTCGCCGGGGACGTCGCACTGCGGCGCACCGGGGCGTTCGGGTACACGGTGCGGGCGCTGCCGTCGCACCCGGGGCTGGTGGGCGTCGCCGAGACCGGGCTGGTCGCCAACGCTTGAGCCACACGATCACGACGCGGGGCGACGGGCGACGTACACCTGCAGGCTCAAGGGTCGCAGGCGCACGTCGGCGCCGGGCTCCAGCTCGGCACCGCGCGGTGACGGCGTCTCGTGCGACGTGTCCAGCAGCAGCCGGTACGACGTCGCCCACGGCTGAGTCGGCAGATGCACGGCGACCGGTTCGTGGCCGCCGTGCACGACGACGAGAACCGAGTCGTGGCCGACGCCCTCGCCGTGGAGGTACATCTGCACGGTGCGGACACCCGGGTGGTGCCAACGTTCGTGGTCCATCGGTGTGGCGTCGTCGGTGAACCAGGCCAGGTCCGTGGTGTCGTCCGGGTGGACCGGGCGGCCGTCGAAGAACCGTGACTGGCGCAGGGCGGGGTAGGCGCGGCGCAGCCGCAACAGCTCACGGGTCGTCGCGAGCAGGTCCTGCTGCCAGGGCTGCGGATCCCAGTCGAGCCAGGTGGTCTCGTCGTCAGTGCTGTACGCGTTGTTGTTGCCGCCCTGGGTTCGGCCGACCTCGTCCCCGGCCGTGAGCATCGGGACACCGGTCGACAGGGCGAGCGTCGCGAGCAGGTTCCGCATCGACCGGCGGCGCGCGGCCAGTACCTGCTCGTCGTCCGTCGGCCCCTCCACACCGTGGTTCCACGTGCGGTTGTCGCCGTGCCCGTCGGTGTTCTCCTCGCCGTTGCTCCAGTTGCGCCTCCGCTCGTGGGCGACGGCGTCGGCGAGGGTGAACCCGTCGTGCGCGGTGACGAAGTTGATCGACGCGAGCGGGCCGCGCAGCGAGGAGTCCGGGGAGGCGCCGTGCGCGAATAGGTCGACCGACCCCGCCAGGCGTGTCGCCAGGTCACGCACGCCGTGCCCGTCGCCCTCGCGCGCCGCGCCGCCGGCGTCCGCCAGCCAGAACGTGCGCACCCCGTCACGGAAGGCGTCGTTCCACTCGGCGAACGGCGGCGGGAACTGTCCCGTGCGCCACCCGTGCGGGCCGAGGTCCCACGGCTCGGCGATGAGCTTGACGTCGGCGAGGACGGGGTCGGTGCGGGCCGCGACCAGGAACGGGTGGTCGGCGTCGAAGCCGTCGCGGCCGCGTGCCAGCGCGGGCGCGAGGTCGAACCTGAAGCCGTCGACGCCGAAGGCCTGCACCCAGTAGCGCAGGGAGTCCAGCGCCATCTGCACCACCCGGGGGTGGGCGAAGTCGAGCGTGTTGCCGCAGCCGGTGAGGTCGACGTCGCGGCCACGTCCGTCGAGCCGGTAGTAGGAGGCCGCGTCGAGCCCGCGCCAGCTCAGCGTGGGGCCGTCGGTGCCACCCTCGGCCGTGTGGTTGTAGACCACGTCGAGGACGACCTCGATCCCGGCCGCATGCAGAGCCGCCACGGCGTCGGCGAGCTCCTCCAGGACGGCGGCCGGGCCCGCCTGTTGGGCTGATGCCATGGCGTACCTGGGCTCGGGTGCGAAGAACGACAGCGTGTTGTAGCCCCAGTAGTTGCGCCGGCCGCTGCGGAGCAGGGCCACCTCGTCGCCGATCGCGTGCACCGGCAGCAGTTCGAGCGTGGTGACTCCCAGGTCGCGCAGGTGCGTCGTGACGGCTGGGTGACCCAGGGCCGCGTAGGTGCCGCGGATGGCTTCCGGTACGTCGGGGTGCGTCATGGTCAGGCCGCGCACGTGCGCCTCGTAGATCACGGTGTCGGCCCACGGGACCCGCGGGCGGCCGGCAGGGTCGGCCGTCGGAGGCTCCACCAGGACGGCGTGCGGCACGTGCGGTGCCGAGTCCTGCTCGTCGAGCCGCGCCGTGCCGCCGTGGTCGGCCCTCCCGTCGACCGGCGCGCCGTCGTCGTCCGTGACGTGGCCGAAGACTGCCGGGTGCAGGGTGAGCCCGCCGGTGAGCGCCCGCGCGTAGGGGTCGATCAGCAGCTTCGCGGGGTTGTGGCGGTGGCCGCGGGCGGCGTCCCAGGGGCCGTGCACCCGCAGGCCGTAGCGCTGGCCCGCGGTGACGCCGTCCAGCCGTCCGGTCCAGACGCCGTGCGTCGGCGCGGCGAGGTCGACGGTCCGCGTCGTCGCGCCCGCGTCGTCCAGCAGGCAGACCTGGACCGCCTCGGCGTGCGCGGCGTACACGGCGGCGTGCGCTCCGCCGTCGACGAGGTGGACGCCGAGCGGGTTCATGCGGGCAGTTTCGCGTACCGCGGGGGGATTACGGTGGATCTCATGAGCGATCCTTCCGCGCTGCCCTCCTTCCCGCCCCCACCGGAGGAGCACCCGTTGCGCGGTCGCGTGCTCGACGTCCTGATCGACGCCCAGATGGCCCCGGACCTGGACGGCGACGGTGACGTCGCCGTCGCGGTCGAGGGCCAGAAGATGTTCGTCCGGTGCGTGGACGGCGACATGCCGCTGATGCGGCTCTTCGGTCAGTGGCGGATCGGGCCCACCGTGCCGGACGACGAGCTGGCGCGCCTGCGCGCCGCGTCGGCGATCACGGCCCGGCTCAACCTCGTCAAGGTGACGCTGCACGACGCGGTGCTCCTGGTCGCGATCGACGTGATCATCTCGCGGGACACCGACCTGCGCCAGGTGCTGCTCAGTGGCTTCCCCGCGCTGATGGGTGCGGTGCAGATGTGGCACAAGCAGGCCGGCGGCCGGGTCGCGGGGGACGACGACGGCCCCTCGCCGTCCGATTAGGCTCCTGCGGACCTGCCACCAACTCCGGGAGCGCACGCCATGGGTGAGTTCGTCCGTCTCGAGGTCTCCGACGGAATCGGCACGATCAGGCTGGACCGACCACCGATGAACGCGCTGAACGCCCAGCTGCAGGAGGAGCTCCGTGCGGCGTCTGCCGAGGCGACGCAGCGGCGTGACGTGGCGGCGGTCGTCGTCTACGGCGGCGAGAAGGTCTTCGCGGCGGGGGCCGACATCAAGGAGATGCAGGCCATGTCGTACACCGATATGGTCGACCGGTCGGCCGGGCTGCAGTCGGCGTTCACGTCCGTCGCGAAGATCCCCAAGCCCACGGTGGCCGCGGTCACGGGCTACGCCCTGGGCGGCGGCTGCGAGCTGGCGCTGTGCTGCGACTTCAGGGTGGCCGGCGACAACGCCAAGCTCGGCCAGCCCGAGATCCTGCTCGGGGTCATCCCCGGTGCCGGCGGGACGCAGCGCCTGCCCCGGCTGGTGGGTCCGGCGCGTGCCAAGGACATCGTGTTCTCCGGCCGTTTCGTCGACGCCGCCGAGGCGCTGTCGATCGGCCTCGTCGACGAGGTGGTGGCCCCGGACGACGTGTACACGGCGGCCGTGGCACGCGTGCGGCGCTACGTCGGAGGTCCCGCGTACGCCCTGCGGGCCGCCAAGGAGGCCGTCGACCGGGGTCTGGAGGTCGACCTCGACACCGGGCTGGAGATCGAGCGCGCGCAGTTCGCCGGGCTGTTCGCCACCGCCGACCGCGGCATCGGGATGGCGTCGTTCGTCGCGGAGGGGCCGGGCAAGGCGAAGTTCGAGGGCAGATGAGCGAGGCCGACGTCGAGCGTGCCCGGAGCGACAACAAGCTTGCGCAGGTGCTGTACCACGACTGGGAGGCCGGCACCTACGACGACAAGTGGTCCATCTCGTTCGACGAGCGGTGCATCTCGTACGCGCGCGACCGCTTCACGGCGGTCGCCGGCGATGCCGGCTGGCCGTACGGGCGAGCGCTCGAGGTCGGCGCGGGGACCGGCTTCTTCTCGCTGAACCTGTGGCAGGCCGGCGTCCTGTCCGAGATCTCCGTGACCGACCTGTCACCGGGGATGGTCGAGGCCGCCCGGCGCAACGCCTCCGACCTGGGACTCAGCATCGAGGGGCGGGTGGCGGACGCCGAGCGCCTCCCGTTCGACGACGACTCGTTCGATGTCGTCGTCGGGCACGCGGTGATCCACCACATCCCGGACGTCGAGCTGGCGTTCCGTGAGGTGCTTCGTGTGCTGCGCCCGGGAGGACGGTTCGTGATCGCCGGCGAGCCGACCCGGATCGGCGACTGGTACGCGCGCCGTCTCGGCCGCCTCACCTGGGAGGTGACGACGCGGGCCACCCGGTTGCCGTGGCTGTCGTCGTGGGCGCGGCCGGCGTCCGAGGTCACCGCCTCGTCGCGTGCCGCTGCGCTCGAGGCCGTGGTGGACCTGCACACGTTCGACCCGGCGTCACTGGCGCGGACGGCGCTGCGGGCCGGCGCCGTCGACGTCTCGACCACCACCGAGGAGCTCACCGCGGCGTTCCTCGGCTGGCCGGTGCGCACGTTCGAGGCCGCGGTCGCGCCCGAGCGCCTGGGGTGGGGCTGGGCGATGTTCGCCTACCGGTCGTGGCAGCGGCTCTCCGCCGTCGACCGGGTGCTGTCCAGGGTGGTGCCGGCGCAGCTCTTCTACAACGTCGGCGTCACCGGCCTCAAGCCCTGAGTGATGCCGGAGTCCGGTGAGCTCGGTCAGTAGGGTCTTCGGGTGCTGAAGGCGTGGGTGGTGCGGCTGCGGGCCGGCCGTGACCCGCGGCAGGTGCGCTACCTGACCGCGGACTCACTGCGCTGGGTCGTGCGCCACCGGGCCCTCACGCCGTGGCACCTGGTGCGTTACTGGCGGCTGCTGGTGCTGCGCCTGCGCCGCCCGCAGGTCGTCACGACCGGGATGGTGTTCCTCGGTCGCCGCGTCGAGGTGGAGTGCCGCCCCGGCTACGGGCGCATCGTGCTGGGTCGCTGGGTGCACGTCGGCGACGCCACCCGGTTGCGGGCACACGAGGGCACGCTGACGGTCGGCGACCGGTGCGTGCTCGGCCGGGACAACACGCTCAACTGCTACCTCGACGTCGAGATCGGCGGCGCGACCCTGATCGCGGACTGGGTCTACGTCACCGACTTCGACCACGTGACCGCCGACCCGCACCTGCCGATCAAGGACCAGGGCATCGTCAAGGCCCCGGTGCGGATCGGACCGGGCAGCTGGCTGGGGGTGCGCGCGACGGTCCTGCGGGGGACGACGACCGGCCGCGGCTGCGTGCTGGCCGCCCACACCGTCGCCCGCGGCGCGTACCCGGACCACGCGGTGGTGGCCGGGACGCCGGGGCGCGTGGTCCGCGACCTCGACGCCGTCTACGCGCTCGACGCCGAGCGGCGCGCCGCCCACGCCGACATGGACCGCCGGCAGGCCGCCGCCGTCCGCCGCCGCACCTGACCCTTGCTCCCACGGCTGATCATTGCTTGCATCACCACCATGATCGGCCCTCGGATGTGTAGCGGCTGGGGGTAAAGGTGGGTGCAGAGAGCAAGCGTCAGATCCAGGGGCTGGTTCGGACGGTTCCGCGGAACCGGCTGCGGTTCCCACGCGCCAGCTCGTCGCGGACGCCGGCCGCCCACCCGCGCTCGTCGCGCAGGTCCCGGGTTCCCCACCGGATCACCCGCGCGTCCAGCCGTCGGAGCGCGTCCTCCCGTTCCTTCTCCTTCATCAGACGGCGGCCGGCGGCCGCCGGGTCCTCCCCGGGCGCCACGTCGTACTTGACGCGCCCATCGACCTCGCCAACCACCGCCCACTCGTCCCACCAGGCGTCGACCCGGGCCACGAACTTGCCGTTCTCGTCGTAGACGAGTGCCTGCGGCTCGGCCACGGGCAGGCCCTGCCTGTGCATCACCACGTATGACCAGGACTCGGCAGGTGACTCGCGCCGTCCGTCGACGAGGGACCACGACTGGTTGGCCCTCCCCGCATACGGCCAGCCACCCATCGACCCGAGCGCCGCCGCGACAGCGGCGCGAAGGTGAGGCGTGCGGCGGAGGGCTGCGTCGGCGATGGCCACCCCATCGACCGTGCCGAGATGTCGAAGGCAGTCCGCCACGCACCGCCGCTCGGAGGTCACCGGAATCCCCTCCCTACGACAGCGGTCCTCGTGGTGCAGCGAAGCCGCCATGATCTCGAGCTCGCGAAGGTATTTGGTGGCTCGGCCAGGCGGATGGGTGAGCATGACCGGGATGTCGGCGAACGGGATCGGCAGACCGTGCACGACCGCGCCGCTGGCGTGGCTGGCCCAGTGGTCCGGACCCGTGGTGAGCACCGCAGCAGCCGTCAGGAGCAGGTGCTTCCGGGCACGATCGCTGGCTCGCCACACCGACATCAGGCAGTATGCGCCGACCCGGAGTCGGTGCCAGCAGCCGGACGTGACCCGGTGCTGGACCTGGCGGGGTGTCAGCCCGGCGTCTCGCGCCTGCGCGCAAGAGAAGACCATCGGTAGCGGCGGGTCGTGGTGTCTCACCTGCCGGAGCATCCTGCTGCGCCGCGCCGCGGCGAAGCACGGTCGAGCATCCTGTGGACGGTGGTGACGACGAGCCCGCTGTGGACGGGACGTTGCCCAGCGCCGTACTCCCAGCGCCGACGTTTGCTGCCCTGAGCAACGCGGGCAGCGTTCCTTCAGGGCGCTCACGGGGGTAAAGGGCGGCGCAGGGAGCAAGGTCTCGGGTCATTGGGTGAGCACGGCGCGGGCATCGAGCCAGCCGAAGGGCCCGTCGTCGGCACGCTGGGCGGCCGCCTCGGCGAGCGCGGCGTCGCGCCGTCCCGCGGCCACCAGCGCGGCGAGGGTGTGGAAGGCCGCCCGGTGGCCGCGATCGCGCCGGGACGCGTAGTCGGCCGCGCTGGTGGC
>Ga0209587_1000468_pt1 | contig 19856 bp, 18 predicted proteins | sample NGEPerD_2_FD_184512 | JGI IMG/M metagenome (GOLD analysis project Ga0209587, IMG submission 184512) | Arctic peat soil microbial communities from the Barrow Environmental Observatory site, Barrow, Alaska, USA - NGEE PermafrostL1-D... | ecosystem: Environmental > Terrestrial > Soil > Wetlands >... | reverse complement strand
GCGCTCATCGACCATGATCCACATCATCCGCGCTCAGCCAGCCCGGCGTAAGTAGTTGCGCGTCGGGAAGCTACCGCACTCAGCTCGGCTTGACCGCCTGGAGGGTGTAGCTGGCAGCCAGTCGCCACGGACGCTCGGTCAGTCGCCACTCACCGCGCTCATCGTTGGTCATCTGCCCCAGCAGAGCCTCCCAGGGCACGCTGTCGTGCTCGACCAGCCCGGTGATCTGCAGCCCTGTGAGATGAGAGCCGTCACGATCTCGCCCAGGCCGTGGTTCCACTCATGGCTCGTGTTGGCCGTGAAAACCACATCGGTCTCGACGTACGTTCCGCCGTCTTCCCACACAAGGGGTTCGTCTCGCTCGAAGTACGGAAGATCAACAACGAGAAGGCCATCAGGGCGCGCCAACGCCGGTGAATACCAGGTCGAACTGCTCGCCGCCCGGGGCGGATGCCGCGTCGTAGACGTCGGACTCGACGAAGGTCACGTCATCCCCGGATTTCGCGACGAGGATGCGCGCCTGCTCGATCGCAGCTGGGGAGAAGTCCAGGCCGGTCATCCGGGCGCCGCCCAAGCGCGAAAGACCGATGGTGTCGGTGCCGATGTGGCACTGCAGGTGCACGCCGCTCAACCCGCGAACGTCGCCGAGCCGGAGCCGGTCGAACCGCACCACCTCGCCGATGAAAGCCGGGTCGTTGATGAACCGCTGCACGTTGTAGCCGGGCGACATCGCGTGCGCTGGCGCCCGCTGATCCCAAGTTGGCGCGGTTGGCTTTCATGTATTCGTCCAGCGCCGCATCATGGCACGGGCCTGCCACGGCCCGCCTCAGATGAGGTCCCCCGGTTCAGCTCACGGCATACGGGGAGATCACGTAGCCGTTGGGCTGCCGGACGAACCGTGCAGCCTGACCGTGCAGCTCAGCTCAGAGCTTGTGCATCTTGCTGGTCGGAGTGGACACACGTCGTGTCCCAGAACCGAAGTCGGCGTCGACAGCAACTGTCCCGCTGACCGAGAGGACGCGGCCCAGGCCGTGGCGGTCGTGAGCGACACGGTCGCCCACAGCAAACACCTCGTCCGGCGGGATCGCATCGCGGGCCGCGTTGAAGGGACTTCCGGGCAGTCGGCGCCTGGGCGCAGGTGAGGCCATGCGTCCATCATCCTCCTGTATCGTCCGTTCCGCTGACAGCGACCCTCCGACTTGCCTCTGCCGGTGCTCTGCCGCGGTGACGATTGCCTCGGCCGCGGCGGTCTGTGACGTCCGGTTCCGGCTCGCCGTTCTGACCAGCACGTCATAGGCGTCGGACAAGTCGACCGTCCTTGCCGATGTCGCATCAGCCAAGATCTGCGTGGGAGTTCGCTTCATGAGCTCTACCCCGCCTCTTGTTCAGATCTCAGTCACCCTGCTGTCATCCTCAAGGCTGAAGTCAAGTCTACGTTCAACGACCGCCCTGGAGATCGTGGCCATGGAGGTGCCGTCCGCGTAGGCGTGAGCTCTCAGCAGAGCCAAGGCATCATCAGGACCCACGCCGAGCTGCGCGATGACCATCCCTGCGGCCTGGTGCACCTCGGCTTGGGTCAACCAAGGTCCGTTCCCCAGGTCCTCGTACAAACCACCGTCGCGGAGCAGCGCAGCCCCCAACGTGTCCGCGACGAACTGCGCGACCTTCGACTCTTTCTCCAGGGGTCTGGCAGGAAGCTGATAGAGAGTCAGGACGCCTAGGACGTCAATGCCGGGCTGAATAGGAATCGCCGAGATCGCCACCGGCCCCAGCTCGGCCTGTGCAGCCGCAGCGAAGGCCGGCCACCGTCGCATCGCACGTTCACCAAGAGCGGCGCGAACCATCCGTCCAGTCTTGTAGGCGTCAGTGCTCGGCCCCTCACGCAGGATGTCCTGGAGGTCCTCCAGCTTCGCCGCGATCTCGTCGGTGGCGCAGACGGCCAGCCGCGTGGTCTCGGTGTTGCACAAGGTGATGGCCGCTCCGTCAGCGCCGAGGATCGTGGCGGCCGCGCGGGACAACCGCAGTGGCAACGGCTGGTCCGACCCCCCGCCGGCCACCACTCGAACGAGCTGTGCAAGAACGGTCGACTTGGCGGTCATTCGTCCCTTCCCTCCGAAACGAACTCCATGGCGGCGTCACGCAGACTGACGTGCGACTTCGCGGAGTACATCTGCAGCAACGCCAGCGCCCGCCTCTGCGAGAATCCGTAGCGATACCTCATCATGCCTTGGGCCATGCCCACGATGCTTCTGGTGGACATCGCGGCCTCGAATCCCGAAGCCCCACCTGCGGTTTGGATCGCTCCGAGGACCCCGACCGCATACGAACAGGCTTGGTCCACAGACCGAGGCCCGAACCCGTACGCCCGATCGGAGTACAGGTTGAAGGCGGAGAAGGTCTGCGTCCCCCCTGGCAGCCGAACACTGATGAGGGAATGCAGACCCAGCCTGACCACCTCGGGCCCCCACCGCGGCCAACGTTGACTGGCGCTGAGGTCGTCCACCATGACATGGTCCGAGATCCACATCGGCTCCAACGACGGCCCCTCGGCCACTGCGATCTGGATGGCATCGGCCGCCCACACCCCCGGAGACGTCCAGGCAGGCGTCTGCACCTCACCCAGGTGGGAACGCAGGGAGATCCCGGCATGACAACAGCCGTCGACGCCCTTGACTGCTTGTCTGACCGCTCGCTGGAGGATCTGCGCGCCGGAGAACTCCGCGGACAGCTCGCGGCCGATCCTGGCCTCTCTCTCGCGGTCGACCGCGGCTTCGGGTGCGCGGTCCATCGAGGGGACAACCACGACGCCTCCAGACTCACAAGAGGAGTTCTCGCCGACCGGGCGGGGCAAGAACTCTCTAAATTTAGTCTGAACCGGACAAAGAGGCATCGTTATAAAAGACGAGCTGCATCAGAAAAGGCCCCATCCAAAAGGACCCGCACAGTCACGGAACACACCGTCGGACAAGGAGCCGGCGCGGAGATCTCAGAGGTCGGACAAGACGACCCCACAGGCCGGTCCGCGGATGCTCAGCCGCCCATGAGCTCCGCGATCACTGCCTCGAAGACGCCGTGGTGGACGTCAACGTCCGCTGTGGTCGTGACCGGCGACATCAGCGCCATGTTGTGGAACGGGGTCAGCATGATGCCGCGGTTCAACAGGTAGAGGTGAAGGAGGTCCTCGAGCTCACCGTCGGCACTGGCTGCGGCCTCGGTGCCGTTGCGGGGTGCGGGATCGGCAAAGCGGTACTCCGCCCGGGCGCCCAGCTGGCTCAGCGACCACGGCAGCGAGTATCGATCAATCACGGACTGCACGCCCGCCGCGAAATACGTAGCGGTGTCGATCATCTGGCCGAAGGCACCGTCGGTCAGGACGTGCTCCAGCGTTGCGCGGGTGGCGGCGATCGAGAGCGGGTTGCCCGCCAGGGTGCCGCCCACGCCGCCCATGTCGATGAGATCCAGGTCGGTGCGGGCCAGGGCGCGGTCGGCGAGCTCTGCGCTCAGCCCATAGGCGCCCATCGGGATCCCGCCGGCTATCGACTTGCCGATGACCAGCATGTCGGGCTCCAGCCCCCAGGCCTTCGTCGCTCCACCCGGCCCCGCCGAGAAGGTGTGGGTCTCATCGTTGATCAGCAGCACGGCATACCGGCGGGTTAGCTCGCGAACGCCCTCGAGATAGCCAGGCTCGGGCAGGACGATCCCGATGTTGGTCAGCGCCGCCTCCATGAGCACGGCCGCCACGTCGCCATGCGCGAGCTGACGTTCGAGACCCTCGAGATCGTTGAACTCGGCGACCCGCGAGGTCTCGGTGACGTCACCCGGCTCGCCGACATTGCCCGGCCGGCTCATGCCCTCACCGTCGGGGCCGACCACGATCAGCGACTCGTCGACGCTGCCGTGGTAGCAGTAGCTGTTGAACAGGATCTTGGGCCGACCGGTCAACGCCCTCGCGAGACGGATCGCCCATCGGTTGGCGTCGGTGGCGGTCAGCGAGAAGCTCCAGCGCTCCAGCCCGAAACGCCTGGTGAGCTCGGCGCCCACCCACTCGGCGTCCTCCGTGGGCAGCATCGTGGTGATGCCGCCCTGGGTGGAGATGCGCTGCTGTATGGCGGCCACGGTCGCCTCGGGCGAGTGCCCCGCCATGGCGCCGGTGTCGCCGAGCGCAAAGTCGACGTACTCGAAGCCGTCGATGTCCCAGACACGATTGCCCTGTGCCCGATCGAGGTAGACCGGGAAGCCACCGGCGTTCTTGTTCATCCAGGTCATCGGCACCCGGCCGAACAGGTGGTCGGCACGCTCGTAGGCCGCCGCTGACCGCGGGTGTCGGGCGACGAAGTCTGCCCTCTCGCGGGCGTACATCACGGTCAGCGTGTCACGGTCGATCATCACGGGCACTCCTCAAGTCTTGGCAACTCACCCGCACTCTAATGCCGACATCATCCGTTCCGCTGTGGACGGCGGGCACGAAGCCAGCGCGATGTTGTGCCCCGGACTTTCAGGATTTCAGGTCGGCGAAGGTGGCTCCGTTGTCGCCCGACTGCAACACGGTCGTGTCAGTCACCACCAGGATCTCCAACGCACCAGCCTTGTCGCGGCTCGCGGAAATCACCTGACCGCTCGTCAGCTGTGCGGGACTGGTCTTCCAGGAGGCGCCGGCGTCCTCGCTGACCGCGATTCCTCCGTCGGTGGTGAGGCCGACGACGGTCTTCGAGTCGGCCCAGGCGGTCAGGACCAGTGGCGGTGCCGAGGCAAGCGGCGCCCAGGTGCCCCCACCGTCGGTTGAGCTGAGCACCCCCTGCGCGGTGGTGGCCAGCACTTGTGAACCATCCGGAGCCGAGGCGAGGCTGCGCGGTTCTGCAGTCAGGCCACCCTGCGCCCAGGTCTTCCCGTCCGACGTCACCTTCAGGGCACCATCAAAACCCATGACGCCGCGGGACGAGGCGGTCAAAGTGTGGAAATCCGACTGGCCGCCAAGGGACTGGACGCTCCACGTGAGCCCGGCGTCCGAGGACTTCATCAGTCCCACGGGTGCTGGCAGGTCAACCCCTTCACCAGGGTGACCGGAGGCATAGAAGGTGCCCGGCCCGGTGATCGCGAAGCTCATGAAGTCGACTGTCGGGCCAACCTGCAGCCAGCTTGCATCAGCCTGCTGCACGAAGAGCCCCTCGTGGGTCGCGAGGTTGACCTTGCCACTGCCTGGGTCCCGGCTGATGCCGTGAACATGCTCGCCCGGCAGCGTCCCGGCCGCGACGCTCTTTGGCTCAGGTGGGCCGCTTTGGCTGCACCCGGACAGGGCGAGCGCGGCAACCAGGCCGGCACCGACGCCGGTCAGCAGCGTCCGGCTTGCCAGCGGACGGCGTCCGGTCAGATGTGCGGTTCTTGGGGTCTGGTCGATCACGGTGTGTACTCCGAAGGTTGGTTGTCAGAGGAAAGGGTTGTGCCCCGAGGCCATGCCTCCTGGACGACAGACGGCTGGCCGTTCAGACCGGACGTCCTTGGGCTTGGGATCATCCGGTCGGCGTCGAGCTCGCTGTCGTCAGTGGGGAGAACCGGCGCAGGCGCAGGCTATTGCTCACCACGAACACAGAGCTGAAGGCCATCGCTCCACCAGCGATGAGCGGGTTGAGCAGACCGAGGGCGGCCAGCGGGATGGCGGCCACGTTGTAGGCGAAGGCCCAGAAAAGGTTGCCCTTGATGGTCTTCAGCGTCGAACGCGACAGTCGTATCGCGTCCGCTGCTGCCCGCAGGTCCCCGCGGACCAGCGTCAGGTCGGAGGCCTCGATGGCCACGTCGCTGCCGGTGCCCATGGCCAGTCCGAGGTCGGCCTGCGCCAGTGCGGCGGCGTCGTTGACCCCGTCACCGACCATCGCGACGATCTTTCCCTTGTCCTGCAACGCTTTCACCGCGGAGACCTTGTCCGCCGGCAGGACCTCGGCAATGACGTCCTGCGGCTCGATACCCACCAGGGCTGCGACCGCGTGGGCGGCCCTGACGTTGTCACCGGTGAGCAGCATCGGTCGCAGCCCGAGCGTGCGGAACTGCGCGATGGCCTGCGCTGAGGTGTCCTTGATCGTGTCGGCCACCACGATGACGCCGCGGACCGCACCGTCCCAGGCCACCCAGACCGGGGTCTGGCCGTCGGCTTCCGCCGCGTCCGCGAACGCCAGCAGATCGGCCGGCGCTTCGAGGGACCACTCCTGCGCGAGCCAGGACTGACGACCGACGAGGACAGCGTGCCCTTCGACGACCCCCGAGACGCCGCGACCGTCGTGATTGCTGAAGTCCTCGACCGCGGGAAGCATGCTGTCAACGGCCGACCCGGCCGGCACCGCTGACATGGCCGCCTGGGCAGTGGCCGCGATGGCCTTGGCGATGGGGTGCTCGGAGGCGTCCTCGAGGGCGCCGGCAAGGGTCTGGATCTCGGCCACGGTCTCGTCGGTGGCAGCGTGGACGGCAGCCACGCTCATCTTGCCGGTCGTGATGGTGCCCGTCTTGTCGAGCAGGATCGTGTCGACCCGGCGGGTGGACTCCAGGATCTGTGGGCCCTTGATGAGGATGCCCAGCTGGGCGCCACGGCCGGTACCAACCAGGAGGGCGGTTGGCGTGGCAAGGCCCAGTGCACACGGGCAGGCGATGATCAGGACCGCGACGGCCGCGGTGAACGCCGCCGTCGCGGAGTGCCCGGTCAGCAGCCAGACCGCGAGGGTGGTCAGGGACAGGAGGATGACGACGGGGACGAAGATGCCGGACACCCGGTCGGCCAGGCGCTGGACCTCGGCCTTGCCGTTCTGGGCGTCCTCGACCAAGCGGGCTATCTGCGCCAGCTGGGTGTCCGCGCCGACCCGGGTGGCACGGACCATCAGCCGCCCGCCTGCGTTGACGGTGGCGCCGACCACGGCGTCACCGGGCCCGACCTCGACCGGCACGGACTCGCCGGTCAGCATCGAGGCATCGACCGCGGAGGTGCCCTCGGTGACGATTCCGTCGGTGGCAACCTGCTCGCCGGGGCGGACGCTGAAGATGTCTCCGACGACGAGCTGGTCGGTCGGGATCCTGACCTCGACCCCGTCGCGCAGGACAGCGACATCCTTGGCGCCCATGTTCAACAGGGCACGCAGCGCTGCGCCGGAACGCTTCTTGGCCTTGGCCTCGAAGTAGCGACCCGACAGGATGAACACGGTGACCACCGAGGCGGCTTCGAGGTAGATGTGCGCCGTGCCGCCCTCAGCTGAGGGCATGAGGTCGAAGGTCATGCGCATGCCGGGCATCCCGGCGCCGCCGAGGAACAGGGCCCACAGCGACCAGAGCCATGCAGCGCTGACACCCACCGAGATCAGGGTGTCCATCGTGGCCGCGCCGTGGCGGGCATTGGTGAAGGCAGCCCGGTGGAACGGCAAGGCACCCCACACCACGACCGGGGAGGCCAGGGTCAGGGCCAGCCACTGCCAGTTGTCGAACTGCAACGCCGGGATCATCGACAGCAGCAGCACCGGCAGGCTCAGGACTGCCGAGATCAGCAACCGCTGTCGCAGTGCGGAGACCTCGTCGTCGACCTCGTCCTGGTCCTCGCCACCTTCGGTCGCCGTGTCAGCGCTGCTGACCTTCGGAGCTGGTAGCGCTGCGGTGTAGCCCGTCGCCTCGACCGTGGCGACAAAGTCCTCGGGGCTGAGGGACCCGACATACGTCACCTTGGCCTTTTCAGTGGCGTAGTTGACGGTCGCGGTGACGCCCTCGAGCTTGTTGAGCTTCTTCTCGATCCGGGCGGCGCAGGAGGCGCAGGTCATACCGCCGATGACGAGCTCGACGCTGCTGGTCTCGTCGAGCTGGTCGGGGGTGGTGGTCATGAGGTTCCTCTCCTCCTGCGCGGGGTCAGGCGCAGTTTTCCGTCACTGGTGTCGGGCGACCCGATCAGTTGGTGACACTCCGGCAGTTGGTGATGCTCCGTCAGCTGGTGACGAGCTGGTATTCGCCGGCCTCGTCCAGGGCCGCAAGGACCTCGGCATCGGTCAGCGCCTTGTCGGAGGTGACGCTCACGTTCGAGGTCCCCTTGACGACCAGGTCGACCTGCACATCGGTGACGCCCGGCAGTGCCTTCAGCTCGCTGGTGATGGCGCCGACGCAGTGCCCGCAGGTCAGTCCGGTGACGGGGAAGGTCTGGGTGCTCATGTGGTTCTCCTTGGGTGTGGTGTTGCTGGGGTGGATCTGTGTTTGTCCAGGCGGGGGCTGCAGATGGTTCAGGAGCGCACCAGACGCGCGATCGCGGCCGAGGCTTCCTTCAGCTTGTCGGACGCATCGTCGCCACCGGCCTGGATGGCGTGGGTGACGCAGTGGTTCAGGTGCTCGTCGAGCAGGGCCAACGCCACCGCCTCCAAGGCCTTGGTGGCGGCGGAGATCTGGGTCAGCACGTCGATGCAGTACGTGTCCTGCTCGACCATGCGGTGCACGCCCCGAACCTGACCCTCGATCCGGCGCAGTCGCCGCAGGTGGGCATCCTTGGTGTCGTGGTAGCCCGGCGCATCGGCGTGCATGGTCGTCCTCCTTCGCAGGTACCCGGTGGGGGTATCCCTCACGATTGCAACCATACCCCCGATGGGTATATTCCGCCGCATCCGGGTCGACGGATGGCCCTAGGGCGACAAGGCCTATGGGTGCGCGGAGGGTTCGTGAGCGGCGTGGCTTCCGGCCTCGAACTGGATGGTGGAGTGCTCGACGTCGAAGTGTCCGGCCAGGCACTGCTGGAGCTCGTCGAGCAGGCTGGGCAGGTGTCCGTCGTGGAAGCACGAGTCGTCAACCACGACGTGGGCGGTCAGCACCGGCAGACCCGTGGCCACCTGAGTCGCGTGCAGATCGTGGACCGCCCTCACGTGAGCGACCGTGAGCAGATGCTCGCGAACCTCGCCCAGGTCCAGTCCCCTGGGAGTCGACTCCAGCAGGACGTCGACGCTCTCGCGCAACAGCTTCAGGGTGCGCGGGATGATCAGCGCTCCGATCAGCAGCGACGCCAGCGCGTCGGCCCGCGACCAGCCGGTGACGGCGATGACGGCGGCTGCGACGAGGACGGCCACGGACCCTAGCGCGTCGTTGACGACCTCCAGGAAGGCGGCCCGCATGTTCAGGTTCTCCGACCGCGATCCGGCCAGGACGGCGATACCGATCATGTTGCCGGCCAGTCCGACGCCGCCGAAGATCAGCATCGCGGCCGACGCTACCTCTGGGGGGTCGAAGAGTCTGCGGACGCCTTCCACCAGGACGAAGCCGCCCACCGCCAGGAGCACTGCCGCCTGTCCGGCGGCGGCGAGCACCTCGGCCCGGCGAAAACCCCAGGTGCGGGCCAGAGTCACCGGTCTTTGAGCCAGCGCCGAGGCGACCCAGGCCAGGGTCAGACCTGCCACGTCGGTGAGCATGTGACCGGCATCGGCCACAAGCGCCAGGCTCCCGGACACCAGTGCGCCGATGACCTCAGCGGCCAAGACTGTGACGGTGATGACCAGGACGGTCATGAGGCGCCTACTCACGGACCGAGCCTTCCAACATGCCGGCGATGAAGTGACGCTGAAGGAAGAGATAGAGGGCCACCACGGGAGTCGCGACGATCACCGCACCAGCAGCCAGGAGGGTGAAGCCCTGGGTGTACTGACCCTGGAAGAAGGCCAGTCCCAACGGGGCGGTGCGAAGAGACTCGTCGGTCACCATGACCAGCGGGATCAGGAACTCGTTCCACGTCCACATGAACACCAGCACGATGAGGGTGACGATGGCCGGCCTCGCCAGGGGCACCAGCACCTGCCAGAGGATGCGGCGGTTGGACGCGCCGTCCAGCCGTGCGGCCTCGATCAGCGACCTGCTGCTGGAGCGGAAGTAGGCACGCATCCAGAAGGTCCCGAAGGCCACCGACTGGGCGACCTGGGGAAGAGCGACGGCCCAGAAGGTATCGGTGAGACCGAGGGTGCGCAGGTCGAAGTAGAGAGGAACGACGATGGCCTCACTCGGCATCATGATGCCGAGGAGGAAGAGGTAGAACAACGCCGTTGATCCACGAAAACGCATGGTGCCAAAGGCGAATCCGCTCAGGATCGACAGGCCGACGCTGACGACCACCACTGAGGCGGACACCATGAAGCTCATCCGCATGTAGGTGCCGAAGTGACCGACCTGCCACGCCTCCGTGAAGTTGCCGAGATGGAGACCGGCAAAGGAGGCGGTCTCCCCCGTGCCGGCAGAGTCGCCCGGACCGAGAGCCGCCTGGAGGATGGTCAGGATGGGGATGAGGGCGAACAGGGCGAAGGCAAACAGGATGACGTAGTTCGCCGAGCGTTCCGCGCGAGAGACCCTCATGACGTGCCCCGGTCACCGATTCGCGTGATAGCGAACGAGATCGCGAAGATCACGATCGTCAGGGAGACGCCGATCGCCGCTGCGGAGCCGACCCGGCCCAGCTCGAAGGCGCGGTGATACACCTCGTATGACGGCACGGAGGTCGAGTTGCCCGGCCCACCTCGGGTGGTGACATAGACCAGGTCAAAGGTGCGCAGCGCGGCGATGACCGTGAGGGTCAACGCCACGGCGATCTCACCGCGTACGGAGGGCAGCGTCACGGCGAAGAACTCGCGCACAGGTCCGGCGCCGTCCAGCCTGGCGGCCTCATAGAGCTCACCATTGATCCGCCCCATGCCAGCCAGGAGCAGCACCGTCACCAGGCCGATCTCGAACCAGCTGCCGACGAACCCCACGGCCGGCAGGGCGAAGTCGTAGTCGCCCAGCCAGCCACGGGTCAGCGAGTCCAGGCCGACGGCGCCCAGCAGGGAGTTGAGGCTCCCGTCCGGGGCATAGATGCGACGCCACGCGACGGCCACGACCACCATCGCCACGACCTGCGGCAGGAACACGACCGTCCGGAAGAACGACAGTCCCCGCACCTTGGCCCGGTTGAGCACCGACGCCAGGAGCAGCCCCACGACGATGGGGATGAGGGCGAAGAAGACCATCAGCACGAGGGCGTGCCCGAAGGCGCTGCGGAGCCCCTCGTCGGTCAGGACCTCCCGGTAGTTGTCGAGGCCGATCCAGCGCCCCAGAGTGAGCCCGTCCCAGTCATACAACGAGATCTGCACGGCGCGAAGCAGCGGATACAGCAGGAACGCCGCGTAGACGATGAATGCCGGCAGCAGGTAGAGGTAGGCGATTCGCCGAGGCTCGCCCGGTGGGCCGACATCACGCCTGCTGCCACGCCCCACCACCGATACGCCTAGCCCTGGGCTGACACGAAGGCTGCGTAGTCCTTCTCGAGCCGGTCGAGGAACTGGTCCGGGGTCGCCTTCTTGGCGAGCAGATCCTGCAAGGCGGCACCGATGGTGTCGTACATGGTGGGCGTCGCGTAGTCGAGGTACGGGACCAGCCCGTCCTGTTCGACGATCTTGCCGAAGCTCGAGAAGACCTCCTTCTGCAAGGTCCCGGTGACCACCTGGGCGCTGGTGTCGGCTATCGGCAGGTTGCCGGTCTTGGCGAGCACGGCCATGGCGTCCTCGCTGGTGATGAAGTTGATGTAGGCCGCAGCGGCATCGGGGTGCTTGCTCTTGGACGTGACCGCGAACGGCAGTCCGGTGCCACCAGTGGCCACCGGCTTGTCGCCGGCCGCGGAACCCGGCGGCAGCATGAAGCCGACGTCAGCACCCATTGCCTTCTCCAGGTCAGCCTGCAGCCACGTGCCGGCGATGAGGTAGACACCGGTGCCCTTGGTGAACCCCTGCCAGGCGGGGTCGTAGTCCTGGCCGTTGACGCCCTTGTTGAAGTACCCCTTGTCCACCCACTCGACCAGCGTCTGGGCGGCCTTGAGGTTCTCCGGTGACTTCCAGGTGGCGCCGCTGCGACCGAACGCCAGCGACTTGATGGTCTCGGGAGGTGTCGTCCGGCCCTGGACGGTGCCGAAGACGTGGATGGCCGGCCATTTCTCGAGGTTGCCGAGCATGAGGGGAACCTCGCCCTTGCCCTTGAGGGTCGCCAGGGAGGACTGGAGCTCACTCCACGTGGTGGGTGCCTGCAGTCCGGCGGCGGCCAGCTTCTTCTTGTTGTAGAAGATTCCAACGGTCTCGCCAACCTGGGGCAGGCCATAGAGGTTGCCCTCCCCGAACGTCTTCCCGTCCGGACTGTACGAGGAGTACTGACGCACCGACTTCGGATAGCGCGCCTCCCAGCCATACGCGGTGGAGTACGCGTCAAGAGGGCGCAGCTGTCCGGCCTTGACGAACTCGCCCATGTCGGACCGGCCATTGTTGGCCTCGACGACGTCGGGAGGCTCATTGCCGCTCAACGCCAGGCGCAGCGTGGTCTTGAGGTCGTCGAAGGACCGCGAAACCCGCTCGATCTTGATGTTCGGGTACTTCGCCTCGAAGCCCTTGATCAGCTCAGCCATCTGGGCCGCCTGACCTCCGCGCACCTCCTGGTCCCAGACCAGCAAAGTCACGGCGCCCATCTTGGCCGCATCGGTCTCCACCGCCGACGCGGACGACGGCGCGCTGGTACTGGGAGAGGTACTCGACCCGGGGGCACACGCTGCGACTGCGGTGACGCCAAGCACGCTGGCAATGAGCAAGAGCCGGCGAGAGCGGATCATGTGGTGCTCCTTCGTGCGAGTGAGACTGCGTGATGAGGCTTGGGAGGGCACGTTTGCACGGTGACTGCGTCAGCAGGTCATGGTGTCTGGTCCACGTCTGCCAGACGGGCGATGGTGGCCGCGGCGCGGTGAACCGCGCCGACGGGAACGGTCGGGACGATGTCCTCGAGGAAGGCGTACCTGCGTTTCAGCGAGCAGCCGTAGCTCGAGTGGTCGTTGGAGTCGCGGACGTCGTGCCACCAGTCCGCGATGTCCCCCCAGCCCGGCGCCGCGAGAGAGCCACCGAACTGCTGGACGGCCAGCGCTGAGCACAAGGTGGAGAAGGCGAGCCGGTTCTCCAGCGGCCATCCGGCCAGGGTGCCGACGACCAGACCGGCGCCGAACACATCCCCGGCGCCGGTGGGGTCAAGCGCCGTCACGCGAAGCGCCGGGGCGTTGGCCTCTTCGCCAGTGGTCGCGTCGATCGCGAGCGCGCCTTCTGCCCCGTTCGTCACCACGGCCAACGGGACCAGGTCGGCAAGGGCGTACAGCGCGTCGTGTGCGGTCTCGGTGCGCGTGTAGGCCATCGCCTCCGTGGCATTGGGCATGAAGGCGTCGCAGCTGGCGAGCTGGTCGAGGATCTTCGGCGACCACACTCCGCTGGGATCCCAACCCACGTCCGCGAAGATGAGCGCGCCATCCCTGCGGGCCAGATCGGGCCAGGACGGTCGGTCTGGAACTCCCATGGTGTCGACGTGGCTCAGGTCAACGATGACGGCGCGGCAGCGCGGCGGCTGACCAATCATGTCGGGAGGGGGCACCGGCGACGGGTGCCCGTGCGTCACCATGCTGCGGTCGCGATCGACTGCCATCGAGACGGTCACAGGGGAGTGCCACTGGTCAAAGCGTCGCGAACGGCTCAGGTCCACATGCTCCTGCTCGGAGAGGGTCTTCCAGCAGAAGTCGGCGTAGTCGTCGTCGCCGAAGGCCGCGGCCAGTGACGTTCGCAGGCCGAGTCGGCTCGCGGCGATCGCGAGGTTGGCGATTCCTCCCGGGCTGGAGCCCATGCCTTCGGCCCAGACCTCCGTGCCGCTGGTGGGCATGGCCGCCATGCCGGTGAAGATGATGTCCAGGAAGACGGTCCCGCAGAGGAACAGGTCGAACTCAGGGCCGTCCGCAGTACGCATGCTGGCCAATGGGTCGTACATCGTGTCCGCCACAGGTGTGACGCTACCTTGGGGGCCATGCGAAACGAGCGCAGACAACCCCTGCAGACGCGCAGCGATCGTGGCGTGGAGGTGTTGAGAGCATGAAGCTGGCGATCCTGGGGGGCGGCGGATTCCGCGTCCCCCTCGTCTATGGGGCCGTACTGCGTGACCTCAGCAGCCCGCGGGTTGACGCCGTCTCCCTGTATGACGTATCGCCGGATCGCCTTGAGGCGATGGGTCAGGTGACCCAACAGATGGCACAAGAGGAGATGGCCAAAGGCCATGAAGGCGCTCCGACGGTGGAGACGACCACGGATCTCGACGGGGCTCTGGATGGAGCGGACTTCGTCTTCTCGGCTATCCGTGTGGGCGGCCTCGAGGGACGAACCACGGATGAGCGCGTCGCCCTCGACCTTGGCCTACTCGGGCAAGAGACCACCGGACCCGGTGGCCTCGCCTACGGGATGCGGACCGTCCCGGTCGCCATCCATATCGCGGAGCGAATCGCCGAGATCTGTCCGCGTGCCTGGGTCATCAACTTCACCAACCCCGCCGGGATGATCACCGAGGCGATGCAGCTGGTTCTCGGCGAACGCGTGGTGGGGATCTGTGACTCACCGATCGGCTTGGGCCGCAGGGCTGTCCGAGCTCTGGGTCTTGACCCCGATCGCACTGACTTCGACTACGTCGGCCTCAACCACCTGGGGTGGCTGCGCGGTCTTGACCATGACGGTCGCGACGTGCTGCCGGACCTCATCGGCGACGCCCAGCTGCTGGCCACGATCGAGGAGGGCCGGCTCTTCGGGCCCGAGTGGATCCAGCTGCTGGGTTGTCTGCCCAACGAGTACCTCTACTACTACTACTTCACCCGCGACGCGGTCGCAGCGATCAAGGGCGACTCACAGACGCGCGGCGAGTTCCTGCTCGAACAGCAGCGCGCTTTCTATGATGCGGTCCGGGTCCGTCCCGCGGCAGCTCTGCACGAATGGCGCCGGGTGCGGGAGGAGCGCGATGCGACATACATGAAGGAGAGCCGGGAAGAGCTGGAGACCCGTGACGCTGCGGACATCGAGGGCGGAGGCTACGAAGGTGTTGCCCTGGCCATCATGGGCGCCATCGCGCGCAACGAGCGCAGCACCATGATCCTCAATGTTCGCAACGGTTCTGCAGTGCCCGGACTGCCTCCAGAAGCTGTGGTCGAAGTGCCAAGCACCGTGAACGCTTACGGCCCCCATCCCATCGCGACCCTCCCGCTCGCCGGCCACCAGCTCGGTCTCGTGCAACAGGTCAAGGCCGTGGAACAGCTGACCATCGAAGCAGCTCGCAGTCGGTCAGCTTCGTTGGCGCTCAAAGCTTTTGCGCTCCACCCGCTGGTCGACTCGGTCACGACAGCCAGGGTGCTCCTGCAGGGATACCGGGACCGTCACCCGGATCTGGCCCGGCTCCTGCGCTGACCCTCGGTCGCTGTCGCGCTAGCTCTTCCAAAGGGGCGCGATGTTCTTGCGGTAGTCACGGCCGAAGATGCCACCGATGATCGCGAACACCGGCCCTGGGACGTCCCTGGTGATCGCGGCCATCTCGCCCGGGCTGGCGCCGTCGCTGACCCACGCGAAGAACCTGCCGCCCCGTGCCGGGCTGACCTTGCCGAACGCCCGCCCCATTGCCTTGATCTCGGGAGTGTCCTTCTTCTCGAGGTAGATGGGATCGATCTCGGCCTCCTCGTGCTCGAGGTGCGCGACGGTCACCGCCTGCAGCCGTTCGAACGCCGCGCGCGCCGTGGACACATCCTCGGCGCTCGCAGTGTGCCTGAGCGCAGGCACGGCGGCCCTTACGTCAGCGATCGCCGCTGCCATCGAGTCGTGTTCGGCGTCCATCGTGGCCAGAAGGCTCGGACTTACCCCCACGGCAACGAGCGCCGGCCAGGCGATCTCGTGCTCGCCGGTGTGATGCTGTGTCAGCTGGTCGTCGAAGTTGGACCACGCGATTGCGAGCCGGCTACCACGCTCTGCGTCGCCGGCCACCACGCTCGATAGCGCGGTGATGAAGCGGGTCAGGTCGCGTCGGAAGGCACCGTGGATCGCCTTGTTCATGCTCATCTCAGCCATACAGGGGAGCCTAGTGGGCTGTCGGTGTCTTGTTGCCGTGACGTGCTTGAGGGGCCACGCGCCTGGCTGGGCACTGAAGGAGGCTTCTGACTCGCGCGCGGCTGACTGACGGAACCCCCTCGTCCGCCAACTTGTTTTGGACTTTTCTAAAATCTAGATAGAGCCAGCAACTTCAAAGACGCACCGCCAGCGCATCAGAAGTTGGTCGCCATGTTTGTGAAGCGGGAGTAGTGCCCCTGGAAGGCGACCGTGATCGTGTCGGTGGGACCGTTGCGATGCTTGGCAACGATGAGGTCGGCCTCGCCCTCGCGAGGTGACTCACGCTCATACATCGACTCGCGATGAAGCAGGATCACCATGTCGGCATCTTGTTCGATGCTGTTATGCACGGCAACGCCGTTCGCGATGAAGTTGTGAGTGCCCAGAACCGTTGCGTCATAGACCTCTTCGACGCCATCCGGCTCGATCGAGACAACCGAGTCCCACAACACGTCGTTGACTGCCTCGAGGTCCAGATCCGCCTCATCCAACACCTGCACGACTTGACCAAGGCTCTGCGCGTCAACCTGCATGTCGTTGGTCGGGACGACGTGGCCCGCCGTCATGACCTCACTGACGCGGCCCCAAACCGCCGCAGTCGTCTCAGCCCCGGACATGTTGCCGGAACGTGCGCGCACACTATCCAGCAGCGCCAAGCTCTCGGTTGTCTGCTCACCATGCACGTCGACCTCCTGCAGAAAACGCCTCTGGTCGTCCACGTCGACGATATCGAGAGCGAAACCTTTGCCCGTGCTGCAGATCCGGCACGAGATGCCGAAACGCAGCAGTAGGCGAGCGACGTCGTCAAGGAGCCGGCGCGATTGCGAAGTCAGACTGATGCGACCGTCCTCGCCGGCACGGTCCGCCCGCACTGAACCGTCCAGCATCCAGAGGTGCTTGAGAAAGGCACCGATCTGACGCTTGGGCGAGTGGAACACCGAATCGGGCACGGAACCACTCGCCATACCGCTGAGGTGTTGGGCGTGCAGCACGACCTTGTCGTCCTCCCAGGTCGTCAGGTCGTGTGGCGCCGGAACGTGGCGCGGCACAGCCACGCGTGAACCGGAGCGCAAGTCGCCCAGCTGGGTCCAGCCCTCGTAGGCCAGGAACGGGTGGTTATCGGTGGCTCGAACCGTCTTGCCCGACGCCAGGGTCAGGCGGAACACCGGCTTGACGCCCGTCGGGAACACATGGGTCAGATGCCGTTGCACGTAGCGCAAGGATTCATCGAGCGTCCAGACCGGAACGTCGGTGGCGCCCTCGGCATACAGCTCACCCATCGTGGTCTCAGCGCCGGTGTCTGCCCGCAGGATCCGTGCGTCGGCGGTGAGGCAACCGGATTCACGAAGGTCGCTCATCTGCGGCCTCTTGTCGGTGCGCTGCTCACTGCCGCGGTTCAACTGCGAGATAGCGATGACGGGGACCTCGAGCTCCTTGGCCAAGAGCTTGAGGGCACGGGAGAACTCGGAGACCTCCTGCTGCCGGCTCTCGACGCGTTTGCCCGAGCTCATCAGCTGCAGGTAGTCGATGATCACCAGACGAAGGTTGTGCTGCTGCTTGAGGCGACGGCACTTGGCCCGGATCTCCATGAGCGACATGTTCGGCGAATCATCAATGAACAGCGGGGCATCCGAGACCTCGGCCATGGTCCGCGCCAGCCTGGTCCAGTCCTCGTCGCGCATCGTGCCCTTGCGCATGTTCTGCAGCTGGATGGACGCCTCGGCCGACAGCAGTCGCATCGTGATCTCGGTGCGACTCATCTCGAGGCTGAAGAGCACGGTGGCCATCTTGTGCTTGATCGCCGCCGACCGGGCTATATCCAAACCCCACGTCGAGTTGTGCGTGGGAATCATGGACTCACCTGCAAGGTAAAGGTGGGTCTCGTTATCGACCTCAATGCAACGCACCGGGACAGAGACGCCCGGACGAATACCGACCAGCTTCCATTGCTCCGCCCCGATTGCGCCCACCCCGGTATCCGACGTTGCTGGTGCGGGGTTGCGATCGATGGACACGCCCCGCCCATCAGCGAGAAGAACGAGTATCTGAGCGGTTGTCCGGACAATCTGGTTCCAGCCGACGGTGACCAGCCACTGGTGCTCTGCATCGGCGACGATCACCGCGCCGTCGGAGAACTCGACCTCGAAGCACGGGCGACCCGTCATCACCTCGGTTGCTCGGGTCACCATGGTCGGGCGTCCGTCGCCGCCGAGCACAAGCTCGCCAACCGCAACCCCACCCATCGTGGTCCAGCCCGAGGGTGTGGGAAGCGGCGTGTCCAGTGCCAGCGCCTTCCCGACGGCCGGCCTCGCCGCCACGACGATCATCTGCCCAGGGTGCAGGCCGTTGGTCAGGTTGTCGAAGTCGGTGAACCCGGTGGGGACTCCGGTCATCTCACCGGACTTGCCCGAGGCGGCCTCGATCTCGTCGACCGTCGCCTCAAGCACATCGCCGAGGACCGCGTAGTCATCCCCGCCACGTTTGTCCGCCACGGCGTAGATCTCGGCCTGAGCGGCGTTGACGATGTCGACGACGTCTCCGCCGTTCTGGCTGTAGCCCATCTGGACGATCTTTGTGCCGGCGTCGACGAGCCGCCGCAGGACCGCACGCTCGGCCACGATCGTCGCGTAGTACCCGGCGTTGGCCGCCGTCGGCACTGAGGAGATCAGCTGGTGCAGATAGGCCTGGCCGCCCACGCGCACCAGGTCGCCACGCTTGGTCAGCTCATCCGAGACGGTGATGGCGTCGGCCGGCTCGCCACGGCTGAAGAGGTCCAGGATCGCGTCATAGATCTGCTCGTGCGCGGGACGGTAGAAGTCGACGCCCTTGAGCACCTCGACGCAGTCAGCGATCGCATCCTTGGACAGCAGCATGCCGCCGATGACGCTCTGCTCCGCGTGGACGTCCTGGGGCGGGAGCATGCCTTCGCCTGAGTCGTAGGAGCTTTGCCCGCGCCCGGAATACGACTCGACGTTCAGCTTCGTGATCGACACGCCCACCCCTTCGATACCGACCCTGCAACCAGACTGCCAACAGCACACCACCTGGATCTGACAAGGCCCAACGAACGACCGTCAGCGGCCATCGCCCGTGCAGTATTCCGGTGTCAATGGGCCACGGTAGGACCGCTGACCGGTTGGCTCAACCAGGGCTTGTGCACATCCTGGGGACAACCTGTGCACCACGCCGTCGCAACGTGTGCACACACTGGGGAAAACTCTGCGAGTTTCGCGATCGACGCCACGCCGCACGCGGCTGGCCTGCACATACATGATCCACACCCATGTGGACAAAAGATTCTTTGGGCGTGTCGCCCCGACCGCCCCAAGAACGATGCGGTCAGCTGCGGAGCGGCCCTAGCCTGAGCCGATGGGGAGCGCTCGAGGTGACCTGGTCGATGCCGTATGCCGTGAGCTGGAGGCTGCCGGCGATCCCGACCGGGCAAAGGGCCAGCAGGCCTACATGAAGTCCGCCATGCCCTTTCGTGGCATCACGTCACCTCACCTCAAGGCCACGCTGCGACCCCTCCTGGCCGACCCGGCATACCGCCTGGGCGAGCGCGACGAGTGGGAGGCGACGATCCGGGGGCTCTGGGATGGCGCACATTTCCGAGAGGAACGCTATGCCGCCCTGGCCATCTCCGGGCACCGTCTGTATCGCGTGTGGGCCCAGGACCGCTCGTCCATGCCCTTGTACCTCTATCTGATCGAGACGGGCGCGTGGTGGGACTTCGTCGACGAGATCGCCGCGCGACGGGTCGGCCCAGTCCTGCGAGCACACCCCGAGACCGAGGCCGCACGGATGCGCTCATGGGCGACGGCGGACAACCTGTGGGTACGTCGGGCTGCCATCCTCAGCCAGCTGTCGAGCAAGGATGAGACGGACCGCCAGCTCCTCCTCGACTGCATCACGCCCAAC
>Ga0209587_1000467_pt1 | contig 19868 bp, 17 predicted proteins | sample NGEPerD_2_FD_184512 | JGI IMG/M metagenome (GOLD analysis project Ga0209587, IMG submission 184512) | Arctic peat soil microbial communities from the Barrow Environmental Observatory site, Barrow, Alaska, USA - NGEE PermafrostL1-D... | ecosystem: Environmental > Terrestrial > Soil > Wetlands >... | reverse complement strand
GTGGAAAGGCATATTCGACGAGATAAAGTGGGAGCCGCACTATCTGCTCGCGGTACGTAATCCGCTGGACGTGGCCGGCTCATTGAATGCCCGGGATGGGCTGCATCGTTGTCAATCGCATCTGCTATGGTTGCGGCACGTGCTGGAGGCTGAACGATGGACGCGCGGGCAGCCTCGCGCGTATGTCAGCTATGAGCAGTTGATGGCGGACTGGCGCGCGGCGATGATGCCGGCCTGGCGGCAGCTCGGACTGGGTGAGTTAACCGTGGACCCTTCAGCGGCGCGCGAAATCGATGCGTTCCTTCAAACCGACCTGCGGCATCATGCCAGCAGCCGTATTGAGCTGGAAAACGACGAACGCCTTACGCTGATCCGGCGGGTCTACGACGATTACGCATCGACGGTAAGAGATGGTCAGTCGCAAGGGTCAACGGCTTTGTCCGAACTGGAAAAAAGGCTCACCGAAGCATCATTTCTGTTCGAACCGGTCATCGACGACGAGCGCACGCAAAAGACCGAATTACAAACGCAAAAGGCCGCGCTCGCAACCGACTTACACTCGGCCAATCTCCGCATAAACGCCGCCACCGGGGAGATCAACCAGCTCCGGCACGAACTGGCGAACGTCACACAGCAGTCGACCAGCCGGCTGGCGGAGATAAACCAGCTCCGGCATGAACTGGCGAACGTCGCGCAGCAGTCGACCAGCCGGCTGGCGGAGATAAACCATCTGCAAGAAATTATCGCGGTGCGCGATGATGCGATCGAGGAGCAGGCGACCAGGCTCCAGGAGCAGGCTGTCTCGTTGCAGGAGCAGGCTACCAAGATCGCGACACAGACCGCCACCATCAATTCGATTCTGTCTTCCACCAGCTGGCGTCTGACGACGCCAGTTCGCACGATCGTGACCCGTTTGCGCGCATCCCGCACTCGCGCGCTGGCCACGGCCAGCCTGCGGTGGTTGTTCAAGCAAATGCCGTCTGAAAGTGACCGCAACGCAGGCTTCAGGCTGATCGCGATCACGCTTGCCGGCCTGGTTCACTGGCTGGAGGACGGCGGCCGTGCCTACCGCGCCTGGGTCGCGCGCTACGACACCCTGAGCGACACGGACCGCGAGGGCATTGAGCTGCATCTGAATTCGCTCGACCGGCAGCCGCTGATCTCCGTGGTGATGCCGGTGTTCAATCCGCCCGAGCGGTTTTTGCGCGGCGCGATCGAGTCGGTTATCGCGCAACTGTATCCACGCTGGGAGCTTTGCATCGCCGACGACTGTTCGACCCAGCCGCGCGTGTCGCGGATAATCCGCGAATACGCAATGCGGGACAAGCGCATCAAGACCGTGTTCCGCGCGCGCAATGGCAACATCTCCGCGTGCAGCAACAGCGCGCTGGCGCTGGCCGAAGGCGAGTTCGTCGCGCTCCTGGATCATGACGATCTGCTGGCCGCGCACGCGCTTTACTTGGTGGTTGTCGCGATTAACGACAATCCCGACGCCGACGTTATTTATTCCGACGAGGACAAGATAGACAAGCGCGACCGGCGCAGCCAGCCGTACTTCAAGACCGACTGGAATCCCGACCTGTTTCTCGCGCAGAATATGATCAATCATCTGGGTGTTTACCGGACGTCGCTCGTTAAATCGGTGTCGGGGTTTCGCGAGGGGTTCGAGGGCAGTCAGGACTACGACCTGGCGCTGCGCGTCATCGAGCGGAGCGCGCCGGAGAAGGTCATTCACATTCCCCATGTGCTGTACCACTGGCGGATAGGGCCGGCGCTGCGTACCTTTTCGCAAACCCAGTTGTCCCGCGCCGTGAACGCCGCGCAAGGCGCCGTGCGCGAGCATCTCGCGCGCATGGGACAAACGGCGACGGTCAGCGCCGCGCCAGGGGCCGAGCATCATCAGCGGCTGAGCTGGCCGGTGCCCGTCCCGCCGCCGCTGGTTACGATCATTATTCCCACCCGCGATCAAATCGGGCTGCTGCGGCAATGCATGGACGGGCTATTGTCCGGCACACGCTACGCGCCGATCGAGGTGATCGTCGTGGACAACGGCAGCGCGGAGCCGCAAAGCCATGAATACTTCCGCGAGATACAAAATGACGCGCGCGTGCGGGTGGTTGAGTACGATCGCGAATTCAATTATTCGGCGATCAACAACTTCGCGAGTCAACAGGCGCGGGGCGAATTGGTCTGCCTGCTGAATAACGACATCGTCGTCATCAATGAAGACTGGCTGGATGAAATGGTCAGCCATGCCGTGCGCCCGGAAGTCGGCGCGGTTGGGGCGATGCTCTATTATCCGAGCAACACCATTCAGCATGCGGGGGTTATCGTCGGACTTGGTGGCGTCGCGGGTCACAGTCACAAGTATCTCCTGCGCGGTAGTCCGGGTTATTTCGGGCGTCTCAAGCTCGCGCACAGCTTAAGCGCCGTCACCGGCGCCTGCCTCCTTACGCGGCGTGAAGTCTTTAATGAGTGTGGCGGGCTGGACGAGAATAACCTCAAGATTGCGTTCAACGACGTTGATTTGTGTCTGCGAATACGCGCGCGCGGATACCGCATTATCTGGACGCCACACGCGGAGCTGTATCATCTGGAGTCGGCCTCCCGTGGCTCGGACATGGCGCCGGAGAAGGCGGAGAGATTTCGAAAAGAAGTCATATGGATGAAGAATCGCTGGGGTGACGACTTGCTGCGCGATCCCAGCTACAGTCCCAACCTGACGCTTGACAGGGAAGATTTTTCGCTGGCGTACCCGTCTCGCACCCGTAAACCGTGGGATGCGTACGTGACCGAGATGATGATGCCCCCCGACGAAAAGGCGAGCGTCGTGGTGCTAGAAGGGCAACAAAACGGATGAACATTTTGGTTATCGGCAAGGGCAAGACCGGCACCACTATTATCTCGAAATCGATTCAGCTCTCCATGCCGGATTCGCTTTATTATCTGGAGCCGAAAAAGATCGGGTTTTTTCTGAACAGCGGGCCGCCAGACCGTGCGTGCGTGGTGAAGATCATCTACGAGCACTGGGATCGGACCCCGAACTTACGCGAAGCGATCTTGCACAACGAACTCACGCTCAAGTTCAAGCGCATCGTGGCAATAGTGCGAGACCTGCGTGACGAGGCGATCAGTCGGCTATTTTACATCGCGCTCCCGCTGGCGCAACGGGGTGTGGAGACGCAGCGTATGGATGCGTGGCTGGAAGTGCTGAAAAAAAAGGAGCGGGATCCGCGTTCTATTTCCTTTCTGGACATGCTCGAGCAACTCAACGCCATATTTGGAACGAAGGTGGCGCCACGTCCGCCCGTGGATTTGCGCTACCTGAACTTTCTGGATAAGCATACGCAAAGGCTCCACGTCATCAAGTATGAGGATTTTATCGAGGACCGGCTCGATGACCTGGAGGCTTATCTGGAGTTCGAAGTATCGGACAATCGTCATGTGGGCGAGTATCACTGGACCCGGCGCAGCGCAGCCTTCAACAACTGGAAACGCTTTTTTACGCGCAGCGACGTTGATCAATTGCGTGATCTTTACAATCCGCTGCTCAGTCGGCATGGCTACACGGACTGGGCGCTGGACCCCGACCCGGTGCTTAAACCGGACGAATGTTCCGGCTATGTGCGGCGCATCGTCGCCGGCGTTCACGCGGCCGCCGCGCAGACTGGATAGACGTTGTGCCGCGAGCCCAGAGGACATTACATGAGGACATTAGTCGCATGATTTTACCGTCAGTTTCGATTGGAGGCTGAAATGTGGAACCGGATTCGCCAGCGTCTGTTCGCGTTCAATCGCGCGCGGACGGATCAACAGACTACCGAGGCCGCGCCCCAGGCCAGCACGTCGCAGGACGACGTGGTGCGTGACGACAATGCGCGAGCAGACGTAATCGCGCTCGAATTTGAACAGCGCCAGCCGTGGGTTACGCGGTTCTGGATAAACGGCGTGGCTTACGGAGGCGCCTTCGATGCCACGAACGATGCGCGTCTGGAGCAGTTTCGCGCACACTTTCCCGCTGTCAAAACCATTCTTGAACTCGGCTCGCTGGAAGGCGGCCACAGTTTTGGGCTGGCCGCGGCCCCGCAGGTAACGCGTATCGTGGGTCTGGAGGGGCGGGCCTCCAATATCGAGCGCGCGCGTCTGGTTCAGAAACTGCTTGGCGTCGGCAAGGTTGAGTTTCACGAAATCAATCTCGAACAAACGGACCTTGCCGACTGGGGCCGGTTCGACGCGGTTTTCTGCTCGGGACTTTTGTATCACCTGCCCGCGCCCTGGAAGCTCCTGGACCTGTGCGCAAAGGTCAGCCCCGGATTTTTTATGTGGACCCATTACGCCGCTGGTGACGGTAATGTGGAGGTCAACGGTTATCGCGGCAAGTGGTTCCGTGAAAGCGGTCTCGGCGATCCGTTGAGCGGCATGTCGCGAGAATCCTTCTGGCCGACTCTGCCAGCACTGGAACACATGCTGCGGCAGAGCGGGTATAACGAAGTTCATATCATTTACGATGACGCGAAACACCCGCACGGCCCGGCGGTGACTCTTGCGGCAACCGTTTGATGAATCCGCGCCACCGGCTGAAGCCGGCAATTATGGCCGGACTCCCGCGGGCTTCGGCGAGGCTCGCGCGCGGCATTCTATAAGTCAAGTCACGGAGACGTCTAATGGAACTAGATACATTGTTGCGTACCCATCCGCGGCCGATAATCGACTCACGCAACAAGCTGATTGTGCTCTGGAGCGCGAAAGCAGGGTGCACCTTCGCGGTGAAATGGATTTTCTTCCACATGGGAGTTTTCGACGAGGCCTTCCCGCATGTGCACAGGTATCGCGTGAGAAAGTTGTATCCCAGTCAGGAATTCAGCGCCGCGGTCGATGATTTCCTTCGCGCACCCGGCGACTACCGCGCGATAAAGTTCGTCCGGCCACCCTTCAAGCGGGCGGTCAGTTCTTATATACAGGCCGCTCGATTCGGATACGAAGATGTCGGGCTGAGCGAATTTCTCGGGCGCGAAGTCGACGCTACCCGTCGCTTTTCTTTCAACGAGTTTGTGCGCTATCTCGAAACCGTCGATCTGACCAAATGCAATATCCATCATCAATTGCAGGCGCACGCCCTGGAGCGCCACCGCATGCTGGCGTCGATGTTTCTGGTCAATCTGGACCATTCTCTGCAAACACTTCCGAAACTTGAATCGTTCCTGGCGCTTGCGCAAACGGATCCTAATCAATTTCGCGATTCGCACCATCACACCCGCAAACCGTCCAGCGACTCTGGTGATTTTCACGGCGACAAAGTTTTTGACATTTACGACAAAGCCGCTCCCAAGATGCCGGGTTATCGCGGCTTCTACGATGCGGAATTAACAGACCGCGTTGCCAGTCTGTACGCGGAGGATTTCGTGCGCTACGGCTTTAGTCCGTGGCTAATCGACGGACAGCGTAATCGGGCGTGAGCGTTCGCGTGCAATTTCCGCCAGAGCAGTCCCCGCTTCACAAGTTGATAGTGGCGTCGCCGCAGCCGATCGTAGCTTCTCAACACAAGCTGGTGCTTCTATGGAGCGCCAAGTCGGGCTGTACATTCGCCGTAAAATGGATGCTCGATCACATGGGGCTGCTACAGGAGGCGCTGGCCCATCACCGCTGGATTCATTATTACCGCATTCAAAAGCTTTACAAAAGCACCGCGCACAAGGCGTCAATTGAGGACTTCGCCAACGAGCCCGCGGCTTATCGGGTGGTCAAGATCGTCAGGAATCCGTTCAAGCGCGCCTTGAGCTCTTATATCCATGCGTCTCAGTGTGGCTACGAAGATGTACCTATGGCGAATTTTCTTGACCGAACCGTCGATGCGGACAACCGTTATTCGTTTCGAGAGTTCGTTGCCTATCTGGAATCGATCGACTTGAATGCGTGCGATGTACACCATCGCTCGCAGGCACATCGCCTGGAGCGAGTCTTCGCGCCGGGAACGCGTTTTGTGATCGATCTCGACCACTCCATGATATTGCTGCCCAGGCTCGAACGCCTGCTCGGGCTACCACGATCGAAATTGAACCGCTACCGGCAATCGCACCATCACACGCGACCATCCGAGCGTAACGCCACCGAGTTCGGCGGAGATGCGCTGTTGCGCATAACGCCAAAGTCAAAGAGTGAGTTGCCCGGCTACCGTCACTTCTACGACGCGGAACTCGAACGCCGCGTTTATAATTTATATGCGGAAGATTTTCTGCTCTACGGTTTCTCCACGACGCTCGGCAGTTAAACGATGATTGATCGAACGCCCCTTGGATTAGATCAAGTCAGTGAGGAGAAGCAGAATATCATCCGCGGCCTGGCGACGCGGCCGCGACCGATACTCGATTCGCAACACCAGCTAATGCTTTTCTGGAGCGCCAAGGCGGGTTGTACATTCGCCGTCAAATGGATGCTAGATCATATGGGGCTTCTGCAGGAGGCGCTGGCGCACCATCAGTGGGTACATAAATTTCGTGTCGCAAAGCTTTACGCGGGACTCGCCCACAAATCGTCCGTGCGCGACTTTCTTGATTCTTTTGACGGATACCGGGCAATCAAGATTGTCCGCAACCCATACAAGCGGGCCGTCAGCTCGTACATACACGCCGCTCGTTTCGGTTACGAGGATGCCAGAATATCCGATTTTCTAAGTCGGCCCGTCGAAAAACACGGCGGGTTTTCATTCAGGGAATTCGTTACATATCTCGAAACCATCGATCTCTGCGCCTGTAACGTTCATCATCGCGTGCAGGTTCATCCACTTGAACGTTATTTTGTGTCGGGATCCCGATTCGTAATCGATCTGGATCATTCCATGGCTATGCTTCCGAAGCTGGAACGCATGCTCGGCTTGCCGCAGAGTGACCCAGCTGACTACCGTGAATCATCCCACCATATGCGTACATCATCGGATGCCAACGAAGAGTTCCGCGGTGATGTGGAGTTCATTGATTTACGGCAAGCGGAGGGTACATTGCCTGGCTATCGTTCGTTCTACGACGCGGACCTCGAGCGTCGCGTTTATAACCTGTACGCCGAAGATTTTCTGCTCTACGGTTTCTCTACGACGCTCGGTAGCTAATGTTTTTACCTGTGAGCGGCGCGCCGGTTTTTTCGCGGCACGAGGTTTTTGCTCCGTTGTTGGCGTCGCGTGTTTTTTCATTGAATGAGAGATGTTATGTCGCCGGCCAGCTTGAAGAAATTCTCTAACCAGCCAATCGACGCGCTGCGGCGATTCGTGCGCTTTGCGCGAGGTCGTCTGACGGCCTCACGGCAGCATCCGGTTGGCTACTCGCACCCGAATGGGGCATTCGACGCGCTGAGCGTGGAACGCGCGGGCTTCATCCAGGTGGAAGGCTGGGACAAGCACGAGCGCTTGCAGGATAGCGCGCTGCCGCAATGTTTTGTGGACGGCCGGGAGCTGCCGGTGCTGGAGGCGTTTCGCAACTTCCGCCCCGACGTGGCCGCGGCGATCGGCTCGGTCAATTATTTTCTGGGACTGGTAGTGCTGTATGCCATTCCTCGCGACAGGCGCGGTGTGCTGCATCGGGTGAAACTGGTGCACAACGATACAACCGTATTCGACATAAACGACGTGTTCCAGACTGAAACGCCGCCCTACGACAAGCTGCTGGACGCGCGGGATGTATTGCATCGTGAAAATATCTACGCCTACGGTCCGCCAGCCACGGCGGTGGCCGAAGAAATCAGGCGTCTCGCGCTGACCCTGCCCGGCCCGGTGCTGGATTTCGGTTGTGGCAGCGGTGTACTTATCAAGGCATTGCGCGACCGTCATGTCGAAGCATACGGCATCGAACTTGACCGCAAGCCGGTAGCGGACAGCCTGCTGCCCGACGTGCGTGAGCATATTCAGCTGTACAACGGCGGCTTTCCGTTGCCGTTCGCCGATGCGCAGTTCGAGAGCGTAATTTCCTCGGAGGTGATCGAACATGTCGCCGAATACGAAACCGCGCTGGATGAGATCGCGCGCGTGACGCGCAACAGTTTCCTGATTACCGTGCCGGACATGAGTTCGATTCCCGTTTGTCATCACAACCACGTCGTGCCCTGGCATCTGCTGGAGTCGACCCATGTCAATTTTTTCACCCAGGCGAGTCTGCGGCGCGTGCTGGAGGCGCGCTTTCGCGATGTGCAGTTCGCGCGCCTGTGTCCGGCGATGACCAACGGCTCAAAATGGTACGGAAATCTGGCGGCGGTGTGCCGCAAATAGCTTGTCCGTCGCAAGCAAGGCTACCCCGTCGTTGTTGCCCCTGTATCGCTAAGGTATTGTCGGCTGATCGCGCCGCCGGGATCCGACATCCTCGTTGACATGAGCGAGCATGGAAAGGTCGCGGCGGTGGTAGTCAACTGGAACGGCGGCGAAAACCTGCATCGCTGCATCGACAGCCTGCTTGGCCAGACGCGCCGGCCGGCGCGCATCATTGTGGTTGATAACGCGAGCGATGACGGCTCGCTGAACGGCCTGGCAAGCCTGGCCGGGGCCATTGAGATTGTGCGGCTAGACAGCAATACCGGCTTCGCTGCCGCGAACAACATCGCGATCGAAAAAGCGTCGGACTGCGAATGGGTCGCGCTGCTCAATCCGGATGCGTTCGCCGCGCCCGAGTGGCTGGCGCAATTGTTGGCCGCGGCGACCGCCAATCCGGCGTTTGCGTCTTTTGCCGCCCGCATGCTGAATCATGCCGACCCGGCGAAGCTGGATGGCGCGGGCGACGCGTATCACTTTACCGGGTTGGCATGGCGTCGGGGGCATGGCACGGTGGCGCCAAACCATTATGAACGCGGCGAGGACGTGTTCTCGGCATGCGCTGGAGCGGCTCTATATCGTCGCGACGCATTGCTTGACATCGGTGGCTTCGACGAATCGTTTTTCTGTTACATGGAAGACGTCGACTTGGGCTTTCGGCTGCGCCTGCGAGGCTACCGTTGCCTGTACGTGCCAATGGCGGTGGTGCGTCACGTCGGCTCGGGTACGACCTGCGAGAACAGCGACATATCGATCTACTACGGCCACCGGAATCTAGTCTGGACGTTCTTCAAGAATATGCCGCTGCCGTTGCTTCTGATCCTGTTGCTTCCGCATGTACTGATGAACATCGTCGTCGTGGTCTGGTTCGTCGCGCGCGGCAGGGGCACGATCATACGTGCGGCCAAACGAGATGCCGTCAAGGGTCTTGGGCTTGTTCTGCAAGCGCGCAAAGACGCCGCGCGGCAGCGAAAAACCTCGTTGAAGGCTATCGCCGGCGCGCTGTCGTTATGGCCGTACGCTTGATTGGCGAAAATAACCTCGCGATTTGTGCAGTACCTCGTGACCTTGCCACCAGCGCCGCCGCATTCGAATAGTGAGATGCTGCGCAACGCCTTGCGCGCATCGTCAGGTAAGTGTCGCCACCGCTGAACTATCCCGTGTCCAGAAAGATATACATTATTGGCACGGGGAGATCCGGCCGCCCACTGGATTGCTCACACACTTGCCTCGCATGCGGAGATTCGCGCCACGATAGAGGTTAAACCGGCGTTTGACTGGGTGAGCCGGATGGCGCTGAATCCCGCGACTCGCAAGCGGCTGTTTCCCCGCCTGGTGCGTTACTATCGGTATCAGCAATTCATGGCGGTACCTTGCCACTACATGGACAAGAGCCACCCGAACATCTGGCTGGCAGCTGGCGGCAACTTTCCGTGACGCCATTTTTATCGGCATGCAGAGAAGTCGCTATGCCACAGTAGCCAGCATGCTGCGCCACCGGGGGGTGCTGAAGTGGCAGGAGAAATGGCGCGAATTCCCGACGCCCAATGCGTTTCTGGGCTTTAGCGAAGACCGGCTGCCCTTTTATGACCGGTTGTCTGTTGTCGAAAGGTGTGCCATGAGATGGAAGGCGCATTCCAGACAACTCCAACATCTGGAGGATGCGCTGAAGGACAGGCTACTTATCGTTCAGTATGAAGATCCGGGCACTCAGACGCAGAGCGTGCTGACGCGCCTGGAACGTTTTCTGGATTTGTCGTGCCCGCTAAAGATGTAGGAGATCAAAACGGCGTTGATCGACAAATGGCGTGAGCAATTAAGTGACGTGGAAATTGAACAGATCAACGGCGGTTTGGGCGAGACACTGAATGCGCCACAGCCGAGCGCATAGTTTATTGCAGTCAGTGGCATGTAGTGATCACAGCGTCGCTCGTGCGGCTACGCGCGCCGAAACCATGCATCGACGGCGCGCAGGCGCATAGCGCTGGTGTATTAACAATGATTCTTAAATTGCGTTACTTTACCAAACGCCCCAACTGGGGCGATGCCCTGAATCCGTATCTGATCGGTAAGCTGGCCGGTGTAGACATACTTCGCTACGGCGAGGAACCTCCATGCGCCGGCATGCACCTGCTTGGAATGGGTAGCATCATTCATTGGGCAACCGCAAACTCTGTCGTATGGGGAACCGGAGCCGTATCCCGCGCGGTTCGTTTGCACGAAAAGCCAGCTCAAATCCTGGCCGTTAGAGGCCCTCTGACGCGTCTGGTCTGCATGAAACAAGGCATCGGGTGTCCGGAAGTCTATGGCGATCCGGCGCTGTTGTTGCCTCGTATCTACACACCTTCGTGCAAGGTTGATTACGACGTTGGTGTCATTCTTCATTATGTAGATCAGCAGTCCACGTTCGCGGATCAGTGCCGAGCCGAAGGCGTGAAACTTATCGACGTCTGTGCGGATACCGAGCGATTTATCGACGACGTCTGTAGCTGCGCGGCTATTTTTTCCTCGTCCCTGCATGGACTAATTTGCGCCGATGCTTATGGAATTCCATCGAAGTGGATCAAGGTCTCTGACAAGGTAATCGGGAAAGGCTTCAAGTTTAGAGACTATTATGCTTCTATCGGCCAACCACGGGAACAGTGCGCGAAAGTGTGCGGCAAAACGAGTATCAAGGCGCTGGCTTCCCTGTGTAGTCACAGGCCTGTCGACATTGACGGCGACGCGTTGATTGAGACTCTCACGACCTATTTGAACGGCCAGTCCGGCAATGAGAACAACGGCAATCCTGTGTGTAAGAAACGAAGAGCGGCATCTGGATATCACGCTGGCTCAGTTGGCATCTTGCGGCATCCAACTGGCAATGATCGATCATGATTCAACCGACGGGACTCGCGCGATATGCGACAAGTATCGCAAGCACATCGTCTATCAGGCCAGGTTGCCGTATACGGGCGCGTTCAGCCTTTCCGATCAAATAGCCGCCAAGGCGCGCGCGATGCGGGCAATATCCTCCGACTGGTTTATCCATCAGGACGCGGACGAGATATTACAGTCACCGCGACCGGGTGAAACGCTGAGAGAGGGGATAGAGCGAAGCGCGCGGGAAGGGTTTAACGTCATCAACTTCGATGAATTCGTGTTTATCCCTGGTGGACCTGAGGAGGATTTCGCACACCGAGACTTCTACCGCGAAATGTTATCTTATTACTTCTTTGCGCCGCAGCCGCGCAGGCTGATGAGGGCATGGAGAAATGATCCTGACACGGCGCAGGTCGGCGGGGGGCATCGCTTGCGCGTTAAAAACCTGCTTCTGTGCCCTGAGAATTTCATACTTCGCCACTACGTCTGCCTAAGCGCTGTAGATATACGGCGCAAATACGCCAGTAGAGTGTATGCAACCGAAGACATCGATAAAGGCTGGCACGGGAACAGAAGGAATATCGACTTCGACCGGATTTCATTGCCCGGCGAAGAGGGGCTCAAGCGACTGCAGGGCGCGGATGATAAACTGTTCGACAAATCGCGGCCCTGGAAGAACCATTTCTGGGAAGTAAGCGCTCCGTGAGCGGGGGCGCTTTCGAGCGACGGATAATAGACCTCCATCTACCTCACCCCCGACCCAGCGGCATGCGACAGGACGAGGGTTCCCATCGCGAGCTGCCCCACGCACGCACTTCCGACCCGACCGCCCCCTAATCCACCTATGTGTCCAGCAGTGCTGTCCGTTTCGCTCGTTACATTCAGGCCGGACTTCGAACTACTCACCCTGGCTGTGGACCATCTGCGCGCCGCGGTCGTCAAGCTGGGCGCGATTGAGGCGGGCACGGTGCGGCTGGTGGTCGTGGATAACGATCCGGGCGGCGGTCGCGGGAATTGCCTGTAAGCGTTGCTGAAAGGGCATTGGCAAGGCGACAGTCGCGAGTTCGCTATCCTGAGTGGGCACGGCAACGTTGGCTATGGTCAAGGCCACAATATGGCCGTCGTGCAATCGTCGGCTGATTATCATCTGATCCTGAACCCCGATGTGCTGGTGGCCGAGGATGCGCTGTGCAATGCCCTCGACTTCATGGCGACTAATCCCGATGTGGGGTTGCTGGCGCCCGCGTTTGTCGATCAGGATGGGAGTTTGCAGCATCTGTGCAAGGCGTATCCCACGGTCATCGATCTGGCCTTGCGAGGGTTCGCGCCCGATGCCGTCAAACGCATCGCGCACCGGCGTCTGACGCGCTACGAAATGAAGACGATCGATCTGCATGCGATTCGTCGCGGCGTACCGCTAATAAGCGGCAGCTTCATGTTTTTTCGGCGGCGCGTGCTGGCGCAGACGGGCGGCTTTTCGAAAGACTTTTTTCTGTATTTCGAAGATTTTGATCTTTCGCTGCGGGCAGCGAAATTCACGACCGTCGCCTACGTACCCAGCGTGCGGATCGTGCACAAGGGTGGCTACGCGAGCCGCAAGGGGATCAGGCACTGGTGGATGTTCGGCCGTTCGGCCTGCACTTTTTTTTCGCGGCACGGCTGGAAATGGCTCTAAAGCCCCGTGTCGCGGCGCCTGTCCCCGCGATGAAGGCCGTGCTGGTCACCGGCGCCAACGGCTTCGTCGGCTCGGCGCTGTGCCCGGCGCTGGCCGCGCGCGGATACCGGGTTATGGGCGCGGTGCGGTCGCGCGCCCAGATTCGGGATCAGGCGCGAACGATTGCCTGCGGGGACATCGACGGCGCCACAGACTGGTGCGGTCATCTTCAAGGGATCGACGTCATTGTGCATCTGGCCGCGCGTACGCAGGTTGATGGCGGCGATGCCGCACGCTGTGCGCTGCGCCGGATCAATGTCGATGGCGCCGAGCATCTGGCGCGGCAGGCCGCTGCTGCCGGCGTGCAACGCTTCGTGTTCGTGAGCAGCATCAAGGTCAATGGTGAGACGACGCACCAGCATGCGTTCCGCGCCGACGATACCCCGGCGCCTCAGGATGCCTACGCGGTTTCCAAACGCGACGCCGAGCAGCGCTTGTGGGATGTCGCCGCCGGCACAGGCCTGGAACTGGTCTCGATCAGGCCGCCGCTGGTGTATGGCCCCGGTGTCGCAGGTAATTTCCTGCGCATGCTGCATTTGGTCGATCGCGGGTTGCCGTTGCCGCTGGCGCGCGTCAACAACCTTCGCAGCCTCGTGGCGATCGACAATCTCGTGGACTTTCTGGTGCAGTGCGTCCATCATCCAGCCGCCGCCGGACGCACGTTAATGGTGAGCGATGGCGAGGATTTATCCACGCCGCAACTGCTGCGCCTGATCGCAGCCGCGATGAATCGCCGCCCGCGGCTGTGGCCCGCGCCGCTTTCGATACTTCGCGTGATGGCGCGCGCGACCGGCCACGGAGGAACGTGGCAGCGCCTGTGCGGTTCGTTGGCTGTTGACATCGGCGCATCGTGCTATGCGCTCGGATGGCGCCCCAGCGTGAGCGTGGAAGACGCGGTGTCGCGCTGTGTCGAGTGGTATCTCGCAACCGGAGGAGCGCGCTCGTAACGTATCCGAGTAACGTATAGAAGTCGCCCGGCGTCATTCAGGCACCGTATAAATGAAGCGGACAGAAGTTGACTGACGGGCTGGAGGTACTGCTGCTAGCCGCGGTGTCCGCCAGTTCCTTTGCCGCGACCGGCATCGTGCGCAGGCGCGCGCTCAGTCATCAGCATCTGGATACGCCCGGCCCGCGCAGTTCGCATGCTGTACCAACGCCCAATAGTGGCGGTGTGGCGTTCGTGGCAGTGTATCTGTCCACGATCGCATTGTTGCGGGTGGTTGACGCCATGTCAGCCGCACCCTTCATTGCGCTGTTCGGCGGCGGTGCGGCGGTGGCCGCGGTCGGTTTGTGGGATGACCGCTCGCCGGTGTCCGCCAGGGTCAGGATCGGGGTTCATATCGCGGCGTGCGGCTGGGCGATGTATTGGCTCGGGGGTATTACTGCGTTGCCATTAGGCGACATATCCCTGGACATGGGACCGGGTGGAATTGCCGTTGGCGTGATCGCAAGCGCGTGGCTGTTGAATCTTTACAATTTTATGGACGGCATCGATGGTCTTGCCGCCATCGAAGCCATCGCTGTACTGGCGGGAGCCTGTTTCATCATTACCGCCGGCGACCCGCACGCCAGTTTTCTCTGCCTGGCCCTGCTGGCGGCCGCCGCATTGGGGTTTTTGCCCTGGAACTGGCCTCCGGCGCGCATTTTTATGGGGGATATCGGCAGCGGATTTCTCGGCTTTGGGCTTGCTGTATTGGCCATACACACCGCGAACACGGGCGCGCTTTCGATCTGGAGCTGGATTATCCTGCTGGGTGTCTTTATCGTCGATGCAACCGTCACGCTCTTAAGGCGCATGATCAGCGGGCAGCGATGGTACCTGGCGCACCGCAGCCACGCGTATCAGCACGCGGCGATGCGATGCGGTTCGCACCAGCCCGTAACACTAGCGGTGCTCGCCATCGATGTTGTATGGCTGCTACCATTGGCATGTTATGTGAATAACCATCCCGAGAAGGGGGTTGTCGTAGCCGGTCTTGCGCTGGCGCCGCTGATCTTACTGGCGCTTGCGCTGGATGCGGGTAGAGGCGGGTAAGGATGCAATGCTTGAAATAAATGGGTCTTGTAATGGGAGCGTATTGCCTTAAATGTTTAAGGCAATGCTCGTTAATCTGTCCAGAAGCGTAAAACGCCTGATTCTGGTTACGCTCGACACCGGCATTTTAATCTTCGCCGTGTGGGCGGCATTTTTTCTGCGTTTCGAGCATATCTGGCCGCTGTGGCTACAGCAGCGCGTGCTGCTTTTCCCGCTGGCGGTCGTCATTTCCATCCCCGTGTTCTACGGGCTTGGCTTTTATCATTCGGTCATCCGTTTTCTCCAGGGGCGCGCGTTCGTGGCGATCGCTCAGGGTGCTACGATCAGCCTGCTATTGATGATCGCCGTCTGGGTATTCGGTCAGGGACCGACGATGCCACGCTCGGTGTGGGTCAATTTCTGGTTCCTCACCTTTGTCCTCATCAGCGGCTCGCGACTCGCGGCGCGTTCGTTGCTGCACAATCGCAACACGCGCATCAGCATGGGCAAGCACGTGGCGATTTATGGCGCTGGCGAGGCGGGCATTCAGCTTGCCCAGGCGCTGCAGTACAGCCGCGAATTTCGCCCCATGCTGATTCTGGATGACCGCCGGGAGCTGCAGGGCGGCGAGATACTGGGGCTGAAGGTCTTCCCGCCGGCGCAACTGTCGACGGTTATCCCGGATTTCGGCGTGACGACGGTGCTCTTGGCGATGCCCTCCATTTCGCGCGATCGTCGGCGCGAGATCATCAAGAGCCTGGAGCCTCTGCACGTGCACGTGATGGTGGTGCCGGGCTTAACCGAACTGGCCAGTGGCATCAAACGGGTCGACGATATCCGTGACGTGGATGTCGAGGACATTCTGGGGCGCGAGCCGGTCAAGCTGGATGCGCGCCTGTTGAGTTCCTGCATCCGTGGCAAATCGGTGATGGTCACTGGCGGCGGCGGCTCTATCGGTTCCGAACTGTGCCGGCAGATCATCAGCCAGCAGCCGCGGCGTCTGATCATCTGCGAGATCTCCGAATACGCACTGTACAGAATCGAACATGAACTGATCCGGCTCGTGAAAGCGGCGGGACATTCCGTGGAACTGGTGCCGATCCTGGGTTCGATATGTCATCGGGAACGCATGCAATCAATCATGACCGCGTTCGGCGTGCAGACCGTCTATCACGCGGCCGCCTACAAGCACGTGCCGCTGGTCGAGCAAAACCCGCTGGCGGGCGTACGCAATAATATCTTCGGCACGCACAGCGCGGCCATGGCGGCGCTGGCGAGCGGCGTGGAAACCTTCGTGCTGGTCTCCACCGACAAGGCGGTGCGGCCGGCCAATGTGATGGGCGCGACCAAGCGCTTCGCGGAATTGGTGTTGCAGGCGCTGGCGCAGCGCAAACCGGCGACTCGCTTCTGTATGGTGCGGTTCGGTAATGTGCTGGCCTCCAGCGGTTCGGTGGTGCCGCTGTTTCGCGAGCAGATCCGCCGCGGCGGGCCGGTGACCGTCACGCACGAGGAGATGGTGCGCTATTTCATGACGATCCCGGAGGCGGCGCAACTGGTGATTCAGGCCGGCGCGAAGGCGCAGGGCGGCGACTTGTTCCTGCTCAATATGGGCGAGCCGGTGCGCATCGTCGATCTGGCCAGGCACATGATCCGGCTGTACGGTTTCGAGGTGCGCGACGCGGACAACCCGAACGGCGACATCGAGGTGCGCTTCACGGGCTTACGGCCGGGTGAGAAGCTGTACGAGGAACTGTTGATCGGCGAGAACGCCCTGCCCACCGATCACCCGATGATCCTGCGCGCGCAGGAGGAGGTCGTCTCCGCCGAGCGCATCGATTCACTGCTGCGCCTGTTCAATACAGCGCTGGAGGCGCTGGATCATGCCGCGGTGCGTCGCCTGTTGCTGGAGTCGGTGCAGGGCTACGCGCCGCGTAACGGCATCGAAGACCACGTGTGGCTGGAACAGGACAAGATTCTGGCGGCGGAGACCGCATCATCTTCCGTTCATTGAATGCCGTTCGCACAAAGACCGGCGTCAGCCGTACCGGTTGCCGCGCGCGGCAAAGCTCGCCATACTTTGGAACCGGCACGATCGGCGCCGCGCGAACGGGGCCGGACATGGTCGCAAAACGCATGAACGAAAATCCTTAAGGCCACAGGAACTCGATCTCGGTGGGGAATATACTGGTTGTCGGCGGCGCCGGTTACATCGGTTCGCACATGGTCGTTGGCCTAAGCGACGCCGGTTACGATCCTGTGGTGCTGGATAATCTTTATTCGGGTCGCCGCGACGCGGTCATCGCGGGCGAATTCATCGAAGGCGATCTCAATGACCGCGAACTGCTGGATCGCATACTGGATGCGCATGACATCGCCGGGGTCATGCACTTCGCGGCGCACATCGAGGTGGGCGAATCGGTGCGCGATCCCGCCAAGTATTACCGTAACAACGTCTCCAACACGCAGAATCTGCTGGACGCGATGGTGCGCTATGGGGTTAACGCGTTTATTTTTTCATCGACGGCGGCGATTTTTGGCGAGCCGGAATACGTGCCTATGGACGAGCAGCATCCAAAGGCGCCGGTCAACCCGTACGGACGCTCCAAGTGGATGGTGGAGCAGTTGATGGAAGACTACGATCGCGCCTACGGGCTCAAATCCGTGGCGTTGCGTTATTTCAACGCGGCCGGCGCGGACGCGCAAGGCCGGCTGGGCGAGTGTCACGATCCGGAATCGCACCTGATTCCGCTGGTGTTGCGCGCGGCGAGCGGACGGCGTGAATCCATTACACTCTTCGGCGATGACTACAACACCCCGGACGGCACCTGCATTCGCGATTACATCCACGTGCAGGATCTGTGCGACGCACATCTGCGGGCGTTGAAGGGCCTGCTAGCCGGCGCCGGCAGCGATCGCTTCAACCTGGGCAACGGACAGGGCTATTCGGTGCAGGAAGTGATCGACGCGGCGGCACGGGTTACCGGCCTCGGGATCCCAGTGACCCGCGGCGAGCGCCGGGACGGCGACCCCGCGCGGCTGGTGGCCGATTCCGCGCGCGCGCGCGAAAAACTGGGCTGGAATCCGCGTTACGTCGATCTGGACACCATCATCGCCCACGCGTGGGCGTGGGAGCAGCGCGCCGACCCTGATGCTTGATCCCGAGTAGCAACCATGTTCCGTAAAGCTGTTTTTTCGACCAGCAAGCGTAAGATGCGCTGTGCGCACGCAAGCCAATCTTCCGGTGCCCCCGCGCGTGCCGCACGGTGCGCTTGAGATAGTCCAATTATTTAACATGGTATGACGCGCAAGGTATTCATCCAGACCCACGGCTGTCAGATGAACGTCTACGATTCGGCCAGGATGCTGGACGCGCTGCGCGTCTCGCACGCTTTTGCGCCGACGGACGATCCCGCGCAAGCGGACCTGCTGCTGCTCAATACGTGCTCGATCCGCGAAAAGGCGCAGGAGAAAGTGTTTTCGCAGCTCGGCAAGTGGCGCAGGCTCAAGGACGACAATCCGCGGGTGGTCATCGGCGTCGGTGGCTGCGTGGCGAGTCAGGAAGGTCTGGCGTTGCACGCGCGCGCGCCCTGCGTGGACATCGTGTTCGGGCCGCAGACCCTGCACCGCCTGCCAATGATGCTGGATCAGGTCATGCAACGCCGCGCGCCGGTGGTCGATGTTTCTTTCCCGGAAATCGAAAAGTTCGACCGGCTGCCTGAGCCGCGCGCGCAAGGGCCGTCTGCATTCGTGTCGATCATGGAAGGTTGTAGCAAATACTGCACGTTCTGTGTGGTGCCATATACGCGTGGCGAAGAGGTCAGCCGGCCATTTGACGACGTCATCGCCGAAATCGCCGAACTGGCCGCGCAAGGCGTGCATGAGGTCACCTTGCTGGGGCAGAACGTCAACGCCTACCGCGGCGTTATGGCGGATGGCAGTGGCGAAGATCCCGCAACGGCGGACCTGGCGACCCTGATCGAATATGTCGCCGCCATCGACGGCATCGCGCGCGTCCGTTACACCACCTCGCACCCGATCGAGTTCTCGGATAATTTGATTCAGGTCTACGCTCATGTACCACAACTGGCGAATCATCTGCACCTGCCGGTGCAAAGTGGCTCGGACCGTATCCTCGCGCTAATGAAACGCGGCCATACCACGCTGGAATATAAGGCGAAGATTCGCAAACTGCGCGCGATCCGGCCCAGTATCTCAATCTCATCGGATTTCATCGTCGGCTTTCCCGGCGAGACCGACGGCGATTTCGAAGCCACGATGCAGCTCATCGAGGATGTCGGCTTCGACCAGTCGTACAGTTTTATCTACAGCGCCAGGCCGGGCACACCAGCGGCCTCGCTGCCGGACCCCGTGCCGCTGGCGGTCAAAAAGGCGCGTCTTTTGCGATTGCAGACGCGCATAAACCAGATGGCGCAGGCCATCAGCCGGCGCATGGTCGGAACTCGCCAGCGCGTACTGGTCGAACGACCCTCTCGCAAAGACCCGGCGTGGCTCGCGGGCCGTACCGAAAATAATCGCGTGGTGAACTTTGAGGGTGCAACGGCGTTGATTGGGCGTTTCGTTGAGTTGAGCATCACGCGGGTCATGACCAACTCCCTGCGCGGCGAATTGATGACGGCTGACGTCGGTCAATCGCGAGCTGCGGCGTCTGTCGTATGACCCTCAATACGTTAATCTGCGACGCTTGCGAGGTTGCTTAAGTTGTCATTGCGAGCAGAGCGAGAAATCGTGTGTTGCGCTTGATTAGCGCCTCCAAAAGTTCCAGATTTCTCCCGGAGCCTGCCCCGAATGCACTCGAGGCGGTCGAAATTACAAGAGTGCTGAAAACTTAATCGCGCCAACGTTTGAACGCGCATTCGCCATCCGTCGCCTTCGTCCTTGAGCCCGCCGATAATCCGCGCCTGGCCAATCTGTGCGGCGTGCTGAACGAGCATTTGCGTCAGGTCGAACGCCGGCTCGGCGTGGAGATCAAT
>Ga0209587_1000464_pt1 | contig 19915 bp, 19 predicted proteins | sample NGEPerD_2_FD_184512 | JGI IMG/M metagenome (GOLD analysis project Ga0209587, IMG submission 184512) | Arctic peat soil microbial communities from the Barrow Environmental Observatory site, Barrow, Alaska, USA - NGEE PermafrostL1-D... | ecosystem: Environmental > Terrestrial > Soil > Wetlands >... | reverse complement strand
TCGTTTGCCTGGGTGATGAGCCGGCGTAACGCCGCCACCCCCGCGCCCGTGGCCGCCCCCGCGACCTGACCTGCCCTTAAGCCGCTCCAAATGGACGGAAGGACCCTCAAGGACGGGCCGTCACAGGCCGATCCACTATTAGTGCGCCCAACGTGGATCGGCAGGCCGGGCCTTCTCGCCAAGATCGGGATGGTCACGCTCGTCCCAGTGTTGGTGATGGCCTTCCTGCTGGTCAGGAGCCTGGACGGTTCGGCGCGGTCCGGCGCGCTCGAGCGCGCGCAGCACGAGGGCATCGTCACGGCCCGGCTGCTCGGTGTCGAGAACCTGCGCGCCGGTCTCACCGGCACCATGTCGGCCTCGCAGCGGGGCGAGCTGGCCCGCGGCTTCAGGCTGGTGGTCTCCGATGGCGAGGTCTCCGGCGCGTCGCTGATCAACCTCAAGGGCCGCATCGTGCAGGCAGTGGACCCCAAGCTGGTGGGCAGCCGGCCACGCTCGCCGCTGCTCGCGGCGGCGCTGGAGGGCAAGTCCGGCGTGGGAGAGCTCGGTGACGCCGTGGACGTCTACAGCGCGGTGGTCGCGCCCGGCGGGGAGCCGCTCGGCGCCCTGCGCGTGCGGATGCCGGCAGGCGCGATCGACGCGACGGTGGCCGACCAGACCGAGCCGGTGTATTTGATCCTCGGGCTGGGACTGGCGGCGCTCTGCCTCGGGCTCGGGCTGGTGTTGCGCGAAGCGCGAACGCGGATGGTGGAGGAGGCCTCGCGCAAGGAGCGCCAAGCGCTCAGCGACGCGCTCACAGGCCTGCCCAACCGCACCCTCTTCAACGAGCTGCTGGAGAAGGCGCTCGCCGCGTGTCCCCGCAACAAACGGGTGGGCGTGCTGCTGATGGACCTCGACCGCTTCAAGGAGATCAACGACTCCCTGGGGCACTTCAACGGCGACCGCGTGATCGAGCGCGTGGGTGAGCGCCTGAAGATCATCGTGCGCGAGGGCGACACGGTGGCGCGGCTCGGTGGCGACGAGTTCGCGATGCTGCTCCCGAACATCTCCGATGCCGAGGCGGCCACGGTGGCGGCGAAGCGCGTGCACAAGACGCTGGAGGAGCCGTTCACGGCGGGCGGCCTGGCGCTGAGGGTCGAGTCCAGCATCGGGATCGCGCTCTACCCCGACCACGGCGACAAGGCCGGCAAGCTGATGCGTGCGGCCGACGTGGCGATGTATGCCTCCAAGAAGGGGCACTCCGGTCACGCGATCTACTCGCCCGACCAGCAGCACTACAGCCCGGCGCGCCTCGGTCTCGTGGCGCAGCTCGACCGGGCGATGGCCCAGGGCGAGCTGGTGCTGCACTACCAGCCCAAGGCGCGCTTCGACAACGGCGCCGTGGAGGGCGCCGAGGCGCTGGTGCGCTGGCAGCACCCCGAGCGCGGCCTGCTGCTTCCGGACGAGTTCATCCCGGTCACCGAACACACTTCGATGATCCGCCCGGTCACGATCTACCTGCTGGAGCAGGCGCTCGAGCAGGGGATGGTCTGGCGGCGCAACGGCATCGACCTGCGCCTGGCCGTGAACCTCTCGCCCCAGATCCTGCTCGACCTCGAACTGCCCAGGGAGATCCAGCAGATGCTCTCCCGCGTGGGGGCGCCGGCCGACAGCCTCGAGCTGGAGGTCACCGAGAGCGCCATCATCTATGACCCCCGCCGTGCCCAGACGGTGCTTGAGGGGCTGAGCGCGATGGGCCTGCAGATCGCCATCGACGACTTCGGCACGGGCTACTCGTCGCTGGTGTCGCTGAAGAACCTGCCGGTGAGCACGATCAAGATCGACAAGTCCTTCGTGATGGCCATGAACGAGGACAACAACGACGCCGCGATCGTGAAGTCCACGGTGCAGCTCGGCCGCAATCTGGGCCTCGAGGTGGTGGCGGAGGGCGTGGAGACCCCCAACGCCTGGACGCGCCTGGCGGAGATGGGCTGCGACCTCGCCCAGGGCTACTACCTCAGCCGTCCGCTGGACGGCGCGCGCTTCATGAGCTGGCTCGGCGCCTACGAGGAGATGTTCTCCGGCGGCGCGCCGCGGCTGCCGCTGCCGCTGCCGATCGCCGGGGAAAATCCCGACCGGCCGCCGCTGCGCATCGCGGGCGCTGAGTAAGAGCTCCGTAGGAGTCCTCCCGGACCGCCCGCCGCGCGGGCACAATTGGGCGCGTGAGAGTCCTGGTGGTCGATGACGATCGAGCGGTTCGCGACGCCCTGCGCCGCGCGCTAACGCTCGGGGGCTACGAGGTGCGCTTGGCCGAGAACGGTCGCCAGGCCCTCGAGCAGGCCGGCACCGCCACGCCCGAAGCCGTGGTGCTCGACGTCGGTATGCCCGACATCGACGGGCTCGAGGTGTGCCGGAGGCTGCGTAGCCAGGGCAACCGCGTGCCCGTGCTGATGCTCACGGCCCGTGATGCCGTGAGCGATCGCATCGACGGCCTCGACGCCGGCGCCGACGACTACCTGGTCAAGCCATTCGACGTCGGCGAGCTCAAGGCGCGCCTGCGTGCGCTGCTGCGGCGGGCCGGCACCGAGGGGGACCCCGACTCGCTGTCCTTCGAGGAGCTGCGCCTGGACGCCGGCCGGCATGGCGCCCAGGTGGGGGACGCCTTCGTGGAGCTCACCCGAACCGAGTACCTGCTGCTGGAGCTGCTGATGCTCAACCCCAGGCGGGTGCTCACCCACAGCCTGATCTACGAACGCGTGTGGGGGTATGACTTCGGCCCCACCTCCAACGCACTGCGCGTGTATGTGAGCTATTTGCGGCGCAAGCTCACGACCGCCGGGTCGCGCGAGCTGATCCACACGGTGCGCGGCGTGGGCTACGTGCTGCGCGAGCCGTGAGCCTGCGCACCCGCATCGCCGCTGTGGCCGGCCTGGCGGTTGCGGTGGCCGTGCTCGGCGCGGCGGTCACCGTGTACGTGGCGATCCGCTCCGAGCTGCGGGGCGAGGTGGACCGCTCCCTTCGCGAGCGCGCGACGGCGTTTCGGAACCCCGGCCCGATGGGCGACGAAGGCCTCGGTGGTCCTCCGCCCCCGCTGCGCGAGCGGCTCCGGCCGCCCGGTAACGGGCCGCCTGCCTTCGGCGGGGCGTCGGGCTTCGTGCAGCTGGTGGAGGCGGACGGAAGCGCCACCGGCCCTCCCGGCGGGCGGGCCCTGCTTCCGGTGGACGAGGCCACGCAGGCGATAGCGGCCGCGCGCTCCGGTGAGCGGCTGGCCGACGCCGAGGTGGACGGCACCCACGTGCGAGTGCTCACCGCGGGCACGCCGTTCGGCGCGGTGCAGGTGGCCCGGCCGCTGGACGAGGTGGACAGCGTGCTCGACCGCGTGCTCATCGTGCTGATCGTGGTGGGCCTGGCGGGCATCGCCCTCGCGGCGGGCCTGGGAGCGTTGGTGGCGCGCACCGCGCTCGCGCCCGTGGCGCGCTTCACGCGCCGGACCGAGGCGCTCACGGCCGACCCGGATCCGTCACAGCGGATGGAGGAGGGTGGCCGCGACGAGCTCGGCCGCCTCGCGGCCAGCTTCAACGCCACGCTAGACGCTCTACAGAGCTCGGTGGAGGCCCAGCGCCACCTGGTGGCCGACGCCAGCCACGAGCTGCGCACGCCTATCGCAAGCCTGCGGGCGAACATCCAGGTGCTCGAGGACGGCGAGCGGCTTCCCCCGGAGGAGCGGGCGGGGCTGCGCGCCGACATCATCGAGGAGCTGGACGAGCTCACCAGCCTCGTGGGGGACGTGGTGGAGCTGGCCCGCGGGGCGAAGCCCGCCGAGGCGCTGGACGACGTTCGCCTGGACCTGGTGGCGCAGGCGCTGGCCGAGCGCTTCGAGAGGCGCGCCGGCGACGTGGCCATCCAGGTGGAGGCCGAGCCCACGCTGGTCCGCGGCGACCCCGAGCGCATCTCGCGGGTGGTGTCGAATTTGCTCGACAACGCCCACAAGTGGAGCCCGCCTCAGGGCACGGTGGAGCTGTGCGTGAAGAACGGAAGGGTCAGCGTGCGCGACCGGGGTCCGGGCTTCGACGAAGACGACCTGCCGCGGGTGTTCGAGCGCTTCTATCGCTCCGACAGCGCCCGCTCGATGCCCGGGTCCGGCCTGGGACTGGCCATCGTGCGCCAGGCCGCCGAGGACCACGGCGGAGGGGCCGAGGCCGCCAACGCGCCCGGCGGCGGCGCACTGGTGACCGCCGGCTTCGGGCCGGTCGTGCCTCTGCCCGACGAGGCGATCAGCGGCACTCCGCCGCTCTCTTAGACAGCTCCTACGCGGAGGTGACGTGGCGCTTACGCGCGACCGCCACGGTGGCCACACACCGTTCTCTACGAAGGAGGCAGACGATGGACAGATCACTCTGGATGAAGGTGGGAGCCGTGGCGAGCGTCTGCGCGGTGCTGGGCGCGGCTGGCGGGATCGTGGGCAGCGCCGCGGCGCCGAGCTCGGACTCGGACTCGAAGGCCCAGAGCCGGTCGGGCTCGGACTCCGAAATGCGCCGCGCGCCGCGCGGCCACCGTCACGGCCTGCGCCTCGGCGTGGGCGGCCCGCCCGTGCACTCGGAGGCGGTCGTGCCGAACGAGGACGGCGACGCCTTTGAGACCGTCACGAGCGACAGCGGCAAGGTGAAGTCGGTCTCCGGGTCCGAGCTCACCGTGACCACCGGTACCGACGACGCCGACTACAAGGACGTGACGATCGACGTCGCCGACAACGCGGTGATCCGCCGCAACGGCCGCAAGTCCGAGTTGTCAGACCTCAAGGCCGGCGACCGCGTGCACGTGCTGCAGGCCCCCAGCCGGACCGTCGTGATGGCCCAGGACGCGGCCACCGCCAAGAGGATGCGCGATCGCCTGCGCCGCTTCCGGCCGGGCCACGGCGACCGCATGGGCCCGCCTCCGGGGCCGCATCCCGAGATGCGCGGCTTCGGCGGCCCGCCGCCCATGGGCTGACCCAACGCTCCCCCGCAAGCGGCAGGAAGGCGGGTGCGGTGCGGCGAAGGGTGGTCTGGCGATGCACCTCCAGACGATCCCCGAAGCCGCCCGCACCTGCGGCCGCAGTCCCCGCGAGATAAGGCTCATGATCGAGGACGGCCGCCTGGCAGCCGTCCGGCACGGGGGCCGGTGGCTGATCGAGCCGCTCGACCTGCCCGGCAGCCAGGGCCCTCCGGTGGCACCGGAGCCCGATCGCTGGGAGCGCCGCGCCGAGACCGAGTTCCCGTCCGGGATGCAGCCCCGGCGCCTTCCGGTCGAGCCGGTCCCCGAGCCGGACACCGACCGCGTGCTGTCGCTCGAGGCAGAGCTGCGCGAGATGCGCTCGGACCTTGACGCCGCCCGCATCCGCATCTCCGAGCTCGAGGCTTCGGGCTTCGGGCGGGCGCTGCGCGGGTCGGGGGAGCGCGGCGCCCTGGCGCCACTGTTTCGCCCGACCACCGACGCCTAGTCTCCAGCTCTCGCCACGTGCAGTTCGACGGCCTCAATCTGGCGCTGTCCGTAGGAGCCGGTGTAGACGGGGCCGGCGGCGCTCACGCGGTCACCGATGCGGGGGAGCGGCCTCGGGCGCAGTCCCCGCCGCACGTCGATCACGCTGATGCCCGGTGCCGTGAGGCCCTGGCGGCTGACCAGGACGAGGTGGGCGTCGCCGTCGCCGTCGGGGTCCACGGCCTCCACGTAGGTCACCCGGCCGGAGGCGCTGCGGCACCCGGGGGCGGCATCGGCCGGGCAGCGGGCGCGTCGGAGCGACTGGGTGCGGGTGGGCGCGGACTCGCGCCGATTCACGTCATCGTCGGCGCAGCCCGCAACGAACAACAACAGCAGTAAGGGAAAGAGGATGTTCAGTCGGGAGGCCAAGGGGGATAGCTGTAGCGGACGCGCTGCGGAACGGGACCGCGGCCCTTGGCTACCCGGAGGTTCGATGCTCTTCGCTCGTAGGACCCTGCTGCTGCTGCTCGCCGCGTGCGCGGCCCTCGCCATCTCCGCGACGCCGTCGATGGCGATCGTGGGCGGCAACAACGCAACGCAGGACGAGTACCCATCGGTGGCCAAGATCACCTTCGGGCTGTTCTCCTGCACCGGCACGCTGATCGCCCCGGACACGGTGCTGAGCGCGGGCCACTGCAGCTCGGTGACCGGCGGGACCGGCGTTGGATCGCCCGTCGCCTACCCGCCCCAGGCCATCAACGTCCGCATCGGCGGCACCCGGTCCGGCGAGGGCGAGCAGGTGCCGACGAAGAGCGTCACGGTGCACCCCAACTACCTCGTGAACGCGGGCTTTGACATCTCGATCCTCAAGCTCACCCGCAATTCGGTGAAGGGGCCGACCAAGGTGGCGGGCGCCGCCGAGGGCGGTCTCTGGGCGCCCGCCACCCTGGAGACGATCGTCGGCTGGGGCACCACCTCCGAGGGCGGCAGCGCACCCAGCGTCCTGCAGGAGGCGCAGGTGCCGATCACCACCGACGAGTACTGCTCCGGCGCCTACGACGACTTCGATGCCACCACAATGGTCTGTGCGGGCTTCCCGCAGGGCGGCGTGGACACCTGCCAGGGCGACTCCGGCGGGCCGATGTTCGGCCGCACCGCGGCCGGCGAGCTGCGCGTGGTGGGCGCCACGAGCTTCGGTGAAGGCTGTGCCCGCCCGAACAAGCCCGGCGTCTACGCCCGCGTGGGCGACACCACGCTGCGCGAGTGGATCCGCGGGCAGGCGCCCGCCGGCGTGAACTAGCCCCAACCGGGCCGAAACCCGGTGTTGGGCCGCATTTGGGCGGACATGCCGCCCAAAGGTGGCCCAACCGGATTACCCCACCTTGGCCTCGAGGGCCGCAACGACCTCCGCGGGACGTCGGTGCACCTGGTGCCAGGTGAAGCGCAGCGTCTCGTAGCCGGCCGTGGCGAGCACCGCGTCGCGGCGGCTGTCCTCCTCGCGCTGCGCCGCGCGATCGTGTGACGCCCCGCCATCGGTCTCCACCACGAGGCCGCGCTCTCGCCAGAGAAAGTCGACGGTGAGGCGGCCTATCGCCACGTTCACCTCGGGCCTTGGGAGCCCGTTGGCCATCACGAGCACGTAGAAGGCCTCTTCGAGCGTGGTTCGTGTCCGGGTGGTCCCGCGTTCATGACGGCGCAGCGTCCGCCGCAGGCGCTTCGCGCCCGTGCGGCCATAGTTGCGCTCCAGCGCCTCGGCCAGATCCTCTTCATCGAGCCGTTTCAGGAACTCGGCTTCATCGAGCGCTCGCTCTAGCGAGCGGGTGGACACCGTCTCTGCCAGGTCGATCAGGGTCCGAGGCAGTGAGGTGACGGGAATGCCGTGGCGGTGGGCTCTGTCCTCAGGGTCGAGACGGCGAGGGCGGTGGACCCGTATGCCCTCGCGGGGTCGAGTTCCGCGGCGGTGTATCGATACGTCGATCACCACCGGGTCGACCGGGCGGAGTTCCCAGAGTGCAGTGGCCGAGAGGTGGCTGAGCACCGCCTCGCTCCCACACGACAGGAGTGCCGCCATCCACCGGCGCTCGCGCGTCGCAGACGGGACACCCACCGAATACACCCCGCGCCGCGAGGGAGTGAGACGCCCCGTGGTCGCCCGATGCTTTATCGCGCCGGCGCCGAGCCCCAGACGCAGCAGCTGGGCGCGGCTGATCTCTCCGTGCTGGCGCGCAGCGAGCCGGTATATCCGCTGCTCGAGTCCGATTGGGCCGGATCTGGGCGGCATACCAGCCCAAATGCGGCCCAGCGCCGGTTTTCGCCCCCCGCGGCGCCTGCTTAGAAGTTCTTCTCGCGGCGCGCGCTCTTCACCCGCGCGCCCTTGGCCAGCTCGCTCTTGCGCAGGCGCACGGCCGCGGGCGTGACCTCCACGCTCTCGTCCTCGCGCAGGAATTCCAGCGCCTGGTCGAGTGAGAGCTTGCGCGCGGGCACCAGGCGCACCAACACATCGGCCGTGGAGGAGCGGATGTTGGTCAGGTGCTTCTCCTTGACGGCGTTCACGTCGAGGTCCTCGGCGCGCGCGTTCTCGCCCACGATCATGCCCTCGTAGACCTCCTCGCCGGGCCCCACGAACAGCGTGCCGCGCTCCTGCAGGCCGAACAGGGCAAAGGATGCGGTTTCGCCGCGGCGGTCGGCCACCAGCGAGCCGGTCGGGCGGGTGCGCATCTCGCCCGCCCACGGCTCCCAGCCGTCGAACACGTGGTGCAGGATGCCGGTGCCGCGCGTCTCGGTGAGGAACTCCGTGCGGAAGCCGATCAGCCCGCGGGCGGGCACCTGGTACTCCATCCGCACCCACCCGGTGCCGTGGTTGACCATCTGGTCGAGCCGGCCCTTTCGGAGCGCCAGCAGCTGGGTGATCACGCCCACGTAATCCTCGGGCACGTCGATCGAGAGCCGCTCGACGGGCTCGCACAGCTTGCCGTCCACCTCGCGGGTGAGTACGCGCGGCTGGCCCACCGTGAGCTCGAAGCCCTCGCGCCGCATCAGCTCCACGAGCACCGCCAGCTGCAGCTCGCCCCGGCCCTGCACCTCCCAGGCGTCGGGGCGTTCGGTGTCCTGCATGCGGATCGAGACGTTGCCCACCAGCTCCGCCTCGAGGCGGTCCTGCACCTGCCGGGCGGTGAGCTTCGATCCGTCCTGCCCGGCCAGCGGGGACGTGTTGATCCCGACGACCACAGACAGCGATGGCTCGTCCACCGTGATCACCGGCAGCGGGCGCGGGTCGTCGGGGTCCGCGAGCGTCTCGCCGATCGTGACGTCCGCAAAGCCGGCCACGGCGATGATCTCGCCGGGCCCCGCCTCCGCGGCGTCCACGCGGTCCAGCGCCTCGGTCACGTAAAGCTCGGACACCGTGGCCGGCTGAACCGAGCCGTCCGCACGGCACCATGCGATCGCCTGCCCCTTCTTTATCGAGCCGTTTCTCACGCGGCATAGGGCGAGGCGACCCAGGTAGGGGGAGGCGTCGAGGTTGGTCACGTGTGCCTGGAGCGGGTGGCCCTCCTCGTACTCGGGCGCGGGAATCCGCTCCAGGAGCAGGTCGAGCAGGGGGGACAGATCGGTGCCCTCGACCCCTTCCTCCAGCGACGCCCAGCCGGCCCTGGCGTTGGTGTAGACGATCGGGAACTCGATCTGCTCCTCGCCGGCGTCGAGGTCGAGGAACAGCTCGTAAACCTCGTCCACCACCTCGGCGATGCGCGCGTCCGGCCGGTCGACCTTGTTCACCACCAGGATCACCGGCAGTCGCGACTCCAGCGCCTTGCGCAGCACGAAGCGGGTCTGGGGCAGCGGGCCCTCGGACGCGTCCACCAGCAGCAGTACCCCGTCCACCATCGTCAGCCCGCGCTCCACCTCGCCGCCGAAGTCGGCGTGCCCGGGCGTGTCGACGATGTTCAGCTTCACCTCCGCCGCCTGTGCCCCGGACGGGGTGTACCGCACTGCCGTGTTCTTGGCGAGGATGGTGATGCCCTTCTCGCGCTCGAGGTCCATCGAGTCCATCACGCGCTCGTTCACGTCCTGGTTGGCCCGGAAGGCGCCGGACTGCCACAGCATCGCGTCCACCAGCGTGGTCTTGCCGTGATCCACGTGGGCCACGATCGCCACGTTGCGCAGGTCTTGCCGGAGGGCCATGGGACGAGGAATCTAGAGAGGCCTCCCCGCGACGTAGGCTCACGCGGTGCCTGAGCCGGCCTTCGTCTACCTCCTGCGCTGCGCCGACGGCTCGCTGTACTGCGGCTGGACCGACGACCTCGATCAGCGCGTGGCCAAGCACCAGGCCGGTACCGCCAGCCGCTACACGCGCTCGCGACTGCCGGTGGAGCTCGCGTGGTCGGCCGAGCTCGCCGGCCGCGCCGAGGCGATGCGCGAGGAGAGCCGCATCAAGCGGCTGCCGCGTACGGAGAAGCTCAAGCTCGTGGCGGCCGGTTAGCCGCACCGCCGCCGACCGCCGGCCCACTAGAGTCAGTCGGTCCATGTCCGAGCCCGCCGAGACCCAGGAAGCTCGCACCGGCGGATCGGTCTGGCTGCGCGAGGCCGGCACCAGGGACGCCGAGCTCGTGTTCGATTTCCCCCTCGATCACGAGCTCAACGCCGCCGTGAAGCAGCTGCCCGGGCGCTGGTTCGACTGGCGACGCCGCCACTGGCGCGTGCCCGCCGACCCCCGTCTCGCGCCGTCGGTGGGGCAGATCCTGGAGCGCTTTCCCGTGCTCGAGCCCACGCCGGGCGTACGGCATTGGATGAGCGATTCGCACCGGTGGCGCGGGCTGGTGTCGGTCACCGCGCGCGACGGCAAGGGCGTGTTCGCCGTGCGCTCGCTGGCCGGCGAGCCCCCTGACGAGCTGCCCGAGCCCGCCGAGGACGGCCCACTGGTGCTGCTGCCGCTCAACCGCGTCGGCGCCGAGCTGGTGGCCGGTCTCGAAGGCGCCGACCTCGACGACCCCGCACGCGCGTGCGTGCAGGAGATTCGCGACGGCGGTTCCCCCGCCCCGGCCGAGCTGGCGTTTGACACCGACGACGATGGCGAGCCCCAGCTCGTGCTCTACACCATCTGGGACCCCCGCCCCGTGGCCCACCTGGCACGGCTCTTGGAGGGCCGCTTCAAGGAGCGCCACGGGCGCTTCTTCCGCCGCGACGCGGGCTCGGGCGCCACGGTGCCCGCCGACCCCGCGCTGATCGACCAGCTGGAGGAGTTCGTGGAGGCCCACCCCGCGGTGGCGATCGACGAGAAGGCGCGCGAGGTGCTGGAGGAGCTGCGCACCGAGCACGACCGCGCCGCCGCCACCGTGGCCCTCTCCTACGCCGAGGACGCGGAGCTGGACGGCCTGGAGCTGGGCGGGGAGCTGCACCCCTTCCAGCGCGCCGGGGTGCGCTACGCGCTGGAGCGCAGGCGCACCTTCATCGCCGACGAGCAGGGCCTGGGCAAGACGGTGCAGGCGCTGGCCACCCTGGAGGCCGACGACGCGTTTCCCGCCGCGGTGGTCTGCCCGGCGAGCATGAAGCTCGTCTGGGAGCGCGAGGCCGGCCGCTGGCTGCCCGGACGCACGGTGGAGGTGCTCGACGGCCGCTCGACTGAACCGGTGGCCGGAGCGGCCGCCGAGATCACCGTCTTGAACTACGACATCCTCGACGCCCACGCCGAGCGCCTGGCCGGCCACGGGCTGCGAGCGCTCGTGCTGGACGAGTCGCACTACGTGAAGAACCCGCGGGCGCGGCGCACGAGGGCGGCGATGGAGCTGGCCCGCCGGCTGCCAGCCGACGCGTTGCGCCTGGCCCTGACCGGCACGCCGGTGCTCAACCGCCCCGAGGAGCTCGTGGCACAGCTGAGGGTGCTGGACCGCCTGAAGGAGTTCGGGAGCGGCGCGCGGCTCACCCGGCGCTTTCGTAATGCGGCCAGTGACGACCGCCTGCACTGGAACCTGCGCGCCCACTGCTACGTGCGCCGCACCAAGGCGCAGGTGCTGCCGCAGTTGCCCGCCAAGCGCCAGGAGACCGTGCCGGTGCTGCTCTCCAACGAGCGGGACTACCGCATGGCCGAGTCTGACGTGATCGCCTGGCTGCAGACGCTGCCGTTGGACCTGCGCTCGATCGACGCCAAGGTGGCCGCCGCGCTGCGCGCGGAACAGCTCGTGCGCCTGAACCAGCTGCGCCAGCTCGCGGCGAACGGCAAGCTGCCCACGGCGCTCGCCTGGATCGGCGACTTCCGGGCCTCCGACGAGCCGCTGGTGGTGTTCGCCGAGCACCGCGCGGTGCAGCGCGCCGTGCTGGAGCGCTTCCCCGACGCCGCGCACATCCTGGGCAGCGACTCGGGGGTCAAGCGCCAGGCGGCCGTCGACTCCTTCCAGAGCGAGGGCGGGCCGCAGCTGATCGTGTGCTCGATGCGCGCCGCTTCCCAGGGCATCACGCTCACGCGCGCCTCGAACGTGGCATTCCTGGAGCTGGACTGGACCCCCGCCCGCCACGACCAGGCCGAGGACCGCCTGCACCGCATCGGCCAGGACCGCGGCGTGACCGCCTGGTACCTGCTGGCCCCCGACACAATCGACGAGACGATGGCCGAGCTGCTGCAGCGCAAGCGCTTGCTGATCGGAGCCGTCACCGACGGCGAGGTGGGCAACGAGGAGCGGCTGGTCGATGCGGTGGTACGCGACCTGCGCGCGCGTCCCTACCGCCACCTGCGGGTCGTGGCATGAGCACCCGCGCCTGGATCGCCTTCGCCTCGGTTTCGGTGCTGCGGGCGGCGCTCGCCCGCGGTGCAATCTGCCCATTTTCCAGCATCTTCTCGAACACCTGCTACCGTGCCGGCCGTCGGGTTGCCCATTGGCGCCCGAGAGGTTCCGTTCCTAGTTGCGCTCCAAGCGCGTCCGGGGTCGCTGGATCTCCCTAGACGCACACATAAGGAGTCGCATCAATGTCTTCGCAGTCCTTCGCCGATCTCGGCGTGTCCAAACCCGTAGTGCGCGCGCTCGCGCACCGGGGCATCTCTGATCCCTTCGCCGTCCAGCAGCTGGTGGTGGCCGACGTCCTCGCCGGCCGCGACGTGCTGGCCCAGTCGCCCACCGGCTCGGGCAAGACCCTGGCCTTCGGGGTGCCGATCGTCGACCGCATCGCAGCCGACTCGCGCCGCCCCGGGGCCCTGATCCTCGCTCCCACGCGCGAGCTGGCGGGCCAGATCGTGGACGAGATCCACGGCGTCGCCACCGCCCGCGCCCTCTCCGTGGCGGTGGTGCACGGCGGCGTGGGCCTGCAGAAGCAGGCCAAGCTGGCCGCCCGCGCCCACATCGTGGTGGCCACCCCCGGTCGCCTGGAGGATCTCCTCCAGCGCCGCGAGCTTACCCTCGAGCACGTCCAGATACTGGTGCTCGACGAGGCCGACCGGATGCTCGACATGGGCTTCAAGCCGGCCGTCGACCGCATCGTGGCCAAGACGCCCAAGGGGCGCCAGACGCTCTTCTTCTCCGCGACGCTGCAGGGCGAGGCCGGCCGCCAGGCCAAGGCCTACACGCGGGACGCCAGGCGCCACGTGCACACCCCGGCGCCCGAGCGCAGGGCCACGGTCACACACCGCTTCGTCCACCTCGAACACGACGCCAAGGTCGGCGCACTGGTGAGCGAGCTGGGCGACTCCGAGCGCGGGCGCACGCTGGTGTTCGTGCGCACCAAGCGCGGCGCCGACCGGCTGGTCAAGCGCCTGAGCGCCAGCTCCGTCCCAGCGGTGGCGATGCACGGCAACAAGTCCCAGCCCCAGCGCCAGAAGGCGCTTTCCCGCTTCGAGTCGGGCGACGTGGACACCCTGGTGGCCACCGACGTCGCCGCCCGCGGCATCGACGTGGCGGGCATCACCCACGTGATCAACTTCGACGCCCCCGGCGACCGCGACGCTTACGTGCACCGCGTCGGGCGCACCGCCCGCGCCGGCAAGAGCGGCGCGGGTGTGTCGTTCGTGCTGCCGGACCAGACCCACGACATGCGCAAGATCGCGGCCGGCCTCGGGCTGGCCGACGAGTTCGACCAGGGCGCACCCCGGGTAAACGGCGGGTCACGTCTCGCGCGCAACGGATCGCACAACGGCTCGCACGCGCCCCGGAACGGGTCGCGTAACGGCTCGCGCAGCCGCTCCCGCCGTGTGAGGCAGGGCCGCTCCGGGTAGCAGCGGCCGGATGGATAGAATCCCTCGCTGACGTAGGGATTCCGCGCGCGGCCGCCACACTGGCCGTGAGTCTTGATCCGGAAGGTCGCAGCGGCGGTATCCATATTGGAAGGCGGGCACCGCCAGGGTGTGCCTGCCGCGAACTGGAAGGAGACGAAGGGTGAATCCCACCGATCACCTTCGTACCAGTGCCTCTGCGAGCACGGAGACCCGCTACGAGCTGGTCTTCCCCGAGGCCGACCCTAACCGCTACGACCAGGACGAGGAGTGGTGTGAGGTCGTGGTCGATGGCCAGACGCGCAGCGTGCGCTTTCACGACTACGACGAGATCTACTCGCTGCCTGGCCTCTACGAGCAGCTCTTCTACGACGTCCTGAAGTGCGACTCTCCCCGGATGGTGTGCGAGTTGCTGGCCGAGCGGCTCGAGGCCTCCGGCGAATCCCCCGAGGACCTGCGGGTGCTCGACGTGGGCGCCGGCAACGGCATGGTCGGCGAGCAGTTGCGCAAGCTGGGCGCCGAGATGATGGTGGGCGTGGACATCATTTCCGAGGCCGCCGAGGCCGCCGAACGCGACCGCCCCGAGGTCTATGACGACTACTACGTGGTCGACCTGACCGATCTCTCCGACGAGACGCGCGCCGAGCTGGACGACCACGACTTCAACTCGATGGTCTGCGTGGCCGCGCTGGGCTTCGGAGACATCCCGCCGAACGCGTTCGCCGAGGCCTTCAACATGGTCGAGACAGGTGGGCAGGTGGCCTTCAACATCAAGGAGGACTTCGTCTCCGACGAGGACGAGACCGGCTTCTCGGCGCTGATACGCCGGGCGCTGGACGACGGCACCCTCGAGCTGGAGGGCGAGATGCGGCGCTACCGCCACCGTCTGTCCGCGGCGGGCGAGCCGCTGCACTACCTCGCCGCGGCCGCGATCAAGCGCCGCGACCTGGGCCTGGTCGCCAGCTAGCGCCGGGATTGACACCCGCTTTCGTGGGGTAGCCAAGGGCCTGCGCAGAAGCGTGGCTCGCGATGTGGCCGAGGCGGCGCGGCAGGCCGGTGGCGGCAAGAAGGGGCCCAAGGCGCTGCGCAACGCGGTGACCGACCTGCGCTCGGCGGCGTCCGAGCTGGAGGACCGCGCCAAGGGCGGCCCCGGCAAGCGCAAGGCTGCCGCCAAGAAGGCAGTTCAGACGCGCAAGCGCAAGCAGGCCAAGCGCAGCCAGGCGGCCAAGAAGGCGGCGAAGACGCGCGCCAAGGCCTCCTAGGGTCACCACCGCAAGAATAGGAAATCGCTCGCCTAAGCTCCCGGCATGGACCAGGTGGTGCAGATCGTGGGCGCGCTGCTCATCCTCGCGGCCTTCGCCGGGGCGCAGTTCGGCAAGCTCGACCAGAGTTCGCTCAGCTATCTGTGGCTGAACCTGGTCGGCTCGGTGGTGCTTGCGGGATTGGCCTACTACGAGGAGCAGTGGGGCTTCCTGCTGCTCGAGTTCGTCTGGGCGCTGGTGTCGGCGTGGTCTCTCACCCAGGTCCTGCGTGGCCGCGAGCCGAGCGCGGCCCACTGACTCCACTCAGCGCGGGGGCAAGAAGCGCAGGATGCGGTCGTCCGCCTCGGTCGGCGAGCCACGGCCGTCGCGGTTGCTTGTGAGCGCGTAGAGGGCGCCGCCCGGCCCCTCGACCACGGTGCGCAGCCGCCCGAAGCGGCCTCGGTAGAGCACCTCCTGACCGGTCACCCGCCCGGCGCGGGAGATCTCCAGGCGGCGGATGCTCTCGCCCACCAGCGTGGCGAACAGGTAGTCCCCGGTCCAGGCCGAGCCGGGCGTCGTCAAGAAGGTGGCGCCAGACGGGGCCACGGAGGGGTCGTACACGGCGATCGGCGCGCGGAAGCGCCCATGGTCGCGCCCGTTGACCCGCGGCCAGCCGTAGTTGCCGCCACGCCGGATCACGTTCACCTCGTCGTTGGTCTCGGGGCCGTGCTCGGTGGCCACCAGGCGGCGCGTGCCCGGCTGCCAGTCGAAGCCCTGGGGGTTGCGGTGGCCGATCGAGTAGATCTGCGCGCGCCCCCCGCGTCCGCGGTAGCTGCGCGGCGAGAGGCGCAGGAACTTGCCGTTGCGCGAGCTGCGGCGCTGGGGCAGGCTCTCGTCTCCGGCGTCCCCCGTGGCCACGTACAGGCGGTTGTCGGGCCCGAAGGCGATCCGCCCGGAGTCGTGGATCGAGCCGGCCGCGATGCGGCCCAGGATCACCCGGTCGCGCACGAGCCGGTCGCCGGTGAAGCGGTGGCGCGCGAGCACCATGCCCGAGGAGGTCGTGTAGTAGAGGTAGACGAAGCGGTTTCCGCGGCCGAACCGCGGGTCGAGCGCCAGGCCGAGCAGGCCCCCCTCGCCGTCGGCGGAGACCCTCACTCGGGCTACCGGCGCGCGGCGCAAGGCACCGTCGCGGGAGAGCAGCCGCACCCGACCCGGGCGCTCGGTGACCAGGGCGCGGCCGTCGGGCAGGAAGGCGATCTCCCACGGCACCTCCAGGTTGCCCGCCACGGTGGCCACCGCGGGCGCCGCCGCGCGAACCGAAGGTCCGCTCCGCTCCGTCCCGCCGGAGACCGCGGGCAGGGCAATGGCGGCGGCGGACAGGGCGAGCAGTGAGGCAAGGGCGGCGCGCACCCCGCTGGTTTTAGCGCAAGCGGGCGCGGGCAACCCCACCCGCGATGCACGAGATCCTTCCCGGACTGCTGCACTGGACCGCCCGCCATCCCAAGATCGAGATGGACGTGAGCTCGCACTACTACGAGCCGGGCGCCGCGCTGTTCGACCCGCTGGAGCCGGACGGAGGGCTCGGGTTCCTCGACGGCCGCGCCCAGCCGGAGCGGATCGTGCTCACCTGCCGGCATCACCTGCGCGACAGCGCCGAGCTGTCCGAGCGCTTCGGGGCCACGGTGCACTGCAACGAGCTCGGACTGCACGAGTTCGAGGGCGCCGAGGTGCGGGTGAAGGGCTTCCGCCCCGGCGATCAGGTCGCACCCGGCATCGAGGCCCTCCAGATGGGCTCGATCGCCCCGGATGACACCGTGCTGTCCCTGGATGTGGAGGGCGGCGCCCTGGCCTTCGCCGATGCCCTGATCCACTACGGCGGCGAGGTCTCGTTCGTGCCCGACTCCCTGCTGGGGGATCCCGCGGCGGACAAGCGCGGCATGCTCGCCTCCCTGGAGGCGCTGCTGGAGCGCGAGGCCGACACGCTGCTGTTCGCCCACGGCGATCCGATCGTGGGCGGCGGGCACGAGGTGCTGCGGCGCTTCATGGACAGCCAGCGCTCCTGAGCGACCGCGGCGCGTTAGGGTCCGCGCGATGAGCCCCGCCGAGGCACCCACGCTGCTCTGGGAGCCGTCGGAAGAGTTCAAGCAGCGAACTCAGCTCACCCGCTTCATGGCGTGGCTGGCCAAGGAGCGCGGGGTGCAGACCGGCGACTACCAGGCCCTGTGGGAGTGGTCGGTGTCAGACCTCGAGGCCTTCTGGGCCTCGATCTGGGACTTCTTCGAAGTGCAGGCCCACGCCCCGTACGAGCGGGTGCTCGCAAGCCGCGAGATGCCCGGCGCCGAGTGGTTCCCGGGGGCGCGACTCTCCTACGCCCAGCACATCTTCCGCGGCAAGGACGACTCGGCCCCCGCGATCCACCACGCGTCCGAGCTGCGGGAGCTCGACACGATGACCTGGGGCGAGCTGCACGAGCTCACCGGTCGCATCGCCGCCGGACTGCGCGCACTCGGGGTGGGGCCCGGCGATCGCGTGGCGGCCTACATGCCCAACGTGCCGGAGACGATCGCGGCCTTCCTGGCCACCGCCTCGATCGGCGCGGTGTGGTCCTCCTGCTCGCCGGACTTCGGCGCCCGCTCCGTGGTCGACCGCTTCGCCCAGATCGAGCCCAAGGTGCTGCTGGCGGTGGACGGCTACCGCTACAACGGGCGCGACTTCGACCGCCGCGAGACGGTGGAGGGGATCGCGGGCGAGATCGGCGCGCGGGTGATCTGGCTCGGCTACCTCGACGGCTCGGGCTGGGAGGAGGGCTTTCTCGGCGAGCCCGCCGAGCTTGAGTTCGAGCAGTTGCCCTTCGACCATCCGCTGTGGGTGCTCTACAGCTCGGGCACCACCGGGTTGCCGAAGGCGATCGTGCACGGGCAGGGGGGAATCCTGCTCGAGCACCTGAAGAAGATGAACCTGCACCTCGACGCGCAGGCCGGCGATCGCGTGTTCTGGTTTTCCACCACCGGCTGGATGATGTGGAACTTCCTGGTGGGCGTGCTGCTCACCGACGCCGAGATCGTGCTGTACGACGGCAGCCCCGGCCATCCCGACCTCGGCGTGCTGTGGGACCTGGCCGAGCGCACCGGCATGACGTGCTTCGGCACGTCAGCCGCCTACCTGGCGTCGTGCATGAAGGACGGTGTGAAGCCCGCCGCGGGGCGCGACCTGAGTGCCCTGCGCAGCGTGGGCTCCACCGGCTCGCCGCTCTCGCCCGAGGGCTTCCGCTGGGTGTATAACCAACTCGGAGAGGACACCTGGCTGTTCTCCACCTCGGGCGGCACGGACGTGTGCACCGCGTTCGTGGGCGGCTGCCCGCTGCTTCCTGTTCACATGGGCGAGCTGCAGACCCGGGCGCTCGGGGCCAAGGTGGAGGCCTTCGACGAGCAGGGCCAGCCGCTGGTGGGGGAGATGGGAGAGCTGGTGATCACCGAGCCGATGCCCTCCATGCCGCTCTTCTTCTGGGACGACCCCGACGGCGAGCGGCTGCGGGAGAGCTACTTCGACATGTACCCGGGCATCTGGCGCCACGGAGACTGGATCGAGATCACCGACCGGGGCACGGCGATCATCTACGGGCGCTCGGACTCGACGATCAACCGCGGCGGGGTGCGCATGGGCACCAGCGAGATCTACCGCGCGGTGCTGGACATCGACGCGATCGTGGACGCGCTGGTGGTCGACGTACCGCGGGAGGGCGAGGAGAGCTGGATGCCGCTGTTCGTGGCGCTGCGGGATGGCGCGTCGCTCGACTCCGAGCTGGAGCGCGAGATCGCCCGCCGCATCCGCGAGGAGTGCTCGCCGCGCCACGTGCCCAACGAGGTGTTCGCGATCGCCGAGGTGCCGCGCACGCTGTCGGGGAAGGTGCTCGAGGTGCCGGTGAAGCGGATCCTGATGGGCACACCGCCGGATCGCGCGGCGAGCCGCGACTCGCTCCAGAACCCGGCGGCGCTGGACTGGTTCGTGGAGCTGGCGGGACGGCTCGCGACCCGCGCCTAGTACTAGCTGCGCTCGAACAAGTCGCCGAGGTTGAGGGAGAAGCCCGGTAGGAGGGGCGTCTCGAGTGCCTCGCCACCACCGAGCTCGAGCGCGACATCGAACTCGGGCGCGTCTGGCCGCGAACGGCGAAACGCCAGGACCACCTCGGCGGCGGTGTCCACGAGCCACAGCTCGGCCACGCCACGGCGCTCGTAGCCCGCCTGCTTGGGACCCACATCGTGCGACCACGTGGACGGCGACCGGACCTCCACCGCCAGGCCCGGCGGCGGCGAGGGACGGTCTTCATTCCCCGGAGCGCGGCCTTCGGCGTACCAGAGCACGTCGGGGATGTAGACGCTGTGCTCGTCGATTCCAACATCGATCGGGAAGAAGGCGCGGCCACGTCCCGGCTCGGCGCGCACCCACAGCTCGAGCGTGAAGAAGATCCTGCCCTGCAGCGTCGCGTGGAACGGGGACGCCTCGCTCACGACCAGCTCACCGTTGACCAGCTCGGTCCGCGCCGCTTCCTCTCGGGGCGGCAGGGCGAGGAACTCCTCGGCCGTCATGCGCTCGGCGACGGGCATCGCAGGCATCGTAGTCCTCCTCTGATGGTGTCGGTCCGATGTCGACTACATGGGTGGCGGCGCGAGATTCGCTCCCTCGCACCCGCTGCTAGTTTCGATTCGGATGTTCGCTCTCGTCGCATCCGCCGACCCCCCGCACGTGGAGCACACCGAGGTCGACGCTCCAGAGCCGCTGCCCAGCCAAGCGCTGGTCGAGACCCGGGCCTTCTCGCTAAACCGCGGCGAGACGCGCCGGCTGCCCCAGCGCGAGGCGGGTTCCGTGCCCGGCTGGGACGTGGCCGGCGTGGTGGCGCAGGCCGCCGCGGACGGCAGCGGAGCGCCCGAGGGCGCTCGCGTGGTGGGGCTCGTGGGCTCGGGCGCCTGGGCCGAGAAGGTGGCCGTGCCCACCAGCGAGCTGGCCGAGCTGCCCGACGAGGTGAGCTTCGCGGCGGCGTCCACCCTGCCCG
>Ga0209587_1000463_pt1 | contig 19929 bp, 32 predicted proteins | sample NGEPerD_2_FD_184512 | JGI IMG/M metagenome (GOLD analysis project Ga0209587, IMG submission 184512) | Arctic peat soil microbial communities from the Barrow Environmental Observatory site, Barrow, Alaska, USA - NGEE PermafrostL1-D... | ecosystem: Environmental > Terrestrial > Soil > Wetlands >... | reverse complement strand
TTTCTGGGCCGATGTTGAGGGGCTCGAAGCAGCCGCTTCGACCCTGCTCCGTCAGATCGAGGCGCACTTCCATCCTGCCGAGGGGCCAGCGATCTTCCTGCGCAAAGACTTATGCGAAGCCGCTTAGAACGGTTTGCGGATTGGTCGGCAGTGGCGAACCATGTGCCCACCTCCTCCCAAACAACACAAGCGCTCAGAGGTCGGCAATGACCTCTGAGCGCTTGTGTTGCCGCGACTGTCGATCGTCCGGATGACTACCGCTTGGTGTACTGAGGCGCCTTGCGGGCCCGCTTGAGTCCGACCTTCTTTCGCTCCTTCTCACGCGCATCGCGTGTCAGGAAGTGGCCCTTCTTCAGGGGGTCGCGGAGCTCCTCGTCGAATCGGATGAGAGCTCGCGATATGCCGTGGCGCACCGCGCCAGCCTGGCCGCTCACACCGCCGCCAACCACGCTCACCACGACATCGAACCGGTCGGACGTGCCCGTCAGCCGCATCGGTTCCAGCATCGTGATCTGATGCAGGTCACGACCGCCGAAGTATTCCTTGCTCGGCTTGCCGTTCACGGTAATGTTGCCTTCACCGGGATACAGGCGAACGCGGGCGATCGATGACTTTCGACGCCCAACGGCATAGTAGTATTGCTCCTTCGATCTGGTAGGTGCTTCGCTCATCATGTCTCCTTCAAACGGTCGCTAGACGCGACTCGCCGTGTCGTCCAGTGTCAGCTCGATCGGCTGCTGCGCTCCGTGCGGATGTTCGGCGCCGGCGTAGAGCTTCAGTTTCTTGAGTTGCTGCCGACCCAATATCGTCTGCGGAAGCATGCCCTTGACGGCTTCCTCCAGGATGCGTTCCGGATGCCGGTTCCGCATGTCCCGGAGTGACGTGGACTTCAGGCCACCCGGGTAATTGGAGTGGCGATAGTAGATCTTTTCGCGATCCTTGTTACCGGTCACGCGTACCTTGCCAGCGTTTATCACCACCACAAAATCACCCGTATCGATATGGGGAGTGTAGATCGCCTTGTGCTTGCCGCGCAGTGTCGCGGCAATCGTGGTTGCCAGTCGTCCGAGCGTCTTGCCTTCAGCGTCAACCACAAACCAGGAGCGTTGAATATCACTCGGCCTGGCTGAATATGTTCGTCGTTCCATCCTGCAAACTCCTGTGCGGTGAGACGTTGTGTCAACTCACCTGAATAGTGCCTGGGCGATCATCGCCATAACCTACCCGCCAAAGCACCAACCCATGCGGCGGTGCGGATCGCGGTCCCGAACGTCGGTCCGCGCTGTCCAAAAGCTCATCGATCCATTCAGGTCCGTTGGCGCCGCGTCCGATTTCGCCCAGGGCGCCAACGAACCCGCGGACCATTCGCGGCAGAAACCCGTCCGCCGCCACGCGAATCTCGATTCCGCTGCCGGCTGCCTGTGTCGCCGGCCACCACGCTTCCACCTGGTGAACGGAACACGCAAGGACCGTGCGGACCGTTCCCTTCTTCGCATTCTGGCGCGAAGACCAGGGAACCCCTTCGCCACCGCCAACAAATGATGCGAAGTCATGTGTTCCCACGAGCCGATCCGCCGCATCGGCCATCGACTCCAGATCTAGATTCCCTCGCCGGTGCCAGGAAGACGCAGCCATCAGCGGTGATCGGGCGCCCGACCAGAGTCGATACCGGTATTCACGCCACGCCACGTCGTGCCTGGCGTGAAAGCTCTCCGGCACATGCTCGATCCTGGTGACCGCAAGTCCATCACCGAGCCATGGATCAAGAGCCCGGCGTAGCTGTTCCAGCGGCATTTCCGGTCGGATCAGCTCACAACTCGCAACCTGACCGGCGGCATGGACGCCCCGATCGGTGCGGCCCGCGAGCAATGCGGTGATCGACCGACCGGCGAGTTTCGAGAGCGCCGCTTCGAGTCGCCCCTGAACCGTTTCTCTCCCGGCCTGTCGCTGCGAACCCCAGAATCGGGATCCGTCATAGGCAATCGTCAGCTTGAGACGTGTCTCCACCGACGATGCTCCTGCATCCTAAACAACAAACTCGATCAGGACCATCGGCGCCGCGTCACCACGACGTGGTCCCAGCTTGGAAATCCTGGTGTATCCACCATTGACTTCCTCATACCGGGGAGCAACCACATCAAACAGTCGCTCGACAGACGGCTTGTGATCCAACCGGGACATTGCGAGTCCGCGATGATGCCGGGAATCCTCCCGGGCGATGGTGACCAGCTTTTCCACCACGCTCCGAAGTTCCTTGGCCTTGGACTCGGTTGTTGTCAGGCGTTCATTCTGTATCAGGGAAATGGCAAGCTGTCGGAGCAACGCCTTGCGTTGGCTTGGGTTGCGCCCGAACTTGCGTCCCGCCTTACGGTGCCTCATTCCTCGTCATCCTCATCTTTGGTGTCAGCCCCGTCGTCGGAGCCTCCGAGCGAGGCTATCGCTTCGGCGGCTTCCCGAGTCTCGGAGTCTTCCACATTGGTTTCCTTGCCCTCGGCCAGGACGTCAGCCTCTCCCGACGGCACCAGACCTGCCTCGGTCAACGCCTGCCGAAGCTCCTTTAGCGAGCGAGGCCCGAAGTTGCGGATCGACAGCAGCTCTTCCGGATCCATCGACAGCACCTGGCCAACTTTTTCGATCTGCTTGCTGCGAAGCGCGTTCAGCACCCGCGGCGAGAGACCAAGATCGGCAAGCGCCGTGTTCTGGACCTCCTCCGGCAGCTCGGATGTTGGTTCTTCGGCCACTTCGACCTGGTTGAAATCGGCAATCACGCGCGCGTGGCGTGTGAGAATCGTTGCCGCCTGGGTGAGGGCATCTTCCGGTTCGATCGAACCGTTTGTCATGATCTCAAGGATCAGGCGGTCGTAATCCACATTCTGGCCGACGCGAGTGTGCTCGACCACGAAGTTCACCCGTTCGATCGGCGTGAAAATCGCGTCGATGGGAATCTCGCCCAGCGTCGATGTTTCCTGCGTCTCGGCGGTCTCGTAACCCTGGCCATCGGTGACCCACAGGTCCATGTCGATCACGGCGTCAGGTCCGTCAATCGTGGCAATCACGTGATCGGGGTTGACAACCTCGACCTCACCCGGCCACGATACATCACCAGCGGTGACGGCTTGCTCGCCATCGTGGTCAGATTTGTAAAACAGATGCCCGCGGACATCGCCCTCGAACGGCACCACCTGTTTCAGGTTGATGCCCTTGAGGTTCAACACGATCTCAGTCACATCCTCGCGGACATTCGGGATCGTCGAAAACTCGTGCCACACGTTGTCAATTCTAATCCGCGATACCGCCACGCCCGTCAATGAGCGAAGCAGGATGCGCCGGAGCGAATTGCCAAGTGTGGTGCCGTATCCAGGATCGAGCGGTGAAATCACGTACCGCCCGTAGTTGAGTCCTGACTCGACACGATCAATGGTAAATTCGGGTTGATTCAACAAGCGGACTCGCCTCCTCACGCTTCCCAGCCGCCCGGACCAGCCTCCTGGCCAGGCGACTGCCTGCGCCCGGACCGGTCATCCCGGTCCGGGTCACATCGACTACCGGCTGTAATGCTCAACGATCAGGGCATCGTTGAAGAGCGGTACCTCGATCTGGTCGCGAGCAGGAAGATTCAGGATTCGACCGCTCAAACTTCCATTGTCCACCGACATCCATTCCGGTGCCCGATGCGTTCCGAGAATTTCACTGAAGTCCTTGAAGTAGTCACGCTTGCGACTCTCCTCACGGACGGCTACCACGTCATTTGGCCGCACGATGAACGATGGAATGTTCGTCTTGCGTCCATTGACGGTGAAATGCCCATGCATCACCAGTTGGCGCGACTGCCGCCTCGAATCGGCAAACCCCATGCGGTACACCACATTGTCGAGTCGCGATTCGAGAATCTGCAACAGGTTGTCTCCGGTCACGCCGCCACGGCGAACCGCCTCGCCATAGTGCTTGCGGAACTGCGTCTCCAGCACGCCGTAATAGCGACGCACCTTCTGCTTTTCGCGAAGCTGCAATCCAAATTCCGACGGACGTCGAGTTCGCCGCTGGCCATGCTGGCCAGGGGCGTATGGTCGCTTCGCCACACCACACTTGTCGGTGTGGCATCGCGAGCCCTTCAAGTAAAGTTTCATACCCTCGCGCCGGCAAAGACGGCATTTGGGGCCTGTATACCTCGCCATGAGTTGGTTCAAGCCTTCCTAAGTGAGCTGGATATCGTTATCTGCACTCCCGACCGCTTTCGTTGCCAGGTTAGACGCGTCGTCGTTTCGGCGGTCGACAACCGTTGTGGGGAATTGGCGTGGTGTCGGTGATCGACATCACCATCACGCCACTCGCCTGCAGTGAACGAACTGCCATCTCACGGCCCGAACCTGGTCCTTTGACGAACACGTCAACCTGCCGAAGTCCATGCTCCTGTGCTCGCCGGGCCGCGGCTTCAGCCGTGACCTGCGCCGCAAACGGCGTGCTCTTGCGGGAACCCTTGAAACCGTGCGCTCCAGAGCTCGACCACGCGATCACATTGCCTGCCGGATCAGTCAGCGTGACGATCGTGTTGTTGAACGTGGCCTGGATATAGGCGCGACCCCGGGGAATGTTCTTCCGGTCACGTCGTCGTACTCGTCCCTTGCTCGAACTGCGCTGTCGATCTGACATCCTGCGCCACTACCTCCACAAATAAGCCTGCGTCCGGATTCGCGCTCCGGGCGATTTCGTTCTCGTTGAGCACCTATCGCTTGCGATTCACTGCCCGCTTCGGACCGCGCCGCGTGCGTGCATTGGTTCGCGTGCGTTGCCCACGAACCGGCAACCCGCGACGGTGCCGGAGTCCGCGGTACGCCCCGATATCCATCAATCGCTTGATATTCATTGAAACTTCGCGCCGGAGGTCACCCTCCACCCGCAGCTCCTTGTCAATGATCTCGCGAAGCCGGTTGGATTCATCATCGGTGATGTCCCGAACGCGCGTATCCGGACTGATTCCGGTGCGTTCGAGCAACTTCTGGCTGGTGGTGAGACCAATGCCGTAGATGTAGGTCAGCGCGATTTCAATCCGCTTTTCACGCGGAAGGTCAACTCCCGAAATTCTGGCCATGCCGTATCCCTTGTTCTCCGCTCATCCCAGCGCCGTCAGGTCGCTCGAGTGACGCTATCCCTGGCGCTGCTTGTGCCGCGGGTTCGAGCAGATCACACGCACCACGCCTTTCCGGCGTATGATGCGGCACCGTTCACACCGCTTGGTCACCGAAGCCGAGACCTTCATTATCCGAATCCCCTCTGTTTGCTCAACATCGAATGGGTCAGCGCGGTGAACAACCACCGATCAACGGACCTTCGTCCGGCGGTCAGGCGCTCACGTGGTTACCCGTTTTGCTGGTTCAGGTCGAGTCGTGCACGCGCACATCGCATTGCGGCCTCCTGCACTGTGGAGGTGTGGTCGCGACATGATTGCGTACACGCCGATAGCGCATACCTGAAAAAAGGCATGCGCCACGAACCCCTATTCTACCACGCCTGCCAGTCGCCTCGTCAATATCTCCGGCTCTCCGTCGGTGATGACCACCGTGTGTTCAAAATGTGCTGACCAGGAGCCGTCCGCGGTCACCACCGTCCAGTTGTCGTCAAGCACCCGGGTAGCCTTGTCGCCCAGGTTGAGCATCGGCTCGATTGCCAGCGTCATGCCAGTTCGCATGCGTGGCCCGGTATCCGGCTTGCCAAGGTTTGGGATGTGGGGTTCCTCCCACATCTGACGGCCGATTCCATGACCGCCGTACCCTTCGACAATGCCGTATCCGAGTGGCTGCGCCGCAGCCTCGACTGCTGCGCCAATTGCGCCGATGCAGTGCCCGGGCTGTGCCGCCGCGATGCCCTCATACAGGGCATCCTCGGTGTCACGCAGAAGTCGTTGCGCCTCGGCGGATGTCTCGCCGACAGCGTATGTCCACGCGGAATCTCCGTGGAATCCATCGACGATCGCGCCGATGTCGACCGAGATGATGTCGCCGTCTTCCAGCCGCCGATCTCCTGGTATCCCGTGAACAATCTGATCGTTCACGGACGCGCAGATGTATCCGGGGAAACCGTGATGACCGTAGAAATTCGATGTTGCGCCGAACTCGCCGATGACATCACGAACCAGCGTATCAAGCTCTTTTGTTGTGACACCTGGCGCGATCGCCGCTTGCACCCGCTGATGGCAGACAGAAACGACGTGCCCGGCCCGGCGCATCTTCTCTATTTCACTGGCGTTCTTGATGGTGATCGCCATTATTCAGACCTCCCGCACTGAAACAACCGCGAGAATGGCCTTGGTCACCTCGTCGATCTCCTGGTTTCCGTCGATGCTTTTGACGATGCCGCGCCCCTCGTAGTGAGAAATCAGCGGCGCCGTCTGCTCGTCGTATATCTCCAACCTGCGCCGGATTGCGTCGGGCATGTCGTCGTCCCGCTGCACCAGCGCGGCGCCGTCGTTGTCGCACAGCCCAGCTGTCTTCGGTGGATCAGCGTCGATATGATAGACAGTCTTGCACTCCGGACACACCCGCCGTCCGGCAAGCCGGGTCACAAGAATTTCTCGGGGCACCTGGATTTCAACGACGAGATCGATCTGGTCATCCTGCTCGGCGAGGATGCGATCGAGCGCTTCGGCCTGCCCCGGAGTTCGCGGGTATCCATCAAACAGGGCGCCTCGCAACTCGCCCTCGCCCTTTCGGGCGGCGATATCCTGCAGGCGCGCCCCGACAATGGCATTGGTCAACTCGTCCGGAACAAGGTCACCTCGCTCCAGAATCTCCCTCACCTGAAGTCCCAATTCACTTTCCTGGGCGATTGACGCTCGAAACAGGTCACCGGTGGCTACCTTTTCAAGTCGCAATCTCGGTCCGATCACCGCCGCCTGAGTTCCCTTGCCGGACCCTTGCGCGCCCATGAGAATGATATTCAAGAACCTCTCCAATTCGGCGATCGATGTCTTCCGGATGGCGGGATCAGGGGAGGGCACAAGACCCTCCCGTACGCGCCATGCCGCGTACCGATCCCCATTGACGTCGGTCTCCTGGCACTCGCCCTAGTTGATGAATCCTTCGTAGTTCCGCATCATCAACTGGGCTTCGAGCTGCCGCATGGTGTCAATCGCGACACCGACGACGATGAGGAGTGACGTGGACGCCAACAGCATCTGCACACCGGTGATCTGCTGGGCAATGTACGGCAAGACCGCCACAAGCCCAAGGAACAACGCTCCCACAATGGTAATCCGTGTGAGCACACGTTGCAGGAACAACGCCGTGTTCCGCCCCGGCCGCACACCAGGGATGAATGCTCCCTGCCGTTGCAATGACTCCGGGATACGCTGTTGCTGGAACACGACCATCGTGTAGAAGAACGTGAATGCCACCACCATCACGAAGTAAATCAGGTTGTATGAAAGCGATGTCGGGCTCAGCCAGACGCTCACATCCGTCGCCAGGTTCCGCACCCATTCCCGGTTCGATGCCGACAGGAAGTTGGCGATCATCCCCGGGAACACCATGATGCTCACCGCGAAGATCAGCGGGATCATACCCGCGCTGTTGACCTTCAGGGGAATGTGCGTGGTCGTGCCACCGTACACCTGACCCGACCGGATCCGCTTCGCGTATTGCACCGGAATGCGTCGCTGGCCCTCGTTGATCAGCACGATACCGACGACGGTGAGCAGGCCAATCGCCAGGAACATGGCGGTGCCAATGACGTTGTCCGACACCGTGGACCCCGACGTCAGTCCTCGCACAGCGCCCGGCAGCGATGCCACGATGCCGCCAAAGATGATGATCGAGATACCATTGCCGATGCCCATTTCCGTGATCAGCTCACCCATCCAGACCAGGAGCATGGTGCCCGCGGTCATGGAGATCAGGATAGCCGCTGTTGAGAGGAATGTATCAGCGCTGAACAGGTCGAATCCTTCGATCAGCGTTCCGCCGCTCGGGCTCGGTTGACGCGAAAACAGCAGCGCCTGGCCGTATCCTTGCAGCAGCGCCAGCGGAACCGTCAGGTAGTGCGTGTACTTGTTGATCTGGTTTCGGCCCTGCTCGCCCTCCTGCGAGAGCTCGTTCAGGCGCGGCACGATCGGCGTCATCAACTGCATGATGATCGACGCCGTAATGTACGGGTACACACCGAGCGCCGCAATCGAGAAATTGGTCAACGCGCTCCCCGAGAAGATGTTCAGCATCCCGAGCAGCTGGTTGGTCTCGATGTAATCCTGAAGTCCCTCACGATCGACGTTGGGAATCGGAATGCTGGCGATGAACCGGAAGATAACCAGCATCGCCAGCGTGAACAGAATCTTCCGCCGCAAGTCAGGGATTTTGAATGCGTTGATGACGGCCTGAAGCATCTGCTAGGCCTCCTTCGCCTCTTGCTCCCGCAACTGGTCGAGCGCTTCGCGGCGGCTGGGGCCACCGACCTTGCCTACCCGCATTTGCTTGAGCTGCCGGTTGATCGGAAGTCGCCGGCTACGCGGCCGCGCCGTCAACCATTGGTCAGTACGCTCGATTGTCTCGACCGAGCCGCCAGCTCCTTCGATCGCTGCCTGAGCGGACTTCGAGAAGGCGTGCGCCTTCACGGTGACGCTCCTGGTGAGCTCGCCGAATCCCAGGATCTTCACCGGAAGCGCCAGGCTTCGCACGACACCCGCATCCACCAACGCCTCGGGGGTCACCGGTCCATCGAGATTCAGGGTCTCCAACTGGGAGAGATTGACAAGCTCCCATGGCGTCTTGAGCCGATTCGTGAATCCCCGCTTGTACGGCATTCGTCGCTGAATCGGAAGCTGGCCACCCTCGAAACCGGGGCGGACGCCGCCGCCAGATCGAGAGTTCTGGCCCTTCGTGCCACGACCCGCGGTCTTGACCCGGCCACTTCCGTGACCACGTCCGACCCGCCGTCGTGTTTTTCGCGCGCCCTTGTCGGGACGCAGGTCTCCAATTGAAACTGGCATGCTTTCTCTCTCCATCGCCGGCGCGTCACCACGGTCAGCCAGGCTGATCGTCAGACTACGCCTTTGCGACTTCCTCGACCCTCACCAGGTGCTTGATCTTCTCGACCATTCCGCGGATAGACGGGGTGTCCTCCCGCTCAACGGTCTCGTTGACCTTGCGCAGTCCCAACGACTGCACCGTGCGCTCCTGGTCACCAGGCCGACCAATTACGCTGCGAACCAGGGTGATTCGCAGCCGTCCATCTGCGGGAGTCTGGACTTCGCTCACGACGGGTTACTCCTCTGCGGCTGATTCCGGCGATTGCCACCACCCGAGCGCTTCGGCTTCGATGATCGCTGGTTCGCGCGCTCGTTCTGGGCGGCCTTGGCGGCCTCCTGAAGTCGCCTGCGGGCAGCCTGCTGCGCCGCCACCGCTTCGCCCTGATCGTACGGCTTGCGCAGCCGCTCGACATTCTTCTTGCGACGTCGAATCACCTGCTGCTCGGTCTGCAGGCTTTGCAATGCCTTCATGGTCGCCTTCACCACATTGACCGGGTTGTTGTTACCAACACTCTTGGTCAATATGTCGCGAATTCCGGCCAGCTCGACGACGGCACGAACGCCACCACCCGCAATCACGCCGGTTCCCGGTGCGGCGGGCTTCAGGATCACCCGCGCGGCGCCGTAGCTCGTCTCGACCTCATGCGGGATGGTCGAACCATCCAGCGGCACGGTGATCAGCGACTTCTTCGCCTGGTCAACGCCCTTGCGAATGCTGTCGGTGACTTCTCCGGCCTTGCCATGACCGATGCCAACCCGCCCGTTGCTGTCTCCAACAACCACGATGCTGCCAAAGGCGAACCGGCGACCACCGCGAACCACCTTGGCCACACGGTTGATTTTTACAAGTCGCTCTTCCAGCTCGTTACCGCCGTCATCATCGCGACGACGTGATGAACGTGCATCTCGATTACGATCCATACCTCACTCCAGAATGCTCGCTATCGCGGTCGGTTGCCCGTCCGCCACACGGCTAGAACTTGAGACCGCCTTCGCGAGCTCCGTCAGCGACTGCCTTCACACGCCCGTGATAGAGAAATCCACCACGATCGAAAATGACGTCATCGATTCCGGCGGCCCTGGCTCGCTCCGCGACTACCTGGCCCACCACCGTGGCGCGGGCCGCCTTCTTGGCGCCCTCACCGGCCTTTTGTACCACTTCGTCTTCGAGATCACTTGCGGAAACCAGTGTGTGGCCGGCCACGTCGTCGATCACCTGAGCGTAGATATGGGCTGAAGAACGAAAAACGTTCAATCGAGGTCGTTCCACGGTCCCGTTGACCTTCGCGCGAACGCGCATATGGCGTCGCTTGCGCTGAGTCAGTTTCCTTCTGTATTTCGTTCGCATTGCTCACTCCATTGATCCCGGAACTGGCAGCAGGCCAATACCATGTTGTGAGCATGCCGCCCAACCACCACCGGGGTTTCAACTCAATTGAAGGCTACTTGGCCTTGCCTGCCTTGCCTGCCTTTCGCCGGACGTATTCACCATCATACCGGATGCCCTTGCCCTTGTACGGCTCGGGTGGGCGCACGATCCGGATTTTCGCCGCCTCTTCGCCGACCATCTGCTTGTCGATGCCACTGACCGAAACCCGCGTATTGGCTTCGACGCTGAAGGTGATTCCTTCCGGCGGCGTTAGCTGCACCGGGTGAGAGAATCCGACATTCAGCACCAGGTTCTTCCCGCTCATGGCGGCGCGATAGCCAACACCGTGAATCTCAAGTGTCTTGGTGTAGCCGTCTGTCACCCCAACAACCATGTTGTTGAGCAGTGAACGGGTCAGGCCGTGCAACGCCTTGTTCTCACGAGCGTCATTTGGGCGCACAACGGTCAGCGTTCCATCATCCTGCGCGATCTTCATGCGTGGAGAGAAGCTTCCGCTGAGCTCGCCCTTGGGACCCTTCACCTTGACGTCGTTCTTCTTGCCAATCGTGATTTCGACGCCACTCGGCACCGGAATCGGCTTAATTCCAATTCGAGACATCACCCTGCTCCCGTCTGTCCGGTCGGAGGGGCGACCAGCACGCCTGGTTTACCAGACCGTGCAGATCACCTCACCACCAATACCGCGTCGCCGGGCTTCGTAGCCAGTCAGCATACCCTCTGGGGTGCTCACTATGGCGATACCAAGACCACTCTTCACTCGCGGCAGCTGGTCCTTGCCAGCGTACACGCGGAGTCCCGGCTTGCTCACGCGCTTGATTTCGCGGATCACATGAGTCCGGTCAGAACCATAGCTCAGCGTTACCTTGAGCTGACCCTGCGGGCGCTTCTCGATCACCTCGAAACCTTCGATATACCCTTCTTGCTCCAAAATCCCTGCGATCGCCACCAGGACCTTCGTCGCCGGCATGGACGTCTCGGGGTTCCGAGCCATACCTGCGTTCCGGATCCGGGTCAGCATGTCGCTGATCGGGTCATTTACGCTCATCCGTCGCGTTCTCCGTCCATTCACTCGGCCGCTGATGTTCCAGCAGCCCGAGACCTACCAGCTTGATTTGGTCACACCAGGCAGCTTGCCCCGAGAAGCCAGCTCCCGGAAACAAATACGGCAAACACCAAATTTCCTGATGTATGCCCGGCTTCGCCCGCAGAGCCTGCATCGGTTGACCGCACGGGTGGAGTACTTGGGAGTCCGCTTTGCCTTGGCGATCTTGCTCTTCTTTGCCATTGTTCCTCCATGTGGCCCCTACGAGGCAAACGGCATGCCGAGGTGCGCAAGCAATCGCCGACCCTCATCATCGGTCTTTGCCGTCGTCACCAGGCTCACCTCGAGACCGCGAATCTTGTCGATCTGGTCGTAGTCGATCTCCGGAAACATCAGCTGTTCCCGCAGTCCCAGCGTGTAATTCCCGCGCCCGTCGAACGAGTTCGGCGACACGCCGCGGAAGTCGCGAATGCGCGGCAACGCCACTGACACGAGTCGATCGAGAAACTCGTACATGCGCTCGCCACGAAGGGTTACCATCGCGCCAATCGGCATTCCCGCACGCAGCTTGAACGTCGCAATCGACTTTTTCGCCCGCGTGACCACCGGCTTCTGCCCAGTGATAATCGTCAGGTCATTGACCGCGGCCTCGAGTGCGCGTCCGTTCGAGACGGCTTCACCCAACCCGACGTTGACGACGATCTTCTCGACCTTCGGTACCTGATACACATTCTTGTAACCGAGTTCGCGCTGGAGGGCTTCAACAATGTCCTCCCGGTAGCGCTCACGAAGTCGTGCCATTCCTGCCTGCCTCACTCCGAACCGCCGTCCGAATGCTTGCTCATGACGGTGTTCCCACCTGGTCTGCCGCATGCCGCGACACTCAGGTCACCGCTCCGATTATTGATCGCCTCTCCATCACGCCGGCTCACTATTCGGTCCGGCGTGGCAGGGTTGCTTCACACTTCTTGCAATAGCGCTCGTTCGCGCCGTCAGCATTGCGTCGCACTCCCACGCGGGAAGGCTCGCCACAGGTCGGGCACACAAGCATCACATTGGAGATGCTCAGTGGAGCTTCGATCTCGACGATGCCCGCCTGCCGGGCACGACCACGCTTGATGTGCTTCTTGACAATATTGATGCCTTCGACCACCACACGGTTCTGATCGACAAGGTTCAGGCGGACCGTGCCCTGCTGACCCTTGTTCTTGCCGTTGGTGACGAGGACGATATCGCCTGTTCGGATCTTCCTCATCGTTGCTCCCTATAGCACTTCGGGCGCCAGCGACACTATGCGCATGTACGCCTTTTCGCGCAGTTCACGGGCGATCGGACCAAATATCCGGGTTCCACGAGGGTTACCCTGGGGATTGATCAGCACCGCCGCATTGTCATCGAACTTGATATGGCTGCCATCCGCACGGCCATATTCCTGTGCCGTGCGCACCACGACCGCGCGTACGACTTCGCCCTTTTTCACAGCGGCATTCGGCTGCGCCACCTTCACCGAGGCGATGATGGTGTCACCGACGCTACCGGTTTTTCGACCCGAGCCGCCGAGCACGCGGATGCACATGATTTCTCGTGCCCCGCTGTTGTCGGCCACCTTGAGTCGTGATTGTTGCTGAATCACCGATTCCATCCTCCGGACACGTCGTGCCCGCCGGGCCAGTTGCATGGCGTCTCCGCCTTACAACCTGACTGCCTGCTCCAGTACTTCCCGAACAATCCATCGCTTGCGCTTGGATATCGGCCGGGTCTCTTCGATTCGTACCAGATCGCCTTCATTGCACACGTTGTTCTCATCATGTGCCACAAACTTGCTCGTCAGCGTGATGCGCTTGTGGTACAGCGGATGCCGCCGCACATAGTCGACCGCCACAACACAGGATTTCTCCATCTTGTTGCTGACGACCCGACCCACTTTTTGCTGGCGAGTTGGCTGCTCGTGGGTGCCTTCGGCTCCCTCGGTCTCAGCCAATTCCTGAACCTCACTCATCCTTTACCTCTATTCCGCGAGGCGCTGCGCGGTGCCCACGGCAGCACGCTGTACCTCGCCCTGAATCGTCTTGATCCGCGCGATATCCTTGCGAATCTCGCGGATCCGGGAGGTGGCCGTCATTTGGCCGACCGCTTCCTGAAACCGCATATCCCGCCATTCGCTGTAGAGCTCCTGAAGCTTCGTCTCGGTCGCTTCCTCGCTCATGGCTCGTATCTCGGCTGGCTTCATCAGGAAGCCCTCTCTTCCTGTGCACCTGGCGTCTGTCGCACCAGGAACTTGCACTTCATTGGCATTTTCATGGCCGCGCGTCGCATCGCCTCGTCGGCGAGCTCCTGGCTCACACCAGAAACTTCGAACAGCAACCGGCCAGGCTTCACCACAGCGACCCAATATTCCGGGTTGCCCTTGCCGGATCCCATGCGGGTCTCGGCTGGCTTCTGCGTGACAGGCTTGTCCGGAAAGATCCGGATCCATACCTTGCCACCGCGCTTCAGGTAGTTGGTGATCGCGCGCCGCGCGGCTTCGATCTGGCGGCTGGAAACCCATGCGGGTTCAAGTGCCTGGAGACCGTAGTCACCGAACGCGATTGTCGAACCACGATACGCCTTGCCTCGCATGCGTCCCCGCATGGTCTTGCGGTATTTGGTCCGCTTCGGCATCAACATGTCAATCGCTCCGATTCTGCTCAGCCAGCGCCACACAACAACGTTGTGCCGCCAGGCTCCCGTGCTAATCTCCGGCGTTGGCCAGATCGGCGGTCAGCGACGCTTCCGTCACTTCTCCGCGCTCTGGAAGGACATCGCCCTTGTAAACCCACACCTTCACGCCGATGCGACCGTACGTCGTGGGCGCGTGAACATTGGCGTAGTCGATCTTGGCGCGAATCGTATGGAGAGGCACGCGCCCTTCCATTTCCTTCACTTCCCGGCGCATGTCCGCACCACCAAGCCGGCCCGCGAGGCGAATCTTGACGCCCTTGGCGCCGCGTCGCATGGCCTGCTGAACCGCGTGCTTCATGGCGCGTCGATACGCCACACGGCGGGCGAGCTGCTCGGCGATGCCCTCGGCAATCAGTTGGGCGTCGGTCTCTGGAACCTTGATCTCTTCGATCTTGACGTTGACCTTTTTGCCCACCTTGCGTTCCAGCAGCTTCCGGAGTCGATCAACGTTGGATCCCTGTTTGCCAATCACAATGCCAGGCTTCGATGTAAACAGGGTCACATCAACCTTGTTGGCGGCACGTTCGAGCTCGATGCGGGAAATACCAGCCCGCGTGAGCTCACTCTGGATGATGTTCCGGATCTTCAGGTCCTCGTGCAATAGCTCTGTGTAGTTTCGCTCCGCGAACCAGTTTGACTCCCAGTCGCTGGCAACGCCGAGGCGGAAACCGACCGGATTTACCTTGCGTCCCATCAGGCGTTCTCCCTTTCTTCCGCGATGACCGTGATATGGCACGAACGACGCAGAATACGTCCCACGCGACCACGAGACTTGGGTTTGAACCGTCGCATCTGTGGCGCATCGTCGGCGTAGATCGCCTTGATATACAGATCCTCTGGATCGAGGTCATAGTTGTTCTCGGCATTCGCCGCCACCGATTTGAGCAGCTTCTCGACATCGGTGGCTACCCGGTTCGGCACGAACTTCATCAGCTCGATCGCTTCCAGCACATCCTTGCCGCGGACCATGTCCACCACAAGCCGGGCCTTCCGTGGCGAAACACGGATGCGTGTTGCCTTTGCCTTGACTTCCATCGCTTATCCTCTATCGTCCCGCGGGGAGCCTATCGGCGCCCGCGGCGGTCGGCATCCCGGGCGTGCCCGCGATACGTTCGGGTCGGGGCGAATTCGCCAAGCTTGTGACCTACCATCTGCTCGGTGACATAGATGGGCACATGCTGGCGACCGTTGTGGATCGCGACGGTATGGCCGACCATACCTGGGAAAATCGTGGATGCGCGCGCCCAGGTGCGCACCACCGTTCGTTGATTGCCGCCTGTGTTCAGGGCCTCGATCTTCTTCTGCAACTTCAGATCGATGTACGGGCCCTTCTTGGAAGATCGTGACACGTTGCTCTCCTGTTGGTTTCAAGCCGAATCCCGCCCGTAGGTCGGAATGCGATGACGCGCTCCAGCGTTGCTAGCGTCGCTTCACCGGGCGCCGGCGCACGATCATGCGATCCGTGCGCTTGTTGTTCCGCGTGCGCTGGAATGCCGGCTTGCCCCATTTGGTTTTCGGCTGGCCACCAATCGGCGCCTTACCTTCACCGCCACCGTGTGGGTGATCGCTCGGGTTCATCACCGAACCGCGAACGGTCGGACGACGCCCCATATGCCGGCTACGTCCGGCCTTTCCGATTTCGATATTCTCATGGTCCACGTTGCCAACCTGGCCGAGCGTCGCCATGCACGTGAGATGGACAAGGCGCACTTCGCCGGATGGCATGCGGATCTGGCCGTAATCACCGACCTTCGCCATCAGTTGGGCGGAGGTGCCGGCCGATCGGCAGAGCTGCCCACCCTTTCCGGGGTACAACTCGATGTTGTGGATTTGCGTGCCGGTCGGGATATTGCTCAACGGCAATGCATTTCCCGTACGAATCGGTGCGTTCGGCCCGGACACGACTTCATCGCCGACGCGAATGCCCAGTGGGGCCAGCATGTACCGCTTTTCGCCATCCTTGTAGAACAGCAGCGCGATCCGGGCCGAGCGGTTGGGGTCATATTCAATCGCGGCGACCCGAGCCGGAACACCGGTCTTGCCGCGCTTGAAATCGATAATCCGATAGAAACGCTTGTTCCCGCCGCCACGGTGCCGGGTCGTGATCCGACCGCGGTTATTGCGACCGGAGTGCTTCTTCAGCGGCTCCGTGAGACTCTTCTCCGGCCGCTTCTTGGTAATCTCCTCGAACGTGCTGACACTCATCGAGCGGCGCGCCGGGGAAGTTGGCTTGTACTTCCGAATTGGCATAATCCAATCGTATCCTTCCTGATCCGGTCCTGCGCCTACATCTGCTCGAAGAGATCGATGTGCTCGCCGGGATGCAATGTGACAATCGCCTTCTTCCAGCCGGTGGTTGCGCCGTGAATGCGTCCGGAACCCCGACGAATGTACCGGCTCTTTTTCTTCGGCTTCACGATCAATGTATTGACGGCCTTCACCTTGACCGAAAACGTCTCCTGCACGGCTTCACGGATCTGAATCTTGTTCGCGTCCGGATGGACTTCGAATGTGTACTGATTCTTCTCCATCAGCCAGGTGTTCTTCTCGGTAATCAACGGCTTCCGGATGATTTCCTCGATGCGAAGCTCAGCCATGTTATGCAACCTCCTCTTCGGTGGTGCTCGCGGCAGCCTGACGCTGCAGCTTCCATTGGCTTGGCTCGCGCTTGTTGCCGGTCAACGCCCACAGCCCTTCGATCACCTCGACGGCTTCCTGCGTTACCAGCACGCGATCGTACTTGAGCAGATCGCGAACACTCATCATTCCAGCTACAACAGTTTTCACATTGTCTAGGTTGGCGCTCGCACGATCGACCACTTCGATCTTTTCGTGTGTCACGATCAGCACGGATCGGCTCTCGGGAAATGCGGCAAGCACATCCTTCATGGCCTTGGTCCTTGGCTCAACCGCATCCAGCCCGGAAACGAACAACACCCGGTCGTCCTGCATCCTGGCCGACAGCGCCGAGCGAATCGCCAGGCGGCGCATCTGCCGTGGCATCTGCTGGGTGTACTTGCGCGGGTGCGGCCCAAAGACCACTCCGCCACCCTTCCACTGTGGAGCCCGGATCGTACCCTGCCGTGCACGACCAGTGCCCTTCTGGCGCCACGGCTTGCGACCGCCACCTCGAACCTGGCTACGAGTCTTCGTTTCATGAGTACCGAGCCGGGCATTCGCCTGCTGGCGCACCACAGCCTGGTGCATCACCGAGACGTGCGGCTCGATTCCCCATACGGTGTCGTCAAGGTCGATCGACCCTGCCTTCCCACCTTGGGCGTTCAATACATCCTTCTGCATTGTGCTTCTTACTCCCATACCATCGAATCACAGCGACGCAAGGTCTTGCTGTCCGCGATGACTACTTGCCAGCCTTCACGGCCCGCCTGATCATCAGGGTGCCGTTCTTCGCTCCCGGAACCGAGCCTTCAACGAGCAAGAGGTTTCGCTCGGCGTCGACTCGCAGCACCTTGAGGTTCTGCACCGTCACGCGCTCATCACCCATGTGGCCGGCCATACGCATGCCCTTGAAGACACGACCCGGAGTTGCGCTGGATCCGATTGAACCAGGCGCGCGCGCCCGGTCCGACTGACCGTGGGTCTTCGGACCACCGCTGAATCCATGGCGCTTCATGCCACCCTGGAAACCGCGTCCCTTGGATGTTCCGGTGACGTCGACGGTATCGCCTTCAGCGAAGGTGTCCACCTTGAACACCTGGCCGACATCGATACTGCTGTAGTCATCCGCCTTCACTTCCCGCAGCGTTTTCACCTGATGGCCACTGGCCTTCACATGTCCCTGCCGCGGTTTGTTCAGTTTGCGGGCGATGCCGTATCCGAGCTGTACGGCCTGGTAGCCGTCCCTTTCCTCGGTACGAATTTGGGTCACCACACACGGTCCCGCTTCGATCACGGTCACCGGGCGTGCCAGCCCTTCATCATCAAACACCTGCGTCATACCGAGCTTTCGCCCGATGAGTCCACGAACCATTGGCTCTCTCCTGATCAGGAACTGATGGCAGCGATGCCCGCCGCATCAGGTCACAGAGCATGTTGTGCTGTGTCTCCGGTTATCGGCTTGCCGGCCATACATCCCGGAATACATCACGCCGCTTTGTCGTAGGGACAGGTCTTGTACCTGTCCGCACCATTTCTACAACTTGATCTCGATGTCCACACCAGCCGGAAGATTGAGTTTCATCAGCGCCCGGATGGTGCTGTTGCTCGGTTCGAGCACATCGATCAACCGCTTGTGCGTTCGGATTTCAAACTGCTCCTGCGAGTCCTTGTCGATGAATGGGGACCGCAAAACACAGAACTTCTCAATGCGTGTCGGCAACGGAACCGGCCCGGCGACCTTTGCGCCGGTTGCTTCCGCTGTGTCCACAATCCGACCGGCCGATTGATCCAGGATCTTGTGATCATACGCCTTCAGGCGAATCCGTATCTTTGAGGCGGTCTTCCGCGCAGCTACCATAAAATGCGTTCCTAACATCTCATCTCAGTCGGGCGGTATCCGATCAGCTCGGCTCCCGTCCGACTGCACAAAGCTCGTCCGTTACTCGTCGATGCTGGTGACGACACCGGCGCCCACGGTGCGACCGCCTTCCCGGATCGCGAACCGCAACCCCTCTTCGATCGCCACCGGCGTGATCAGCTCCACCCCCATCTGCACGTTGTCCCCCGGCATCACCATCTCCGCATCCTCCGGCAGCACGATCGCCCCCGTCACATCCGTCGTCCGGATGTAGAACTGCGGCCGGTACCCCGGGAAGAAGGGCGTGTGCCGTCCCCCCTCTTCCTTGGTCAGCACATACACCTCCGCCTTGAAATGCGTGTGCGGGTGGATCGAGCCCGGCGCCGCCAGCACCTGCCCCCGCTCCACGTCTTCCCGCTCCACGCCCCGCAGCAGGCATCCCACATTGTCCCCCGCCTCGCCTTCGTCCAGCGTCTTCTGGAACATCTCCACCCCGGTCACGATCACCTTGCGGCGCTCGCCCATCCCCACGATTTCGACTTCCTCCCCCGTCTTCACGCGTCCCCGCGCCACCTTCCCCGTCACCACCGTGCCCCGCCCCTTGATCCCGAACACGTCCTCGATCGGCATCAGGAACGGCAGGTCCACCGGCCGCTCCGGCTGCGGGATGTAGTCGTCCACCGCCTGCATCAGCTCCAGGATCGGCTGGTACTCCGGCGCGCTCACGTCGTCGTTCGTGCTCTCCAACGCCGCCAGCGCCGACCCCCGGATCACCGGCACCTCGTCCCCGGGGAACTGGTACGTCGTCAGCAGCTCCCGCACCTCCAGCTCCACCAGCTCCAGCAGCTCCTCGTCGTCCATCATGTCCACCTTGTTCAGGAACACCACGATGTTCGGCACTTCCACCTGCCGCGCCAGCAGGATGTGCTCCCGCGTCTGCGGCATCGGCCCGTCCGGCGCGCTCACCACCAGGATCGCCCCGTCCATCTGCGCCGCCCCGGTGATCATGTTCTTGATGTAGTCCGCGTGCCCCGGCGCATCAATATGGGCGTAGTGCCTGGCCTGCGTCTCATACTCCACGTGCGACAGCGCGATCGTGATCCCCCGCTCCCGCTCCTCCGGCGCGTTGTCGATCGACGCGAAGTCCCGCACCGTGCCCGTGCCCGCCGCCAGCGCCAGCGTCTTCGTGATCGCCGCCGTCAACGTCGTCTTGCCATGATCCACGTGCCCGATCGTCCCCACGTTCACGTGCGGCTTCGTCCGCTCATACTTTTGCTTGCTCA